>Ga0055449_10000386_pt1 | contig 12435 bp, 11 predicted proteins | sample China_Galinas_PW_2_FD_57739 | JGI IMG/M metagenome (GOLD analysis project Ga0055449, IMG submission 57739) | Wetland microbial communities from San Francisco Bay, California, USA, that impact long-term carbon sequestration - China_Galinas_PWB_D1 | ecosystem: Environmental > Aquatic > Marine >... | reverse complement strand
TCCCTACAGGTAACGATAGCCGATCAGCCCTTTTTGGTTCCGGCTTTGCCGGGTTGGGGAAGGGTGGTATTCGTTCCGACTCCTGGGTCAAGGATGAAGTCCAGGTAGCACTTCGCCGCCACCGCAAGGACGGTCTGCCGGTATTTCCTTTCCTTCTGCCCGGCGTATCTCCTGACGACCTTCCTCCATTCCTCTCCAATCTGCAGACACGCGCTCTTCCTGCGCATCTGGATGATGCAGCTTTTGAGGCCTTGGCTTCAGGTCTGCACAACGGTCAGAGCGGCGCCATAGATCGCCCGTCCGTTCTCACCGGCAGATGCCCTTTCCCCGGTCTCGATGTCTTCCAGAGCGACGATATTTCCTTCTTCTTTGGCCGAGAGGTTGAAATCGTTCGCGCCGTCCGCCTGTTGGGGCTGGGGCCAGATGGCGTTTACCGACGCTGGCTTCAGGTCGAAGGGGCCAGCGGGGTGGGAAAGTCATCGCTCGTACGTGCCGGCTTGCTGCCAGCCATTGCGCGGGGATGGATCGGCTATAACGAGAAGCGCGACAACTGGGGCAGCGGCAAGAGATGGCTTATTGCCGAGCCCATGCGCCCTGGGCAAGACCCGCTGGGTAATCTTGCCGCGACTCTGGGCGGTCTCTTTGCGATCGATGTACAAACTCTGGACCGTCGTCTGCGGGACCCGAACGACACCGAGGCTCGCGGGTTGCGGCTGCTGTTGCGTGACAGCGCTGCTGTCACCCCTCGTCATGCAATCATCCTGCCGGTGGACCAGTTCGAGGAGATCTTTACCCTGACACGGGACGCCGAGAACAGGGACCGCTTCGACGCGTTGCTCGCCACGGCGCTCGAGGACCTGGATGGGCCTCTGCACTTGGTGACCACTATTCGTAATGACTTTCTGCATCGCCTTGCAGAGTTGCCCCGGCTCCAGGGCCTGTTGGACGACAACGCCGGGCGTTATCTGCTGCCACCGATCTCACGAGCGGGGCTGCGCGATCTGGTTCTGCGCCCCGCGCGCCTGGCGGGGTTGAAGTGGAGTGACCCGCAGCTTCCGGAAGAGATCATGGAGGAGGCATACGGGGAGCCGGGAGTCCTGCCTCTGGTGGCTAATCTGTTGCGGTTGTTGTGGGACGAGCGTGAGGGTAACGAACTGAGTCGGCGCGTCTATCGCAAATTGGGGGGCGTCGGTGGCGCTCTCGCGCGAAGAGCCGACTTATTGGTCACCAGCTTGGGGCGCGATGGGGAGAAGCGCGCGCGCTGCCTTCTTCTGTCCTTGGTCCACTTGGCGAGTGAGGGGCAGGCCACGCGAAGGACCGTCTCGGGGACTGCCGCTCTGCGTGCAGCGGGCGGTGATATAGAGGCTGAGTCGGTGCTCAGCCGGTTGTCCGGGGGCCGGGACGAACGAACGGCTCAGACTATGCAAGCCATGCCCCGGTTAGTGATCATCTCTGGCCGCGGAGTTACGGACGAGAGTGAGGCGGCGCGGGTCCAAGCCGCGGGAATCGATAATTGGTCGCTTCAGACAGCCGACGAAAAGAAGGAGGGGGCTCAGGAAAAATCGGGTGTTGTCGATGTGACACTCGTGGACCTCGCGCATGAGGCTCTACTGAGAGAGGATCGCCGGGGAAGAGCATATTGGCCCAGGTTACGCGGCTGGATAGAAGACTACCGGGAACAGCTGCAAGTCCGCGAGTTGCTCGAACGTCAAGTCTCGGCATACGAGGCGGGGAAAGCCGGATTAGCCAGCGGACGCCAGCTCAGCTCTTTCCGCCGTGTGCAGAAATCCTGCGTAGCGCTAAGCGTTGCCGAAGAACGCTTCGTTAAGCTCAGCTTGCGGCGAAGGTATCGTTTCATTGCTGCGGGCGCTATAGGAGGATGTGTCGTGGTAGCGGTTCTCGTGGGACTTACGACCTTTGCTCTTTGGGTCTCCGGGCAGGAAATGAGCCCAAGGATGGGTGTCTATGTGCTGGCCGGTCGAGCCGGCTGTATTCTGAATCGACCCGAGATGGTAGAGATCCGGCCTGGCGCCAGCGACCTTTTTCCGAAGGATTTCTTGATGGGTTCTCCAGCCTACGAATGGGACCCAGTCCCGGAACTATCCAACTTAGAAAAGCCACAGCATCGGGTTATCCTGAAACGCCCATTTGCCATTGGCAAGTACGAGGTGACTTTCGATCAGTATGAGCTCTTTGCTCGACTCACAGGGCGGGTGATTCCCGCGGAGCAGGGCTTCGGCCGTGGTCGAAGGCCAGTAAGTTAGAGTATCCTGGGATGATGCTAACGCGTATGCAGCCTGGTTGTCGCAGCGGACGGGTAAGAGCTATCGGCTGCCCACCGAGGCGGAGTGGGAGTATGCGGCGCGGGCGGGGACTAAGAGTCGATGGTTTTTTAGTCCCCATGAAGGCGAAATGCCTAACGACGAAATGGACCAATATGCTTGGTGGCTAAATAATTCTGACGACACGACACATGTCGTTGGAGAAAAGAGGGCGAACCCGTGGGGACTTTATGACGTCTACGGTAATGTTGCCGAGTGGGTTCAAGACTGCTGGTACGATTATACCGAAAAGCCATGGGCCAGCCTGGCTCGGGAACAACAAAGCTGTGAGTCGCACATACTCCGGGGTGGTTCTTGGAGCAGTGGAGTGCTAGCATTGAGTTCAGCGTCCCGTTGGCAAACTAGCTCACGCAGCCTGGGCGACCCTCAAATTGGGTTTCGGCTTGCGCAAGATTTGTGATTCCCTGTGCCATCCGGGTCGGACGACAGTACGTCGTGGTGCAAGGGCTGGAACTTGCTCTGGGGGTCCTCGCGGGAGAACGGGAAGGTCGCCTGGGTAAGGTCGTTGGTGCCTAAGGCGAGGAACTCGGAGTCTTGGGCCAGGGATTCGGCGCACATGCAGGCGCGCACGACCTCCAGCATGGAGCCGAACGTGAAGTTGAGCTCCACTCCGTAATAGGACTCCACCGCTTTCTTGACCGAGTTGACGATCTGCTTGGCCCGGGCCAGATTCTGGGCGGTACAGACCGGGGGCACCATGATCTAGGAGTGGAGTTCGAAGCTCTCCTGGATGCACTCGGCCGCCGCCTCCAGCACCGCCTGGGTCTGCATGGCGTAGATCTCGGGGAGGGTGATGCCGAGCCGCACCCCGCGCTAGCCCAGCATGGGGTTCACCTCGGAGAGCGCTCGCACCTTCTGGAGCATGCTGTGCTTACGCTGGATGGGCTCGTCCATCAGTAGGAGATCGGCCAGATGGGTGGCTTGGGGGTGTACGTCGGAGGTGCGGTACATGAACTCGATGGTGTCGGAGAGCACGTTCATGTCGAGCACCGTGTCGCGCAGATGCTTCAGCTTGTCCACCTGCTGCCGCTCGGTGGGCAGGAACTCGTGGATCCGCGGATCGAGCAAGCGTACCGTGACGGGACGCGGTGACATGACATCGAGCACGCCTTCGAATCGCTGCGCTGGATGGCTGGCAGCTTGTCCAGAGCGGCTTGGCGGGCCGTGGGGTCCTCGGTGAGGATCACCTCCAGCACCACCGGCAGACGCTCCACGGCGGTGAACATGCGCTCGTACGGCTCAAGCCGATACCCTGGGCCCCATACTTCAAGGCGCGGGCGGCGGCTTCGGTGGAGCTTGGCGACCCCGGGCTTTCCGAAAGCGCGACGATGACTTGGCTCAAGGCGGTCCACGTCCTTGAGCGAGCGGCCGGGCTCGAGGACAATGATCGGAAGACGGTCTACACGATAACGGCTACTGAGAAGCACGTCGGTGGAGAGAAATTGTTCTCGTTCGGCGGCTTCTGCAAACGGTTGTTTCGGAAATTCGACTATGACATGGGGCGAAAGAAGCCCCGGGCATTCCGAAGCGGGCTCCGGGGCTGTCCGCATCAGCCGGGAGCCCAGCGGCTCCCCTTGTGGAGGTTCGAGCTTCTGCCAGTCAATCGGCTCATAAGCGTCAATATGGAGGGATTCTGTTATGAGCACTGAGATCATCGCAGCCGTCCGTCGCCTGGACGCCTTGCTCCCCCTGCGGCGCGGGCTGAGCTCTTTGGGCGAAGACGAAGCGCGCGTCTATTGCAGAATACTGAACAGCTATGTCGAGCGGGGCCGCACCCTGACCCGCAGCGAAGCTGCTGCCTTGGTGGACGATGCCGACAGGGTTCTAGCGAACATGGCCGGCAGCAAGCTGATCGTATTGGATCCCCGCGGAGAACCGAGAGGGGCCTATCCGTTTACATCGGAGGAGCGCGAGCACCGGATCCATATCAATGGCGTCACGGTGTACTGCATGTGTGCACTCGATGCGCTAGCGGTGAGCCCCATGTTCGAGCTGCCGACGCGCATCGATTCGAAATGCCGGGTTACGGGACGCTCCGTCCACCTGCTGCAAAACGGTTACGGGTTTACCGAGGGAACGCTGGATGTCTGCTTCGGCATCGACTGGGATGCGGCTACTTCGGTCGCCTGCTGCGCGGACTCGCTCTGCACAGAGATGATCTTTCTGTACGACGAAGGCGTCGCTAAAGGATGGCGAAGGGAAAGACAGGAGACCAGGGAGCTGTTCGACCTCGAATCCGCCCTGGCGTTCGCGGCGGGATTCTTCGTGCCGTTGGTCGATCAATGCAGGCGGTCTGCATCGCGTCCGTCCGAAGCACGGATGGCCCCAGAGAGAACAGCTCATCAGGCGCATAAAAAGTAATATGAGGCTCAAAGACATGGCTACAACAAATTCATACAGCGTCTTGAGCAAGATCTTTCGGCAGTTCGCCCAGGAGCGCGGGCACTTTGAGAGTCAAGCTCGGGTATTGAAGCTTCTATTTGACGAGTATTCTATATCACAAAATGCCCACATTCTTGATGCTGCATGTGGCACAGGTGATGTTGCAACAACGATTTACTCGGGCGGATATTCCGGAGTGCACGCCATTGACGGATCGTCCCACATGCTTTCTCAGTTTCCGGTAGAATCTCCTAAATACCCAGTAAGGCAGGTCGATTGGCTGAGCCTGCCAAGCGTCTTCCAGGAATGGGGTCTCTTTGATTTTGTGTATTTCTTGGGGCATAGTCTTCCCCATTTGTCAACGAATAACCTGCCTTTGGTTTTCCGATCTGTTTTCGAAGGATTAAGGGGTGGGGGTGTCTTGGCATTCGATGTCCGGTCTTGGGGGGCCAAGCAAGACGGGACGATCACGCAGCCCGGACGCGAGGAAGGAGTTGCTCGGTATTTAGGAGAAGTTTACGCAGATGAGATTGAATATAGACTATTTGAAGAGGTCTCTTACTCAAATAGTCTATATAGTCTCTCGCCAACATCGTCGGGTGGACACGCCATGCGTGAGACTTTGGCCTATCATATGTATCATTGGAAAGATGCGATGGCACTCCTGGAGGACGCTGGTTTCGCAAGAGAAGATCAAAAGATCTATGATTTTCGCAAGTGCGAATGGCCGTATTTGGTAATCACGGCAAAGAAAGTGTGAGTGGTCAGGGACATAGGTAACGAAGAGCTGGAGGTGATCCCGATGTTCGGGTTGCCGACGCGGATCGATTCGGGGTGCCGGGTTGCGGGACGCCCCGTCCGCCTTCTGCAAGACGATTACCGGTTCAGCGAGGGCGCGGGCTGATCTGCGTTTTCCGGTCCAGGGACCTGCAACGCCCGCTCGAACTTGGCCAGCAGCACGCCTTGCTCGCCGCAGCAGGAGCCGGAGCACTTTTTCATTTGGTGCACGGTCTCCCTATCGGCTCCAAGGTAGATCTCCACGGGGGTGTTGCCGGTGGCGCAGTCGCAGCCCTTGCTGTCATAGACGTAGACATTGGTCAGTCCCGCGGCGCTGGCCTCCTCTTTAGCGGCGCACAACGTCTCCGGCGGGGTGGGCGGAACTTGGCTCAGCCTGAACGCGGGGAAGAACCGCGTCAGGTGCCAGGGGCTCGCGGCGCCGAGGTGCTCCCGGATCCAAACGGCGATGCGGCGTAGCTCGGCCAGGTCATCATTTTTGCCCGGAATCACGTTGGTTCGGGTCTCCCCGTGGATACCGAGCCGGTGGGCCCGCTCGATGCAACGCAGGATCGGGGCCACCGAGGCAGTCGGGCAGATCTCCCTGTAGAAGGCGTTACTGAGGCTCTTTATGTCGGAACAGAGGACGTCGACCCAAGGGGCCATCAGCTCCAGGGCTTCGTCGGTCACGAAGCTGTTGGTCACGTACAGGGTGTACAGCCCGGCCTCGTGCGCCAGCTGGGCGACATCCAGCACGTATTCCAGCCACACCGCCGGCTCGGAATACGTGAAGGCGATCCCCTGCACCCCCTGACGTCGGGCGACCGCGATCATCTCCTCCGGCGTTACGTAGGCCGCAGTGGACTGTCCTCGGGCCAGGGCGTCGAGGGCGTCCGTGCCCCAGGAGATCTGGAGATTGTGGCAGCCTCCGCAACGAAAGCTGCATCCGTAGCTTCCGATGTTCAGCACCCGAGTCCCGGGGCGGTAATGCCGGACGGGCTTGTCCTCTATGGGGCTGACAGCGATGGAGGAGATGATGCCGTATGACAGGTTGTAAAGCGTTCCGTGCCGGTTCACATGCGCCTGGCAGAATCCCCGTTGGCCGTGCTTGAGGCCGCAGCGCCACGGACACAGGTTGCAGCGCGTCTTACCGTCTCCGAGCCTTTCCTGGAGGCGGGTTTCCACGAGTTGGTATTCGGCCGGGGTCTTACGTGACAGAGGCATGGCAGGTCAGGGCTCAAGGCAGATCTAAAGATAGACCGCCCGCAGGCGGTCCTCATCCATCAGGGCACTGGCGTGCCCGAAATACGAGACGCGTCCGGTCCGGAGCGCGCAGACGCGGTCTGCGATCTGGAGCACGCTCCGCACCTTTTGCTCGACGATCAGCACCGAGACGCCTTCGGTCTCACTGATGCGGCGAATCCGAGCGAAGGCCTCCGCGGCCAGCCGCGGGGAGAGCCCCAACGATGGCTCATCCAGCAGCAGCAGCCGCGGCTTGCGGATGAGCACACCGCCGAGCGCCAGCATCTGCTTCTCTCCGCCCGAGAGCACACTGGCACGCTGCCGCAGCCGCCCTCGCAGGGCCGGATAGTACTCGAGCACCGTCTCGACGGCCCCCGAGAGGCCCCTGTTACCGTCCAGGCCCCCGCCCAAGACCTCCAGGTTCTCACGCACCGTCAGCTCGGTAAAGACGCGATTCCCCTGCGGAACATAGGCCAGTCCCCCCTTCAACATGGCGGCGGGCGTCGAGCCCGTCGCCTCGCGGCCGTGGAGCTTGACCGTGCCTTTCCAGACATCCAGCAGCCCGAATACGGATCGCAGCAGCGTCGATTTACCCGCACCGTTGTGACCGATCACCGCCAGGATCTCGCCGGGCTGCACGTCCAGGGTGACCCCGTTGAGGACCTGCTTCTTGCCGTACCCGGTCACCAGGTCGGTTACCTGCAGCAAGGCTTGGGGCGACTCAGACAACGTAGAGCTCCATGATCTCCGGCTGGGCGAGTATCTCAGTGGGGGGCCCCACGGTTACCACCCGCCCGTGGTCCATGACCACCACCCAGTCGGCCACCCGGCGAACGGTGTCTATGTCGTGCTCGATGAAAATCACTAGCCTGCCGCTGTCGCGCAGTTTGTCCAGGATGTCGACGATCTGGCTGATCATTTCCGGGTGTACGCCGGCGACGGGCTCATCGAAGAAGAGCACCCGGGCGTCCGTCGCCAGGCAGCCGCCGATGGTCAGGAGCTTCTGCTGGCCGTAGGAAAGCTCGCCCGCCGCCGTTTCCCCCAGGCCACCGAGGCCGACCTGCTCGATGATCTTGCTGGCACGGGCAAGGTTCTCCCTCTCGGCCCGCCAAATGCCGAGGCCGGTCAGTGCGTTGAAGAGGCGCTCACCGGCCTGCCGCGGGAACGCCAGCAGGATGTTCTCCAAGGCCGTCAGTGCCCCCACGAGACGCAGGTCCTGAAAGGTCCGCGCGATACCGGCACGCGCGATGGCGTAGGGAGGCAGCCCGGTGATGGCGCTCTGCCCGAGCCAGCAGCTTCCGGCGTCTGGTCTGGCGAAGCCGGTGACCACGTTCAGGAGCGTCGTCTTTCCCGCCCCGTTCGGCCCGATGATCGCGACGATCCCAGATGCAGGAAACGACAACGTCACACCCGAGAGCGCCTCGACGCCGCCGAACACCTTCACGAGGTTCTCGCAACGCAGCGCGCTCATGGGTGCTCAGCGCCCGAAGCTATATCGCCCGAGGAGACCCCGGGGCCGGAACATCATCATGCCCACCAGCAAGGAGCCGTAGATGATCTGCCTCAGGTTCGCGGAGACAGCACTCGGAAGCCCGATCGTCCGCAGGATCTCCGGCAGAACAACCAGCGTGACGGCCCCCAGGATCACGCCGCGGGAGCTTCCCGGTCCGCCGATGATCACCATGGAGATCACCAGGATAGACTCCATCACCGTGAAGCTGCTGGGATCGATGTAGCTGGTATACACCGCATAGGTGGCCCCGGCCACCGAGGCTAAGGCCGCGCTGACGGCGAACACGACCAGCTTGAAGCGCAGGGTGTTCTTGCCGAGCGCCAGCGCAAGCAGCTCGCTCTCGCGGATCGCGCTCAGCACTCGGCCGTGGGGCCCCGAGCTCAGGCGTTGAACGATCCAATACGCCAGGGCCACGGTGGCCAGGGATACGCCCAGGAAGTCCAGGCGTGAGCTAAAGACCCGTCCGAAGACCGTCGGCTGGGGAATGCCGAAAACCCCAAGGGCTCCGTTGGTCAGCGAGGTCCAATTGTTGAACGTGTTGTAGATGATCAGTTGGAAGCCGAAGGTCGCGATGGCGAAGTAGTCGTCCCGCAGCCGCAGAGACGGCAAGGACACCACCAGGGAGACCAGAGCGGCGAGCAGCAACCCGGCGAGCACCCCGGCGTAGATGGGGAGCCCGAGCCGCACCGAGAACAGCGCCGTGGAATAGGCCCCCAGCCCATAGAAGGCCGCGTGCGCGACCGACAGCAGGCCGGTTCGGCCGATGACCAGGTCCAGAGAGATGGCCAGGGTGGCGAAGATGCTCGCCAGCACGGCGACGTGCACGATGTAGTCCAACCTACACTCCACCCTTGCGCATGCGAAGGCTCGTCAGGCCCTCGGGTCTCACCAGCAGGAAGACGATGAGGATCACGAATGCCACCACGTCCTGCCAGTCGGCGGAGATCTGCCAGACCGCGACGTTCTGCGCGACGCCCAGCAGCAGCCCGCCGAAGTACGCCCCCCAGAGGCTGCCCGCTCCCCCCACGATGACCGCCACCATGCCGTACAGCAGGGCGTGCAGGCCCATGGTCGGGGTCATGTTGGTGTCCAGGGCGATCATCACCGAGGCCGCAGCCGCGAGGCAGGAGCCGAGAAAGTAGGCAAAAGTGATCACCTGTCCGTCTTTGACACCGGCGACGCGCGCCAGCTCCGGGTCGTTGGCCACCGCCCGCAGCGCCACGCCGAGCCGGGTGAGCCGCAGCAGCGCCGCGGTCAGCCCGAACAGCACCAGGGCCGCAACGAAGATCGTCTCCTGAATGGTGGTGATCCGCGCACCGAATATCATCGCGCCTTCGTGCACCACGCCGCTGTGGATGACCTGGGTGTCGTTGCCGAAGATGAGTGCAATGACGTTCTGCCCCAGTATCAGCAGCCCCAGCGAGGCGATCAGCAGCGTCAGCGAGCTGGCGTTTCGCGCGCGCATGGGCCGAAACACCGCCCACTCGAAGCCCACGCCGATCAGTCCCGTGATCGGTACCGCCAGCAGCACCGCAACCGCCAGCGGCAGACCGAGCAGCACATAGAAGACGAACGCCAGGTACGCCCCAATCGTATACACCGCGCCATGTGCGAAATTGAAGAACCGGACGGTGCGATAGATCAGTGCGAACCCGAGAGCGACCAAGGCATAGCCGCTCCCGGCGATGAGTCCGTAGATGAAAAACTCGTGCAGCACGCTCGGGGCCTCTGCCTTGCAGGCCTCACCAGGTCTCGATCAGGTCGAGCATCTGTTGAAGAAAGCGAGGCTCCCCCCCGGTGTGGATGCGCACAAAGCGATCGCTCGGATCGGGAAAATCGTGCCCCGGCATCACGAAGATCCCGCGTTTCATCAGCTGTTCGTAAAAGCGGCGCGAGCTCACGCGCTCGGGAAGGAACAGCAAGGCGTAGTTGCTCTTGAAGTCCGTGCACGCATAGTCCCCGTGCCGGGAAAGAAAGTCGGCCATGATCTCCCGGTTCTGTCGGATATGCCCGAGTATCCGCTCGCTTGGCCGCAGCTCCCCCTCGGTGATCAGGATATAGGTCGCGGTCAGCAACGCTTCCAGGTTGAGTCCGAACGGCAGGTAGCGATTCACCTCGCTCGCCATCGCCGGGTTGGAGAAGAGCGAAAAGCCGATGCGCGAGTGAGACATCCCGTAGTATTTCGAGAAGGAGTGAAAGACCACGACGTTCTTGTGCGGATAGCGCTCAAGAAGCGCCTTGGTGCTGATCTCGGGCTCGATGTTGGCACAGGTCCTGTCGATGGCGACGTACACGTCGTCCGGCACTTGGTCGAGGAGCTCGATCAGGTCCTCGTCGCTGATGGGAACGCCGGTCGGATTGTTCGGCGTGACGACGAAAAAACAGCTCGGACGCTCGTCGCGCAGCGCCTGCAGTACGCGCTCCTTCGGATAGCTGTGGTCCGGGTTGTCCGCAACGCCCAGCATCCGCATTCTCAGGGCCTCGACCTTGTGGTAATAGCGGAAATAGGTCGGGGTGGTGACCAGCAGCCCGTTTCGGCGCGAATCCGTGAGCTCCAGGCGCTGGATGAACGAGAGAAAGGTGTCGATGCACCCGTTGCAGCTGAAGTTGGGATGCGCCTGGATGGTGTCGACGCCGTAGACCCCGGCGATGGTCCGGCGAAGACGGGTCACCCCGCCGATGATCTCGGGATACAGCTCCCCCCGCTTCATGTCGGTAAATCCGTCGGCGTCACGAAGCTGGAGAAGCAGGTCCGTGACCTTCTCCGGGGTCGGGAACAGCTCCAGGATCCGCTCGAGCTTCTCCCGGGGCAGGTCTTCGTCGAACCCTTTCTCGAACAAACCCTTCTCAGACTGGGAAGGCGCCATGACAGTGGTCTCCGGCGAAGGTCTATGGGGCAAACACCTGTTCTTGAATCTCGCGCAGCTCTTCCGTGGCCTCTTCGTCGCGCGTCCCGATCGAGTAGAGGCCGGTTCCGGTGCCCACGATCGATCTTTCCCGCAGCTCCATCAGCACGCCGTCCAGGTCGGATTCGACCGCCATGGAGTCCCAGGTATCGAACAGGGTCAAGGTGCCGACCGGATCGCCCTGCCGGATAGGCTCGCCGATCCGCCTTTGCCCCAGCGGGTCGAAGAGCCCGGCGGAGCCCGTCGTACGCAGCATACGGTGTACCGCCAGGCTCCGGATATCGTACCGGTCGGTTCGGGCCAATTGTCGATCCACTACCCCGAGCAGGCTAGCGACATTGAAGAGCCGGTCGACGGCCCGCTCCAGCAGGGGGCTGTCGCGCTCACACCCCGGGGGAAGCTCGAGCATCAGGCTCGGGACCCCTTGCCGCGAGAGCTCGAAGGTCAGGATGCTCAGGTATTTATGGTCCCCCCCGTCCATGATGGGCGACCAGACCAGATCAGGCTGGAGCGCGGCCAGTGCCTGCTTCGCCCTCTTCTGTACCTCGGGGGGGCCGAACACGGGCCGTACCGCCACCAGGCCGGCCATCATCTCGAGCTGGTGAACATCGATCACGAAGTCGCTGGCAGCCAGCAACTGCTTGGTCAAACCGGCGATGGCCCGCTCCCCAAGGGTGCCCTCGGCGTTGCCCAGGCCCACCCGGTTCAGGTCGATGCCGTCGTGCCGTGATACGCGGCTCCCTTCTGCGAAGGCCATGGCATTGACGCAATACGCGATGTGCACAGTCCCGACCAGCGCCGGATCCTGCTCGATCCGGCGCAACAGCTCGTGCAAGACGAACAGCCCACGGCCTTCGTCTCCGTGCACACCCGAAAGAAAGGTGAGCGACGGGCTGCCGTTCCCCACCGAGACTACGGGCACAGCGATATCCAGCCCGCCGATCTGGCCGACAGCTACCCGCCAGATACGACGGGGCGAGCCGGGGTCACCCAACGCCTCTCTCCGCCGTGCAGGTCCTCCTGGCTCCGTGTCCGTGGGGCACCACGAGACCACCGAGCACGCCCGTTGCCACCTCGCCCGTGGGACTGGCCACGTTGACGACGGCATTGGTAGGGCATTGCACGAGACAGGCCCCGCACTCCACGCAGTCGTCTGGCCGCGCCATCACGTAGCGCTTCCTCCTGCTGTCCCGCGCGAGGTCGAAGCACCCGACCGGGCACACCTGCTCGCACAGCTTGCACCCGGTACAGTCGTCGGCCAGGATGTGGATCTCAA
>Ga0055449_10000383_pt1 | contig 12507 bp, 9 predicted proteins | sample China_Galinas_PW_2_FD_57739 | JGI IMG/M metagenome (GOLD analysis project Ga0055449, IMG submission 57739) | Wetland microbial communities from San Francisco Bay, California, USA, that impact long-term carbon sequestration - China_Galinas_PWB_D1 | ecosystem: Environmental > Aquatic > Marine >... | reverse complement strand
CCTCGAGACCAGGCGCGGCGGGTGCGATATCCCGTTCATGATCATGTCCGCCGACACCAGCCCCGACACGCGCCAGCACCTCCGCGTCTCCGAGGTGGACGGGTTCCTTGCCAAGCCGATCAACCAGACAATCCTCTTCGCCGCGCTGGCCGAGTTCATGATCGGGCAGCGTGCGGCACGCCGGCAGGGCGGGCCCATCCGCACCACCCTCGGCGCCTCCCACCCGCTGCACGCCCTCGTCGGGAAGTTCGTCGCGCTGGCCAGGCAGGCGTCGGAGGAGATGCGCGAGGCGTGCGTGGGCGACAACGTCGAGCAGTTCCGCGGCACGTGCAACCGCGTCCGCGGCACCGCCGGGACGCTCGGGTTCCCGACGATCGCCGACGCGGCCGAGGCCGCCCTCGCGCAGATCGGCAGCACCATGAGCCTGGCCGAGTCCGACGCCGAGATCCGCGCGCTGATCTCCCAGTGCGAGCGCGTCGCCGCGTAGAGCTACGGGCCCGTGAGGTAGATCGTCGAGCCGTTCTCCTCGGTGCGCTTCCCCAGCACACACTCCACGATCACCCGCGCCACCGCGTCCGGGAGCAGACACGCCGACGCCGGGATCGCCGATTCGTCAAACAGCTCGCGCAGCAGCGGCGTCTCTACCGCCGATGGCGCCACGGCGTACGCCCTGATCCCGTGCGCCGCCCCCTCTTTCGCGCACGATTTGGCCATCAACTCGACCGCCGCTTTCGACGCCGCGTACGCGAAGAACCCGTTGAACGGGTCGCGGGTCGCGTAGCTCGAGAGGTTGACGACGCACCCCGAGCCCTGCGCCACGAACGCCGACCACGCCGCCGCGATCATGCACGCCGGCCCGACCGCGTTCGTCCGGAACGCCGACTCGATCACCTCCGGGGTGTGCCTGTCGATCGGCAGCAGCTGCGCCTCACCGGCGTTGTTGACCACGGCGTCGAGCCGCCCGTAGTGGTCGAGCGCGCGCCCCACGACCTCCACCCCGTGCTGCGGTTCCGAAACGTCACCGACCACGGGCAGCGAGTCACGGCACAACGCAGCCGCGCTCTCAAGCCGGTCGATCCCGCGCCCGACCAGCACCACCCGCCACCCCTCGGCGTCCAGCCGGCGCACCGTCGCCAGCCCGATCCCCGACCCCGCCCCGGTCACGATCGCTACGGGTTGCTCGCTCATGCCCCCACGGTACACGCCCCGCGCCTCACGAGCAGCGATCGCCCCCCGCCGGTAGGCTCGATCGGAGCATGGACCGACCGACACGCGCCACCATCATCGCCACGCTCGGGCCCGCCAGCAGCGCCCCCGAACTCGTCGCGCGCCTCGTCGAAGCCGGGGTCGGCGTCTTCCGCCTCAACTTCTCTCACGGTTCGTTCGACGACCACGCACGCCGTCTGGGGACCATCCGCGAGGTCTGCGAACGCCTCGGCTCGGCCGCCGCCGTCCTCGGCGACCTCCAGGGTCCCAAGATCCGCGTCGGCGCCGTCCCCGAACCCGGCATCGCCCTCGAAGCCGGGTTCGACGTGCTCTTCCGGCGCGCCGTCGAGACCGCCGGGCTCGACGGGACCACCGCGGCATTCGGAACCACCTACGAGCAACTGATCGACGAGGTCGAGCCCGGGCAGCGCGTTCTGATCAACGACGGCGCGGTCCGCATGATCGCCGTCGAACGCGGTGCCGACGAGCTGCGCTGCCGCGTGACCGTCGGCGGGCTCGTCACCACCGGCAAGGGCATCAACCTGCCCGAGACCGACGTCCGCGCGCCGGCCATCACCGAGCGCGACTGGCGCTGCGTCGAGTGGGCGGTCGAGCACGGGCTCGACTTCCTCGCCCTCTCGTTCGTGCGCACGCCGGACGAGGTGCTCGAGCTCAAGCGGCGCCTCGCCGGTATGTGCGGCGTCTCACGCGCCGACTCCGAGGACGAATCGACCCGTATCCCTGTCGTCGCCAAGATCGAGAAGCCCCAGGCCCTCGACAACATCGAGGCGATCGTCGGGGCCGCCGACGCGGTGATGGTCGCCCGCGGCGACCTCGGCGTCGAGATGGATATCGCCCGCACGCCCATCGCACAGAAGCGCATCGTGAGCGTCGCGCAGCGCTTCGGCAAGCCGTGCATCGTCGCCACGCAGATGCTCGAATCGATGATCGACGCCGCCACCCCGACCCGCGCCGAGGCAAGTGACGTCGCCAACGCCGTCCTCGACGGCGCCGACGCGGTGATGCTCAGCGGCGAGACCGCCGTCGGCAAACACCCCGCCCTCGTCGTTGAGACCATGCGCCGCATCGTGTCCGAGACCGAACATGCGATGGACGACGGCCCAGTCGCCGCAACCCCTCCGATCGAGGCGCTCGAGGCCCGCGACCGCACCGCGGCCCTGGCCCACGGCGCCTGGCATGTCGCCAACGACCTCGGCGCCGTCGCGGTCGTCTGCTGGTCGCAGCGCGGCAACGTCGCGCGTTACCTCTCCCAGAACGACTTCCGCGCCCCGATCCTCGCGTGGTGCTCGAGCCCCCGCTGGAGCCGCCGGATGGCCCTGCTGCGCAACGTCACCCCTGTCTGCGCCGACCCGCCACCCGACGGACACCTCGCCACCTGGACCGACATGGTCGAGCGCGACCTGCTCGAACGCGGGTGGGTCAAGCACGCCGACCGCGTCGTCCTCGTGGCCGGCCCGCCCCTCGGGCAGACCAACGCCACCAACGCCGTCGCCGTCCTCACCGTCGGCGACCCCCGCGGCGGCTTCCGCGCCAACTGCGAGTAGCCAGCGGGGCTCGACAGGGAGCCGCGGACGAAGGTCCGCGGAGTCTTCAACCCAACCAGGGCTTGTCTGATGGATCCCTTCGTGCCACGTCTACGGCACCACCGCCTCCAGCCGACTCACGTTGGCAGCCTGACGCTCGACGAACCCACCCTCATCGGACGGGCTCTCCGCCGGCGAGTACACGATGCCGGTGATCCCGAGCCCCTTGAGCGCCGCGGCCGTCTCTGCCAGCGGCTCGCTCTCCCACAGCATCACCCGCAGGCGGACGTCACCGCCCGGGTCGGACGAGACGACCAGATCCTGGAGCGCCGCGGTCTGCTCCTGCGTAAGCGGCGTCGCGGGGTCGATGTCGATATTCGTGATCTTCCAACCGAACCGCCGCGCGAGGTAGTTGTACGCCGGGTGCGAGCACAGGATCTGCGCGCCCTCGAGCCGCGGCGTCAGTGCGCGCAGCCTCTCGCTGAGCGCCACCAGGTCAGCGGCGAGCGCCGCGTACCGCATCCCGATTTGTTCGGCGTCGCCCGGTCGCAGCTCGATCAGTGCGTCGCGGATGCCCGCCGCCTGCTGCGCCGCGTTCTCCGGATCCACCCATGTGTGCGGATCGTACTTGCCGTGCGTGTGAGCGCCGCCCGGACCGTGGCTGTGCGTCACCTCGCCCGTCTCGATCAGCTCGATCCCCTTCGCGGTCTCGACCACCTTGCTCTCCGGCAGCGGCGCCGTTGCCGCCCACTTCTCCATCCCCGCCCCGTTCAGCACGATCAGGTCGGCGTCCTGGAGTTCGGCGATCACCTCGGGCCCCGGCGTCCAGTGCACCGGGTCGGCATCCTCGGGCAGCACGCACCCGATGTCGAACAGGTCGCCCCCGATCCGTTCGCACATCGACCGCGTCGGCTCGAAGGTCGTCAGCACGACCGGCAGGGAGGAGCCGTCCGATGCCCCCGCGTCGCCGCCCCCGCCGCACCCGCCGAGCCCGAGCACCCCGCACGCACACGCGATCATCAGCCGTTTCACGGTCATCATCCTCACAGTGTACGGATCAGGTCGTGCCCGACGCCGACCGCCCCGGCGGTCAGCACCGCCCCCAGCGCAAGCCCGATCGCGACGATGAACGCCAGCTCGAGCAGGTACATCGCCGTGATCGTGCCGCGCCCGACGCCGATCAACGCGAGCGTCCGCGCCTCGTCCGAGCGCACACGCCATGTCAACCCCGCGATCAGCCCCAGCAACGCCAGCGTCGAGACACCCAGCACCACCGACAGCGCGTCGAACGCCGCCTTGATCCGGAACACGAACGCCAGCAGCTCCTCGACCACCTCGCTCGGCACGATCGCCAGCCGGTCTCCCGTCGCGTTCACCCGCGCCCGCGTCATCGTCGCGGCCTTCTCGCTCTCGGGCAGCACGATCACCGCCGAGATCGGCATGTCGCGCTCCTCGCCGTGCAGGTGGAAGCTCGCGGCCGACTCCGGCGTAACCTCGTTGGTCTCGATCAGCGTCTGGTTGAGCACGACGTGCTCGTCGTCGCGGGCGAGCAGGTCCTGCCCCTCGACTGATTTCGCATCGACGTGCCCGTGAATCCGCCCGTCCATCAGCCACGACGTGCGCACATCGACGAACACCGCGTCGTCGTCGGCGCTGCCGGTGGGGGCAAGCACGCCGACGACATGCAGCTTCACCGCCGCGGGCGCGGTCAGGTCGTAACTCTCGGGCTGGTCGTTGAAGACCGCATCGCCTGCCGCGAGCTTGAGGCGTTGCGCGGCCGAGGCCCCGAGCACCGCGTCGCCGAGCGTGGTGGGCAGCGCACCATTGGCCAAGGCGAGCGAGCGGAAGCCGAAGTACTCGAATCCCACGCCGACGACCGGCACGCCGCGGATCGTGTACCCGAGGCGCAGCGGGATGGTCCGGCACCCGTTGCGCAGGTCCGAGTCGAGCGAGTACGGCACGGTTGCAAGATCCGTGCGCCGGAAGTAGAGCGCCCCGAAGAGCAGCTCGAAGCGCGAGCCTGCGGCCCCGGCGACCATCGGCGTCGTCGCCGCGCGCGCACGCAGGTCGTGCTCGTAGCCCGAGACCAGCAGTTCGGTCGAAACGGGCACAGTCAGCGTCAGGGCGATCGCCGCGGCGAGCAGGGCGGTCTGGGCCGGCCCGGTGACGATCCGCCGCCACGCCAGGCGCGCCGCCCCGATCACGACACAACCTCCGCCATGTCGATCACGCGCCCGAAGCGCGGCAGCAGCGCGTGGTTGTGGGTGACGACCAGCAGCGTCGCGTCGATCTCGTCGCCCTGCGCGCACAGCAGGTCGATCACCGACTCGGCCCTTGCCGGGTCGAGGTTCCCGGTCGGCTCGTCGCAGACCAGCAGCTCCGGGCGGGTCACCAGCGCCCGCCCGATCGCGACGCGCTGCCGCTCGCCCTGAGAAAGACGGCGCGGGCGCCGGCGCAGCAGCCCGCCGATGCCGAGCGAGCCGGCGATGTCGTGCGCGCGCCCGCGGACTTCCGGCGTCAGCCGCAGCGTCGGTGCCAGGTGGTAGGGCAGGAGGATGTTGTCCAGGGCGCTGAGGTGGTCGAGCAGGGCGAAGCTCTGGAAGACCATGCCGACGCGGGCGATCCGCAGCGCCCGTCGCGCGCGCTCACCGAGCGACGACACTGCTTCACCCGCGAGGCACACCTCGCCGGCATCCGGCGTGAGCACGCCCACGATCAGGTGGGCGAGCGTCGTCTTGCCGCACCCGCTCGGCCCGACGCAGGCGGCGTGCTCGCCGCGTCCCAGCACCAGCTCCTCGATCGCGAGCGAGAACCCACCGGGCCACCCGAATCGCACCCCGCTCAGCTCGACCGCCGGCTCGCTCACAGCTCGCCCCGGTACGGCTCTTGCGGCGGCTCGTCCACGCGGCGCTGGGAGATGATCTCCTGATCGGTGATGCGCCACCCGTCGGGGCGGGCGAGGACGGTGTAGACGGCCTCGTACTCGTTCGTGCGCACGTGCGAGTGCCCCCAGTGGTAGATCGTGCCCTCGACGCGCCAGATGTGCCGGACGCGGAACCCGGGCGTGCCGTCCTGCTCACCGGTCCACTCGACGGTGGTCTCGATCGGTTCGAGGTTTGTGACGCGGGCGAGGGCGCCGCCCTGGTCACGCATGACCAGCGATTGGTACAGCTCGTTGTAGAGATCGTCGAGCAGCGGGCCGTCCACGCTCAGCGCCAGCGCGTCGTAGATGTCCTCCTCGGCGGTGAAGTCGAAGGCGTGGTACATGTTGCGGTGCAGCGCCCGGAAGATGCGCACGCCCTGCTCGTCGGTGAGCGGCGCCGACCCCTCGGCGAACGGGTCGGAGACGACGGCGTGGGCGAGGTTGCGCCCGAAGAAGCCGCCGATGAGCAGGAGCGGCACCCCGATGACCAGCACGCGCTTGACCTCGCGTGCGTGCCCCAGCGCCGCGAGCAGCGCGATCAGCCAGACGCAGCCCAGCGCGATCGGGACGATCGGCAGACGCCAGACGGGGCGTGCGAGGTCGGGGGCGGGCACGGCGGCGAACAGGTCGGCGGCGTCGGCGCCCGATGAGCGCCACGTCGCCGTCGGCTCGGTCGTGCTGAAGCGGAGGATGTCGAGGCGTCCCTCGCCCTCGAACTGCGCCTCGATCACCATCGGCGGGGGCTCGTCGTTGACCTCGACCTGCTCGGCCAGCGCGTCGGGCGGGAAGACCTCCCAGGTGATCGAGACCGACTGCGGCGGGGCGTCGATCGGCACCTCGGCAACCACGTGGGCCCGCAGCAGTGCCCGGTGACCGAACTTCGGGAACAATGGCAGCATCGCCGGGTCCGGACGCTGGAACTCGAAGCTGACGAATCGGAGTTCGCGGGGCTCGCCGTCAATCGTCACGCCGATGCGGTGGGTGACGAACCGCTCCATCTCGTCGCGGAGGTGGGGCTCCTCGGAGGGGGCGACGGCGTCGAGGGCCTCGCGGGCGGGCGGGGTGATCTCGTCCATGAAGGCGAGGTTGAGCCCGAGATTGAAGCGGATGGCGTCGTCGGTGACGGCGATGCGGATGTCGGCGTGGGGCCCGTCCTGGGGATGGGCGGTGGCCCCCGGGGCGGCGAGGAGGACGCCGAGCACGACCAACGCGGGGCGGAACATGAGCCCGGGAGTGTACTCACGGGGGTTGTTCGGTAGTATGGTGCCGTCGAGGGGCGTGGTTCGGAGCGCAGGGCGTGGGGCGGGCGTCGGCCCGAGAGGAGCAGTCGGATGAAGACCGGTTTGGTGTCCCGTGCGGCCGGTGCGGCCGCGGCGCTGTTCGTCACGACGAGCCTGATCGCCGGCGTGGCCGACCCGCAGGCGCCGATCGCGACCACGCTGGAGAACGCCAGCGAGAACTACCGCCTGTACAACGACCACATCACCACCCTGGCCAACCCGGCGATGGAGGGACGCCTGCCGGGCTCGCGCGGGATGGAGATGGCCAAGGAGTACTGCGAGTACTGGCTCGGCGTCGCGGGGCTCGAGCCGGCGTTCCCGGAGACCGAGACGGCCGCCGACGGCACCGAGGTGATCACCCCCAACGCGAGCTGGCGCCAACCCTTCCATCTCTCGGGCAAGCTCGAGTTGGAGGGCGGTTCGCTGGCGATCGACGCGGGCGGCGAGCACATCGGGTTCGAGATGGAAAGGGACTTCACGGTGACGGGGCTGGGCGGCTCGAACAGCCTCTCTCTGCCGATGGCCTTCGTCGGGTACTCGATCCCGGACGGCCCGGATGGGTACTCGAGCTACGCCGACGGCGACGATCTGAGCGGCAAGGTCGCGGTGATGCTGCGGTTTGAGCCGATGGACGATGAGGGCGAGAGCCTGTGGTCGGGCGGGGCGTGGACGAACAACGCCGCGTTCAACAACAAGATCCCGGCGGCGAAGGTGCGCGGTGCTGCGGCGGTCCTGATCATCAACACGCCGGGCGCCGACGATCCGCGCGTCGGCGAGCTGATGACCGTGCAGGGTGCGGGTAGCGGGACGGGCGACGTGCCGGTGCTGATGCTCACCCCGGAGGCGGGTGAGCGGCTGATCGCGGCGAGCGACCCCGAGGGGCGTTCGCTGATGGATCTGCGTCACCTCGCCGACCAGGGCGGCGGTGTGATCGACCTGAACGGCGTCGCCGACGTGTCGGCCGAGATCAAGGTCGATCCGGTGATCGGGGAGAACATCGGTGGCGTGCTGCCCGGGCGCGGGGCGCTTGCCGACGAGTACATCGTGATCGGCGCGCACCTCGACCACCTCGGGATGGGGTACTTCGGGTCGCGCTCCGGCCCGGGCAAGCTGCACCCGGGGGCCGACGACAACGCGTCGGGCTCGGCGGGGGTGCTGCTGTTCGCGAAGCTGATGGGCGAGGCCTACGCGCAGGCGCCCGAGGGTACGCCGCTGCGCTCGGTCCTCTTCCTGCTGTTCAGCGGCGAGGAGAGCGGGCTGAACGGCTCGCGGGCGTACGTGAAGAACCCGATCGTTCCGATCGACCGGCACTACATCATGATCAACTTTGACATGATCGGTCGGATCAAGAACGGGCGTCTGAACGTCGGCGGGAAGACGACCGCCGAGGGGCTGGGCGAGTTCCTCGAGCCGTACTTCAAGGACACGCCGCTGACCGTGATCGCGCCGGACCGGATGCCGGCGGCGAGCGACCACACGTCGTTCTACGCGGCGAAGATCCCGGTGCTGTTCGGCTGCATCGCGGACTTCCACAAGGACTACCACACGCCGGGCGACGTGAGCTGGAAGATCAACCGCGAGGGCGCGGTCGAGACGATCGAGCTGTTCGAGAAGATCGCGATGGGGCTGGCCGAACGCTCCGAGCCGCTGCCGTACGTGCAGATCGAGACCGGCGGACACGGCGGCGGGGGCGGGCCGATGGGCGACATCAAGGTCCGCTTCGGCGTCATGCCGGGGTACGCCGACACGGAGAACTACGGCGTGCTGATCGACCAGGTCTCGCCCGGCGGATCGGCCGAGGCGGCGGGCGTCAAGAGCGGCGACCGCCTCGTCCGCTGGGACGGGCAGAAGGTCCAGGACATCGAGGCCTGGATGGAGATGCTCGCCAAGCACAAGCCCGGGGACCAGATCAAGGTGGGGGTGCTGCGTGACGGGAAGGAGGTCACGCTCGACGTGACGCTCCAGGCAAGGTGATTCGCGACGGAGGTTCGGGTATGACAATGCGGGCGACAGCCGTGCTGGGCGCGGCCATGGTGTGTGCGTGGGGTGTGGCGGCGTGGGGACAGGTCGAGGTCGAGAAGTTCGACCAGCCCGACCGCTTCCGGCAGCTCGACGAGCTTCTGCCGACGCCCAACGCCTGCCGCGCCGCGTCGGGCGCGCCCGGCGCGGACTACTGGCAGCAGGAGGGCGACTACGAGATCGAGGTTGCGCTCGACGACGAGCACCAGCACATCACCGGGTCGGAGCGCATCACCTACCACAACAACTCGCCCGACACGCTGAGCTACCTGTGGCTCCAGATCGACAACAACATCTTCAGCCCCAAGGCCGACGCGGTGCTCGCCGCAACGGCGCCCGGCATGGACCGCTGGTCGTTCGAGCAGCTTCACCGCACGCTGGTGCGCGAGGAGTTCGACGGCAGCGTCAACATCTCGAGCGTGACCGACGATGCCGGGAGCTCGCTCGACCACACGATCGTCAAGACAATGATGCGCGTGGACCTGCCCGAGCCGCTGAAGCACGGGGAGAGCTTCGTGATGCGGATCGAGTGGGACTACCGGATCAACTCGGTTGATGACGTCTGGGGACGCACCGCCGCCGAGCACTTCGACGAAGACGACAACTGGATCTACGAGGTGGCGCACTGGTATCCGCGGATGTGCGTCTACTCCGACGTGACCGGGTGGCAGAACAAGCAGTTCCTCGGGCGCGGCGAGTTCACGCTCGAGTTCGGGAACTTTGACGTCGCGATCACCGTGCCCGACGATCACGTCGTCGCGGCGACCGGCGTGCTCCAGAACCCCGGCGAGGTGCTCGAGCCGGCGTGGCGCGAGCGGCTTGCCGAGGCGCGCACCGCCGCCGAGCCCGTGTTCATCGTCACGCCCGAGGAGGCGAAGGCGAACGAGTCGAGCGAGCCGACCGGGACCAAGACGTGGCGTTTCCACGCGGACAACGTGCGCGACTTCGCCTGGGCTTCGAGCCGCAAGTTCATCTGGGACGCGTGGGGGCACACGGTGCGTGCCGACGGCGGGCCGGGCACCGAGACGCTGGCGATGTCGTTCTACCCCAACGAGGGCGAGCCGCTGTGGAGCAAGTACTCGACGCACGTGATCGTCCACACGCTCGACGTCTACTCGCGCATGACCTTCGACTACCCCTACCCGGAGGCGATCTCGGTCAACGGGCCGGTCGGCGGGATGGAGTACCCGATGATCTGCTTCAACGGCCCGCGCCCCGAGAAGGACGGTACCTACTCGAAGCGCACCAAGTACGGGCTGATCAGCGTGATCATCCACGAGGTCGGGCACAACTTCTTCCCGATGATCGTTAACTCCGACGAGCGCCAGTGGACGTGGATGGACGAGGGGTTCAACACCTTCTGCCAGTACCTGGCCGAGCAGCAGTGGGAGGACGGGTACCCCTCGCGCCGCGGCGAGCCGCGCGACATCGTCGGGTACATGACCAGCGCCGACCAGGTGCCGATCATGACCAACTCGGAGAGCCTGCACCAGTTCGGCAACAACGCCTACGCCAAGACGGCGACGGCGCTGAACGTGCTGCGCGAGTCGATCCTCGGGCGCGACCTGTTCGATTTCGCGTTCCGGCAGTACGCGCAGCGGTGGATGTTCAAGCACCCGATGCCCAGCGACTTCTTCCGCACGATGGAGGACGCCTCGGGCATTGACCTCGACTGGTTCTGGCGTGGGTGGTTCTACACGACCGACCACGTGGACGTGGCGATCACCTCGGTCGCGCACTTCACGGCCGACACCGGCGACCCCGACATCGACAAGGGGCGCGACCGTGCCGAGCGGGACGCCGAGCCCCAGACGCTCAGCGACCAGCGCAACGCGCCGCTGGTCAAGCTCACCGATCGGTACCCCGAGCTGCTCGACTTCTACAACGACTTCGATGAGCTGGACGTGACCGACGCCGACCGACGCAGGTTCGAGAAGGTGCTCGACCGGCTGGAGGACGACGAGAAGGCCGCGATGGAGACGGACAAGCACTTCTACCTCGTGCAGTTCCGCAACATGGGGGGGCTGGTCACGCCGCTGCCGCTCGAGATCGAATACGAGGGCGGCGGGAGCGAGGAGGTGAAGATCCCGGCGGAGATCTGGAAGCTGGACTCCGAGCGGGTGGGCAAGCTGCTCGTGGTGGACGAACCGATCGAGCGGATCGTGCTCGACCCGAACGACGAGACGCCGGACGCCGACCGCGACAACAACACCTACCCCCCGGAGATCCACCAGTCGCGCTTCAAGCTGTTCAAGGAGAAGCAGCGACGTAACGACATGCAGAAGGCGCAGAACCCCGACAAGGACGACGACGAGGAGGACGACGGGTGAACGTGCGCCTCGCGGCACTGCTCGTGCTCGTCTGCGTCGCGCGGGCGGCGGCGCACCCGTGGCACGACACCTACGCCGAGGTCGAGCTGAACTGTGAAACACATGCGCTCGAGGTCGCGATGCGGATCGACGCGTTGGAGCTGGAGAGCGCGGTGTCGGCGTGGGCCGGGCGCCGCGTCACGCTCGACGACATGGACGACGCCGAACCGTTCATCGCGGGGTACCTTGCCGAGACGGTGGCGGCCGCTGATGCCGAGGGGAACCGCGCCGAGCTGCGCTGGGCGGGGATCGAGGACGAGCTGCGCGAGGTGTGGGTGTACTTCGAGCTTTCGTTCGAGACCCCGCCGCACGAAATCGACCTTGTGAGCACCGCGCTGCTGGAGCGCAACCCCTACCAGACCACCACGGTGTCGTTCCGGTCGCGCGTGTGGAGCGGCGTGGTGCTGCTCACCGGCGACGAGCCCCTCGCCGCGCTGCCCGGCGAGAAACCCGAGCTGTGATGCTCGGGATCGTCGGGGCGATGCCTGAGGAGGTCGCCCGTCTCACCGCCGAACTGACCGGGAGCGAGGTTGTCGAGCGGGGGATGCGGCGGTATCACGTCGGCGAGTTGTGGGGCACGCCGGTCGTGCTCGTCGTCTCGCGCATCGGCAAGGTCGCCGCCGCCAGCACCGCGACCCACCTCGTCGCCGAGTTCGGCGTCACGTCGCTGGTGATGACCGGCGTCGCCGGCGCGGTGGACCCGACGCTGCGCGTGGGCGATCTGGTTGTGGCGTCGCGCTTGGCGCAGCACGACCTCGACGCCTCGCCGATCTACCCGCGGTTCGAGGCTCCGCTGCTCGGGCGGGTTTGGTTCGACGCCGACGCGGGGATCCGCGAGCGGCTCGAGGCCGCGGCACGGGCGTTCGTGGACTACGACCTCGGCTCGACGCTCGACGGCGAGACCCTCCACGATCTGGGGATCGACACGCCGCGGGTCGCAGTCGGCCCGATCGCCAGCGGCGACCGCTTCATCGCCGACGCGACCCACACCCGCGCCATCGCCGACGCCCTGCCCGGGACGCTCTGCGTCGAGATGGAGGGGGCGGCCGTCGCCCAGGTTGGGTACGAGCACGGGGTGCCGTTCGGGGTGATCCGGGCGATCTCCGATTCTGCCGACCACGCCGCCGCCGACGGGTTCGGACGGGCCCTGCCCGCCCTGGCCGGGG
>Ga0055449_10000379_pt1 | contig 12561 bp, 17 predicted proteins | sample China_Galinas_PW_2_FD_57739 | JGI IMG/M metagenome (GOLD analysis project Ga0055449, IMG submission 57739) | Wetland microbial communities from San Francisco Bay, California, USA, that impact long-term carbon sequestration - China_Galinas_PWB_D1 | ecosystem: Environmental > Aquatic > Marine >... | reverse complement strand
CTCGAGTTCAAACCTGTCCACCTTGTTTGCCTCGCGGTTTCTGGAAAGCCCTTCGCGCACGTCGAGATCCAGAAGAAGCGTAAGCCCGGGCTTGAGCCCTCCCGTGGCGGCCTCGTCGAGCGATTCAAGGAGTTCGATATCGAGCCCCCGCGCATGGCCCTGATACGCCATGGTGGAATCAGAAAACCTGTCGGTGATAACTACAAGCCCCGCATCGAGCGCCGGCTTTATTATCTCCCGGACATGCTGGCGCCTGTCGGCCGCGTACAGAAGCAGCTCGGCAACCGGATCCATGGCGTCATGCTCCCGGCTTAAAAGCACCTGCCTTATGGCCTTGCCTATCTCCGTGCCGCCGGGCTCACGCGTTAGAACCGCCTCGCGGCCCTGCCCCTCGAGCCAGTCCCTCAGAAGCCGGGCCTGCGTGGACTTGCCGGTGCCTTCGATGCCCTCAAACGATATGAAGAGCCCCTTCACCTGGTTTGCGCCTCCTTCAGCGACTCAAGCAGGGCGAATATCTTGCGGGTCTCTTCCTCTGTGCGCGAACCCGTTCCGCAGGAGGGCGTGATGATGATGTTTTCCCTGAGAAGGTCGCCGGAGATCTTCTCCGAGAGCCTGTCCATGGCCCCGTTAAAGAGGGTAAGAATGGATTCCTCCGTGGCCTGCTCGAGCGCTTCGCTATCGAGCGTGGGAATGATGCCCCAGGCGAGCACCCCGCCGGACTCAAGAAATGCCTCCACGTCATCTGGGTAGATGCCGAGCGTATCGACGAAGCCATAGGCGTCGAAATTCATTATGTCCACTCCAGAGTCCATCACCAGGGGCCAGTCTGCGCGCCCGCAGCAGTGAATGCCCGAGATGCCGCCCGCGTCCTTTATCGCATCCGAGGTCTCCTGCAGTAACCTCAGGGCCTCTTCGTTGCTCACGCCCACGTAGCTCGTCGAGCCCAGAGCCGACAATATGGGCTCGTCGATGAAGATAATGACCTCCTCGGCAAAACGCCCGAGCTCTGCTATCTGCCACCTCGCCTTGGCGTTGAGGAGCATGAGCGCTATCTCCCTGAGCTCCTCGTCGAAGTAAATGGGCTTGCCGTCTGGGTCCTTGAGGCCAAGCGTATACGTGAGAGGGCCCGTTATGTGCCCCTTGAGGATATCGAACTCGCTGCCCTCGACCTTCCTGATAAACGAATGGAAGCCCTGCGCGAAGTCCTCAGATATGGCTATCCTCGAGTCCTCGGTGACGCTCTCGTAGAACCGGTGTATCTCTTCCTCGTTCCTCTGCACGAGCACCACGCCGCGCTCCTCGTCCACGACTATGCCTGGCATACTCTCGGAGTACTGCGGTATCATCAGCTCCCTGAACCCGAGGTTCGGAAGCTGGGGCCAGAACGGTATGTCCATGGATTCAAGCACCAGACGGACCGCCTCGTCGGGGTCGGTGTGGGGCAGACTGCCTATGCCGGTGGTAGAAAATGGTTTAATTATGGGTTCGTCTGTCAATTTTAAGGCTCCTTTCGCCGCAAGCGCGACATATCTACCGTTACATGATACTTGAAATAATGCACGGATTCAAACCACCACGGCATTCCCTCCTCTGGCCCTAAAACTCAAACACAAGTTGACTCCACAGGCGCCGGACTGATACATTGTAAATATGAAGAGAGCCCTTGGCATTTTGGTGCTCTTGGCATTTGCCCTTGCCGTGCCGTGCACGAACATCTGCGCGGTATCTACGGCCGGCGGAGATACCATCTCGGCCCTCGATGTATGCAGCCACGGCTCACCGGCCTCCGCGGAAAACATCATCACGTTGGTAGAAACGGCATATAACGTCCCTGCGTTCATGCAAGCAACAGAATTGCCAACCGAAAAACCCCTGATATACGAATCGACAGAGTTTCCTCCAGCGGTGAACCCTCCTATCGCCTAATCCTTCTCGTAATCTTTCAATACGCACCATCCGCTAAAGGTAAGAGCACGCAAATGGCACGTCCGTTGCATGCTCGGGCTTTCCTTTCGGCGGAAAGAATTCTTTTCAAGAATCCGAAGCGGTGCTATCCTCTTCTTATCTGCTACATCGGTGAGGGTGGTTCGCGGGGAAACATGAAAACTTGAGGAGGCCCAATGACAATATACGGTAATTCAAGACTGACCGTCGCCATAGTAGCCCTCCTGGGCATCGCTTTCGCGCTCGCCCTGGGAGGCACGGTCTTCGCGGCGGAAGAGCCGCAATCCAGCAGTGAGTGCGTCAAGTGCCATACGGATCTCAAGAAAATGGACAGCTTCGGCGCCGGTTCTGCGGGAGGGGCAGCGGAAGTAGCCGGTTGAGGCGTCTCGGCCCCTCGGGTGAGGGGCAGGGACACATACGGTGTTGCTCAGGACTTTATCGATTCGAGCCATGGCAGCATCGGATGTATCAACTGTCACAAAGGGAATAACAGCCCCGACAGGAAGACGGCGCACGATGGAATCATTAAAGACCCGTCCGAGGAGGACGGGGGCGGAGTTTGCAGGCAGTGTCATCCGGACATCGCCTCGACGTACAAAAATGCGATGCACTACGACCTTACGGGTATCAAGGACATCGTAGGGACGATCATCAAACCCCATCAGATGGGAGATACCCTTCTGCCTGCGGCCTGGAATCTGGACTGCGCAGACTGCCATGCCAGCTGCGGCGGCTGCCACGTGGCATGGCCCAAGGTGGCCAAGGGCGGGTTGCTCGACCGTCACCGCTTCCAGAAGACCCCGCCCATGGAGAAAACGTGTTACGCCTGCCACGGCTCCCGTTACGCGGGCGAGTTCATGGGGCTACTGGGGCCCAGCGCGGACGTGCATTACGAAAAGTACCAGATGGTCTGCACGGACTGCCATAAGGGGACGGAACTTCACAATACAAAACCGGAAGGAGTCAAGCGCCACTACGCAACCGTGACACCGCGATGCGAGCAATGCCACCCCAATTCCGTTGCGGGCAAATCGGAAGTGCCAATGCACAACGCCCACAAGAAGGACGAACTGGCATGCACGCTCTGCCACGCCACGGAGTATTTCAACTGCATGAACTGCCACGTCTCGCTGGATGTCAAGACGGCCGGGAACATCAAGGTGATATTCCCCTCCGATCCGCTTCAGACGTTCAAGATCGGCGTTAACATCGACCGGAGCCCGGGCAACCCATACAAGTACAACCTGGTCCGTCATACACCGATGAAGAAGGACTCCCTGGCGTCGTTCCGTTATTTCCAGGCGGTCGTTACGGGCAATGAGGGGCCTGCCGACCTTGTTCCGAGCTATGATGATCTGCCCACGTGGAACTCGGCGTCGGTTCACACCATACAGCGCAAGACGAAACAGAACAGTTCCTGCAACGCCTGTCACGGGAACAAGGAACTCTTCCTCACAAATGACGACCTGATGCCTGAGGATCCCAAGGCAAACCTCAAGGTGATCGTTAACAAGATTCCGCCGAGGATAGAGAAATGACCCGGCAAAGGAGGAATACCATGAGCAGACATTTGATACATTCCATTTTAGTCACCTTGCTTGTGGCTCTGACGGGACTGCTCGCCTCTCCGGTGACGGCAGCAGCGGGCAGCGACTCGCTGGTGAGCACGGAGTGGCTGGGTCAACACCTCGGCACCCCGGGCATGGTGATAGTAGACGTAAGAACCAGAGCAAACTATGATTTCGGCCACTTGCCCGGAGCGGTGAGCCTGGCCTACTCGGGGCTTGAGCCCTACAACAACAAAACGAGATGCCAGATGATGCCCTCCCCCGAGCAGTTAACCAAAATGCTGCGTTCCCTCGGCATCAACCGGTCGTCCCACGTGGTTATCTACGACGCGGGCAATACCACCAACGACGCGACACAGGGTGGCGCTTCGGTCTGGATCTTCGAGACCATGGGGCAAAAGAACGTCTCTTACCTCGACGGAGGGTTCACCAAATGGACGTTCGAGGGCCGGCCCATTGACAAGGTGGTTCCGCCCGTACGGGAAGGAGATTTCACCGCAGAGCACGACGCGACCAAGGTGGCCACGCTGGACGACGTTGTGGCAAACCTTAAAACCAAGGAGGCGATATTCCTGGACGTCAGGAACTCCATACAGCATTTCGGAATTGACAAGAGGCCCGACGTCGTCAGGTACGGCCACATCCCGGGCTCGCTCAACTTCCCCGTCGATTTCATGACGAACGCCGGGATAAATCGCGCGCCCGCAACAATCAAGAGCCCCGAGGAACTCGAGGCCATGGCAGAGGGAGTAGGTCTTCCCAAAGACAAGGACGCAAAGATCATCGTCTACTGTAACAGCGCGCAGCAGGCGGGAATGGGCTACTTCATCCTCCATAACGTAATGGGGTACAGGAATGTCAAAACATACGACGGCTCCATGCTCGAATACGCGCAAGACAAGGAGTTGCCGCTGGTGCGCTTCGCATGGGGCTTCGTGACGGAGTAGGAAGATGATATTTCAACTGCCATATGGAGGAATCACTATGAACACATATAAGAGTAAACTCGCAGCACTTTTAGCAGCGGCGATCCTTCTCGTCTGCTCCTACGGAGCGGCCGCGGCGGAATCGCAGAAACTGGTGAGCGTCGACTGGCTCGCCGAGAACCTTGAGACACCCAACGTCGTAGTGCTCAGTGTTGGGGCGTTCACTCAATACGAAAAGAACCATATCCCGGGCGCTGTGAAGGCATTCGGCCCATGGCAGACCATGAACGACGAGTACGTGGGGTTCATGATGCCAAAGGTGAACGACCTCGTCAGCATGCTCCGGAGCTATGGCGTAAACAACGACTCCTATGTAATTCTCTACGACGAAGGGGTCACGGCCCAGGACACCGCAAAGAGCGCAAGGGCGCTCTGGACACTCGAGGCCCTCGGTCATGACAAGGTCGCAATCCTCAACGGAGGATTCGCGGCATGGACACAGGCGGGAAAGGCGGTCTCCACGGAGCCCGTAGTCGCCGCGCCGGGGAATTTCTCGGGAGAACTTGCGGAGTCCAAACTGGCCACCAAGGCCGAGGTGAAGAAGGCCCTTAAGTCTTCCAAGGTGTTCATTGTGGACACCCGTTTGCCGGATGAGGATTTCGGACACGAGAAGAAGAACTACATAAAGCGGTTCGGACACCTTCCCGGGTCCCTGCTTCTGCCGGCTGACTTCGTGACCATAGCCGGAATAGAGTTCTCTCCCTCCTTTGTGAGGCATCTGGAGCAGTTGCAGGAGATGGCGAAAGGGGTGGGGCTTCCGGCTAACAAAGACGTCGAGATCATAACTTACAGTAACCGTGGCACTCAGGCCGCTCTGGGCTACTTTGTCCTTCACGACCTGCTTGGCTACACAAACGTAAGCGTTTATGACGGGTCCATGCTCGAAGCCGCGGCGGACAAGAGCATGCCTCTGGAAATGAACAAATGGGGATACAAGAAAAAGATGTAGCTCCCTATTATGAAACTAACGACATAATGTTCCGGAGGCGGCGAATGCCGCCTCCGGAACGACAGATAAAACATGGAGGCGCAAATGAAGAAGCATTCGAATCTGATACTCACCCTGGTTTTGATAATCGCAATGGCGGTGCTTGTGGGGATCGCCTTCGCCGAACCCATGGAAATACCCCAGGGTTCTCGCTGCACGCTCTGCGGCATGGGGGTAAGCCCGACTTCCGTATACTCTGCGGAAATCGTCATGAAAGATGAAATGCTCCCGTTCTGCGACATCGGTGATATGCTCTATTACTATAACGAGCAGGACGAAGAGCCCGCGGAGGCATACGTGCGTGACGCCGACACCGGCGAATGGATAGAAGCCGCAAAGGCGGCCTACGTCCATAGCGACGAGTTCACCACGCCAATGGCATGGGGCATCGCCGCATATTCGAGCCGCGATGAGGCCGCAAAACACGGCATGCCAATGACGTTCGAGGAAGCCCTCGAGATGACCGGAAGTGGCGATGACATGAAGGACATGAAGGACATGAAAGGGATGTAATGCCGAGAAGCCTGAAGGCATTAGCGGTCCTTCTCCTGGTGCTGGCGCTCGCCTCGTGCGCTCGGAAACCCGAGTACACGAAGGCGCCGGCCTCGGGAGGCCAGATTCGCATACCCATCGGCGACCTCGGCGATGGGATGCCCGTATTCCATTCCATCGAGAATGGCGGCACGACGATAGACTATTTCGTTGTTATGGTAAACGGAACGGTGGAGTCATACTTCGATGCCTGCGCCAAGTGCTATCCCAATAAGCTCGGTTACAGAACCGAGGGTGGAGATTTAGTGTGCGCGTACTGCGGACAGCGCTTTTCCATGGACGAGTTGAAGGGGTTCGGCAGCTGCCATCCGATTCCTATCAAAGGCAGGCGAGAAGGGGACACATACGTCATAAACAGGGATGACCTGATACAGGGAGCGCTATACTTCTAAAAGATATCCAGCCAAATCTTAAGGGCCGCCGCGGATATCACGAGCGCAAGCAGCCACTTGAGGTGCCGAGTCTCGGTCCTTTTGCCTACCGCGCCGCCCACCCACGCCATTGGAATCGCCCCGGCCAGCATCGCCGCGGCCATCAAAGGTTGCACCTGCATGGTGGTCACCTTGCCCAAAAGCCCGGCCGAGGCCGATATTACCCCTATGGCGAGCGTGCTTCCCAGTGCCACCCTGAGCGGGACCTTCAGGACGTATAACAGTATCGGTATCGTGATGAACGCCCCGCCCTGCCCCACCATGCCCAGGAAGAAACCGAGCCCGAGACCTATCGCTATTGCGAGCGGGCGGTTGAAACTCACCTCCGCCTCCGTCAGCTCGTCCCTGCCGTAACGCCTGGGCAGAAGCATCATCACCGCAGCTATGAGTGCCAGCACCGCGAAGATGAAAAGCAGCGGCCCGTCCGGCACGAGTTTAGACAACAGCGAGCCCACGAGCGACGATGCCGCAAGCGAGATCCCGAACGTAAGTACGAGGGGCCTGTTTACGAGCCTTTCGCTCCTGTAGAAGAGCATCGCCGAGAGCGAGGCGAAGAAACCCTGCGCCATGGTAAGCCCTGTGATGCTCTTGACGTCAATGGAGCCGAGGCCCAACGCCGGCGGAAGGTACAGGAGTATCGGGAACATCAATATCCCCCCGCCCAGGCCGAGGAGGCCCGAGAGAAAACCGACCGACGCGCCGGCCACGAAAAGAAGCAGGTATATGCCCATGGTCTTACGGCTCTACGAGGATTCTTCTCTCGCCCTCGGGCTCCTCGCCCGAGGTGTCGCCCACGTGCGCCGCCAGGATACCTTCTGCCTCAAGGGCCGAGACAAGCGCGTCCTTCTTCTCCTGCGGCACGAATATGAGAAGGCCGCCCGAGGTCTGGGCGTCGCTAAGAAGTATCTTGTGCGCCTCCGAGACCCCCTCGGCATATGCCACGCGCCGCACAAAGGTGTTGAAGTTGGCCATGGTGCCGCCGGGTATGACGTTCTGCTCTATGAACGAGAGCGTATCCTTGAAGTAAGGAGCCCGTCCCGCGTACACACGCGCCGTGAGGTTGCTCGCGTTAAGCACTTCCCAGAGGTGGCCTATGAACCCGAACCCCGTGACGTCGGTCGCGGTACTTATGCCCACATTGAGCATTATCTCGCTTGCGCGCCTGTTTAGCGCCGCCATGGCCGCCGTTATCTCGTCTATGGAGTCCTGGCCGGCAATGCTCCGCCTTATGGCTGTGGAGATTATGCCCGTGCCCAGCGGCTTGGTCAGGACCATCGCGTCGCCGGGCTTCGCCATGGAGTTGTCCAGTATGTCCTTAGGGTTTATGAGGCCGAGCACGGCGTAGCCGAACTTGGGCTCCTTGTCCTTTATCGTGTGCCCGCCGATGATCGCGACTCCACCCTCGGACATCTTCTCGCTGCCACCCCTTATCACCTCTGAGAGCGAGGGCCGGAACTCGGCCTCGCCGGGAAACGCGGCAAGGTTCAGGGCGCAGACCGCCCTTCCGCCCATGGCCCAAATATCCGACAGCGCGTTTGCCGCCGCTATCGCGCCGAACCAGTACGGGTCGTCCACAATCGGAGTGAAGAAGTCCGCGCTTAAGACCACGGCCACGTCATCCGTTATTTTGTAGATGCCCGCGTCGTCGGCGTATGCGGTGCCCACGAGCACGTTTTCGTCCACTATCTTTGGCAGTTGCCCCAGCACGTGGGACAGGTCCTCAGGACCGAACTTGGCGGCTCAACCCGAGCACGAAGACATCTGTGTAAGCTTTATGTCCACTTTGCATCTCCTTTCATATGCGTCTTAGAGCATCCCCACGACCTTGTCCTCGCCGGCCATGAGTTCTATGAGCTCTTCAGGCGTTATCTCCTTCACGCCCTTGTCGATATCCACTATGCCCCTGGACCTTATGTCTTCCGCAAGGGCGAACGCCGTGCCGCAGAATCCCTCGAGACCGTCCGGACGGGCCAGATAAACCGCGTCCCCTATGAGCACGATATCAGCCGTCTCGTCCCTCGCGATTCCGATAGCCTTCATGGCCTCATCGCTATCGGGGCCGCTCTTGATTATCACAAGCACCGATATCCCCCCATGAGGCTTACCCCCTCCTCCCCTTGCCCGGATACCTGCCCTTCTTAGTTACCGGACAGCACGCCGGGGCCGGAAGGTCCTCGTCGTACTCCGTCTTAAGCAGCTTGAGCAGGTCGGGGACCAAGGGGTCTTTGAGGAAGTAACACCTGAGCCTGCCGTCCATATAGTAGTCGATTATGCCGTGCCTTCTGAGAAGGCCGAGGTGCTGCGATACGTTGGACTGGCTGATGTCGAGGAACTCCTCGAGGTCGCTCACGCACTTCACGCCGCCCGTAAGCTCATCGAGTATCATTAGGCGCACCGGGTGGGCCATGACCTTGAGGGTCTCCACCTTGTCCTTGGGTACGGCTTTTTCCTCGACCTTTACCGCCACGCCAGCGCCTCCATTATATGCAAATATTATAATTCTTGAATATATTTGTCAAGGAAAAAAGAGGGGAGCCATGGGGCTCCCCTTTTCAGCTTTGTACTGACAACAAAAATGATAACGGTATATAAATCAGTGAAGTATTTTCTCTATGCCCTCTGCCATCTGCTTATAGTTTATCTCTCCCCCATGCAATACCTGGATGACGCCGTCTGAGTCAACGAAAGCGGTCTTGGGGAAGGACTTCCAGCCGAACTGTTCCCTTAAGCCGTCGGCCTTGCCGACCGGGAACGTTACGCCGTGCTTTTTCACGAATTTCTTGATGGAGCTCTCGGAGCTAAGGGCGAACACGCCAAGGAAGACCACTCCCTTGCCCTTGTATTCGAGGTATGCCTTCTCGACGTCGTCGGCCTCCCTCTTGCAAGGAGGGCACCATGTGGCTGCAATGACGATTACGACCGGCTTTCCCCTGAGCGTGCTGGTGTCTAACGTCGTGCCGTCCAGGCCCTCAAACGTGAAGTCCTTAAGGGGCTCCGGCGTGGGGTCGGCGGCCATGGCGGCAACCGGGACCAGCACGAGCACGAGCAGGAATATCGTAACCAGCGTCTTGAGTTTCATACTTGTCTCTCTCTCCTTACGAAACATTAGAGGCGGCCGGGCTACTGCCCGGCCGCCCCCCGTACTTTAACTATACAACATTTGGCGGTAACCGCCAAGTGCCTGCTACTGGAACCTGTAGGTTATGCCGAAGTCGACGCTGTCCTCGGAGAGTTCCGACTGAAGCGTATATGTGCTGGTGATATCGGTCTCGGTGATCTTCTCCTTGAAGGCATGCATGTATGCCAGGTTGATCGACAGGTTCGGGTTGATGTCGAAGCCTACGCCGGCCGTCACATGGTGCTGGACGATAGCCGGGAACCCGATTATCCTGAGATACTCGTAATTAAAGATCGGAACTGGAGTTCCCTGTACGGTCGTACCGCCGAGAGAGTTCCAGCCGGGATGTTCATCAACCGGGTTGCTGCCGTAGTTGTAGCCGAGCCTGAGGGCCACTCTGTCGTTCGGCTTCACCTGGGCGCCAACCGCGACCACCCACTGGTTCTTCCAGCCGAAGTCCTTGTAACCGGCGGCGTTCTTCCAGTTGATGAACTTGCCGTCAACCTCTATAAGCATCAGGCCGGGCATCGGCTCAAATGCCACACCCACGCCAACCTCCTGAGGTGAGGTAAGCTTCAGGTCGTCAAAAATGAGATTGCCATCGAAGTCCGCCACGTTCTTGTGCTTCACCGCCTGCGGCGTCTTGTAGGTGATACCCAGCGATACGTTGTCGTTAACCTTGTATATCGCGCCCACCTGCGCACCGAAGCCGTAGCCGAACTCAGAGCCCTGGGCGAGGTCGAGGTTGGAGTAGTTGATATGCAGACCCACGCCTACGGAAAAGTTATCGTTGACCCTGTAAGCCACGTTCGGCGAGAACTTCAGAATCTGGAGATTCGTATAAGCCGCCATAGGGCCAAAACTCGTGTCCTTGTAGTCCACGCCGAGGCCTGATGTGCCGTAAGCGGAAAGGCCGAACCTTACCCTGTCGTTGATGGGCACGGAAAAGCCGAACGCCGGAATCGGATAGACCTTTGAATCGCTGTCGGCGTTGGCCAGACCAGGCACGCTGGCCGAAGGCGAAGGGATGAACGCGGTCCCATCGAAGTTAACTTCCGAACCCGGGCAGTACGGGCCGAAGCACATGCCCGCCGGGTTTGCGAACGTCGCGCTGATGGCGTCCTGCGGGGCGGCGATGCCGACTCCCCCCATGGCCCTTGAGATAGCACCGATGCCGATCAGGTTGTCACCGTTCGTCGCCATTGAGATGCCCGCCAGGCCCATGACCATAACGAGCGCCAACATCAGAATTAATACTTTTTTCATAAACCCCTCCCGGTTTGATGGATTTTGCACGCGAAAAAATTATGCCGAATTGCTACCTTACGACTAACCTCCTGACGTGCTTGATTTTACACGCGAAGTATACTAAAAGTATACATATATTCTTTACATAAGAAATTTTGATATGAGTATAGCAAAAAGTATAAGAAAATTAACACGGGTTTGTCAATAGATTCAGAAGTTTAGAAATTCATTGACTTTCATATCACTATTTTGTAATATATAAGGATAACTGATTCAGTCACTACAAACAGCGAGTATAAGGAGGGAAGCAACATGGCTACAAAACTTGATTTTAAAGGGATGGCCTGCCCCATGCCGATAATGAAGACCGCCATGGCCTTCAAGAAAGCGGCATCGGGAGACGTATTCGAGGTGGTCTGCGACGACCCGGGTTTCGAGCCTGATATCACCGCGTGGTGCAACGAGACGGGCAACGTTCTCGAGGGCATCAACAAAGAGGGCAAGGAAATAACGGCGACTATCAAAAAGAAATAACCACTTGAGGGGAGTGCGAAAATGAGCGATGAAATGGCAATAAACGAGAAAGTCCAGGAGCTTGAGCAGCGCCTGGCCAAGGTCGAGGCCAAGGGCAACGGCCTTACCATGGTGCTCATGAGCGGCGACTTCGACAAGGCGATGGCCGCTTTCATTATCGCCAACGGCGCGCTCGCAATGGGCAAAAATGTGACTATATTCGTGACGTTCTGGGGCATCGACGTCATCAAGAAAGCCAGCTTTTCCACGGCCGGCAGGGGATTTCTTGAGAAGATGGTGCTCTGGATGAGGCCCAAGGGCTGGCTTAAACTGCCCACCTCGAAGATGAACTTCGCGGGCATCGGCCCCAAGCTCTTCCGCTACATGATGGGCAAGAAGAACGTCGAGGGCCTTGGCTCCCTGATGGACATGGCAATGGAGTTCGGCCTCAATATAGTGGCCTGCCAGATGTCGATGGACGTCATGGGCATCAAGAAAGAGGACCTCCTCGACGGCATAGAGGTCGGCGGCGTGGCCGCGTTCCTCAGCGAATCGTACAAATCAAACACCACACTTTTCATATAGAAGGAGTTAAGAGAACATGGCAAAAGTTGTTTACGTAATCTCACGCGACCCGTTCAAGGAGACCGAGAACGTCTCGGCGGTATTCGCGCAGGCGCTCACGGCAATCTCGTTCGACTACGAGTGCGAGATATTCCTGATGGACGAGGCGGTCAACATCGCCAAGAAGGGTAAGATCCCCGACGACCTGAAGTTCGCGACGTTCGAACCCATTAACACGATGCTCGAGAACTACCTCGAGATGGAAGGCGTGCTCTACGTATGCCATCCGTCGTCGGACGCGAGGGATTTCCACGAAGACCAGGCCATTGAGGGAGCGAAGTTCGTCAACGCTTCGAAGGTCCTGGAGAGCGGAAAGAACGCCGACGTGGTATTTACCTACTAAAAAAGCTTTATCACACCGCCGGAGGCAGGCACACCCACACCCCCCAAAGCCGCCTCCGGCGTATTTTTTTGTCCATCCGCTGAGTAATCCGGATTATTACGAGAGAAGAGACCGCGGGACGGGAACTAATGCCCGATCATGCCCTTAAACAGCTTTGACTGCTCGTGCATCTGCTCGGCAAGGACTTCCTTCATCAGAGTGCAGGCGTCCACGACCTTGTGGCTCGTTATGCTGTAGAAGACGTTT
>Ga0055449_10000377_pt1 | contig 12627 bp, 4 predicted proteins | sample China_Galinas_PW_2_FD_57739 | JGI IMG/M metagenome (GOLD analysis project Ga0055449, IMG submission 57739) | Wetland microbial communities from San Francisco Bay, California, USA, that impact long-term carbon sequestration - China_Galinas_PWB_D1 | ecosystem: Environmental > Aquatic > Marine >... | reverse complement strand
CTCGGCTCCGACCAGATAGTCTTCGATGTCGTCCGGAACAGCTGCCGGCATGACGTTCTTTGTAAGCATACGCCGAAATTTAGCCTCGATATTCCTTCCCTTGTCTTTGCCAGTCAGCTGACTGATGTGCCATTTGAGCCTGTGCCTGTGCAACACATACACCCCAAGCTTTTCGACAGCCGACGAAATGAATATGAACTGAGTCTCACCCGAGCGGAGTTCTTTCACCCGGAATATGGACCCATCCACCGTCCCACCTCCCACGTCCACCAGCATGAAGGTCGTCAGGGTCCGGTCCCATAGGTCCGACTTCGGGTACCCGTAGATCTGCGCTCCAATCTCAGGGTAGATCCCGATCTGGTCGGCGTGAACGACCTTTCCAGTAGGCCCTGAAACGACGTTGTTCTCCGACTTCCATGCCCGCTGCACGTTCGCGAGCGCGCGCTCTATACCGCGCACCTCGACATTGCGCCCCGGAAGCTCCGCCAGCAACATCGCGGCCCACAAAAGTTTCGTGAACGTTTTCACCATTTCACGGTCGTCGAGATTGCGCGCGGGCAATCCCATATTGACGAACCACAAAGGGGTCACTCCGGCGAACTCGTCCGCCTTGTTCGCCGTGATCCAAGCCTTTACGTACCTAATCACCAGAGCCAGGAACGCGACCACAGCTACCGCGTGCCCTCCTGGCATATCCCGCATCAACAACGGAACTTTCAGGTTTCCGGCCAGGCTTCCGTCCTCGGCGAGGTTGAACGCTTCCTCTTTTCTCCAAACCTTCGTCGCAAGAATGTACGGATTCGCCGCCTTCCCAGAGAGCGGGACCGCCCAAGCCTTGCCGCTACCCGGTTCCTGAACCACCACCTTGCAATAAGCTGTCCCGAAGTCTAAACCGATCACCAGTTCGATCTCGTCTTGCGCGTCTTCCTGAAAGCCCTCACCCTCAACCGCGTGCAAAACAGCCGAGCAAAAATGTTCCCGGTCGTCCTTCAGCGCGTCTTCGTTGATCGAAACATCTCTATCTATGATCAATTCGGTCGTCGGCTGCGCTTTTGCATTCAGGGACTTCACTTTCTTGGGCTTACCCCACTCCAGAAAGCCGTCTCCGCTGATTCTAAGCTTCCTTTTGCCGTCGGAATCGATATAAACGTTCGCGGGCAATGTCGCGCGCACCTTTGCCCCGCGGACCCGCCTCTTTTCCCTCCGTTTTCTTCGCGCCTCGGCTTGGTAGGGGTATGCATCTTTCTTGAGCGGGGTCACACCATCATACGCCTCCTTGAGCAACTGCTCGTCGCTTCGCGCCTTCGGCTTCGCCGTTCTTGCCTGTTTCTGCTCATTTTCTTTCGTAGCGCCCGAAGCTTCATTCTCCGGGGTGCCGCCCTGCGCTGCCATCGCTGCTTTAAATGCTTCCTCCATCGCACCCGAGTGATCGGAAGGGTACCGCCCTACGGCCTTCGGTGTGCGCCTTTTGTTACCTTTCGACATGGACAGCCACCGTCGTCACGTTCGCCTGTTCCGTACTGATTGTCCTCTGCTTCTCGTACAATGGCTTGCGCAAGCTCAGATACTCTCGACGTTTTGCTATGCGGCCCTTGTTCGCTTTAATCATCCGCGATTCGCCCCTCATCCTTTGCTGGTCTATCGTCTGCTGAATTCGTCGGATTTCCGAATTCACCTTATCGGTCAGGGATCTAACCAGAAAGTCCACGCGGTCGTCGTTTTCCATCTCCATCAACCTGGCATATTCGGCGAACCGGTCGTCCAAGTCGTCCAGAAGTTGCTGAAACCCGTCCAGGGCCTCCTGGCTCGTGACCCGACTTCTCGCGGCCGGCCAGTCCTCTCCCTTTTCCACGGCGGCGTTCAGTAGATTCTCCGCGTCATCGTCGCCTAGGAGAACGCCATCGTCCAGCCGCATTCCTTTGAATACGAGCTTCTCCACCGTCCTGGAGCCTCTCGTACTCCACATCTGCGACGTCACGAGGTAGACGCCTTCCGACAGGCCCGAGATGTCAATAGACGACAACTTCGCGGCCACTAGGGGGTGAAAGCGCATGTCGTCCACCCGGCTAATAATGAACCGCACGAGCGGGTGGTACTGGTTGATCACCTCATGGCGACGGGACGAAAAATCCACTCGGTTGGCGAATACGCACCGAACCCTGCCTCCCGCGTGCCCGCGCGCAAGGTGCGTCGTCCCGAGGTTCCTTGTATTTTCCAGGTAATGTTGGAGTTCAACCCTCGCACTTTGCGAGAGCCCGATCTCTACCGTGAGCGGGTCGTCCGCTAGCCGTATCAGCTCTGTGCCCGGAAACTGCTCCTCGAGGGCGTCCCGCACGTAGGTCCAAAGGTCCCGCCCGTCGATATAGCGGCGCATCTCCCGCGCCGCCTTCACTTTGTTCAGAACGTAGTCCCCGTGTGCCGCCAGATGGGCGGCCTCCTCTTCGAGCTCCTCCTGTTGGCGCTTCGTAAACTCTACGGCCATCCGGGTCTGCTCAATGCGCTCGACCTCTTGTTCCGGAGTCAAATCGTGGCTGAGGAGATAGAAGGCCATTTCCCGGATCTTTTCGCCCAGCACCGACTCGATGTCCCCCAGCGCCTGCTGGAAGACGTCGAGGCGCTCGAAAAGGCGGTCGTAGACGCGGTCATCCAGCGTGCCGGCGTAAAAAAAATTTAAGATATGAATTCTATCCGCCCGCTGTCCGATGCGGTCTATGCGGCCGATGCGCTGCTCGACGCGCATCGGGTTCCATGGAAGGTCATAGTTGACGAGAAATGACGAAAACTGCAGGTCCACGCCCTCACTCGCGACCTCCGAAGCGAGCAAGATTTTCATGCGCGTACTCTTGCGGAAGCGCTCGATCATGTCGTGCTTGCTCCCGCGCATGCCACCCATCAAAAGCATCGCTTCGATACCGTTCTCCTGCATTCTCTCGTGCAGATAACGCAACGTCTCCCGATAATAGGAGAACAGGACGACCTTGTTATCGGGGTATCGCTTCCAGTACTCCGTGAGTTTCTGGATCAGTACGCCGTACTTGGAATCGCCCTGCTTGAGCAGCTCGAAGGTCCCGATCTCTTCGACCGCCTCAGACAGTTCCGCAACCAAGGGGCCGGTGGTTGCCCTTTTGTCGGTATCCTCGACGCCGCTCTCGAAGGAGAGGTTATCGTCGGGTTGCTCGATCCGCTTGTTTTTCCAGGCGCGAAACGCGGCCGGCATAGAACTGCACATCTGACGCTGGGGTATGGTCAGGATGAATCCCTCGCTGAGGTCTCTGTCCCAACAGTAACGCCTAACCAAGCTGGTCACCTCGGAATAGAACTCCTGCTCCATCCCGTTCATTTCCACTTCAGGCGCCACAGGGTCGCGGATGACCCTATTGGTCTGCACGTCTCGTTTTCTCGTACGGTTTACCACACGCGCCAGCAGGTTCACCCGTTCGATTCGCGTGGCGTAACTCTCCCTGGCGGCCGGCTCGGTTAAAGTCGAGTCGTCCGGCGGACTCTCCTTCAGGTACCTGAGCTGGCGGTTTCCGTGCAAGAGCGGGTGGCTAAGACACGCGTCCAGTCCCTGCACGAACTCGTCGCGGCTCATGCCCTTGCGCCGAAGTCCCCCCGCCATCTCCACCAGTGGCCGGTTGGCCGTGAGCACGTCCTGGAAGGCGGACTCGAACTGGAAATTTTCCGAGTCGATCAGCGCCAGGAGATGAAAGAGGTCCTTGCTGCGAAGCTGAATCGGCGTGGCGGAAAGCAACAGCAGGTGCTCAGCAATCTCCCTGACCAGAGAGGCGAGCTCGTGGGTCTGGGTGTCGGGGTTTCGTAGGTAGTGGGCCTCGTCGATCACCACGCAGTCGAACAAGGGCTCACCGGGCTCCGTCGCGGCCAGGAATCGCGCCAATTCGGCGGGTCCCGACTTCTTCTCCGGCTCGCCCTCCCACCCGCGCGGAGGGCGTGCGCCCTGCATGGATGCGATGGCGGCAAAACCGTCGATGGTGCGGGTACGCTGTTTCCGAAGTAGGTCTAGCAACTCCTGCGCGTTGCAGATATCGGCTCGGACCCCGAATCGATGCGCCAACTCTGCCTGCCACTTCTCCCTGAGCACGGCGGGGCACAGCACCAGCAACCGGTTGGCGTCCAGACGCGCTCGCAGCTCCGTCCAGATAAGTCCCGCCTCGATGGTCTTGCCCAGTCCCACCTCGTCGGCGATGAGGATGCCGCGCCCCGGTGAGTCCAGGAAGTTCAAGACGGGCTTGAACTGATAAGGGAAGAACTCGGTGTTGGAAGCCTCCATACTGTAGATCACGTCCGCCAGGCGCCCCGTCAGGCGCCGGTGGGTGATGGCCGACCGCAGGTTGATGACGCCGCCGTAGTGCCCCCTTTCAAGCAGATCGAAGATGTCTAGCTGTTCTTCGGCAGGCTCCAGGTTGCTCCCCAGCACGTAGTCTAAGCTGTTGCCGAAATCCACCTGCCAACGCTTGCGTCCCGCTACTTCACGAAATTTTCCCGTAATCCGCCCCGCCTTGTCGGGTGCGGTTTTCACGCGAACCCGGGCGTTCAGCTCGAAAGTGCTTGATTTTTTTTGAATCTCGTCTAGGGGGCCCATTGGTAGGATGCGCCTATTGAAATGTCTTATCGATGAAGTCCTCGACCGCTTTGCTCTAGATCCCGAGGTGTTCCCATTAGTACTCGTCGCCCCGCCACTTGATTGTAAAACCCGGGAGATGCATGGTCCCATACGCCGCGGCCAGCGCGTTCTACTGCCAAAAAATAGCGCGACATGAAAGCCTGACCCTTCGCCCCCTACGACTCGCCGTCTATACCAAGCGCAGATCGCACACGCCCTGTCCATTCCTCGTCCGTAAGGGACACCGTGAGTACAGCCTGCTTTGAAGCGCGAAGCGCTTCGTCAGTAGAGGCGGAGTCGGAACTCGAGGAGTCGATTAGGTGGACGACACGTCCGCTAAAGGTTACGCGGGCAAGGTAGGATCCGATGACCACATCATCTCTGCTAACGTCCTCTCCGGGTTCGACCGAGACGCCTTGGGTGGCGACCAAGGCTTGGATCAGCTTATGCCATTCGGGCTCAAACAGCTCCAAATCTGCGCCCGTAGGCCTCTTCGCCCAGACTTCTTGGATAAGCCGTCGGATAGCGCTGGAATCGATCCCAATCCCTTGGCCGTCACGAGTGATGATCAACCGCCCCTTTTCTGGATCTTCACTGTATGAAGTAATTCCCTGCTCCCGATACCATGAGAGTTTGCGCCGCCAGCGCTGCGCGTACTCCTCGTCGCCAAGCAGCCCCAGATGTTCCCAGTAATAGGTCCGTCCAGTGCTAGGATGGTCGATCGTGAAGTCTGGCCACCGCTCTACTCCATCAAGAGATCTCAACCCCCGCTCCGCTTGATACCGGATGCCGATCTCGCGCTCCGCTTCGGCTAAGGCGTCCGCGATAATCACCTCGGATTTTGAGCTCAGCGCCTCGCCTTTGCCCGAGCGGTGGATCAACTTGTGTTCGAGAAAGCGCCTCTGTTCACCAGGTTTGGTGAGATCCTCGGCCCCGGCGGGCCCCAGGACATCGATAGGATCGGGCTCTGAAAATAGATTGGTTAGACGACGGGCTGTTTCAGAGAAAAACGGCGACGCCAACGCGCGCAGGGCGCCCGGGGGCCCTTGGTGGAGTACGATGATCTTATCCGTCTGGCGCGTCAGTGCTGTATACATCAGTTCTCTCGAAAGAACTCTGCACGGATGTGGGATTACCAGAATGACCAGACCGAACTCGCTTCCCTGAGCCTTGTGCACTGTGACCGCATAGGCCAACTCTAAAAGCGGTGCAGCTTCCTATTTGAAGTCGCGTTGGTTAAAGCCATAGCTGTATCCGGGCTGGCTCGAGAACTCGACGTTCGTCCACTTGGGTAACCCACCCTTCTCACCCTTCTTTTTAAATTGTCCGACGACGATTCCGATCTCTCCGTTTGCGATGTAACAGAGTGCGTTGTCCTCAGGATAAACGGTCCCCGGCACGTATTTCTCGCCGCTTCCGCGCCGGTGGTTCCGAACACACATGACCTTATCGCCGTAAACAATTGACTCCGATCCCCTTGGCGCGGTGATTCTGGCCCTCGGGTAGTACGGTGGTTCGTTACACTCGAGCGCCCACTTCAGCGTGTCGCTACGGAATAGCTCCTGAATGCGGCGATTCAGACCGTGGGTTCCTCCGATGACACTATGAACTGGGCTGAGAATCTGCCACTCGTCACTGCATGACGCCGCCCCGCGGTTAAAGAAAACCATATCATTCCATGCACTACCTCCAAGTGCGAGACTGAATCCGCGCCGATCTTCCGCTCCGTCGAGGCCTAGCTCACGGACGAGTACCGAAACGAGCTCGCGCTCAAGTGATTGCTCATCGCTCCACGGAACAAAGCTCACCCGCCGGCTCGGCTCGCCTCGGAAGACTCTGGCGACGATTTCATCCTCACCCGGTGACAGGGTCCGGCCACTGTAGATGCTCGCTAATTGCACGTCGTCAAGAGCGAGGTCTGAGGGAATCTTGGCTCTGTCCTGATCCTTCTGCCGACTTCCAACCGTTAGCTCCGCATACCCTGGGCCGACACGAGGAAACAACGTCTCCAGGTCCTCGGGCGCCAGCTCTGCCACAAGATCCACAAAGGGCCGACCAGCCCCTATAGGAGGAAGTTGCTGGGGATCGCCGACCAAAACGATCCGCGGTTGACCGTCTATGGCGTCAAGCAGTGCTCCCAGCATGTCTTCAGTCAGCATCGACGCCTCGTCGACGATAACAAGATCGAACGCACCCATCTTCGAACCGCCAGTACAGCCGTAACTCATCGACGCTGCGTTGTATCGCCCGGTAGGCAGCAGGAACTGGGCGAGGGTCTGTGCTGGATACCCGGTCTCGGTTTGCAGGCGAACCCGAGCTTTTCCCGTTGGCGCCAGAAGTAGCGCGCCGGCGCCTGCAATCGTAGGCTCGTCACACAGGAATCGCAGCAAGGTCGTCTTCCCGGTGCCGGCTCGCCCAATCAGCACGCAGATATGCGATCTCTCAAGCTGAGCAAGGCAAGCCGCCTTTTCTTCTCTCCTACGTTGTTCCGTTTCGTCCTCGCTAGGGCCAAAGGCCTGGTTCATGCGTGAGAGCCAGTCAATCACACCGCTGGTCTCGTCGCGGTGTCGTCGAATGCCAACTGCGTCTCGAATCAGCCGGCCAACGTGAACATAACGGTCGAGCTGGTAACCGTTCCCTCCGCCAGAAAAGGGAACTTGGTTTACCGTAGGTTCGAGGTCACGCCGACAGGCCTTAAGATCATGAGCTCGCAGCTCGCACGGTGGATCAAGTGGCAGTACCTCGAACGCCTCAACTATCCGATCAGCCGGCAACAAGGTGTCGCCTCCGCTGGCACCCTCCTCTAAGATCTGGGTAGTGATCGCTCGGATTCGGAATTCGTGCTCGGGGTCGTCGATGCCGCTATTTCCGGGCAGTGGGTGCGCATCGCGGATGCGCTGCGCAGGAAAGACCCCGCGATCAACCGCCCAAACGCTGATCGGATCTTGCTCATATCGCGAATGCTCAAACAGAAGATAGGGATTCTCGAGGAATGCTGACCAATCGTTCTCCAGCTCGAAGGCCCTCTTCGCTTGATCATTCGTCAGCTCGAAGCGTGACAGAAGCTTGAGTAGTTCCACCGCGTCCGGTTCGTCCTCTCGAAGCGCGGTCCAAGAGCGCAGATTCTTGCGCGTTACCAACCGCGCCAGGGTGTCGGGCAATTTCTCTGTCCCCTGAAGGACTCGGTCTACCAAGGGCCAGGGGTCTTCGTTATCCCCCAGACTCGCCGCCAGTCCGTTGGCAAGCAGTGTACCTTTTGTGGCACCGAAGGCGAACAAAGAGCTTCCAAGTCCTGGGCATGGACCCTGTAGGCGCCAAAGTCGATTCAGTTGCGCGTCGATCCAACCGATGCAGTGATCCCAAGGACCGTCCACGAGTCCTTTGATCTTCTCCAGAGTTTGGCGACAAACCAGAAGCCCAGATATCGCTGCTCCATGCGACACTTGCTCGGACGCATATGAGAAGGCAGCACGCTGATCTTGAGGAACAAAGGCGACGTAATCGGCAGGGTCGATTTCCTGTCTCTCGCGTGCGATGGCAGCGATCTTCTGGTATGGAAAAACAAACCCTTCTTTGAAGTTCGGCCGTATCGAATGCTGGATCGGGCGCTCCCACATATAGTTACGAAGGCGTCCTTGGGCAGATCCACCCTCATAACTGAATTCCCGCACTTCACCCTTCTGCGCTAATAGGCCGACACCGACGAAGACCCGCCTCTCGTCGTCAGCTAACGGAGTGTTTTTCGCATAAAAAAAGCACAAGCTCTCGTCTTGCCTGATTGGTTCGGCGAAAGCATCTAGCAGACTGCGTTGGTTGGAATGATTCTGTACCCAGGGGCGACCGGCGAGCCACTTGGGTTCCCGCGGCTCCCTTTCGGGGTCATAGTCAATGTCAGACTGATCCCTTAGTTCTTCTGCTGAGTCTTTTAGCATCCAACGGAATGGGACGAGAGACGCGCCGTACGCGGGAAACCGCAGCAGGGTTGGTAGAATGTGCTTGTGATGATCACTGGTACGACTATAAGACATCACGATTTTCTGTGTAATGTCGTACGGCGCCATGAAGGTCATGCGCTCCGCCAGACAGGGTGGGCGCTCGTCTAAAGGGATATCTTCGATGCTTTCTCCCGCATGTCTGCTCTCGCATTCCTCGACAGCAGGATCGCACCGAGCTTCTCGGATTCGACCCAGCACCTGACAAGCCGTGTTTGCATGCGGCGCCTTGCATACCCGGCCATCCCAGCTGGTATCGTGCCATGGCACTCGGATCGAAACATGACGAATATACATGCTTGGCCCCTTGTTCCTGTTGGCGCAACGCTTTGCCGGCCCGCTGAGACGGCACTGGGGCCCTTGAGCGCTTTCGGCGACGACGGGGCCTCCGCGCCCCGCTTACCGCCGGGACTGTAGACTATCAAACCATACTTCGGTTGCACGAACTCCGCTACATGCGCACACTTCCTGGACTTTGGTGAGAAATTTTCCGCCTCCGGACACGAAGACTCACCGCCGAATCCGCCCTTCGCACCGTGCTTTATCCGGGTCACGGCGCGGAACGCGTCCGGCAAGAACGGCAGCATACCAGGAACCAGGAACCAGGAACCAGGAACCCAAGATCCCAGATGGCGTCCCATCAGTTCATCCCCGGCATGCGCGTCGAGATCCGCGACGCGGAGTGGCGCATCCAGCGCGCGGATCGGTCCTCGGACGGCGGCTACCTCCTGTCATGCGTGGGGCTGTCGGAGCTCGTGCGGGGGCGGTCAGCCCTCTTTCTCACAGCGCTGGAGCGCGACATCAACGTCCTGGACCCAGCCAACACGGAGCTGGTGGACGACCTGTCCGACGGCTACATCGCGAGCCAGCTCTTCCTAGACACCGCGCTTCGCCAGACGCCGCCCGTGGACGACCGGGTTCACATCGGGCACAAGGCCGCACTCGACCTGCTGCCCTTCCAGCTCGATCCTGCACTCCAGGCCCTGGAGCAACCCCGCCAGCGCATCCTGATCTCTGATGCCGTCGGGCTCGGTAAGACCCTCGAGGCCGGCATCCTGGTCTCGGAGCTGATCCGCCGCGGGCGCGGCAAGCGCATCCTGGTGCTGGCGGTCAAGTCCATGCTCGCCCAGTTCCAGCAGGAGTTCTGGCAGCGCTTCACCATCCCCCTCGTGCGCCTGGACTCGGTGGGTCTGCAGCGGGTCTACAACCAGATTCCCGCCAACCACAACCCGTTCCACTACTTCGACCGGGCCATCATCTCCATCGACACCCTCAAGCAGAAGCTCGAATACCGGCATTACCTGGAGCAGGCTTACTGGGACATTATCATCATCGACGAGGCGCACAACGTCGCCCGTCGTTCGAACCGATCCCTACGCTACCAGCTGGCCGAGCTGCTTTCGACCCGGTCGGACACCCTCATCATGCTTTCGGCGACGCCCCACGACGGCAAGCCGGAGAGCTTCGCCAGCCTGATGAACATGCTGGACCCGACCGCCATCGCCAACCCGGCCGACTACCAGAGTGAGGACTTCCGCGATAAGGGCCTGGTCATCCGCCGCTTCAAGGGCGACATTGCCGCCCAGCTCTCCAAGCAGTTTCCAGAGCGCGAGATCGGCACCGAGCAAATCGCCGCTTCCCCCGAGGAAGAACATGCCTTCAGCGAGCTGATCGCCGCTCGCTTCGACTCTCTCGACGGAACCAGACAAAGCGCGGGCCAGCTCTTTCGCACGACCCTCGAGAAGGCACTGTTCTCCAGCCCGGCGGCCTGCCTGTCGACCATCGAGAACCGGCTCACCCGCCTGCGCAAGCGTGAGCCCAGTACCGAGATTCTTGCCGACATCAGCACCCTCGAAGGACTCAGTCTCGCGCTGCGGGCGATTCGCCCGGAATCATTCTCGAAATACCAGCTCCTCTTGGACCTCTTGCGGCCCGGCGGCACCCGCGATCTCGGCTGGCGCGCGAAAGATCCCCGAGATCGTCTGGTGATCTTCACCGAGAGCCTGGAGACTCTGAAATTCCTGGAATCGCATCTGCCGCAGGACCTCAAGCTCAAGTCGGAACAGGTCGCGGTGCTGCGCGGCACCATGCGGGACAGCGAGCTCATGGACACGGTAGAGGCCTTCGGCCAGAAAGACAGCCCCATCCGCTTGCTGCTCTGCTCGGACGTTGCCGCGGAGGGCATCAACCTGCACCACCTGAGCCACCGGATGATCCACTTCGACATCCCCTGGTCGCTGATGGTGTTCCAGCAGCGTAACGGCCGCATCGACCGCTACGGTCAGACCCTCAAGCCCCAGATTCGCTACCTGATGACCCTCAGCGAACAGCCGGAGGTCCGCGGCGATCAGCGCATCCTGGAGATCCTGATCGAGAAGGATGAGCAAGCCGGTCGCAACATCGGCGATCCGTCCGAGTTCCTCGGGGTATTCAGCGTGGAGGAGGAGGAAGCCATCGTCGCCCAGGCCATGGAGCGGGAGCCAGCCGCCAACGCCGGCCAGAACGACCCGAACGACATCAGTGCCCTATTCGAGGACATCCTCGGCACCACCGCAGCGGTTGCTGAGTCCGGCTTGAAGCCCTTCGTACAGGAGCGCCCCGTTACCCAGCCGGCGAACCTGAAAGACGTCATAGCCGGAAACCGCAACCTGTTCGCGGACGACCTGTCGTACGCGGGCGCCACCCTCAAATGGCTCAAGCAAAGCGGCGCGGACCTGACCTTTCAGCTCGATGCGGAGCGGCGGCAGGTCGATTTCACCGCCCCGGCCGATCTCCGCCAACGGCTCAAATTTCTCCCCCGCGAGGCCCGGCCCAAAGACGACCGCTTCATCCTCTCGGACCGCAGGGACCAGATCCAGGATGCCATCAAGGCCGCCCGCGAGGGTGAGGAATTCGCCAGCCCGCTCCAGTTCCTCTGGCCGCTCCACCCGGTCATGGAATGGCTGCAGGACCGCGTGCTCGACGGATTCGGTCGCCACACGGCACCCGTCATCCGGATTTCGGGGCACCTTTCCGAGAATGAGCACTGGTTCGCTGTGCAAGGCGGCTTTCCGAACAAGCGCGGCCAAGCCCTCATCCAGGCGAGCATCGCCGTGCGTGTGCAGGATGGACAGATCACCGCGGAATCTCCCCTCGCGACCCTTCTCGACGATCTCAAGCTCGACGGCCGCAAGATTCCCAATCCCGCTGTTCCCGGCAATGCCGCGGATCTAAGAGCGATGCTTCCCGCGGTCGTCAAGCATGTCCGCGGAAGCCTCAAGGCCCAGCGCGACGCGCTCCAGGCCGCGCGCCTCGAGAAACTCAATCGGCACCTGGAGAATCTTTCCGCGCTCCGCGGCAAGCATCTCATGCAGCTCGAGCTGGACCTCGCCCAGAGTGACCAGCCAGTCGTCTTCAAGGAAAAGCGCAAACAGGACCGCAGCCACCACATCGAGCGCGTCTTCAACGAATATCAACAGTGGCTGGAAGACACCCAGCGGACCGAGGACGATCCCTACATCCAGATCATCGCCGTCTTCACCGGGCGAAGGGCTTAACCCATGGCATGGCTCGGCATCACCAACGAGAACGAGTTCTTCTCCGAACACTACCTCAGCGAGATCTTCAGCGGGGATATCCAGAACCGTCTGAGCGCCTGGCGCGAGCAGGAGGAGCAGAGCAAGCAGGCCAATACGGACAATCCGTGGCTCGCGCCCTTCACACGGCTCACCCGCATTGCGCGCGAGGCCCAGCAGACCTTTACCTCCGAGGAGCGTGAGAAGAGCGCGGAGAAGCGCCTGGAGCTTCAGCGCGAATGGCTGGACCAAATGCTCCCCGTCTTCGGGTTCGAAATGCGGCCCCGACGCGTCCCCATCTCCACCTCAGCGGGCGATGACCTGGAGATCCCGATCCTGGCCGATGTGCGCGACCGACACGGCCAGCCCCTTCTCTGGGCGTTGGAGGCCCTGGCCACGGCCGAGACGGATGCCGATCCCCTCACCCTGTCCATCCATGAGCAGCAGCTGCTCAGCTTGA
>Ga0055449_10000373_pt1 | contig 12672 bp, 13 predicted proteins | sample China_Galinas_PW_2_FD_57739 | JGI IMG/M metagenome (GOLD analysis project Ga0055449, IMG submission 57739) | Wetland microbial communities from San Francisco Bay, California, USA, that impact long-term carbon sequestration - China_Galinas_PWB_D1 | ecosystem: Environmental > Aquatic > Marine >... | reverse complement strand
CCAAGGCCGAGATCGTCGCCGCGGGCCAGGCCCGCCATGCCGATGATGCACTCGCCCAGGCGGCACGCCGTGCCGAGGGCGGGGAGGCCGTGATCGTCCTCATCGACTCCCTCAGTCGTCTCGCCGAGGCCTTCGGGGGCGCCGAGGACGCCAAGGAGCTGTTCGGCGCGGGCGGTCCGGTGGCCGGCGGCGGTTCGTTGACGGTCGTCGCCGCCGTCGAGCGTCAGTAGCGGCGGTTCAGGGTTCTCAGCCGCGGTAGGCGATGCGGCGCCAGGAGGGCTCTTTGGAGAGCTCGATCAACTCGTTGCTCCGGTCTGGCTGGACATAGCCAAAGGTCTGGGTGCGCTCGTCGAAGACGATGTCCAACTCTCCCTCCTTGACCCGCTGGTCGAGCCAGGCGCCACGGAAGACGAGGCGCCGCAACCAGTGGACGAGGCTGCGATTGGCGGGGCCGACGAGGTCTTCCCAGTTCTCGGCGATGTGCTCGCCGAGGGGCGAGCTGGGTGCGGTGATCTCACCGTTGACGGCGAGGTCCAGAAGATCCTCGAGCTCCTCGGGGCTGAGTCCCTGCTGCACGAACCCAAGCTTCACGGCTGCCTGCTCGACGCGCTGTCCGAAGTCCTCCTCGTTGAACGCGAAGCGGAGCTCGCCGTACTCGAGCACGTAGTCGGAGCCCGACTCGTAGTTCCCTCTGCGGGTCGTTTTCTTATTCACGGTTGAAGCCCATTCGCTCTCGCAAGCCCAGCGGGAGCAGGTGCTGGATCATGCCTGTCATCGTAGCTGCGTGCTTCCGTACGGCAGCCCCTGAATGGCGGTTTGCACTTGCGCGGATGCGTCCCCCAAATCGCGATATGCCCTTGATCGACCTGCACTGTCACATCCTTCCCGGCGTTGACGACGGTGCACTCGATCTGCGGGACAGCATCGGAATGGCGCGTCAGGCGGCCGTGGACGGCATCGAGGCGGTCTGCGCGACGCCGCACATCCGCCACGACCACGATGTGCGGATCCACGAGATAGCCGGGCGCGTCAAGGCGCTGAACGATCGGCTGCGCCATGAGGAGGTCCCGGTCACGGTCCTCCAGGGCGGCGAGGTCGCAGAGACCGTGGTCGAGGACCTGAGCGACGCAGAGCTGGAACGGGTGGCGCTTGGCGCCGGGCGCTGGGTGCTGATGGAGCCGGCGCCGGGCCCTCTCGGGGAGAGCCTCGAGCAGCGCGTCGAGCACCTTGTCGCTCGCGGCCACCGTGCGCTGATCGCCCATCCCGAGCGACATATCTCCGCCGACATGTTCGAGCGCCTGGCGCGGCTCGTTGCCGCCGGCGCCATGGTCCAGGCGACCGCCGACTTCTTCCTCCGCCAGCGGTTCGCGGCGGGAATGCTTTCGCTGGCCAAAGCGGGACTGGTCCACGTGCTCAGCAGCGACGCGCACTCCTCTCACGGCGGCCGGCCGGTCCACCTCTCGGCGGCGCTGCGGAAGCTTCGCGAGGTGGACGTGCTCACCCCGCACCTGAAATGGATCGAGGAGACGGCACCGCGGGCCATCGTCCGCGGTGAGGACATCGAGGCGCCCTTCGCGCCCGGCGTCTAATCGAGCTGGCGCAACTCCACTCGGCGGGCAAGGTCCTCGACGACCGAACGGTCGGCGCTGCCGAGGCCGTGGCGCAGGAAGTTGGCGGCGCCGGCAGCGGCACCGATGCGAAGCATGTCGCCCCACTCCTTCCCGCTGGCCATGCAGGCGGCGAGGCCGCCCATCATCGAGTCGCCGCACCCCTCGCGCGCTCCCCGCTCGAAGCGGGGCGGGGCCAGGGCCCAGGCCTCGTCGGCGCGGAGAACCAGGGCCGGCTGCTCGGCTCGGGTGATGATCGCCGCCTCGGCGCCCTGTTCGAGCAGCCGCTCGGCGGCGCTGCGCATCCGCGCGTCGGTGTCGACCGGCCCGGCGACGAACTTGGCGAGCTCCCAGTCGTTGATCTTGACCAGGTTCGGCTTGCCCTCCAGGGCGCTGTCGAGGCGGGGCGAAGAGAGGTCGACGACCACCGGCGTCCCGTTGGCGCGGATGTCGGCGACGAGGTTTCCGTAGATCTCGAGGGGAAGCGCCTCACCGGGGTACGGGCCGCAGAGGGCCAGAGCACCGGAGTCCAGCGCGGCCGCGCAGGTGACCGAGAACAGGTCGTCGATCTCATGGCGAGACGGGGGGCGACTGGCGCTCTGGGCAAGCGGGACCCGCTTGCCGCTGCGGCGATCGTGGATGTAGCAGCCACTCGGCTCGCCGGTCTCCACGAGCCGCAGCTCGATCGGCAGTCGCTCGAGCAGGGGGCGCAGTGCGGTGCCGGTCTCGCCACCGATCAGGCCGCAGAGCGTTGCAGTTGCGCCGAGCTCGGCGGCCATGCGCGCGACCCATACTCCCTGGCCCGCCGCATGGACGTGGATGTCGTCGCCGCCGTCCGCCGTCAGCTGCTCGACCGTGATCGAAAGCATTGGGTGGGGGCCAAATACGGTGACCCTTCCGTTGGCGGCCATCGCCCAGAGGCTAGATGGTCGATGCGGGAGTCGCGCGAGACGGCTCCGATGTGGGGTGAGACCTCGGTGCTCGCGCCCTTCACTCTCCATGAAGACACCACCGCTTGCCCGGAGGCTGCGGTGCCTGCCCACGGCGGTTGTTGCCGGCAGGCGCGTGCGCGTCGCTGCGGGGCATCGGGCCCGGCTGCTCGGCCTCGCTCACCTCGACCGCGAGAACGCGGGCGCGGGTCTGCTGATTCCACGCTGCCGGAGCGTTCACACGTTCGGCATGCGCTTCGCACTCGATGTCGTGTTCCTGGACGCTGCGGACAGACCTCTCTCGATTCGCCGCGGGCTGCCGCCGCGGCGCATCGCGGTCGAGCGGCGCGCCGTAGCGGTCCTCGAGCTGCCGGCGGCGGGCGCTGATTCACGCTGAGAAGGGGCACGCGGCCTCCCTACGTCAAGATGTCTGAGCCATGGCGGCCGTCACCCCGAAGTTCGTGTACCGGTTCTCCGAGGGGTCCAGGGAGATGCGGGAGCTGCTGGGCGGCAAGGGGGCCAACATCGCCGAGATGGCGCGGCTCGGGCCGCCGATCATGGTGCCGTCGGGCTTCACGGTCACCACGGAGGCATGCATCGCGTTTCTGGAGGCCGGCGAGGGGGTCTCGGATGAGCTCGACCGGCAGATCGATATGGCGCTCGGCGAGCTGGAGGGGGAGGTCGGAAGGCGGCTGGGCGATCCCGAGGATCCCCTCCTGATCTCGGTGCGCTCCGGGGCGCGGGTCTCGATGCCGGGGATGATGGACACCGTCCTCAACATCGGACTTGGTGACGAGGCGGTTGCCGGCCTCGCCGAGCGCACCCAGAACGAGCGCTTTGCATGGGATTCCTACCGACGCCTTGTGCAGATGTTCGGCAACGTGGTCTCGGGGATCGACGGGCTGCTCTTCGAGGAGGCGATTCGCGCGGCCAGATCGCGGCGGGGCGCCTCGCTGGACACCGAGCTGGAGACCGATGACCTGCGGTCTTTGGTGGGGGAGTTCAAGCGGATCTTTCGCGAGCAGACGGGAAGCGAGTTCCCGCAGGACCCGCGCAGGCAGCTGACCGAGGCGGTGGGGTCTGTTTTCAAGTCCTGGAACGGGGCGCGGGCGATCGAGTACAGGCGGCTCAACGGCATTCCCGACGACTGGGGCACGGCCGTCAACGTGCAGCAGATGGTTTTCGGCAACAGGGGAGACGACTCGGGATCCGGAGTCGCCTTCAGCCGCGATGAGATCACCGGCGAGCCGCGGCCCTCGGGGGACTTCCTGCGCAACGCCCAGGGCGAGGACGTGGTCTCGGGGACTCGCGACACCAGCGATCTCGAGGAGATGGCCGAGATGCTGCCCGAGCCCCACCGCCAGCTGATCGAGATCGTCAAGTTCCTCGAGCGCCACTTCGGCGATATGCAGGACGTCGAGTTCACGGTCGAGGAGGGAACCCTCTACATGCTGCAGACCCGTAACGCCAAGCGCCCGCCTCACGCGGCGGTCCGCGTTGCCGTGGACATGGTCGAGGAAGGTCTTCTCAGCCGCGAGGAGGCCCTCTCGAAGATCGACGCCGCCAAGCTGGAGGCGCTCCTGCACCCATCCTTCGATCCCGAATTCGACCTCGAGCCGCTGGCCCGCGGCGTCCCCGCGTCGCCCGGCGCGGCCAAGGGCCGCATCGTCTTCGCCGCCGAGCGGGCGGTCGAGCAGGCGGCGGATGGTGAGCGGGTGATCCTGGTGCGCCCCTTCACCGAAGCCGACGACGTGGCCGGCTTTCATGCCGCGAGGGGGATCCTCACCTCCGAGGGAGGCAAGGCCTCCCATGCGGCGCTGGTTGCGCGGGGCATGGGCCGGCCCTGCGTGTGCGGCGCCTCGACCCTTGATATCGACCTCGACGCGCGCGAGATGCGCGTCGACGGCACCCTCCTGCGCGAGGGGGACTCGATCGCCATCGACGGCACCAGCGGTGTGGTCAGCGTCCAGGACGTGCCCCTGGTCGAGACGGCGATGGACAGCTACTTCCAGACCGTGCTCGGCTGGTCGGACGAGTTCAGCCGCCTCGAGGTGCGCGCCAACGCCGACCGACCGGCCGATGCGGTGACTGCCCGACGCTTTGGCGCCTGCGGGGTTGGGCTCTGCCGCACGGAGCACATGTTCTTGGGGGACGAGCGGCAGGCGCTGATGCAGCGGATGATCCTCGCCGACGACGAGACCGCCCGGCGCGACTCGCTGGCCGAGCTCGAGCCCCTGCAGCGCACCGACTTCGAAGGGCTTCTCGCCGTAATGGCGGGAATGCCGGTGACCATCCGGCTGCTCGACCCACCTCTGCACGAGTTCCTACCGCGTGCCGAGGACCTGGCGGTTGAGATAGAGCGGCGCGCTGCGACCGATGGCCGCGACGAGGCCGTCGAGCGGCTGGAGGGAGAACTGCACCGCGTCCGGCAGCTCGAGGAGACAAATCCGATGTTGGGCACGCGGGGCTGCCGCCTCGGGTTGCTGTTCCCGGAGGTCTACGAGATGCAGGTCCGGGCGGCAGTCGCCGCCGCGATAGCTGTGCGGGAGCGCGAGGGAAGCGCTCCGGAGCTCGAGATCATGATCCCGCTGGTCGACTACGAGCGGGAGCTCATCGCGATGCGCGAGCTGGTCGAGAGCACGGCTGCGGCGGTCGTCGATCGCCTTGGCGCCGAGCCCGTGCCCTTCTCGGTCGGCACGATGATCGAGTTGCCGCGTGCCTGCCTGATCGCCGGCCGCCTGGCGGCGTACGCGGACTTCTTCAGCTTCGGGACCAACGACCTGACGCAGACGACGCTCGGCTTCTCGCGTGACGACTCGGAGGGGCGTTTCCTGACCGAGTACCTGCGCCGCAAGATCGTCGCCCGCAGCCCCTTTGAGACGATCGACATCAACGGCGTGGGCGAGCTGGTGAGGACCGCCGTCGAGAGGGGGCGCGAGCAACGTTCGGACCTGGCGCTCGGCATCTGCGGCGAGCACGGCGGCGATCCCGACAGCATCGCCTTCTTTCACGGCGCCGGCCTCGACTACGTCAGCTGCTCGCCCTTCAGGGTGCCGATCGCCCGCGTCGCCGCGGCCCAGGCCGCAATCGCAGCGAAGAGCTAATCGCTGCGAGCTCTCGCCAGGGCGCCGGCGAACGCGTCCTGCTCGAGATCGCCGACGAAGCAAAAGCGGACCAGCTCGAGGTCGCCGCCCTCGAGCGCGTCGATCGTGGAGGAGATCGCGATTGGCGCCGCCTCGTCGACGGGGTAGCCGTAGACGCCGCACGAGATGGCGGGGAAGGCGAGCGTCTTGAGGCCCAGCTCCGCCGCCAGCGCTATCGAGTTGCGGTGCGCCGCAGCCAGCAGGCGAGCCTCCTCTCCGCCGTGCCGGCCGTAGACCGGGCCAACCGTGTGGATGACCTTGAGGCAGGGCAGCTTGAAGGCGTCGGTGGCGACGGCCTCGCCGGTCTCCAGCGGCCCGCGTGCGGCGACCAGCCGGTCGCAGGCGCTCTGCAGCTCGGGGCCGGCCGCGCTTGAGATCGCGCGGGCTACGCCGCCGCCGTGGGCGAGGTTGACGTTCGCGGCGTTGACCACCGCATCGACCCGCTCCTGGGTGATGTCGGCGCGAGCGACCTCGATTCGATCGGCTGAACCCATCGCCTACAGAGCGTAGGGGCTCTCGGCACCGCGTTCGGTGCTGCGCCCCGGCGGCAGGGGGGAGAGATTCGAGGGCTCCGACCCTTAGACCGGTGATGCTCCCCGAGAGACGAGAGATCGCGAGCGTCGTGGTGTGCGAGGACGATGCCGTGACGCTGGACCTTCTCTGCGACCACCTCGTTGCCGATCGCTTCGGGGTGCTGCCCGCACCCAGCGCCGCCGATGCTCTGCGGCTCTGCCGCTACAAACAGCCCGACCTGATGCTCCTCGACCTGACCCTTCCGGACGCCCAGGGTCTCGATGTGCTGCGGGAGATCCGCGAGTCCGACGGGATTTCGTCCCGCTTTGACCCGAAGCTGCCGGTGATCGTCCTGACCGGGCGAGGCGGCGAGGACGACCGCGTGCGCGGCCTGGATTTCGGTGCCGACGACTACCTTGTGAAGCCCTTCCACTACCCGGAGCTGCGGGCCAGGATGGGGGCGGTCCTGCGCCGCAGGGGCCCGCACACCGAGGGCCCCTGCCGGGCCGGGGAGATCGTGGTCGACCCGGCGCGGCGCAAAGCATGGGTCGCGCGGCGGGAGGTTCCGCTCTCAAACAAAGAGTTCTCGCTTCTGCGTGCACTGGCCGCCGATCCGAAGCGGGTGTTCTCCAAGCAGGAGTTGCTGGAGGGGGTCTGGGGGTACCGCTCCCCGGCCCGCACCCGCACGCTCGACTCGCATGCGAGTCGGTTGCGGCGGAAACTGGACCCCGAGCACGGGCGCTACGTGGTCAACTGCTGGGGGTACGGATACAGGCTGGTCGACGGATGACCAACCTGGCGGCGATAGTCGCGGACTGGCCGGTCGCGGCGTCGATGGTGGCGGTGGTCACGGCGCAGGGGCTGCGCGCGGGGCGGCGGCGCGGAGCGCTGAACGAGGCGCTTCACGAGGTGCGGCGCCCCCTGCAGGCGATAGCCCTGGCGACGGGGCAGGGGCCCGCCGAGCTTCCCAGGATCGAGAGCTCGGTGCAGTTGGCGACGGCGGCTCTGGAGCAGCTCGATCGCGAGATCAACGGTGAGGCGGCGAAGGGCACACCTGACCTGTTGGCCGTGCGGCCACTGCTCGAATCGGCGGTCGGTCGCTGGAAGTCGAGGGCGAATATGGTCGGCGACTCCCTTGCGCTGCGCTGGCTGGCCGGGGAGGCATTTGTGCGCGGGGACCGCTCCTGGCTCGCCCAGGCGCTCGACAACTTGATCGTCAACGCGATCGAGCACGGCGGCCCGTCGATCGTCGTCGAGGCGCAGTTGCGGGGCGACAGGCTCCGCGTCTCGGTGGCCGATTCCGGCCGGGCCTTGCGCCCTGAGTCACGCTTGGAGTCCCCGGCCGACGTCGTCTCGCGTCTGCTGGGCCGGCGACGCCACGGGCATGGTCTCGGGGTCGTGCGCCGGGTGGCGGCAGAGCACGACGGCCGTTTTGTGCTGCGCTGCTCCGAGCAGGGCTCGCTTGCCGTGCTCGAGCTGCCCCTTGCCGGCGCCGGAGCCGAGCTGGCCGCATGAGCCGGCGCAAACGGGCGCTGGGGTTCCTCTCGCTTGCCCTTGTGGCAGCTGCGGCCGCAGCTGCGATTGCCGACGGCTACGGGTCGAGGATCGCCAGCCGCTACGGACCGCTGCGCCGCGTGGTGGTCGTCGCGACGGATCTCCGCCGCGGAAGGCAGATCGGCCCGGCGGAGGTTGCCGCGGGCCTGACGGTGCGCCGCGTCCCAGCGAGGTTCGTTCCCGGTGGCGCTCTGGTCTCGCCGGCCGAAGCGCTTGGCCTCGTGCCCGAGGCCTCCATTCCCGCCGGCTCCTACCTGCTCGCGGATCAGCTGCGCCTGCCGCGACGTGGCGGCCGGACCGTTCACAGGCTTGGCGGTGGCCGTCGGCCGGTCGAGATCTCGGTGAGCGGCGCGGACGCGCTGCTCAGCGAGGGCCGTGTTGCGCCGCGGGCACGGGTGGACGTCGTCGTCACAGGCGAACCCGGTCCGCTCGGGCGCGGTCGGACCTATATCGCCGCGGCCGCCGTGCCGCTGCTCGCACTGAGGCAGGGAGTGGAAGGCCCAGGCCCGGGTGCAACCGCGGCGGCAACGCTCGGCCTGACCAAGGGGCAGGCGCTTCGCCTGATTGCGGCAGACAGCTTTGCCAGGAAGGTGACCCTGTTGCCGCGGAGATGAGTGCGATGGGAACGCGCGACCGACACATGGAGGAGCTGGCCGCCTCGCTTCGGGGCCGCCTGATCGAGCGCCGCCGGGCAGCAGCCGCCGTGGCCGAGCCCAGCCGGCAGCTGGTCGAGGAGGTGCACGATCTGGTCGGAGAGGAGGTCGCACTGCTGAGCGCCGCGGACCGCGAGAAGGTCGCCGCTCGGGTCCTGCGGGACACCGTCGGTCTCGGCCCGCTCGAGGACCTGCTGGCCGATCCCACGGTTGAGGAGGTGATGGTCAACGGTCCCGACCGCGTCTACGTCGAGCGGGAGGGGAGGATCGCGCCCGCCGCCGTCGCCTTCGGAGGCGAGGAGGAGCTGCGCAACACGATTGAGCGGATCCTCGCTCCGCTGGGGCGGCGGATCGACGAGCTCAGCCCGATGGTCGATGCTCGGCTTGCCGACGGGTCGCGCGTCAACGTCGTCATCCCGCCGCTGGCGATCGACGGGCCAACCATCTCGATCCGGCGTTTCGGCGCGCGGCGCCCGACTCCGCATGAGCTGGTGGCGCTTGGGACGCTGACCCCCGCGCAACGTGACCTTCTCGAGGAGGCCGTCGCCGCACGTCGCAGCGTGCTCGTCAGCGGCGGCACCGGGTCCGGCAAGACAACGCTGCTCAACGCCCTCTCCAGCTTCATCTCTCCTGCCGAGCGCGTGGTCACGATCGAGGACGCCGCCGAGCTGCGCCTCCAGCAGCCCCACGTCGTAAGGCTTGAGAGCCGCCCGCCCAGCATCGAGGGCAGGGGGGAGGTGACGATCCGCGACCTGCTGCGCAACGCACTTCGGATGCGGCCGGACCGGATCGTCATCGGAGAGGTGCGCGGCGCCGAGGCCCTCGATCTGCTGATGGCGCTGAACACCGGTCACGATGGCGCGCTCTCAACGCTCCACGCCAACTCCCCGGCCGATGCTCTGAGCAGACTGGAGACCCTCGCTCTGATGGCCGGGGTCGGCCTGTCCCACGAGGGGATCGCCGAGCAGCTGCAGAGAGCCATCGACTTGGTTGTGCACCTGCAGCGCTGCCCCGACGGCGCCAGGCGGGTCACCGAGATTGCCGAGGTCTTGAGGGTCGCGGGCGCGACGGCAACCAGATCCCTGGCCGATCCGCCGACCGGGTCGTGAGCGAAGGGCCGGGTCTCCTGCTCGTCCTGGCCGGCGGCATCGCCGGCGGGTTGGTCGCAATGTCTGCACGCGAGGCCGTGCTGGCAAGCCCGGCTGCGGCGGGCTGGCTACGGCACGCGCTGGAGCCTCTGCGGCGCGCCGGAAACGAGGGGTATGCACCGTCCGCAATCGAGCGCCGCCGCCTCGCCGTGCTCGGAGCCGCGACGGCCCTCGCCGGCGGTTGGTTCCTCGCGGGCACGCTGGTCGCCCTGCCGCTCGCCGTTGCCGGCCCGGCGCTGGCTGCATGGGCAATCGCCAGACGCCGCCGCCGTTACCGTGCCGCGGTCGAGAGGGCGCTCCCGGGTGTGGCCGCGGCGATCGCCGACTCGCTGGCGGCGGGGCGCTCGCTGCGTGCCTCGCTCTCCGCAGCCGCGCCGACCCTCGAGGGGCCGTCCGCCGTCGAGCTCGCCCGCCTTGGGGCCGAGCTCGATCTTGGCGCGCCCACGGTGGATGCCGTCGACGCCTGGCGCCGGAGAATGCGCTCGCCGCGAGTCGATGCCTTCGCTGCCGCGCTGCTCAGCCAGAGGCTGGCCGGAGGCGACCTCGCCGGCCTGCTCCGGCGCTTTGCCGAGGGTGCGGCCGAGCGAGATCGAGCGGCGGAGGACGCGAGGGCGGCAACCGCCCAGGCGCGCTTTACGGGCCTGCTGGTGGTGGCGATGCCAAGTGGAGGCGCCCTGTTCGCGGAGCTGATCCAGCCCGGGTTCCTTGCCGGGGTGCTGGGCGAGCCGGCCGCAGCCGTTCTCGTCGCCCTTGCCGCCGTGCTCCAGCTCGTTGGCTTCGTGGCGATTCGCCGGATCGCGAAGGTGGTCGAGTGAGCCCGGCAGCTCCGCTGGTAGCTATCGCGATCGTCCTTGGCCTCGCCGCCGTGCGCGAGCTGTTCATGGATCGCGATCGAGGCCCCAGCCGCTCTCTACTTGCCTTTGGCGCAAGCCGCCGCTCGGCGGCAGCCGCGCTCAGGCTGGGGTTGCCTGGACGCCTCGCACGCTCCGGCCTGCAGTCGCGCCTGCCGCTGCCCGCGGTGCTGCTTGCGAAGCTCGCCGGCACCGCCGCCGGGGGCATGGTGGCCTGGAGCGCTGCGCCGGCGGCCCCCGGCCGCATCTCCTTGCTGGTCGCGATCGGCATGCCGGCTGCCGGCTTCCTCGTCCCCGACGCACTGCTCGAGAGGGAGGCTCGGCGCCGGCACCGCCGGCTTGTCTCGGCACTTCCCGACGCCCTCGACCTGCTCGCCGTCAACTCGACCTCCGGTCGCAGCCCGGCCGCTGGTTTCGCGGAGATCGCCCGCATGGGCAGCGGTCCGCTGGCCGAGGAGATGCGGGCGACGGTCGCAGAGCTCGCCTGCGGCCGGCCCCTCTCCGAGGCACTTCGCTCTCTCCGCGACCGCGTGCCGGGCGGCGAGCTGGCAGCGCTCTGCGCGGCGATCGAACGCTCCCGCCGCTTTGGCTCGCCCCTGGCCGACCAGCTCCGTCGTCAGTCGAGCGCGCTGCGCCGGGACCAGCGCCGCGATGTCGAAGAGCGCGCCGCCCGCGCGGCGCCGAAGATCCAGCTCGTCGTCGCCCTTGTCCTGGTCCCCTCGGTCCTGCTGCTGATCGTCGCCGGCCTGATCGCCAACGCCGACACGCTCCTCGCGGGGTTCTAAGCCTGAATCCGCCGATATCGGCGAGACTCTCCGCTTCGCAGGCCGAGTTGGGGGGCGATTCCCGCCCACCCAGATGGTGGTGCTACCTGGGTGGCGGGCATTGACTCCCGGCGAAGGGACGCAGGATGGAGGGGCCGGTGAGATCGGTGGATTCAGGCTAAGAGCCAGTAGCAGCCCGCATTACTCCTGGGCCTCCTCGCGCAGGCGGGTGGAGACCGCAGCAGATGCGCTGCGCACCGCGTCGAGCTCCGCGGCGCTCTTCTTGTGGCCGCTGATGTAGCAGCAGAGCGAGCCGTTGACCAGCTCGAAGGCGAACTTCTCGGGAGCGGAGTCGGTGAGCCAGACGATGAAGGTGGGGGAGAAGACCTGGTGCAGCCAGTTCAGGTCCTGCGCGGTGCCGACGAAGATCTCGTAGCGCTCGTCAAGCGCCTCGCTCTCGAACTTGACGCGCTGTTTCGAGCGGCGGAAGACGTCCTCGAGCTTCTCCAGCGCGCGCAGGCCGAACTTGCGCTGGCAGTAGAGCTCGGGCAGCCGGCCGACGCACTCCGGCACCTCGGTCAGCCCGACCGTGTAGCGGTAGTAGCTGGTCTGCGTGTTTCCGTCGCTGTCGGTGCTCTCCTCCTCATAGGTGTAGAGGGCCAGGGTGCCGTCGACACCGTCGCCGAGCGGTCCTTCCAGGGCCCGCTCGGCGTAGCGGTCGTCGCCCTTGCGCAGCAACGGCGTCGTTTCCGGCAATCGGCCCTTGCCGTAGACGGCCATCTCCCGCTGCTGACCGTAGACCTCGAAGAAGGCGTCCTCGGCGCGGGAGTCCGCGATCCCGAAGACGACCAGCAGCGCGACCACGAAGGCAGCGCCCGCCGCCGCGAGACCGATCGCGGCGCTGGCCACGGCGGTCCCGATCACACCGCCGGCAACCGTTGCGGCGGCTATCGCGACCCAGGTGAACGTCTTGCTCAGCAGCAGCTTGAAGTAGAAGCCGCGCAGGTCGTCAGCGTCGTCTGGGGGGCTCACCGCGTCGAATCTATTCGATGCAAGGCAGCTTGCGCTTGGGGGGTCTGAACAGATCGGTGTTGCAAAGTGGGAGAAAGTGGGGTACTGTGGTCCGCGAGTTGAAGCCCAGGACCGGGGTGGTGAGGCTCCTCCCACCTCATCACTCCGGTCCCAACTCTCTTCTTAGGTCGTTGAAAGGAAGCCACGGGGATGGCATTTCGGGGTCTCTACGAGCACAACCTGGACTCCAAGGATCGCCTGACGGTTCCGTCCCGCTTCCGGGCGGCCCTGTCTGACGGGATTGTTCTGTCCAAGAGCTTCGACCCCTGCGTCTGGGTGCACACGACCGGGGAGTTCGAGCAACTCTCCGACCGTTTCCTCGCACCGCACAGCCCATTTGGAAGCGATGCGCGCCGCCTGCGGCGGCGCTTTCACGGCGGCTCCTTCGACGAGAAGCTCGACTCCGCCGGACGCATCCGCATTCCCGGGCCGCTGGTCG
>Ga0055449_10000372_pt1 | contig 12695 bp, 10 predicted proteins | sample China_Galinas_PW_2_FD_57739 | JGI IMG/M metagenome (GOLD analysis project Ga0055449, IMG submission 57739) | Wetland microbial communities from San Francisco Bay, California, USA, that impact long-term carbon sequestration - China_Galinas_PWB_D1 | ecosystem: Environmental > Aquatic > Marine >... | reverse complement strand
GACGCCGGCGTAGATGACGTTGCCGGCCGCGATGTGCGGCTCGTATTCCTCGCGCTCCTCGATGGTGCACTCGTGCTTGTCCATGTCGGCCAGCTCGGCGAAGCGCTGGCACACCTGCTTGCGAAGATCGCCGTAGGGCATCGGGTGGCGAACGGCCGCCACGTGCTTGCCCATCGACTTGAGGATCGCGGTGACCGCCCGCGACGTCTGGCTCTTGCCGCAGCCGGTGCGCACCGCGCACACGGCGATCACCGGCTTGGTCGACTCGAGCATGGTGTGGTTCGTGCCCATGATGCGGAAGTCGGCCCCGGCCGCGTTGACCAGTGCCGCCTTGTGCATCACCTCGGCGTGCGGCAGGTCGGAGTAGGCCATGGCCACCTGCTCGACCTTGTGCTTGACGATGAGTTCGGCGAGCTTCGCCTCCGGCTCGATCGGGATGCCGTTGGGATAGCGATCACCGCACAACTCGGCCGGGTAGGTGCGGCCGTCGATGTCCGGGATTTGGGCGGCCGTGAACGCCACGACTTCGTACCGCGGGTCGTTTCGCCAAAAGGTGTTGAAGTCGTGAAAATCGCGCCCGGCGGCGCCGACGATGATGACCCGTACTCTGTCACTGCCAGCTGTCACGAGATAGACCTCCCTTCATGCACACTTGCGATTCGTTCGCTGGTCCGACCCGATTTCCTGCGACTTTGGGCGTTGCAAGCGACGTGCCAGCACGCGCCCGCTAATCGCGCATCGGTCGCCCGGTCGAGTAGGCCTCCGCCGCCTTGTCCAGCCGCGTGCGGTCATCCGCCGAGTATTCGTCCGGCGGATGGTCCCGCAGCGGCGAGATTGTCGCAAGCGCCTGCTTGAAAAGCCCGAGCTCGGCCTGGGCGGCGGCCAGCGCCTCGACCGCCTTTGGGTATCTTCCCTGTGAATACTCGACGGCGCGGTGGGCCAGGGCCTGCGCCCGAGGGCCGTCGCGCAGCGACTCGTCGGGAAGCGTGGCCAGCAGCCAGGCGAGTCGCGTCATGAGCGTGACATCGTCCGGCTTGGCCGCCAGTCCGGATTCGAGTGTAGCCACGGCCGCCGGTGCGTCGTGCTGTCGCTGCTGCAACGTCGCCAGCCGCAGGTACGCCGGTGCGTAGGTCGGGTCGATCTTGATCGCATGATTCAATTCGGCCCGTGCGGGCTCGACGAGACCGCGCTGGGCGTCTAGCGCGGCGAGCTTGACGCGCCACGCGGCGTTCGTCGGCTCCCTCGTGATCTGCTGCTGATACACCGCGTCCGCTTCGTCATAGCGTTTCTGCTTCTGCAGGGCGGTGGCCAGCGCGTCTACGGCAAAGGTGTTCGTCGTGCCGTAGTGGGCGGCGAATCGGATCAGTCCTCGGGCGCCGTACTCGGCCGATTTCCAGTCGCCCAAAAGAAGTGACGCACGCGCCAGAACCTCCAAAGCGGAGCGGTTGCCGGGGAGTTGTTTCAGCACGGCCAGACTGTGGTCATGTGCGAGCTGGAACCTTCTCTCGTTCAAGTACAGGACCGCGAGGTTGGCGTGCGCGGTCGGCGTATCGGGAGCGCGCCGCAAGGTGGTAGTCCAGAGGGTCAGCGGGTCTTTCCAGATCCGCGTCTGGGCGCGCGTGGCCATGACCATCGCCAGGCACAGAGGGCATGCAACCAAAAGCGTCGAGATCTTTTTTCGTGACGATTGCCCGCCCGGCGTCCGCCAGAACCAGCCGACGGCCGCGCCGATCAGAAGGGCGAAGGGTAGGCACGCGACGTAGCTGTATCGTTCGGCCACGACCTGCTGGCCGCTCTGGGCCAGTCCGAGCATCGGTGCCACGATAATGACATAGCAAAGCCACGCCGTCGGCAGGGCCGGAAGCTTTCGCCGAACGCGCCACGTACCGAACGTCGCAGCGACGACGAACACGGCGCCAAGGATGTTGCCGATATCCCAGGGCGTCGCGTCCGGACGTTGCTCGTAGAGCGGAATCAGGTGAGCCGGCCAGAGCGTCTCGAGCGGATAGAACATCAGGCCGTAAAACGCTTCTGAGATGCGAAGCGAAAGGGGGTGCAACTTGAACGTCCAGAGTGCTCCGGCCTGCGATTGGGCCCACACGGCGAGCATCGCGGCCGCAACGGCCGGCACGGCGAACACGAGCTTCTCGAGCAGCACCGTTCGCCAGCGAGTGGTGCCGCGCGGGCCGATTCGTCGGAGCGGGTAGACGTCCAGCAAGAGCAGCACCACGGGCAGCGTCATGCCGGTCGCCTTGGAAAGCAACGAACACACGTAGGTACACCAGGCGAGGGCGAGCAGGGAGAGGCGTCGGTTGGCCCTCGTCGCGGACGTGCCCTTCACGTAGGCCACGACGGTGAGCAGCAGAAAGCACAGGCTGAGCACGTCGCGACGTTCGGTGGCCCACGCGACCGACTCGACGCGGAGGGGGTGGACGGCGAACGCGAGGGCGGCCACCAGCGCCGCGACCGTCAGGCGAGGCGAGGATGTCTCGCCGAAGGCACGCCCGAGAAGGAGTTTGGCGAGCACGTAGACCATCAGGGCATTGACGATGTGGAGGCAGAGGTTGGTCAGGTGAAAGCCGAAGGTGGCGTCCTGCCCCCAGAAGCGGTTGTCGAGAGCGAGGCTGAGCCAGCTCAGCGGCTGATAGTGTCCACCGAAACCCGTGGTGAACATCCATCGGAGGGACGCGCTCGACAGTTCGCGGTAGGCGGTGTTCTGCACGAGGTTGGGCAGGTCGTCCCACACCAGGCCGTTGGCGAGCATGGGGGCAAAGGCGACGGCCACCAGCACGATGAGCGCGAGCATCGCGAGGACGTCCTCGCGTGCGGCGTGACGCGTCGAACTCGCTTGGAGATGGTCCGAGGGCCGGGACATAGGCGTGCTATCCTAGTCGAGCGTCGGTTCGACGCACGACGGCGCGAGCCGGTGCGGCAGCGCACAAAAAAGCACCGCCGACGAAGCGTCGCCGGCGGTGCGGAAATCGTCAGTGTGCAAAAACCAGCGTCGCGTTATGGCCCGACGCAGTTCTCGTACGAGGGACGGCCACCGCCACTCCAGCCGAGGCCCGTGGTAAGCAGCTCCGCGGGGAGCGTATCCTTCTGCCAGCCCGGGCCGCGAACGGTGATGCACCGGTACGCCATGTTCCGCGGATCGTCCGTCGCGTAGATCTGCTCGTTGCGGTAGTGATTGGCGTAGCCGTCGCTGTCCTCGGTGCCGTTGATCCAGATCTTCTGGAATTCCGCGTGGGCATCCACGAACGCGCGGTTGTAGGTCCAGTCCTTGCCGTGCCACCCACGAATGGTCTTGGTCGGGCCCGGATCTACCCCGTTGCCACCGACGACCTGAAAGCAGTCGTCAAGCTCTCTCCTGGCGGCCCAAGCCCATCGTCCGATGTTTTCCTCGTAGTACAAGGTGCGGGCCGGCGTCGGGACGCGCGATATGGGCCGCAGGTACGGCGAGTTCGACTTCATTCCCTCCTCAGGAGCGCCGGTCGACCAGATCATGAAGATGTTGGCGGCGTAGCTGTTGCCGAAGTGATCGTACGAGCTGCGCTCACTGTGCTTCACCCAATCCGGGCAGTGCCCCCCACGCGGCGGTCCGTCGTCTCCAGGGCACTTGAAGAGGTCGAGGTTCAGTTGGGTGTCGGCCTGGGCCTGGGTGCGGTTGAAATCGCCACCGGCAAACGCGTCGGTGAATCCGCCCTTGTACAGAATCGGATTCATCGGGCGGGTGGCGGGTCCGAAGCCGGCGGCCGTACCGTACCGACTGCCCAACGCGCCGGGATACTCGACGAAGCCTTCCTTGCCGATGCCCGACTTGCCGCCCCATTCGTACGCCCCGACGAACATCGTGGTGTTGCAAAGCCCTGTGTTGTTTTTACCGCACTGCTCGTACTGAAGCGGATGCACGGGGATGCCCCAGCCGCTGGGGTCGTCCGCCTCGTACACCCGGCTGCTCGTCGCGATGTTCTTGATGCCGGAGAGACACGCATTCTGCTTGGCCTGCCGACGCGCCGACTCGAGCGACGGAAGTAGGATCGAGATCAGCAGGGCGATGATCGCAATCACCACAAGTAGCTCGATCAGGGTAAACGCACCGCGCGTTCGTGTGCGGTGGTTTCGGAATCCAATAGCGCCGCTTTGCATGACAGAATCTCCTGACTCAGTCGGCAGCGGATCCCCGTGGACCCACGCGCCGAGTTCACTCTCTCGTTCGAGCCGCCGATGCGAAAACGACCTAGTTTTCGCCGCACGAAACCAGGATTGTGCATCCGCACAACCCTCCTTCATGCCTCCTGGCGGGGCCTCGCCGTCCACCCATATAACACACCTGGCGGGCGTGCGACGGACAAAATCCCAAAAAAAATCACCAATACATTCAGGAACCGCAAACGCAACGATAAGATAGTAGTCGGCCGGGCGCAATGAGCAAGCCCTTGGCGCCCTATTTCGAATCACGCCCATGGTCCCGGCCGACCTTGGGGGTGCCGTCAGGATTGGTGGGCATGGTTGTTCGCAGTTGCCATTACACCGACGAGGAGCTCTGGAGCGGCCTGGATCGCGGTGCTCAGGAGATCACTGACCACCTCGACGAATGTGAAATCTGCCGGGAGCGGGCCGCGGCGTTTCACCAGGGACTGCAGGCCATCCACCATGCAGCCTGCCCGCCGGAACCGCCCCTGCCCGAACAAATCGGCACCTACCGTATTCATCGGCGTCTCGGTCACGGCGGGATGGGCATCGTCTACGAGGGCGAGCAGCAGGCCCCCAAGCGCCGCGTGGCGATCAAGGTGGTCCGGGGCGGGCCACACGTCGACGAATACCGAATCCGGTTGTTCGAGCGCGAGGCTCAGACGCTCGGACGACTCAAGCATCCTTCCATTGCGGCGGTATACGAGGGCGGTCGGACCAGCGACGGTCAGCCGTTCTTCGCAATGGAACTCGTCACCGGCCGGCCACTGACGGAGTATCTGAGTGATCGCGATGTGCCGCGCGCGGAGCGGTTGCGGCTGTTCGTCCGGGTGTGCCAGGCGATTCACTACGCCCACCAGCGCGGGGTGATCCACCGGGATCTCAAACCCACCAACATTCTGGTGGATGACGAAGGGAATCCCAAGATTCTCGACTTCGGGCTGGCGCGAATCACGGACGTCGACGGCGTCGGAGCGACGACGATCAACGATGCCGGGCGGCTGATGGGGACGCTCCCCTACATGAGCCCGGAGGAGGCGCGTGGCAACCCGGACGAGATCGACGTTCGTAGCGACGTCTACTCGCTGGGTGTGATTCTCTACGAGATGCTGACGGATCACCTTCCGTACACGGTGTCCCGGTCGGCTTTGCACGAGGCGGTGCGTGTGATTTGCGAGGAGGCGCCGACACGCCCGTCCCAACTGGAGCGATCGCTACGCGGTGATCTCGAGACGATCGTTCTCAAGGCGCTGGAGAAGGAGCGCGGACGGCGTTATCAGTCCGCCGAGGCGATCGCCGAGGACGTCACGCGATACCTCACCGATCAGCCCGTCTTGGCGCGGCCGCCGAGCGTGGCCTATCGGTTTCGCAAGTGGTTCGTCCGGCACGCCGTGGTGGCCATTTCGGCCATCGGGCTGATTCTGTACGCCACGATTCTGTCGATTACATATGCCCAGCTTGATGCCCAGCGGATCAAAGCGGCCGAACTTGCCTCGCGCCAGCAGGAGCTCGGCACGGCGGCCCTGGAGTACCGTTTTGCCGAGACCCTCGCACAACATAGTGAATGGCACACTGCGGAACGAGAGTACCGCGAGGCGTTGCATAAGTTTGTGCGACTGGACTACGGTGATCGAGCCGCGTCCGCAGAGCGAGGGTTGGCCCACGTACTCTGGCACGGCGAGTCTCCGACGGACAAGGAGCTGGACGAGGCCGAGGGGTTGCTGCTGGCATCGGCGGAATACTACCGTCGCGATCCGTCGAAGTGGCGCGACGAACTGGAGCGAACGCTGGTCGAGTTGCACGCTTACTACACCGCGTTTGGCATCGACGAGGCCGCCCAGGATGTTCAGGCCGAGCTGAACCGCCTCCGGAACCCGCCGATCCCGCATCTTCCGGTGAAATGAGCGGGCTCTGCTCACCGTGCCGTGGCGGAGCCGGTTGTTTCGGCGGCAAAGAACTGGCGAGGTTGTTTCCGTCGTGTTGGCGCGTCAGGTGTTGTAGACTGTAGTGTCTGGAGGGACCGAAAAGCCTCGTATGCCACCGGCACAGCCGACCAACCCATTATCGTCCGGCGCTCGGACCACCGAGCTCGTTCGCCTTCTGCGGGAAGGCCACGAGCACGCCGGCGCTTTGCTGAACACGCTCTACCGTGACCCCCTGCAGCGATTCTGCTGGGGCTATCTCGGACGTTTGGACGAGGCGGAGGATGCGTGGCAGGAGGTTTGCTACCGGGTGCTGACGGCGGATCGCGTGCCCGATTCGTTTCGGGCGTGGCTCTACAAGATCGCGCGCAACCTCTGCCTGAACATGCTACGCTCCCGGGCGAACCGCAAGGATCAAGCCCCGATCGCCGCGGAATCGCAGGTCCAGGAGGTACTTACCGGTCATCTGACCCGCCTGGTCAACGAAGAGCGTCATGCCCAGTTGGCCTCCCTGGTCGAACGGCTGTCGCCGGAGCAGCGCGAGGTACTTCGGCTGCGCTACGTGGAGGAGCTGTCGCGCGGCGAAATCGCGGATGTGCTCGATCTGCCGGAATCGCTGGTGAAATCGAGAATCTTCGAGGGTCTCAAGCGACTTCGCGAGTACGCCACGCTTCTCGGCGAAGCGTAGTCAGGATCAGCGCCAGGCGCCGAATCGATCGCGGCGCGGGTGGGCTCATCGTCCTTGTGAAAGCGATTGGCAGGGCTCGACGTTTCGGGCAAAAGCCTTTCCGGCCCGCACTTTGGGAAAAATTTTTTGCGCGGCCGGCCGTACGCTCGCCGGACCTCGCACGAGCGGGTTCGGGGGAATCGGCGGGCGTGGGTCGAAAGGCCGTGGTTCGCGAAAAACCCCCGTGAGGCCTCAATATCGCCGCTTTTACGGGTTGTACCGGTTGGCGCACCGCGCATAGGCCGTCTCACGCCGATCGCGATTGGCGCTGGTTTTTGCCGCGGAACTACTAAAGTCGAGGCTACAGCGGTTGTCACTTTTCTCAAGGTGCCAAAGGCGTGCTCCGATGAACGCGGCGTCGGATGTGACCGACAGTGAAGCAGATTTCATCGGACAGTTTTTTGGAGAATGACAATGCCTACGACTACGAAGAGCAGCAGTGGCAAGCAGACGTACACGAAGGTCTGCAACACGTTCCAGAACAAGATCGCGTCGTTCAAGACGCTGTGCAACCAGGCGAAGGCGACCTCGGGTCGCTACACCCGCCCGAAGCCGGCGACCCTGAACAGCTTCGCGAACTGGATCAACAAGGGCGCCATCATCCAGACGGTGAGCTGTGCCCAGATCGCCAAGTGGGCGAAGACGACCAACATCAACTTCAACACGCAGATCGCCAGCCCGACGTCGTGCAAGACGGTTCTGTGCAAGAAGTTCGGCAAGTCGAACATCAAGGCCGTCTGCCGTACCTCGAGCGGTAACTTCATGGTCGCCACCAGCCCGACCTGCAAGGGCCGTGGCTTCACGTTCCCGCGCTAAGTAACACGACATACGGGCACGTGACGACGTCGTTCATGCGTCACGTGCTGTCAGGACGTCAAGAAGAGGCGGCTTCCCGATGGGAGCCGCCTTTTCTCGTGGGCTGCGTGCTTCGGGGGGATGGCGTGCGGCATGGGCGAGAATCGCGGCGATTCTTGCCCGTGATCTTGAACCAGCGTCTTTGCCACGGGCAAGCTAAGTCTTACACAAACGGAAACGCCTATCGGTTCCGCCAAGTCGCACGCGCCCCGTGACCGCCGCGAAAACCATCCGCTTGCCCATGCGACCCTCGCTGCACCCCTCTCTGGCACGCGGACGCCGCCGGCGCTCGTTCACTTCGTCCTCTGTTGTTGCCGCCGGTTTGGCGCTTGTGTACCGTACCGGCTCGCCGCGGGGATAAACGATGCGACTGATTCTGGAATTCGAGGGGCTGCTGGCGGACGTGATGCCGGCGCTGTACGCCGCGCACCGCGACGCGGCCACGTCCGTTGGCTGGTCGCGCCTGGACGAGGCCACGTTTCGCCGTCTGATTCGAACGAAGGGGCGGGACGCCGACGTTCTGCCCGGAGCCAAGGCCGTGAAGGTTGAGGCGTACGAGCGGGCGTTTCGGGAGCGCGTCGAGGACGATGCGTCGATCGCGTCACTCTCGGCGTTTTCGCGGTTGGCCGACTCGCTGCGCCAACTGGGACGGTTCGGAACGATTGTCGCAGTCACGCTCGGCACGAACTTGGGGGCCCGCCGGGTGTGGCTTGGGCGGCAGGGCTGGGCGGGATCGATCGAGTCCTTCGAGCGGCTGGATGTCGACCCCCGGCGCCGGCCGGCGGAGCTTCGGATCCTCTCCGAGAACGATGCCCGGACGGTGGTTGTGGCGACGTCGGACGCCGTGGTTCGCTCCGCGGACGCGGCGGATTTGTTCACGGTGGCGGTCTCGTCGGGCACCTGCTCGGTGAAGCGGCTGCAACAGGCCGGCCCGCGGGTGGTCTATCGGGGGCTGGACGAGCTGGCCGAATCGCTCAAGGCCGGCGGGGCGGACCTGGTTCGAGCGGGGCTGTTGCCAATTACGTAGCCGCAAAAAGCCGGCTGGTTCGTCGCCGCGGCCTGGTTGCGTCGGGATGGTCCGGCCGTATAATGCGTGGCTCGCGTACGGATCGATTCCGGACGCCGAAAGGGAAGGGCGATAGCGCGATGCCGAAGATGAAGACCCATAAGGGCACGAAGAAGCGAATGAAGCTCACCGCGAACGGGAAGGTGAAGCATCGATCGGCCAATTCCGGGCACCTGATGAGCGGCAAGAGCGGCGATCGCTGCCGCAACCTGCGAAAGGCGACGACGCTGACCGGCGGCATTCGCAAGCGCGTGCAGCGGACTCTCGGCAACGCTTAGTTACCGTGTAGGACGTCCGAGCCGGACCGAACGGCCTGGTTCGTCGTCGAAGGAGCGAGATCAGCATGGGAAGAGCGACCTACGGCGCCGCCCGACATCGTAAAAAGGTTCGTTTGTTTCGCCGCGCGAAAGGCTTTCGAGGGGCTCCGGGTCGTCACTGGCGGCTGGCCCAGGAGACGGTGCTCCGCGCGGATGCCAATGCGACGCGCGACCGAAGGCGCCGCAAGCGGGACTTCCGGGCTCTTTGGGTGACCCGTCTGACGGCGGCGTGCCGGATGCGCGGGATCAGCTACAGTCGGTTCATCTACGGGCTGAACTCGGCCAACGTGGAGGTGAATCGCAAGATGCTGAGCGAGATCGCGATTCATGACCCAAAGGATTTCGATGAGATCGTGGAGCTTGCCAAGAAGCATCAACCGCAGGCCGCCGCGGCCTGACTCACATGTATAAGGCGAGCCTCAAGGTTCGCTTGTCCAGGATCGGGGATCGGCGTCGTTGCGCCGATCCCTTGTTTTTGCGCGTTGTGCGAAGACTTCCCTTCGGTCGTTGAAGCCGCGCGAGTTACCGGGCGTATAGCGTCAAACGCCGGCCGTGTCGGGGATGGATGCCTCGCCCGTTGTCATGCCATGAGCCCGGCGCGGCTCGTCGAGTGTAGCCGGGTCGCTGCGATGCCGACGAACAGATGTGGCATCGAACACGCCCAGATTGAGAACACGCGCCGCGTGCGTGGCGTTGGCATTGGCGGGACTTATCGGCGGTTGTATCGACCTGACCGATCCGACGTTGCAGGCCGCGCTGACCGGTCCGTACATCGTGAGCGGCGTGATGGAGCTCGATCCGAAGGTGCGGGCGTGCTCCGTCTTTCATGAAGACAGCGGTGTCACGTACATCCTCTTTCAGGGTCTGGGTATTACCAACGAGGACTTCGACGCCATCTTTCAGGATGGTGCCCGGCTGCGTCTGGAGGTGGACCGCCGCGACGGCATTCCGACCAATTGCCGCGGTGGGATCATTGCTCAAGTCAACGAGGTGCTCGAGATCATCCCGGCGGATGCGGCGTCGCCGCAGTAGATCATGCAGACGAATGGGACGAATCGCAGGCGCGGCGTGCGCCGTCGACGCCCGTACCGGACGTCGCTTGCCTTGATGGCGATGGCGCTGTGCCTGGCGGGGTGTGACGCGGTGTCGGCTTTGATCAGCCGGTCGGAGCCCATTCTTTTCAGTCAGGTCGATGCGCTGATCGGATCGCGCGACCTCTCACATCAGGACGACGTGGACGAGGACGGCCTCACGGACGAGGAGGAGGCGCAGCTCGGAACGGATCCAGGTGAGAAGGACACCGACGGCGATCTCGTGGACGACGCGTCGGAACTCGACTTCGGGACCGATCCGACGCACCCGAACGTCGCGGAGACGGTGGACGGCGTTCCATCGGCGTTCGACGGCCTGATCCAGCCTGGCGAATCACGGACGTTCTATCGCGGTTCGGAGGCGATTGCGACGGCGTACCTTCGGGTCATGGCGCTGGTGCGAGAGGAGACGACGCTGCGTCTGGACTGGTACGGCGGCGATGATGAGGAGGCTCCGGCCGCGACCACCGAGTTGACCTTCGCGCCGAAGCAATACTGGTATTGGGGGCAGGATATCGGTCCGTCCGCGGTGGTATCGGATCCGGCCGACATGATCGTGACGCGGATGACGGTAACGGTCGAGGCCGGCGACTCCGTGTTCTACCGGTTGATCAGCTCGGGCGGGTTGGACAACGGGCCGCGCGGGCCGGTCGCGTTCTCGCCGATCCTGGCGGAGGCGGACTTCGACTTCAATCTGCTCTTGGCGCACGGGGCGTTTCGTGATGCCTCGGGTTGGGATTCGTGGGTGGCGATGCTGGAGCGGATCGCGCCGGAGATGACGGTGCTGCGCGTGAGCGTCGATCCACAGGGAACGATCCAGCGTCGTGCGGGTCAGCTTTCGCGATTCGTGCAGCGCCAGGGCATCTCCGACCTGTACGTCGTGGCACACTCGCAGGGTGGGCTCGACGCACGGTACATTCTGACGAAGGCGGCGTTCGACGACCCGCACTACTCCCAAACGGCTCCGTACTTGTGCGGATTGTATACCCTGGGCACGCCGCATTTCGGTCTGCAACTCACGGAGCTAACCGATGGGCTGCCGGAGGATCTCTTCGTCGACCCGGACGCGGCGCTGAATCCGAGCGCGAGCGTGATCGACTGGATGAACGTTTCGTTTGATGGGGACATTCCGATTGGGGCCCGCGTGTTTCCAATCGTGTCGCTGGTGTTCTATGCGGAGTTCAATGCCCTTGCGGCGTCGGACGGAGTCGTGAGCGTGGCGAGTCAGTCGTTCGGGGACCACGTGATCAACGATGTGCCGAGCACGTGCGGGTCCGGTCCCGGATCGGGAAAACACGTGTCGTCCATTCCGTCCCGTGCCGACGCGGAGCAGGAGAGCTTCTACGTGCTGGGGCGCGTGCTGGAGGATATCGTGGTTCGCCGCGCGTCGACGGAGCCCACGAATCCGTGTCCGCGGCTGGTAGCTCCGGCGGAATCCTCCACCCCGGCCGAGATTTCACCTGCCAGCAATCACTAACATTCGTCCGTCCCGCGCGTCGCGTATTCCGATTCGGCGGTTATACTAAAGCGCCCGCTTCATAGTTGCGGTCGTACTGGTGCGATCCTATCCTCCGTTTCCCGGCTGCGGCTCGCTGGCGGCTGCGATGTCGTGTTCGCGCTCTCTTTGGTTGGCGTGAGTCATGCCCAAGTACATTTGCACCTGTGGCGCCAAATACAAGTTTCCAGAAGAGTACATCGGGAAGCAGACCAAGTGCCGCAAATGCGGGGCGTTGATCACGTTGCAGGCGACCGAGCCGGTCGACGACGGGATTATTCCTTTTGCCGACGAGGACTCGTACACCGCGGAGGCGGCCGAGGCGGCGTCGGGCGCGCGGCAGGGGGCCCTTCACCTTCCACCGGGATCGCCCGGGACTGCGGGGTTCGGCTCGCTCGATGGCGGGATCCATCTGGCCGCTCCGCCTCCCACGCGAAGCTTCGCGGCCGACGTGTTCTGGACGTTCCTGTTTCCGACGAAGATCGGCGATCTGTTCACGTTTCTGGGCATCTGGTTCGTGATGGTGCTGGCGAAGACGCTGAGCTACATCAACTGTATCGGGATCTTCTCGGTCTTTTTGTTTGTGGCCTGGCTGGGTGTCATCGGGTGGTACTGCGTGTATCGGTTTTCGATCATCGAGTCGGCGGCGGGTGGTGACGACAACCTGCCGACGCCGGAGTTCGGTCCAGGCTTCGCGTCCGATGCGATCAGCGGGATCGTTCGGTGGCTGGGCAGTTGGATCGTGGTGCTGTTGCCGGCGTTCGTGTACCGGGCGTACTACTACACGACGCTTCCTCCCGGTCCGACGTGGGGGAGTGGTGGGCCCCCGCCGCTCTGGTGGACCGACAGTTGGGCCATGACACATGGTGTGCCGGGTATTCTGGCCATGCAATCGGATGGTCTGGATCCTTTCAAGATCCTGGTGATCGTCGGGCTGTTTCTGTGGCCGTTCGTGGTGCTTTGCGTCGGGATCGGCGGGTTTGAGTCGCTCATTCGGTTCGATCTGATGCTGAAGACGGTGATCCGTACTA
>Ga0055449_10000370_pt1 | contig 12736 bp, 11 predicted proteins | sample China_Galinas_PW_2_FD_57739 | JGI IMG/M metagenome (GOLD analysis project Ga0055449, IMG submission 57739) | Wetland microbial communities from San Francisco Bay, California, USA, that impact long-term carbon sequestration - China_Galinas_PWB_D1 | ecosystem: Environmental > Aquatic > Marine >... | reverse complement strand
TCGCCGTGTCGGACACTCAGGTTGAAGAGTTGTTCTCCGTGCTTAGACTGGGTGATCCAGTAGAGATTCTTCCCTAGGCAAAGCGCCGACGCGCCCTGCCAGCGGCGGCCGGATTGGCGATTGCAGTATGATGGATCTCGCATCCCACGGGTTTCCCGTGGCGTCGTTACAAGCGCTGGCCGAGGCGTCGGCGGCGATCACGTCCACGCTCGAGCTGGACGAAGTACTGAGTGCGATTGCGGAGCGCGCCGCGTTGGTGATGCGTGCCGAGGCGAGCAGCGTGCTGACGTATGATCGTTTGCGCCACCGGCTCGTCTTCGCGGCCGCCTTCGGCAAACGCCGACGCGATCTGATCGGCAAGTCGTTCGACGCCAACCTCGGCATCGCCGGCCACGTTCTTGATTCGAAAGCGCCCGCCAACATCACCGACGTGTCGCAGGATCCCGACTTCTTCAAGGGCATCGACGAGTTGAGCCGGTTCGAGACGCGCGGGCTGATGGCGGCCCCCATGATCTATCGGGACCAGCCGGTCGGCGTCGTGGAGGTGCTCAACCCCATCGACCGGGCGTTCGACACCACCGATCTGAAGCTGCTGGAAGTGTTCGCCAACCTGGCGGCGATCGGGGCGCGCAACGCCCAGACGCACACCCATCTGCGGCGGCAAGCCGAGGCTCTACGCAGCACGGTGATGGGATCGTCGGAGATGATCGGCTCGGCCGAGGCGTTCAAGCAAGCGCTGGTGCTGGCCGACCGCGTTGCGCCGACGCAGGCGACGGTCCTGCTCGCCGGCGAGACCGGGACCGGCAAGGAGGTGCTCGCCAAGTACATCCACAATCACTCGCCGCGCGCGAAAAGCGCGTTCGTTGCGGTCAACTGCGCCGCGCTGCCCGAAACTTTGTTGGAGAGCGAGCTTTTCGGGCATGAGAAGGGGGCCTTTACCGGGGCAGTCGCGCGGCACCTCGGGCGGTTCGAGCTGGCTGATGAAGGTACGCTCTTCCTCGACGAGATCGGCGATATCAGCGCCTCGACCCAGGTGAAGCTCCTGCGGTTGCTCCAGGAGCGTGCGTTCACGCGCGTGGGCGGCACGGAGACGATTTCGTGCGACGTGCGGGTCATCGCGGCGACCAACCGGGAGCTGAAGGCGCTGATCGCGGCCGGCAGCTTTCGCGACGACTTGTACTACCGCCTCAACGTCTTTCCCATCACGCTGCCGCCGCTTCGGGCGCGGCGCGACGACGTCCCCGCACTCGCCCGGCACTTCGCCATGAACGCGGCGACGCAGCTCGGCGTGGACGTCGCGGGACTGACGAACGAGACGCTCACCTTGCTGTCGTCCTACGACTGGCCGGGCAACATCCGCGAGCTGGCCAACGTGATCGAGCGCGCGGTGCTGCTGGCCGGTGGGTTGCCGGTGCTGCCGTCGCACCTGCCGCCGGAGATCGCGACAATCGCGGAGCGGGAGCCCGACGCAGCCAAGCAAGGCCTTCGCGCGAACGAGCGGTCCTTGATCCTGGAGGCGCTGCGGGAGCACGACTGGAACCAGTCGGCCGCCGCCCGGGCGCTGGATATCAGCCGCGACAACCTGCGGTACCGCATCAAGAAGTACAACATCAAGCGCGAGGAATAGGCAGAGGTGACCATCGTGTCATACAGCGCGGACGATCCCAGGTATGACCAATCCGTATCAGCAGCCGAAGCCCCGGCGCGATGAAACCGTGGCCAAGGAGCGGTTCTACCCGGCCGACTGGAAGGGCCATCGCATCAGCTCTTCCGGGCAGGTCTGGCTGTTGGCGGAGCGGTACCTCTGGATCGATGCCACCCTGACGATTCCGCTCGCTTCGATACTGAAACTCGAAACGACCGCGGGAGGCGGCGTCATCCGATACGTCGACGACGAAGGCCGCATTGAGCTCGAGTTCTATTTCATGTGTCTGGGGCTATTCGGTTCTCGTAGGGACAAGGTCACTCGATTCATACGGGCGGTGGAGCAACAGCGTAAGTGCGTGCTCGCCGGGCTGGCCGACATCACCGGGGCAGGGAACGCTTAGGCAACTTCTTCCGCGGATTTGCCCACGGGCGGTCGTGCCCGAAAGTGGGGGCTGCGGTCCGGCAACGCGTCGTCCGGTGCGAGTCACTCGCGGTGCGGTGCGGTGTCGCGTATGCTTCCGCCGTGAGCAGGGAGGAAGTGACGACAGTCGACACGACAGCCGGCGACGACCGGAAAGAGGCCGTCGCCGGCGTGTGGTACGGCGTGGCCGCCTATTCCTGGTGGGGTTTCGTCGCGATCTATTTCAAGGCGGTGGCACACGTCAGTGCGTTCGAGGTGCTGGCCCACCGCGTGGTCTGGTCCGTGCTGCTGCTCGGAGTCCTGCTGCGTGTTCGTCGGCGCATCGGACACGTGCTCGAGGCGTTCCGCCGGCGCGATACCTTCCTGGTGCTGCTCGGCACCACCGGCCTGATCGCGATCAACTGGTTCACGTTCATCTGGGCGGTTGCCAACGATCAGGTCAAGGAGGCGAGCCTCGGGTACTTCATGAACCCGCTGGTCAACGTGCTGCTCGGCTTCGTGGTGCTGCATGAGCGATTGCGAAGCTGGCAATGGGTGGCCGTGGCGTTTGCCGGCGTTGGCGTGGCCTTTCGGATTGTGCTGGTCGGCACGGTGCCGGTGGTGGCGTTGGTGCTGGCCGGTTCGTTCGGGCTGTACGGTCTGCTGCGAAAGACCGTGCGTGTCGACGCGCTGGTCGGGCTCGCCGTGGAAGTGACGCTGCTCTGGCCGTTCGCCGTCGGCTACCTGGTCGTGCTGGGATGGACCGGTCATCTGGCTTTCGGCCACGATACCTGGCAAACGAGCCTGCTGCTCTCGCTCGGCGGGGTGGTGACGTGCGTGCCGCTGTTGTGGTTTACGAACGCGGCCCGGCGCCTGCGCCTATCCACACTCGGCTTTCTCCAGTACATCGCGCCGACGATGCAACTGATGCTTGCGGTCTTCGTGTTCGGCGAGACGTTCGCGCCGTCACACGCCGTGGGCTACGGTCTCATCTGGGCGGGGCTGGCGATCTACTCGATCGATTCGGTGATCGCCTCGCGCCGGCGCGGCACCTGATCTCCGCGCCGGCGCAACGGTGGGGACCTTGGCCGCTACGGCGCGAAGTCGTCGACTTGCTTGTAGCCGTCCGGCAGCTTGAACTTGAACACGTCTGTGCTGATCGATGGGACGACCTTCAGGTTCTTGACCACCTTGTCCTGGCCGGTCTCGCGCTTCGGGAACATCCGCTCGACGCGGCGCGGCAGGAAGTCCTTGGTTGAGAAGTACCAGCGACTTTGCTGTTGGCCGTCTTCCTTATAGTCGACCAGCACCTTGTAGCAGGTCTCGCCTTCGACCGACTCGATGCCCTCGAGCTTCTGCGACTTGGCGTTCAGCTCGTCGGAGAACGGTGCAGGGTGTACGAACTCGAGCATCGGTGCGGCCGCCGCCGCGCCGATGAGCGACCCGAAGACCTGTGGATCGATGTCCACGTAGGCCGTCTTCTGTGCGTGGTCGATGAGATAGCACGTGTCCCCATCCGTTCCGATCGTTACGGCCTTGGCCTTACCGCCATCGGGCGGCTCGATTTCAAGCTCATACCGAAACATTTTCGGGCGACCGTTCTGCCAGCCGGTGAACTGCACTTTCCCGTGAAAGGACCCGAGGCGCTGGGCGGCCTTGCCCGTTGCCTTCACCGTCGTTTGGTACACCACGGCCTTCACCGCCTTGGTGGCGTCGTCCGCCTTTTTCAGAATGACCTTGGCGTCGTTCGACGTTCCGGGCTTTTCATCCTGGGCCAGGGTACCCCGGCAGAGCAGTCCGAGGCCGATCATTGCAACGATGCGTGTCTTCATGTTCCTTCCTTTTTTGTTTGCGAGGCCCGATCAGTTCTCACGCCCGAGCCGTACCATCCACACCTGGTGAAATCCCCGAGCATAGGTTGAATATTCCCAACGGCCGGGCGGTTACTCCGCCGCGAATGTCGAAAGCTGTAGGTGGGGTGGGGGAATTCGCGGTCGATCAGGCCTCGAGCAGACGTGATACGTGCAGTGAGGTCGACTCCGCGAGGGCCTCCAGGTCGTATCCGCCCTCCAGCAGGCTGACGAGCCGCCCGGAGGCGTGCGCGCGGGCGATCTCGGCCAATCGGTCCGTCATCCAGCCGAAGACCGGTGTTTCGAGCTCCAGCGGGGCGAGCGGGTCCAGGCGGTGGGCGTCGAAGCCGGCCGAGATCAGCACGAACTCCGGCGCGAATTTCTCGGCCTCCGGAAGCACGGTCTTGTCGAACGCCTGCTGCCACTCCTCGTCACTGCTCGGCGGAAGCATGGGGAGGTTGATCGTGAAGCCGGCGCCATCGCCCACGCCGCGCTCGTGCTCGTAACCGGTGCCGGGGTAGACGATGCCCGGGTGGCCGTGCAGGCTGATGAAGAGCACGCGTGGATCGGCCTCGAAGAGGTGTTGCGTACCGTTACCGTGGTGCACGTCGAAGTCGACGATCAGGACGCGCGACAATCCGTGGTGATCCATCAGGTACCGCGCGGCGATCGCGATGTTGTTGAACAGGCAGAAGCCCATGGACATGTGGTGCTCGGCGTGGTGACCGGGCGGGCGCACCGCGCAAAAGGCGTTGTCCAGTTCGCCGGCCATGACGCGATCGACCGCTTGCAAGACCGAGCCGACGGCCAGTCGGGCGATGTCGTAGCTCGCCGGACACACGGCGCTGTCCGGCACATCGATGTACGGAGCGCCGGAGCGACACGCTTCCTCGAGGCGGCGTAGGTAGTCGGTCTGGTGGACGCGCTCCACGTGCGCCATGTCGACGGTCGCCGGCTCTACGCCCACGCACGCCTCGGTCAGACCGTCCGAAGCCAGGCGGCTCGCGATCGCGGCCAGTCGCTCGGGTCGTTCCGGATGATCGGGCCCGGTTCTGTGCTCCTGAAACCGTGCGTCCTGGACCAGACCTGTACGCGTCATGATAAACTCCGCTCGACGATTCGCTCCTCGAATGACATTCGACCGCGCCGGTGCCGGATGTGCAAGGCGACGGGCCGTGGCGCTGGCGTTGACGTCCCTCGGCTCGTCCGCGACACTCCCATCTGGAAACCATTGGCCCCGAGATGCCCCATCATGACCGCACTCGCTGACGTCCTGCCGAAGATCGATACGATTACGTTCGACTGCTACGGCACCCTGATCGACTGGAAGGGCGGGCTTGCCTCGTCATTTCGCGGATTGCTCGGCTCGATCGTCGACGAGGAACCGATGCGCGTGTTCGATACCTATGTCGCGCTGGAGGCGGCCGAGGAGGCCCAGGCGTTTCAGAACTACCGCACGGTGATGACGCGCGTGGCCGTCGCGATGGGGGAGGAGTTCGACGTCGGCGTGACCGCGGCGCAGGCGGCCGACTTCGCCGACACCCTGCCGACGTGGAAGCCCTTCCCGGACACCAACGACGCCTTGCGGCGACTGAAATCCAAGTATCGACTGGGGGTGCTGTCCAACGTCGACCGCGACCTGTTCGCAGGAAGTTGCCGTCACTTCGACGTGCCGTTCGATTTTGTGGTGACGGCCGAGGACGTGCGATCGTACAAACCCGGGCCGGCGCATTTTCGGGAGTACCTGGCCAAGCACGGCGCGCGCGAGCGCACGCTGCACGTGGCCCAGAGCTTGTACCACGACGGACGCCCGGCCGGTGAGCTGGGGCTTGCCTACGTGTGGATCAATCGCTACAACCACGCCAACGAAACGGACGTCAAGCCGCTGGCGTCGTTCGCCGATTTGACCAGCCTGGTCGAGGCCATGGAACTGTAGTTCGGTTTGCGGATTCTTTTGCGAGTGTCACAGCCGTGAGCGTCAACACTGACATGACGATCGTGGAAGCAAAGTTCCCACCGGGCACGCCGGTGTGCGTGCGTCAGGTCACGCGGATGCGGGCCGACGATTTCGTGACGGAGACAGTGGGCGTGATCGAGTCGTGGGAGGACAAGCCGACGGGTAGCTGGTACGCCCACGGCAAGGACGACAAGCTCTGGCTCCGGCGACTCACCCTGCGCAAGGCCGACGGCGAAATCACCCAGATCGTCGTCGATGATCAAACGCACATCGCGAAGCTGGAGGCGAAATAGCCATCGCGCGAGTCCGGTCCCGGCCGGTGTCGGCTCAAAGCGACAGTCGCAGGCGCACGCCGGCCACGATCAGGTCGCGGTAGGCACCGGCCGCACCCACGCGGTCCACGTATTGAATGTCCGGCGTGACGACCAGGTTCGGGCAAACCTTCACGGCGTAGTAGAGCTCATACACGGTTTCGGCGCCGAACACCCGGTTGACGAAATGGCGATAGTCGTTCCCGGCGCGATAGGTGGCGAAGCCGAGCCCGAGCACGTCCTCATCCCGGCCGCGAACGAGTCCCATGTATTGCACGCCGCCCGAGAAGAACGTCGATAATCGGTTGACCCTTGAATCTCGATAGCCGAACCGGAAGAATACGCCCAAACCCTGGTTGTTGTCCTTGGACTCGCGAAACAACACCTGATCGGCACTGACCCAGACGCCCCAGTCGCCGGTCTGCGGCGTGCCGTCGCCGCCGTCGAATTTGCTTTTGGGCTTGGGATCGTACACGACGCCGACACGGTAGTTGCCGGACAGCGGGCCGCGATCCGACTTGAACTTCAGGTGCACGCCTTGTTCGAGAAAGCCGTAGAAGCGATGAGTCCCGTTGAACGTCGTGTTGAAGCCCGACGCGTACGGGCGATTTTGTGAGTCGCCGGTGCCAAGGATCAGCGTGTACCACTCCGTGGGGCGCAAGGTCAACGACGCACCGAGCCCGATGTTGAGCGGAACCAGCGGGTTGTTGTCCAACGTTTGATGCCAGAACTGCTTGTCCTCGCTGTTGGCGAAGGCGTTGCGGTCGATGATCGTTTGATAGTCGAGGTAGCCGATGCGGAGGGCGGCCTTGCCGTCCCACAGAAAAAGGCGGTACCACATCTGGGCGATGTGCCCGCCGATGCTGCCGTCGGCGTCGTCGTTGACCTGGTAGAGCGCCCCGGTCCGCCGGTTGATGCCCGCGCCCCAGTTGGCCTGGAAGTGGATCAGCAGCTCCGAGTTGTCGAGCAGCTTCATCTCGTCGAAGTCAAACGTCAGGAACAGATCGGTCGAGCCGGCGTTTCTCCCGCTTCCGTTCGCGTTCGCGCCGCCTTTGAGCACGGCCTGGTACTGATCGTTGACGTAGAGGTTCAGGCGGATGCCGTGCGACCCGAGCGCCTTCTGAAGGTCACCGAACGGCTCCGCGAGAAACGACAGCATGTGTCGCGGCGGCGGCGGCGCTTCAGGCTTCTCAACAGGCGCGGCCTTTTCTTCGGGTGGAGCAGGCTGCGCGGGTGGGTCTCCCGAGCGAAACGACAACAAGCCGCCTGCGGCGGGGTTCACGAACACCACAACGAGGAACAGGGGGATTGCCCAACGAATGGGCGTGACGATGCCGCGCTGAATTTGAGGGCACACGTTGGTTTACCACCACTAGGACGAGATCGGCGGACGCACCGATGGGCACCGCCGACGGTGTTGGGCCGTCCCGCGGTCAACCGCGCGACCGTACGGGATCGACCACAGGGCTACAAGCAAGCTCAGTGCCAGTACGGTCTCGTACGGGCAATCCTCGACCTTGAATTGCTTCTCGATTGTTGGAAAACGCGGCAGGACCAAGCCGGATTGGTCTCAAACGTGCTGGGTGACCTGGCGCCGTACCGTCATGGGAGGATCCAGACGCCATGAGCAGCGATGCAAGACCGAGCCGTCGATACGGTATCCGAAAGTGGGGCATGGTCCTCGCCGTGATTTCCCTGGCCGGGCTGACCACCTGCACTCCGGAAAAACGAGAGGACGCGGCCAACGTCAGTCCCGCGGCACGGCACGCCGTGCGTAGCGCCGAACTCAAGGACCTGATGACCGAGATTGACCTGCATCGCTGGAAGTCCTGGCCGCAGGAGGTCGAGGCGGATTACAAATCCGACCAGCGCGCCCGGTCACAGCAGGCCTTCGCACGGGCGGAAGAACTGACGACCGCGCTCGAGGCCGCGGTGGATCAGATCGCGCAGGCGGCCGACCATGCCGCGATGTCCGAGTCCGATCGCCGGGCGTTTCTCGTCAAGGTCGGCGTGTTTCGCGAGCAGCTCGGGCAGCTCGAGAAGGTCGTGGTCGCCCACGACGCGGACGGTATGCGACGCACGCTCACTGAGATCGACGCGACCTGTACCTCGTGTCATGAGCGGTTTCGCGACGTGTCCGGCCCGCTTCACTAGGCGTTGTCGACGTGCCTAGGCTCGAGCTGGCGGACGCCCCCCCGTCCCAGCCCTCCCTGGTCGGTGGCATGCGCAGCTTTCGGACGTGGTTCCCGCTCCGCCCCACCCGCTCCGGCGACCCCGCCACGACACTGGCACGGATCGTGCAGGCAACCCAGTGCGGCCGGTAGACCGACTCTCGGTGGTGACGCAAACCTGGCGGAGGTCTGTGATGAACAGCTGGAGCTATGCGCACCTAGGTTCCCAGCGAGCGCTTGTCGGTGAGACCATCGGCCGATACCTCGACCGCATCGCGGATAAGTTCCCGAATCGTGACGCCCTCATCTCCCTGCCTCAGTGTCAGCGGTTCACCTACTCCCGGCTTCGCGACGTCGTCAATCGGGCGGCCCGCGCGTTTCTCAAACTCGGCATCGAGCGTGGCGACCGCGTCGCGATCTGGTCCATCAACAACTACGAGTGGGTCGTCACGCAACTCGCGACGGCCAAGATCGGGGCCGTGCTGGTCAACATCAACCCGGCTTACCGCACGCACGAACTCGAATACGTGCTGCGCCAGTCGCGTTCCAAGGTGCTGGTGCTGGTGGAGTCGTACAAGCACTCCAACTACCTGCAAATGTTCTACGACGTGTGTCCGGAAGCGAAGACGGCCGAGCCCGGGGGCATCGACTCGTGGCGTTTTCCGCATCTCAAGGACGTGATTTTCGTCGGACAGGAGTCGCACCCGGGGATGTACACGCGGCGGGCCTTCGCCGAGCTGGGCGACAGTTTCGTCGACAGCCACCTCGAACGGCGCGAGGCCGAGCTCGACTGCGACGACGTGATCAACATTCAATACACCTCCGGCACGACCGGCTTTCCCAAAGGCGTCCAGCTCACTCACCACAGCATCCTCAACAACGCCATCGCCGTCGGCGACCTGATGGGGCTCACGCCGGAAGATCGCGTATGCGTGCCCGTGCCGTTCTACCACTGTTTCGGGATGGTCATCAGCAACCTCGGCGCCATCACCCATGGCGCGACAATCGTGCTGCCCGGACCGTCGTTCGAGCCGGGGGCCACCTTGCAGGCCGTCGAGCAGGAGAAATGCACCGTGCTCCACGGCGTGCCCACCATGTTCATCGCCGAGCTGAATCACCCGGAGTTCGACACATTCGACGTCTCGACGCTGCGCACGGGCGTCATGGCCGGGGCGCCGTGCCCGATCGAACTCATGAAACGGGTTGTCACTGACCTGCACATGAAGGAAGTATTGATCGCCTACGGGCAAACCGAGGCGTCGCCGGTCACCACGATGACGCGCCGCGACGATCCCATCGAGCGCCGCGTGAGCACCGTCGGCACCGTCATGCCGCACCAGGAGCTGAAGATCGTGGACCCGATGAGCGGGCAGACCGTGCCGCGCGGTGTGCAGGGGGAACTGTGCTTCCGAGGGTACCAGGTCATGGCCGGCTACGACAACGATGCCGAAGCCACGGCCGAGGCCATCGACCCGCAAGGGTGGCTGCACTCCGGCGACCTCGGCGTCATGGATGATGAGGGCTACGTGAAGATCACCGGCCGCATCAAGGACCTGGTCATTCGCGGCGGCGAGAACATCTACCCGAGGGAGATCGAGGAGTTCCTGCACACGCTCGACATCGTGGCCGACGTCAACGTCGTGGGCGTGCCAGACGAGAAGCTCGGCGAAGAGCTCCTGGCGTGCATCGTGCTCCGGAAGGACGTGGTCGATCACGTACCGACGGACGGGGAATTTCGCGCCATGTGTGAGGGCAATATCGCGCACTTCAAAATCCCGCGCTATTGGATGGTCGTGGACGAGTTCCCCATGACCGTTACCGGCAAGGTGCAGAAGTTCAGGATCAGGCAGCAGGCGATACGCGATCTCAATTTGGAAAAAGCCGCGGCCGTCAAGACCGCCTGATTGACTTTTCCCCGCGAGGTGGCCTAACATTATCGGCGACTGCCGCACCTGGCCCCGATCTCCCCTCATCTGCGGCCGCCGCAACTTTGGCGTTTTCGTCTTTCGCGTTGACCGCGCCGACCGTGTCGTCGCGTGGCGTATCTGCCGGCGCTGCCGGGGTCCTTTGGCAGGGAGCACGTCATGGTTCGCTATTCCTTTGGGCGGTTTGGGTCTGCGTTTGTCGTTGTCCTTGCGGTCGTACCAGGTATCGCGGCAGCCGCCGCGGTCCGGTTCGTTGCCGTGGCCGTCAACGGCGAGCGGTTTGCCGAGCCGCGAGACTTTGTGGACGCACTTCCCGGCGACCGAATCGAGGTAGAGCTGCTCATCAGTGGCTGGGGAACGGAGCTGGAATCGCTCAACGTCTGGCAGGTCGGGGTGACCAACCTGGCCGTCCTTACACCCGACCCCCCGCACCACTGCGGCAACATCGAACCCATCAACTTCAATGATCCAGACCAGATATTACGCGAACGGGGCGCCTACATCGGTCATGAGTTGACGAATCGCGGTGTCTGCGATGAGACGAGCACGAACGCCGGCGAGTCCTGTTTCATCGCGATTAGCCCCTGTGAGGATACCTGTTGGGGCGGCTCGGACCACGGCCAATCCTGTGACGGCGGCTGTCCGGGCGGAGATTGTGTGCCGGTCCCGTGTTCCACGGGCATTTGTCTTGGCGGTCCAAGCATGGGGGCGTTGTGCGGGACCGCCGAAACCGAATGTCCTGGCGGGACGTGCCAGAGCCGTGATGATTTCATCTTTGACGGAATCCCAGCGATCTGCGCCGTCGCGACGACTGACGACTTTCGATTCGGCTGCGCCGCGTTCCTGGGGTTTTCGCTTATGGACCCGAGTGCTTGCGTTGGCGGCACCAATGCCGACGCCCCTTGCGGAAGCGACAGCGACTGCCCGGGCGGCGTGTGCGATCTGGTGGCATTCTACGCCGGCACGGTGATTCTCGATGTCGGGGCACTCGCACGAGGGACGTATACCTTCGGCGCGAAACTCAGCGGCGATACGTTTCTGAGCCAGGAGACCCTAGTCGCTCATGCCACCGTGAGCGATGCGCCGCTGGCCATCCGCGTGCTCAGCGACACATGCGACACCCAGATCACCGGTGCCTGCTGCGTGGGTCTGGGCGACTGCATACAATCGCACGACTACGAGTGTGCGGCGGCCGGCAACGTGTTTCGCGGGGCGGACACGACGTGCGACGGATGGTGTACGTGCCCGCGCATCGTCGCATCCGATCCGCCGAACTGCGCCATCGACGCGCGCTATCCCCACATACCGGGCACGGACCCGGGGTACGCGTACAACCGAATCGGTTTCGACCAGGTGAGCATCACGCTGTCCGATGATGCGGTCATGGACACGATCACCAACGAGGACATCACCCTGGCGTGGCATAGAGCGCCGGCTGACCAGAGGCCGTATCTGGGGTATACGGAGACGATCGGTGATTACACGTTGCGTTTGCCCTTCAGCATGCCGTTTCCCGCTGGATACTGGAGTTGTGTAAGACTTAGCTGCAACCCCGACGAGGAAGTGTGCTGGGGGCATCTGCCGGGTGACGTGAACAACAGCGGCTACGCCAACGCGGTCGATCTGCTGGACCTGATCGATTATCTCAACGGCCTGATACCGCTGGAGTACTACCAGTGCGACACGGATGACTCCGGCGAGTGCACCGGGGCGGACGTTCTGGCCGTCATTGACTTGCTCAACGGGACGGAGGACTTCCCGCCCTACAACAACAAAACGCAGGAGCTTGCGTGTCCGTCACGGCCGTAGGCTGGAACTTGAGAGCCGGCTGATGCGTGACGGCGTTCCCGGAATTGTCGTTGGCGCGCTGGTACGGTATTTGATACAATCGAAGGCGTCACGGCGGGGCGCTCAAAAGAGCAGGCCCGTGGCGAGCCGCCACCTCCTGCCGATGCGCGGCTCACAACGCGAATTCCCGGCAAGCGCCCGAAGATCTCCCCAAGGCGTCCATGACTAGGAGATTGGCATGAATCCAATCGCTCGCAACACGCCCGTCTTGATCGTATGGATCCTGTGTCTTGCGCCCCTTGCGGGAGCCCGCGCCGCCACCATTCGCCTCGCGGCCGTCGCCGTGAACGGTGAGCGGTTTGAGTCGCCTCAGGGGGAAGTCGACGCCGCGCCCGGCGACCGAATCGAGGTGGAAATCCTCGTCAGCGGATGGGGAACCGAAATCGACCGTGTTCAGGTTGCTCAGGTCACAGTTGGCAACCCGGCGCTTCCGGTGATCGACGGTCAGCAACCTGGCGAAAGCTGCGGATCGGTGCCTCCGTGGCACTTCGACACGCTCGATCTTCGACCGGCCGGCGCGTACATCAGTGTGGGCAGCCGCGGCGTGTGCTCGGCGGACAGCGCCACGCCCGGCGAGAGCTGCGTGATCCATGGGCTGGACTGCTCCACGGGCGTGTGTATCGGCGG
>Ga0055449_10000369_pt1 | contig 12744 bp, 9 predicted proteins | sample China_Galinas_PW_2_FD_57739 | JGI IMG/M metagenome (GOLD analysis project Ga0055449, IMG submission 57739) | Wetland microbial communities from San Francisco Bay, California, USA, that impact long-term carbon sequestration - China_Galinas_PWB_D1 | ecosystem: Environmental > Aquatic > Marine >... | reverse complement strand
CTTGACGAGGCGATCAAGGACTTCGCCCGCCGCGAGCGCCGCTTTGGTGACGTCGGCGCGCCGACGAGCTGAGGCAAGCGCGTGACGGCGATCTCGGCGCGCGCAGCCCGCCGGTCGACTCGACCGGCGGCCGCGTTGCGTCTTGAAGGTCAGGAAGCCGTGAAAATGTAGTCGGTTCAAGGTCGACCAAACTGCCGCACCCGCCGTACCCCATCGGCAGGTGAATTGCCGGTGTCAAACGCACCGCCGTGCCGTCGGCGGCCCCACCGGCCAATCGTACCTCTGCTCGGTCCACCCGCTTCTATTATTGACCCTTCGCCCGTGTCCGGCGAATGATATCAGGCAACTCTTACGTAACTCGTTGTATGAACTTTCCCTGGGTCACCCAGATTGACGCCCTCTTCCCCGGTTCGTCAGTTTCGCTCCGCGCCGCGCGGGCAGTCGGACGATATCGAGAGGTACGAGATGAACGCACGGCGTCGGCGGAGCCGCGTCGGGACCACCGCAGGAAGCGGAATTTCGCTCGACAAGGAAGGCAGGACCATCATGGGGGCCAGCGCGACCGGCGGCCTGAGTGGCAAAGAGCGTCGGAAACACGAGTTCGGCCGGGCGTCTCGGCGGTTTGCCGACCACCTGATCGCCGACTATTTCAACGCGGAAGAGGAAGTGGAACGAGCACAACGAATCCCGATCAAGCGATGTAGTGCGTATCTGAGTTCCGGAGACGGCGCCGCCGCGAGCGCCAAGCGCCCGGTTGAGGCACAGGCCAGGCTCGATTTTGATACCCCGGCGCGGGCGGAGCGGCCCGGGGCGCGCGAGGTTGTCTGGCCGCCGGTCCACACAAGCGAGCCGCCGCGGCGCAAGCTGATCGATGAGACCCAAGTCACGCTGACGCGCGAGCGCACGCCGGTTCGCGAGAACGCGCCGTCGGCCGTCGCGACCAAGCCCGAGCGGGCGATTCGATTTGCCGCGCAGCCGCCCGCCGCCACGCCCACGGGTTTGCCGTTTCCGAGGGAATGGCGTCCGCCGATGGGGTACAAGTCGTCGAAGCCGAGGTCGTCGGTTCGGGGTTTCGCGTACGGCTGCCTGATCGGCGGAGCGGTCGCGGCGAGCCTGCTGATGGCCCTGAGCCTGCTCGTGCGGTAGCGTCTTCGGGCTCATGGGGCAGGGATGATGCGTTGCCTCGTCCGGCATGACAACGGCACCACGATGCGCGTCGATGAGCCCGCGCACCTCGAGGAGGTGGCCGGGCGGCAGGACGTCCGCCTGTGGATCGATCTGACGACACCCACCGAGGAAGAGGTTCGGTGCGTCGGCAAGCTGCTTTGCCTGGACGACGTCGCCCTGGACGACAGCCTGTCGGGTGAACAGCGCCCCCGCATCGACGAGTTCGACGAGTACATCTTTCTGATGGTCTACGGTGTCGTCGCGCCCGGAAGTGACGACGTCACGCCGCGCAAGCTGAGCATTTTCTGCGGCGCTCGATTTCTGGTGACGATCCACGAGGAGCCGCTGCGAACGATCGAAACGTTGTTCTCGCGTTACGACCGGAATCCCGGCACCGTGCTGAGCGCCGGCGTCGACGTACTGCTGTTTCGGATCATCGACGGCATCGTCGACAACCTGTACGTGGAAGTGGACCGTTACGAAGAGCGCGTCGAGGCGCTCGAGGACGCGTCGCTGGAGGCGCGCGTGGACGACGACATCCTGGTCGAGTCCTCGGGGATTCGCCGGGCGCTGATGCCGCTGCGGAGTCTGGCGGCGTCCACCCGCGAGCTGCTTCTTCCCATGGCGCGCGGCGACTACGACTACGTCTCGAAGTCGCTGAAGTCGAACTTATCGCACGTCGAAGACCATCTGATGCAGGTGATCGAGGCCATCGACTCGATGCGCGAGCACCTGATCGCGATTCGCGAAAACTACCAGTCCGCGGTGGCGACGCAGACCAACGAGGTTATGAAGATCCTGACAATCATGGCGACGGTGATGCTGCCGCCGACGTTGATCGCCGGCATCTACGGCATGAACCTGAAGCTCTGGCCGAGCGAGGAGCACCCGGCCGGCTTTCTCGCGGTGCTCATCGTCATGGCCGCGGTGTCGATCGGCCTGGTCTCGTACTTCCGCTGGCGCAGGTGGATCTGAGCGGGACCGAGAGCAGAACCACCAAGTCAACATGGTCTCTGATGGAGGCCTCCCTGCGTGGTTCAGGAGCGGGTCCGTCGTGTCACCCATGGGCTCGATCCGAACCCACCCACCCCTTGGTGCCTTCGTGACGTTGTGGTTCCTCTGTGGGTCACGAATTGTCGTCGGGTGATGCCGACGCGTGACCGGTGGGCTTGTCGGATTCGTCCGGGGCACGTTGCACTTCGACGCGCAGCGGTGCGCTGACGGATCGCAGGTGCAGGTCGCGCTGCGGGAAGGCGATCTCGATGCCCGCCTTGCGGAACTCCTGATCGATCGTCATGTGCAACGAATGCACCAGGTGGATCCAGATCATGCGGTTGGCGATGTACACGCGCAGCTCGAAGTTCAAGGAGCTGCCACCGAACTCCTTGAACACGACGTGCGGCTCGGGATCGTCGACGACGTCCGGGTTTTCCTTGGCGATCTTCAGGAGCAAGTCGGCCGCAAGCTGCGTGTCGGAGCCGTAGGCGATCCCCACCGGGATGGTGACGCGCGTGGTCGGGTCCGAGAGCGTCCAGTTGATCAGGCGGTTGGTGATGAAGTTCTTGTTGGGCACGATCAGTTCGCGCATGTCCCAGTCGGTGATCGTGGTCGCCCGCATTTGAATGCGCGTGACGCGCCCCTCGATATCGTCGACGGTGACGACGTCGCCGAGGCGGACCGGGCGCTCGAAGAGGATAATCAGGCCGGACACGAAGTTGGCGAAGATTTCCTGCAAGCCGAAGCCGAGCCCGACGGTGGCGGCCGCGGCGAGCCACTGCACCTTCGCCCAGCCGACACCGATCGCACCGAAGCCGAGCACGAGTCCGACCAGAATCAGCAAATAGCGCGACACCGTCGTGATTGCGAAGCGTTGGGCGGCCGCGAGTTGCAGTCGCTCCAGGATCGCCAGCTCGATCAGCCCGGGTAGATTCTTCACGGCGATGAACGTCACGATGAAGATGAAGGTCGAAGCGAACAGATCGCGGAGGGTCACGGGCACCGGCTGCTCGACGACGGCGCCGTCGGATCCCTGGCCGCTCGTGGTGACGCGTTCCACGGTGCTCCAGAGCTGGACCTGGTCGAACACGCGAAGCGCCGGCAGGGTGTCGTGCCAGATCGCCCACATGCCGATCAAAAACGCGAACACGCCCACCGCGCGAAGCAGGTTGCCGACCTGTGCCGTCACCACGTTCAGGTCGATCGGCGGATCGGGCTGAATGTCTGCGCCGCCCGCTTCGGACGCGGCCTGCTGTTTCCGGTGAAACGCGCGCATGCTCAGCTTGCGGCGGTAGACCAGCATGCGCCGCAGCGCCAGGAAGCTCGCCACCACGATCAGCAGGATCAGCCAGAGCGATTCGAGGAAGCCGTTGGCCAGCCGGCAGGCCGTGTAGTGATATCCGCTGAGCGACAGTCCGATCAAAAGCGCCGGGAGCAGTACCGCGACCGCATAAATCCAGTCGCGGGAGCGAACGAACGAACTCGGCAAGCGCACGGAGGATCGCGGTGCCAGCACGCCGCGCTTCGGGTGGAAAATGATGTGATCAAACGCCAGGATCAGGCCCGTGAGTACGACAAACGCGCAGCGTCCGAGTGCGTTGTTCCAATGTTCGTTGCCGGTTTGCTCGGCGTAGCTGCTCAGAAAAACGGCCACGATCGTGGGGATTGCAAACCAGAGAAGGTGTCGCCGGACCCGCGCCGTGGCCGCTGTCGGCCAGGCGAAGTGTGACTCGCCGAGCCCGTCGGGTCGGCAGAGCTGCCGGAGAAACTCCAAGAGCAGCACCCAAACGGATACGGCCCGCAATCCCGCGGCGAGCGCGCTGCCGAAGGCGTGCTCGTCGGCCGTGGCCACGACCGCCCAGGCCGCGAGCCGGAGCAGCGCAGGCCACCGTGCGATCATGACGGCCGACAACAACGACGTGACGACGGTCGGCCGAATCGAATGACAAAACGGCTGTGACGCCGCCTGTCCGAGCTCTCGCGCACGCCGCGCCGCCCACGGACCGGCCGCGAAGCACGCGATGATGGCGAGTATCCAAAGACACGTTCGCGCCGGCATCTGGACGGAACGGGCCCACGCGTTGGACCAGACATTCACCCAGTTCTTTGGCGAGGCGAACTCGAGCAGCGCGTCGCTCAGCGCGTGGGTGTCGCTGACCTTTGGGAACGCCGCGCTCTTGATCCACAAAATGCGCTCGTTGACGTAGTTGTGGATTTCCTTCAGCACGTTGATGAGTTGCTGTTCCTTCCCCTCGAGGTCGAACAGCGCCCGGGCGTAGGTGTCGTAGTCCTTGATGAGCGCGGCGATGTAGCCCTGCCTCGCTTCGAGCAGCTCCTTCGCGGCCGCCGAGATGTCGTGCACCTGCTGCTCCGACGTTTCAGCAGGAAGCGAATCCACGACGTCCTGCACCATCGCGTCGAGCTTTTCATTGAGCCGGCGCTGGTCATCCTGAAGATCGAGCCACTGAAGGCGAGCCTTGGCCGCCTCGGCGTCGCGACGTGTACTGGCGGCGACTCGCTCGCTCAGGCTGGGCAGCCCGTCGCGAAGGCGACGCAGCATGATGCCCATCGTCGGGTTGATGCCGGCCGCCTTCACCCGTGCGGTCACCGCGTTGAACTCCGCGGTAATCTGCTGGATCAGGTTCGCCGACTTCACCTCGTCCTGCTTCGCCTTTTCGATCTTCGCGACGATGGATTCGCGGTCGGCGAGTTCGGCGTTTCGTTGGGCGATCGAGCGCAGGGCGGGGTGGGTTCGCGCCGCCTCGCGCCGCGCCCGCGCCGCCTCGCGCGCGGCCGCCTGCGCTTCGCGCCGACGAGCGTCCGCGACCAGGTCCTGCCATGCCTTGGCGATGTTCGCGGCGCGGGTCGCCTTTTTGGCGGCGAGCTCCTTGCGGGTTTGGATGAGCTCGGTGCGCGCGTCGTAGCTGCTCAACTCGGCCTCGTAGGATTCGGCCTCGGCGCGCATCGCCGCCCGTCGCGCGCGAAGCTCCACCCGGTGTGCGACGGTGAGTTCGTGCGGCTGGTCCGTCGGCGTCGGTTGGGACAGGTCGGTGGCCACGGCGTCGAGCCGGGACTTGACGTCGGCGATGAGCTTGGGCAGTTCCGCGCGTCGGTCGGACCGGCGCGACTGTTCGTCGTCGAGGGCCGACGCGGCCGCCCGGGCGTCCCGCTGGTCGGACTCGGCTTGCGCGAGCCGGGCCTCGAGATCGGCGAGCGGTGCCGTGGCGTCGAGGTCGAGTTGGAACGCATCCGAAAAGGACGCGAGTTGCGTTTTGGTGTCCGCGAGCTTGGCCGGTGCGCTTTCGCGAGCGGCGTCGAACTCGGCTTTCTTGGAGCGGGCCGAGTCCGCGCGTTTGAGTCCTTCGATGGCCTTGCTGTAGGCGTCGAGAATCTGGTTCTTCACGCCCTCCGCGAGGTTGGCGTTTCGCTCGGCGTCCGCCTTGCGGCGTTCGATGTCGTCGACGGTTAGCGTCGACTCCTCGGCCGGGGGCTCCGCCGGTTTGTCCGGCGGCGCGGCTTGCGGTGGCGTTTGTGTCGCCGGCGTTTGGGCGGGACCGGCCGGCTTGGCGTCCTGCGCACCGGCCCGCGCTACGAAACACAGGCAGCAAAGCCCGGCGACCAGAAGCCTGACCGTTTTAGGAGTTGCCACACCACGGCTCCTAAGGCCCCTCCCGTCTCTCCGGCGCCGTGACCGCTCGGCGCGTTGGGAAAGCAAAGCACGGGGCTGCTTGTGACGGAGTTCGTCGAGAATGGGACTATACTAACAGCGCGCCGCCCGGTAAACCGGCATGCCGCGGCGCGCTCCGGAAGGCGCTCGCTCGCGAATGGCGCCGGCGCTTCGTCATCCGCCCGCGATCAGAGTTTCTCTTCGACCTCGGCTTGACGGGTGATCTTGGCGGCCAGGTTGTCGTTGTGGCGCCCCAGCCGCGCGGCGAACTTGTTTTCGCCTTCGACCTGGAGAATGATGTCGCCGAGCGGCGATTTCGTGGTTTGAATGATGTCCCCGGTTTGCAGCGTGAGCAGGTCTTCGACGGCGATCGTCGTTTCCGCGAGGTACGCAATCACGTCGACCTCGGTGGCGCCGATGCCGCGTGCGATGTCGTCATGACGATCCTCCGGCTGGTGCTTCCTTTGGTATGCGAGCCAACCTTGCGACAGTAGCTTGCCCATCACCGGCTCGATAACGTTGAAGGGAATGCACAGGCTCATCGTGCCGGTACGCCCGCCCATCTTGATCTCGAAACCGATGACCACCACGACTTCGTTCGGCGCGACGATCTGCACGAGCTGCGGATTGCTCTCGACCTCGTTGATCGAGAACTGTACCGCCACCAGCTCGCTCCACGATTCCGTCAGGCTCGAGATCGCGCGGCCCGTGATGCGCCCGACCAGCCGTTGCTCGATCACCGTGAGCGGCCGCTGCGGAATGAACAGCTCCGAGCTGGACCCGCCCAGAAGCCGGTCGATGATCGGGTAAATGATCAGCGGACTGAGCTCGAGGCACATCTGCCCTTCGAGCGGATCGGCCGCCAGCAGGTTGAAGTTCGTCGGGTTCGGCAGCGAGTGGATGAACTCGCTGTAGGTGAGCTGCTCGGCCGTCGCGACGCGCACTTCCACGATCGTCCGCAGGTAGCCGGAGAGCGATGCGCCGAAATTTCGCGAGAACGTCTCGTGGATGCCCTCGAGGGCGCGCATCTGCTCCTTGCTGACGCGCTCCGGTCGTTTGAAGTCGTAGACGTGAACTTCCTTCGGCGGGGCCTCCTGGGCGGGCGAGCCTCCGTCCGATTCCGAGCCGTCGACGTCGCCTTCCTCCACGGCCGCGAGTAGCGCATCAACTTCGCTTTGATCGAGTACGTCTGCCAAGGCGCACGACTCCCGTTGATTCCGTGCAAAACGTCCGTCCGTGTCCGTTTATCGGGCTTTGCGGGGCGGCGTCTTGAGTGGTAGCCGGGGCGTGGCTCGCGTCGCAGCACTGGTAGGGCGTTCCGTCGGACTAGGTCCCGTTCGTAGCCGACTAAGCGACGACTGCCTCGAACCGCTCGAAGAAACCTGGGAAGGTCTTCGCGCAGCATTCGGGATCGTTGATGACCAGTCCGGGGATGCGCAGGCCCGCGAGAGCAAAGCTCATGGCCATCCGGTGATCGCCGTAGGTGTCGATCGCGGCCGGTCGGTACGACTCCGCCGGGTGAATCGTCAGGCCGTCGTCGAACGTCTTCACCGATGCGCCGAGTTTGCTGAGTTCGGCGGCCAGGGCGGCGATGCGGTCCGTCTCCTTGAGGCGAAGGTTCGCGACGTTACGGATGGTCGTCGGTCCGTCGGCGAAAAGCGCTGCGACGGCCAGCGTCTGGGCCGTGTCGGGCATGTCGTTCAGGTCGATGTCGATGCCCCTGAGTTTCGCTCCCGCCGGCGGTCCGTCAACGCGGAGGGAGTTCGGCCGTCTCTCAATCGAGCAGCCCATCCGCTCGAGGACGTCCACGAACCGAGCATCACCCTGGACGCTATCGGTTCCGAGGCCTGCCACGGTCAGGGAGCCGCCGGCGATCGCCGGGGCGGTCAGAAAGTACGTGGCGTTGGACGCGTCCGGTTCGATGGCCATACTCTGCGCCTGGTATCGCTGCGGCGCGGCGACGATGAACTTGACGCTGCCCGGTTGGTATTGCTCCACGACGGCCACGCCGAAGCGATCCATCAGCGCCGTGGTCATCTTGAGATACGGAATGCTCGGTACGTCCCCGCGCGCTTCGATCAGAACGTCCTTCATCGCGTACGGGGCCGCGAGGAGCAGGGCTGAGACCATCTGGCTAGACGGCGGGTCCGTAAGCAGGACTTGCCCGCCGCGCAGGCCGCCGGCATGGACGATGACCGGCGGATACCCCTCGTGCTCGGGAAATTCGAGCCCGGTGCCGAGTTGACGAAGCGCATCGGCCAGGGCGCCGATCGGCCGCTCGCGCATCCGCGGCACGCCGTCCAGGCGAAACAGCCCGTGGGACGTCGCACATAAGGCCGTGCCGAAGCGCATTACCGTACCGGCGTTGCCGCAGGCGATGTTGGCCGCGCTGATGCCGAGCTGCCCCCGGCATCCGGTGACCTCTGCGGCCGGGGTCGATTCGTCCACGGTGATGGCCACGCCGAGCGCGCGAAGTGCATCGATCATCAGCCGCGTGTCGTCCGCGAGCAGGATACCGCTGAGGATGGAGTCGCCGTCGGCCATGGCGGCCGCGACCAGGGCCCGGTTGGTCAGGCTCTTTGAGCCGGGCAGACGAACCGTTGCCGTTATCGGGCGGGTCGCCAGCGTACAATGATGCTCCGTCATGGTGTGGAGGATAGCTTTGCCGTGAATCCATCACAAAACGCCGGCGCTGCAATGTCGAGATAGACAAGGTGATACACACTTATGATTGACATCGAGACGCGCCGACGATACCATGGCGGATTCGGCTGCGATTGTCGCAAGCTGTTTTATGGCAATGCTTTACGGTTGATTTGGTCGTGCCGAGCCGGGTTGACCCCTCGTAATTCACAGGTGGGGTGTACATGGACATGATCATTGTTATGAAGTCCAGCGCGACCGCCGAGGACGAGCAGTCCGTCGTCGAACGGATTCGCGAACTCGGCCTGACCCCGCATCCGTCGCGGGGCGAATTCCGCACGATCATCGGGGCGATCGGGCAGAAGACGCCGCAGTTGCAACAGCAACTCGAGCAGCTTGCCGGCGTCGACGAGGTGATGGCGATCACCCAGCCGTACAAGCTCGCCTCGCGCGAGTTTCACGAGGCGGACACCATCCTGGATATCGAGGGCATTCGCGTCGGCGGGCCGCACGTGAACATCATCGCCGGGCCGTGCGCGATTGAAAGCCGCGAGGTGCTCTTCGGCGTGGCCCGGGCGGTGAAGGAGGCAGGGGCGTCGATCCTTCGCGGCGGGGCGTTCAAGCCGCGGACGTCGCCGTACTCCTTCAGCGGTATGGGCAAGACCGGGCTGGAGATTCTCAAGGAGGCGGGCGAAGCCTACGACATGCCGACGATCACCGAGGTGGTCGATCCGCGCGACGTCGACGTTGTCTATCAGTACGCCGACATCTTCCAGATCGGCGCGCGGAACATGCAGAACTACAACCTGCTGCTGGAGGTCGGGCGAACGGACAAGCCGGTGTTCATCAAGCGCGGGCTGGCGGCGTCGATCACCGAGCTTTTGATGTCGGCAGAATATGTCTTGAGCCAGGGCAACCACCGGGTCATACTGTGCGAGCGCGGCATCCGGACGTTTGCCGACGAGGTGCGTTTCACGCTGGACGTGTCGGCCGTGCCGGTGATTCAGGAGCGGTCGCACCTGCCGGTGTTCGTAGATCCGTCGCACGCGGCGGGCAAGCGTGATCTCGTGCCGAAACTGGCGTTGGCGGGGATCGCGGCGGGCGCGGCCGGGGCGATCGTCGAGGTGCATAGCTGCCCCGATCGGGCGCTGTGCGACGGTCCGCAGGCGGTGTTGCCCAACAACTTCGTGACGCTGATGGAGCAGATCAAGCAGATCGCGGAGATCGTGGGCCACCGCGTGACACTCTGGGGCCGCGAGGAAGAGCAGTCGCGTCGTCCGGCCGTCGGCGGCTGGGCGGGGTAACTCGACACGAAACGCGGTGCCCGGGCGCGGGCCAATGCGTTCTACTTGTGCCACAAGGTGGCACGATCCTGCGGGGCGGGTCCTACTCGCCTTGTGCAGCAAATGTCGTCGTGGCGGCGGGTGGAACCCGCCCTACCTGCTCGCTTCATGGGATGGGGCGGGTGATGGCCTCCCGGCTCACCATTAGAATGGATAACGCGATGTCACGAACCCCCTTCATTGCCGGCAACTGGAAGATGCACAAGACGCTTCGCGAGGCGCGCGAGCTGGTCGAAGGCATCAAGGCGAAGACCGCGGACGTCAGCGGCGTGGACATTCTGCTGTGCCCGCCGGTGTACCTGCTGTTCCCGATGAGCAAGGCCCTCGACGGCACGAGGATCATGCTCGGGGCGCAGAACGTCCACGAGGAGGCTAAGGGGGCGTTCACCGGCGAGATCAGCGCCGGCATGCTGGTCGACGCCGGCTGCCAGTACGTCATCATCGGTCACAGCGAGCGGCGGCACGTCTTCGGCGAGACCAACGACCGTCTGAACAAGAAGGTCCGCGCGGCGATGGCGGCCGGGCTCAACGTGATCTACTGCGTCGGCGAGACGCTCGACGAGCGCGAGGCCGGGCGAACCCAGGCCGTCGTCGACGCCCAGATCGACGAGGTTCTGGTCGACAAGGATCTGGGCCCCGACGTCGACGCCGCGAAGCTGACCATCGCATACGAGCCCGTCTGGGCGATCGGCACGGGCAAGACGGCCACGCCGGAGCAGGCTCAGGAGGTCCACGCGGCCATTCGTGCCCGGCTGGGCTCGATCTATGGGGCTGGCGTCGCCGCCGAGCTGCGGATCCAGTACGGCGGCAGTGTGAAGCCGGGTAATGCGGCCGGGCTGCTGGCCCAGCCGGACATCGACGGGGCCCTGGTCGGCGGGGCGTGTTTGGTGGCGGACGACTTTGCGGCTATCATTTCGGCCGCGTCCGGGGTGGTTCCCACGACGTAGTTTTCGCGTTAAAGTAACAGGTTCGCGGCGGACCGGTCGAGAGGCCCGGCCGGCGCGACTTGTGTCGATTTAGCGCAGCCGGATTCGATTGAGAAGCCTTTGATGAACATGCTAGCAGCGATGACTTTTTGGCAATGGGGTTTGGCGATCCTGATGATTGTCTTGTGCGCCCTTTTGATGCTGATCGTGTTGATTCAGCGCGGTCGCGGGCAGGGGCTGTCGGGCGCGTTCGGCGGTGGTGGCGGCGGTGGAACCTTCGGCGCCAAGACCGGCGATGTGTTTACGTGGATCACGGTCAGTCTGACGGCGATCTTTTTGTTCTTGAATGTCGTCGGGATTTTCGTGTTCGATCAATCGCCGGTGGCCGCCGCGCAGACGGTGCCCAGCGGGCAGACCGATGTCCCGCCCGCCGTGCCCGGAAAGTCGGCACCCGCCACAGGCGCCGAGGGTGAGGGAGCGCCGGTCAAGTTGCAAGGCAAAATCCAGGGCGTGACCAAGGACGGCAAGACGGTGGAGATTCCGATTGGCGGTACGCCTAAACCCGCGGGTGACGCGACGAAGAACGCCGGTGAGAAGGCGCCTCCGGACGCCGCCAAGGCGGTTGACGAGGCGAAGAAGAAGCCGGCCGCTGATACGAACGCCCCGGCCGCCGGCGGTTCCGAGGCACCCGCGAGCGGCGGTACTGACAGCGGTGGTTCCAAAGAAGGCGGCTCCGACAAGGGATAACCCGCTTCATGATCCAGTCGATGACGGGGTACGGTTCGGCCGAGGTGGCTGCGGATGGAGTCAGCTACGCCCTCGAGATTCGCTCCGTCAACCACCGTTACCTGAAGCTCACGATCAAGCTGCCGGACTACCTGCAGTATCTCGAGACGGACGTGGACAAGCAGCTCCGCGGCAAGCTGGCGCGGGGCAGTGCCGTTTTCGCGTTGCGGACGCGCACGGACCCGGCCGCCGATCAAAAAGCGATCAACGTCGACGTGCTGCAGCAATACGTGACGTTGCTCAGTTCGGTGTCGATGCCGAAGGGCGTCGAGGCGACGATCGATCTCGCCGCGGTGGCCCAGCTGCCCGGCGTATGTGAGGGGCCGATCCTCGACGAAGAGACGCGGGCGCATCATGCGAAGATCGTCGCGGAGTTGACGGATCGCGTGCTCGATCAGGTGGTGGAGATGCGGCGCCGGGAGGGCGAAGCGCTGCACGTGGACCTGAAGCTCTGCTGCGACGCGATCGCCGGGCAACTGGACAAGATCGCGAAGCGGGCTCCGCGGGTGATCGAGGAATACCACGAGCGGTTGCGTCAGCGCATCGCGGTGCTGACGCAGGCCGCGCAGTTGCAGTTGGACGCGGACACGCTGGCCAAGGAGGTCGCGGTGTTCGCCGATCGTGCCGACATCAGCGAGGAGATCACGCGGCTCCGCTCGCACCTGGAGCAGTTCGAGCGGATCTGCCAGCAGAACGAAACGGCCGGCCGCACGCTCGACTTTTTGTCGCAGGAGCTGTTGCGGGAAGCGAACACGATCGCGTCGAAGAGCAACGACGCGGCGATCGCCCGCAGCGTCGTCGAGATCAAGCGTTGGATCGATCGCCTGAAGGAGCAGGTGCAGAATGTCGAATAGCCGCCGGGGCAAGCTGATTGTCGTCAGCGGACCTTCGGGGACGGGGAAGACGTCGATTTGTACGGCGCTGCTGGAGCAGTTGCCCGACACGGTGTGGAGCGTGTCGGCCACCACGCGCCCGAGGCGTCCGAGCGACCGGGACGACACGAGCTACGAGTTCGTATCGGCGGAGGAGTTCAAACGGCGGGACGCGGCCGGCGAGTTTCTCGAGACGGCGGAATACGTGGGCAACCTCTACGGCACGCCGCGGGCACCGGTCGAGGAGGCGCTGGCGTCGGGCAAGAACATCGTGATGGAGATCGATGTGCAGGGCGGCATGCAGGTGGCGGCCAAGATGCCCGAGGCCGTCATGATTTTCGTCT
>Ga0055449_10000366_pt1 | contig 12768 bp, 11 predicted proteins | sample China_Galinas_PW_2_FD_57739 | JGI IMG/M metagenome (GOLD analysis project Ga0055449, IMG submission 57739) | Wetland microbial communities from San Francisco Bay, California, USA, that impact long-term carbon sequestration - China_Galinas_PWB_D1 | ecosystem: Environmental > Aquatic > Marine >... | reverse complement strand
GTCGCAGCCACCGGCTCGACCCGCGGTGGGGATCGGCGATGCCGGGAAGCAGCGCCGCGACCAGCCCCACGACGGTGACCAGCGCCGCGGCAATTACGAGGAAGCGAATCCACCCCGGCGCGTCGAGCAGTCGCCGGGCGGCACCCACCGCGAGCAGCATCAATACGACACCGACGCCCGCGAAAATGAGTTGCCGACCGAACGGCCGATCCCACCGGACCGCGTCGAGCACCGAGTCGTCGAGCGTCACGGTCGTGGAGGCGACCATCACCAGCCCGATGAGGATCAGGCTGATGGCCACCAGCAACAGGCCCGTGGGCCAATACGATCCGAAATCATCCGATTGATGTGTCGTGCGTGTCATCCGTGACGACCGGCTCCCATCCCTAGGTTGTCCAGTTACATCATACCGCGCATCGGGCCCTCTCGACCAGTCAATATCGTCGCAATGCGGCCGAAATCAGCGGCAACCCGCCTGGGTTCCCGCGTCGGCGCGCCGACGCCGGCGCATCGCTACCTCAGCTTGATCGTCGCGAACGCGGCGGCCGCGAACATCGCGGAGATCAGCCAGAACCGCACCACTGTCTGTGATTCACTCCAACCGCCAAGATGAAAGTGGTGGTGGATCGGGGCACAGCGGAAGAATCGCTTGCCGCCGGTCCACTTGAAATAGCCGATCTGGAGCATGACCGAGGCCGCCTCGATCACGAACACGCCGCCGACGATGAGCAGCATCAGCTCTTGGCGCGTCACGACGGCCACGTAGCCGATCAAACCACCCAGCGGCAGCGAGCCCGTGTCGCCCATGAACACGCGCGCAGGGTGGCAGTTGTACCAGAGAAAGCCAAGGCACGAGCCCAGAATCGCCCCGCAGACCACGACCAGCTCGCCGGATTTGGGCACGTGCAAAAACAGAAGCTTGGCGGCGAGATCCTGCGTGCCGACGATGTAGGTCAGGATGCCGAAGACGAGGGCGCACATCGCGACGCAGCCGGTGGCGAGGCCGTCCATGCCGTCGGTGAGGTTCACGGCGTTCGAGGTGCCGGTCATCACGAGCACGGTGACGACCATGAAGAGCACCGGCCCGAGGTGCAGCCCGGCCTTGTAGAACGGCACGCTGAGGATGTCATAGGCCGGGACGTAGCCCTCCTCGACGAGTGGGCTGAGGATGGCGTAGTTGGACTGGCCGTGACTGTAGATGTAGTAGCCGAGCACGACGCCGAGCCCGATTTGAAACAGTAGCTTCTGGTACATCTTGAGCCCGTCGCGTGTTTCGCCGCGGCGGTGGGCGGAGAGCTTGAGCCAGTCGTCCACGCCGCCCAGCAAGGTCAACCAGACGAGGCAGACGCCGGCCATGATGATGTAGAAGTTCTGCAGGTCGGCGAGCAGCAGCAGCGCGAGGCCGGTCGAGCCGAGGATCATCACGCCGCCCATGGTGGGCACGTTGCTCTTGTCACGGGTGAGTTCGTTCAGCGAGGCGTGGTCGAACTCCGGGCGATCGCCGAGCTTTCGCTTGATGAGCTGGCGAATGGCCCGGGGCGTGAGCCAGAGCATCAGGACGAAGCAGAGGAGCGCCGCCACCGTGCCGCGAAACAGGGTGTTCTCGTAGGCGTAGTGGCGCCCCTGGAACAGTTCGCGTAACAGAAAGTAGATCACGGATCAGCACATCCCCTCACGAGCGCCGTTGCCGCGCGGCGTCAGGCCACGGCCGCCTGGGGCGCGAACACCCGACGCAACCGATCGACGACGCGCTCCAGCCCCACCACACGAGATCCTTTCACCCAGATACAATCGCCCTCGCGCGTCAGCGCCGGCATGGCCGCCGCCGCGAGTGCGGCGTCATCGAAACAGAAATACGACACGCGCGGTGGGCACGGTCCGCCGACCCGGCGTGCGACGGCGCGGGTGAACGCCGGCCCGACGGCGACGATCACGTCGATACCCTTTTCACAGGCGCAGTCGATCAGCCGCCGGTGCAAGGCGTCGCACTGGGCGCCCAGCTCGAACATGTCGCCGAAGACCATGACACGGCGTGTCGCGGTCACGTCGGCGAGCGTGTGCACGGCGGCCGTCATGCTCGTCGGGTTGGCGTTGTAGGCGTCGTCGACGATCGTGGTCGGCCCGAGGCGCGTTACGGCCGCCCTTCCCGAGCCCGGCGCGAAGGAACGGAGTCGGTCGCGGATTGACGCCTTGTCCATCCCAAGCCACCGAGCCACGGTGACCACGGCCGCGACGTTCGTCGCGTGGTGCGTGCCAGGCAGCGGCACTTCATAGAGGTCGCACCCGTCGACTTCGACGGTCGTGCCGGCAAGCGACGAGGAAATCGACCGCGCCGCGACGTCGGCTGCGGGCTCGTGGCCCATCGACTTCAAGGTCACGCGCTCGCCCACGGAAAGGAACGGCACGATCTCTGTTTGGTCGATGTTGACGACGGCCAGGCCGCCGGGTCGCACGAAGCGCAGCAAGGAGGCCTTCTCCCGCGCGACGGCGGCGATGTCGCCGAGTCCTTCCAGGTGCGCCTCGCCGATCGAGGTTACGACCGCGACGTTCGGCTCGACGAGCGCCGACAGCGCGGCGATCTCGCCCGGCGCGTTGGTGCCGACCTCGACGATCAGGTAGCGATCGCCTTCATTCGACGAGAGCAAGGTCAGCGGTACACCGAGTTCGTTGTTGAAGCTCTTGGGAGACACCTGCCCGACGAACGCCTTCGAGAGGACGTGGTGCAGCATTTGTTTGGTCGTGGTCTTGCCGTTGCTGCCAGTGATGGCGACCACGCACGTCTTGTCGGACATGACCTCCCGGCGGTACCAGGCCGCGAGCCTGCCGAGCGCGGGGACCGTATCGCCCACTTCCAGGAGGCAGCCGCGCTCTGGCGGGCGTTGGACGTCGGCCGATTCGCTGACGAGGCAGGCTGATGCGCCGGCTTCCAGTGCCCGGTCCACGAAGTCGTGGCCGTCAAAGCGCTCACCTCGAATAGCGACGAAGAGATCGCCCGGGCGAACCTCGCGCGAGTCGGTGACGACGCGCTGGCTCGGTTCCGCCGTCACGCGGCCGGCGACCCGGGCGCCGACGGCGCGGGCGATCCGATCGATCGGCAGCGGGATCATGCCGGGCTCCCCAACTGAAGCACGTTCGCCAGGCTCTCGCGCGCGACCTCGGCATCGTCGAAGTGCAACACCTTGTCACGGACGAGCTGGTAGTCCTCGTGCCCCTTGCCGGCGATGAGGACGCAATCGCCCGGCTCGGCCTTGGCGATGGCCGCCTCGATCGCGTGTCGCCTATTGGCATCCACGAACACGCAGCAGTCCGGCGCATCCGCAAAGCCGGCGAGAATGTCGTTGATGATCGCGTCGGGATCCTCGCTGCGCGGGTTGTCGCTGGTGACGAAGGCGACGTCGGCGAGGCTCGCCGCCGCCGCCATGCGCGGCCGCTTCGTGCGGTCGCGATCGCCGCCGCATCCGAAGACGCACAACAGCCGCCCCTCGGTCAGCGGGCGAAGCGCCGTGACCGCGTTGGCCAGGGCGGCGTCGGTATGGGCGTAGTCGACGAGCACGGTGAACGGCGCCGACGCGGGATTGACCCGCTGCATGCGTCCGGGCACCCGATCGAGCCGCTGAAGGCCGGCGATGATGGCGTCGGGCGATATGCCGAGGGCGTGCGCGGCGCTCGCCGCGGCCAGGGCGTTGCTCACGTTGTGCCACCCGATGAGCGGCACGTGCAGTCGGTACTCGCGGCCGCCGAGTGTCATCGTTACGTCACTGCCACTCGGGGTCATCTGACCGACGGTGGCCGCGTGATCGGCGTGGGGATTGTCGATCCCGAAGGTGATCGCCCGCGATCCCAACTCGTCGCGAAGGCGCACGCCGGCGGGGTCGTCCATGTTGATGACGGGCACGCCGTCCTGCGTCAGCAGGGAGAACAGCCTGCGTTTGGCGGCGTAGTAGGCCTCCATGTCGGCGTGGTAATCCAGGTGATCGCCGGAGAGATTGGTGAACACGCCGGCCGCGAACGTCAGCCCGGCGCAGCGCGACTGCGCCAGGGCATGCGAGGACACCTCGAGCACGGCGGCCTGCGCGCCGGCGTCGCGTGCTTGTGCCAGATGGTGGCACAATGTGAGGGCATCGGGGGTCGTAAGCGGTGCGGATACCTGCGAGCCGCACAAGTCGTACTCGATCGTGCCAAAAAGCGCCGTGGGCACATCGGCCGCGTGGAGAATCGACCGCAGCATCCAGCTGACGGTGGTCTTGCCGTTGGTGCCGGTAACGCCGATCAAACGTAGGTCCGGAACGTCGATGTGGCGCACGCGGTAGAACGTCGCGGCCAACCGCGCGAGCGCCGCCTTGGTATCGGGTACGCGAATGAGGGCCACGTCCTTGGGTGCCTCGTCGACCTTGTGCGTGTAGTCGACGACGAGGGCCACCGCCCCGGAAGACACTGCCTGCGACAGATATCGATGCCCGTCGTGCGACACGCCGCGGACGGCCACGAAGCACGAGCCCGGCGTCACCTCACGCGAGTCACAGGTGATCCGGCTGACAGTCACCTCCGGCATGTCCGAGCCGGACGTCATGTAGAGGCGTGCTTCCTCCACGAGCCGCGCCAGGGTCCACTGCTTCGTACCGGTGTCCTTCGCCAATTCTTGAGTGAACATAATCGCTCGCCATTTTACCAACCTACGCCAAGGTGTCATCGCTGGCCCGCGACGAAGAGACGCCGCTTGAGGGTCGAATGCGACACAAACGCCTGACGACAATCTGTGAAATACAAAAAACACACACGACAATGACCAACTCAAAGACCTTTCAGCTATTCGTTTAGGGGGAGGCCGCGGCCAGGTCCGTCGGCGCGGGAACACCCAGGTAGGAAAGCGTCTCGTTGAGAATGCGCCCCGCCGCCGGCGCCGCGACCAGGCTGCCGTAGTACCCGCGGCTGGCGTCCGGGCGGCGGATCGCCACCACCGTGGCGACGCGCGGATCGTGTGCCGGAGCCGCCCCGACAAACAAACTCAAATAAGCGCCCGGCTCGTAGCCTTTTCGATCCGGATAGACAAGCTTGGCTGTCCCCGTCTTGCCCAGGACGCGATAGCGCCCCTTGTTGGCGCGTCGCCCGCCGCCGTGCAGACCGGCCGACACCAGCGCCTCGCGGGCCATGTAGTGCGCGGTGTCCGAGGACGACACGCGGCGGAGCGGATCGGGCTCGTCGAAGGAGCGAATGACGGAACCGTCCGGGGCGAGCATCGCCTCGACGAGCGTCGGTCGAAGCTGAATGCCGTCGTTCAAGGTGGCCGCGTACGCGTTGAGCAGTTGAAGCGGCGTGACCATCACTTCATAGCCGATGGCCACGGACGTCGGCGAGAGTTTACTCCAGTCCTTCAGCGGATGGACCAACCCGCCGCTCTCGCCGTCCAACTGGATGCCCGTCGGCCGCCCGAACCCGAAGCCGGTGATGGTGTCGTAGAGCAACTCGGGCCCCATGCGCATGCCGATCTTGCCCATGCCGACGTTGGAACTGAAGGTGAGGATGCCGGTCAGGTTGAGCATGCCGTGCGGCGAGGTGTCCTGGAGCGATCGGCCGGGGAACCGGTAGGGCCTCCCGTTGTTGCAGTCGATCTTCTCGGTCAGGTTCACCTTGTTGTGATCGAGCGCGCCCGAGGCAATGATCATCTTGAACGTGCTGCCGGGCTCGACCGGGTCGGTGATGGCTCGGTTTCGCCTGAGCTCGACCGGCACGTTGCCGGCGTTGTTGAGGTCGAACGAGGGGCAGCACGCCATGGCGAGCAATTGCCCGGAGTGAATATCCATCATGAGGGCGACCCCGCTCTGGGCCCCCCTATCGCTCACCTGGTCGGCCAGTATTTTTTCGACGATGCGTTGAATCTCGGCGTCGATCGTGAGCACGATGTGCCCGCCGTCGACCGGAGGCTCGGACGCGGCGGCCGCCGGCAGCAGTGCCCGGCGCCGTGCGTCGCGAATGGTCTCGCGGCGGCCGTCCGTGCCATGGAGGTGTTTGTCGAACCGCCGCTCGATGCCCTCCAGACCGTGGCCGTCGCGCCCGACGAAGCCGATCACGTGCGCCATGGATGAGCCGAGCGGGTAGTAGCGCACGGGATGATCGGTCAGGCCCACGCGCGAATCGTGCATGGCGCGCACCGCGTCGGCCGTCACGTCGTCCACCTCTCGGGCGAGCACGATGTAGCGCGACTTGGGACGAGCCTGGATGCGCGAGACGATGTCGTCCGGCGCGAGGTTGAGCCTCGGCGCGATCTCCATAGCGAGCGCGTCGAGGTCTTTCACGCCGAAGGGGTCGACGAAGATGTCCGGCGCATATCGGGTGGCCGCGACCACGCGACCCGCGCGGTCGAGGATCATGCCGCGCCGCGCGGGGATGACCCGCGCCGACTCCTGCAGGTGCTTCGCGTCGGCCAGGAGTTTTGCACGGTATTGCGTCGTGATGTAGGCCAACCGTCCGGCGAGCGTACAGAGGACGACCGCGACCGCGACGAACACGGCCAGCGCCGCTCGCCGTTGAAACTGATCCAGGTTGACGTTCGGTCGACTCACGCCCGGCTCCCGGTTGTCACCTGGCCGCGGTCAACGCCGAGTCGGACGACGGGTGCTCGTCCGGACCCGGCGGCAGGAGATCCATCTCGTAGGAGTGATCGATGCTCTCATGAATCCGCGTCGGTGTTTTTTGTCGCGCGGCGCGCGCCTGCAACATCCACAGCTCTCGTCGGTGCCGACTCCATTCGGCCTGGGCGTCGAGCCACCGGGCGGTCGCGCGCGTCTGCTCCATGCGCAGGTGCACAACGGCGAGCGCCAGGACGGCGAAGCCCAGCAGCAGTCCCAACGACCGGGAGAAGTTCAAGACCGCCCCCCACTCGAAGCACGTCCCGCGGGCGGAAGCTTGATGCGCACGCCGGGTCGAATCCGTCCGGGATCAGGGAACTTGTCCTTGTTCAGTTCGTAGATCTCATGCCAGCGGCCGGCGTCGCCGAGTTGTTCGCGCGCGATGGTGATGTAGCGATCGTTCGGCTTGATCTGGTACCAGCGATACGCCGCCTCCAACGGTCGGTTGGACGCGCGCGGCGTCGCGGCCCGGTTGGTCGCTCGCGGCTCGGTCGAGCCGGTTCGGCCTGGGACTTCCGGGATCAGCAGTTTCATGCCGGCACGCAGAACGTCCGGGTTGGCGATCACGGTGCGGTTGGCGTCGACGATGGCGTTGACGAACTGGCGCGAGCCGGCGCCGTAGTGTTTGGCGGCGATGCGCGTCAACGTGTCCCCAGGCGCGACGGTGTACCGGGCGAGGACGGCGCGTGGACGCGGCCGCGGTTGTGTTCGGCGATCGGGCAGGCGCCGTGGCGGTGGTTCGTGGTTCGCCCGCGGCTCGGACATCCGCGCACGCTCGGATTCGATCGACTCCCCCTGGCGCTGCGGGATCGACGGCGGCGGCGTCTCCACGTTCATCGAGCGCGCGTCGCCCATGCGCGTCGGGGAAGACAGCGAGGTCGTTGCGGGATGAATCCCCGCTTCACGCTGAGGCTGGTCGGTGCGGAACTGGTCCTGTCGCGGCGCTGGTCGGCCAAAGGGCTGGGGCTGCGTGGGGAGAATCTGGCCTTGGGGTTGCGGGCGCTGCCACTGCCGCGGCGGTGTCCGAGGAGATACCCGGCGTGCATCGGTGCGCGTGGTCGTCGGATAGGCTCGTTCGCTGCGGCGGTGGATGCGCTGCGGCCCGGCCGTCGGCATCGGACGGCGAGGGCGCGGGGCTCTTTCTTGCGGGGTGGTCGCGGCCACCTGACCTGGGCGAATGCGGTTGGGATCCCCGCCGTGGGTAAGGATGACGGCGAAGCTGACGATGAATGCCAGGCCGGCCAGCAATCCGACCTTTGTTTCTCGGGCCATGTCCGTATCCCTTCACGCCGGCGCGACACCACCGCCCGCGAGCCGGCTCTGTGCCCGGCCGACCCCGGTCGTCGGGTGCGTTACACGCGCTCTGTCGCGGTATCGTCTTCGAGTCGCACGGCCGCACGCAGCTTGGCGCTGCGCGAACGTGGATTCGCGTCTCGCTCCGCGGCGGTGGCCGTTACAGGTTTTTTCGTCAGAATGTCGTACACGCGCTCATTCTTCCGCTGCCGAAAATCCTGCTTGACCGGTTTGTCCTCGACACTGTGAAAGGAGATGACCGCGATGCGTCCCCCCGCCGCCAGTCGCCTGGGGGCCGCTTGCAGCAGCGCGTGGAGTGCGCCGAGCTCGTCGTTGACGGCCATGCGTAGCGCCTGGAAGGTTCTCGTGGCCGGGTGGATCTTGCTTCTGCGTGATACGGGATTGACCCTCAGGGCCGCGCAGACGACGTCGACGAGGGCGAGCGTGGTCGTGATGCGCTTGGCTTTTCTCGCTTCACAAATGTGCCGGGCGATGTGCCGGCTCTTCATCTCCTGGGCGTTGTAGAATAACAGGTCCGACAGTTCGCGTTCCTTGAGGCGGTTGACCAGGTCGGCGGCCGTCGTTTCGAGCCTGGGATCCATTCGCATGTCGAGCGGCCCGTCGCGCATGAAGGAAAAGCCGCGTGTGGGCTCGTCAAGTTGCGTCGAGGCGACCCCGAGGTCGGCGAGGATCGCATCGACACGATCCACCTTTTCAGCGCTGAGAACGTCGTCGAGTTCGCGAAAGTTGGCGTGATAAAGCTTCAGGTCAGCCGGGACGCCTTCAAGTCGACGCCGCGCCTGGTCCAGGTTCGCGGGGTCGACGTCGAGCCCGATGATGACCCCGGCCGGGCCGGCGGCTTCGGCGAGCGCACGCGCGTGCCCGCCCAGGCCGACGGTCGCATCCACGATCACGCTGCCGGGCCGGATCGCGAGGTACTCGAGCACCTCGTCGCGCAGCACCGGCGTGTGACCGGGTAATGCGTCACTCACAATCTCGTCCCGTCGATGTCACGAACCAAACAGGGGCGACGGTCACACATCCGTGGCGACACTACCACCCCCAATGCAGCCGGCTGCCACCGCGTGCTGATCACACACGATGGAGGCTGAGAGTTTGACGTGGGCGAACGCCTCATCGACTGCCTTCAGTCGCTCAACGCGCGCCGCGAGTTCCGCCAACTCGCGACCGTCGACCGCGACGCTGGCGGCATTTCGCCCGCGACGCGACCGCTCGTGGAATCGCCACACCACGCGATCCGACCCGCACGTCACCATACTCAGACTCCTACGCCGACCGCGACATCGACCCCGGCGACTCCGTTCGCTTCGTACGGGTCGATGCCCTTTCCGCCGCCGCGGCTGCCGCTAGGGCCACCACGGCCTCGGTTTCACGCCGAGGCTTCGATCGATCCACGGGCGTCCTTGCCCGATACCACGATCGAAGCCGAAAGACTCGTCCAACCGCTCGGGACCGCGCCGCCCCAAACGATTCGACCAACACACGACGACGCCCTCGACCACCTCCACCCGCCGCGACATTTGGCTCCTTCCAAAGACGCGGTCGCTTCGGTTCACTCAGTCAGACCGCTTGGGGCGCGTCCGCAGGAAACCCTGCCAATCCGGCCAATCTTCGCCGTCCCAATCGATCCCGAGAGATCGATCGAACTCGGCGCGATTCCAGATATCGATGTAGCTCTTTTGACCGACGAGGTAGACATCCGACTCGAGTCGTGCCTTTTTCACCAGTCGATCGGGCAGAACGAAGCGTCCCTGCTTGTCCACGTCGACGTGCGACGTCAGCCCGTAGAACTGCATCTCGAAGCGCCGGGACTCCGGCCCGGCCATGAACTCCGTTTCCATCCTCGCTGTGAGTTCCTGAAAGCTCCGCTCGGTGAAGAGTCGAAGTGTATTGCGGTGCTCGCCGAGGGAGACATACAGGCCCTGGCCGTCGCGCTCTTCGTCGATCGCCACGCGAAGCTGTGACGGGAGTTGAACGCGATTCTTGCTGTCGATCGTTCGCTCATACTGGCCTGTAAATACTCTCATGGAACCGTCATCAATCACCACAGTGTGGGATTGATCGACACAAAGTACCACTAGGACCCACAACCTGTCAACACAAAAACTTCATTCAAGGAGCAGAATTTGCGCGGGGCGACGCGAGGGTCGGCGGCTACCGCATCGTGACCCTCAAGATGTTGGTGTCGATGGCCGGGAATCTCCCACAGACTGACACGGCACGATGGCCGCGCAACACGGGGAGGCGTTTGGCGGGTCGTGGCGACGTTGGGTGCAACAACGACCGATAACCTGCCGCCGATCCCGCGCGACCCCAACGTTTTATTCGGTTGATGTTAGGATATCGCCGTCGGTGCCGCCTGGTTGTCACCGATCGTCGGCTTGCCCGAGCACTTCGCGGTAGAGGGCTTCGTAGGCGTCGTAGGTGCGGTGGATGTGCCAATGCTCTGACACTTCGCACTTGGCGGCGTGGCCGAGGCGCGAGGCCTTCTCATCGTCCGAGAGCAGCGCGGCGAGAGCGCGTATCAGGCCGGGCGTGTCACCACATGGCACGATCAATCCGGTGCGATCGTGCTCGATGAGGTCGCGGCAGCCGGGCGCATCGGTCGTGACGATGGGGCGACCGGCCGCCATCGCCTCGAGCAGTGCGTTGGGCAGCCCTTCGGTGAGCGACGGAAAGACGAACAGATCGACGGCCTTCAGGAGCGACGGCACGTCATGCCTCACGCCGAGAAAGTGCGTTCGATGGCGGATGCCCAGCGCGACCGCCTGCTGCACGAGCTCGGCGCGAAGCGGTCCGTCCCCGGCGAGCAGCAGGTGCGCCGTGAGGTCCGGCTCGAGCCGGGCGAACGCCGCCAGCAGCGTCGACAGGCCCTTGATCGGATCGAGGCGCCCGGTCCAGAGGACGAGCTTCGCCCCCATCGGCGCGGGCAGCGTTGACCGGTCGAGCTTCGGAGCGTCGGCGATGCGGGCGGGGTCGATTCCGCCGCGAACGAGGCGCAGGCGGTTCCGCGGGATCCTCGCTTTGGCGTGCAGGTGTTCGATGACGGACGGCGCGTTGCCGATCGTCAGGCGGCAGCCGCGGTGGGTAAAACGGTCGACCCAGAGGTGCCACCGGCGCTCGACCTCGACGGTTTGGATTTCGCAGAGGATGCGGTCTCGCGCGATGCCGGCCTTCTTGGCGGCTCGTCGGGCGGCGAAGTTGGCGTGAAACAGCATCGCGTGGACGATGTCCGGCCGCTCGAGGCGCAGCAATTGCGCGAGCCGGCCGATCACGCGAAAGTCGCGTCCGCCGCGCCCACCGCAACTGTGCACCGTGACGCCCTCCAGCTCCAACTGGTCGCCCACGGGCCCGGACGGAGCGATGGAGACGACGGTGGTCTGGTAGCCGCGCGTCCGCATTTCGGAGACCAGGCGGAGCAGGTGTAGTGGCACGCCGCCGACCTCGAGGTCGGTAATGACATAGAGGATGTGCCCGCCGGCGGTGCTCATCCCGCGGCCGCCTTGGGTTGGACGTCTTCGCCTGAGACGCCGGAGATCACGGGTTTGACCCGGCGAACGGACTCGACGCGGCCCAGGCGACGGGTGGTCAGCGACCGGGCAATGGCGCCTTCGATGGCGGAGACGTCGGCGACTTCCTGCCAGGCGGCCCTTCGCGCCACGCGGACGGTGCCGCCGTCGTACACGAGCCAACCCCATCGGCGGGGGAGCTCGGACACCTTGATCAGCTTCGGGGGCGTCAAGATGTAGTGAACATTGGCGTGGGGGCGCATCAGGCAGGTGTCGAACTTGCCCATCGCCGGGCTGGCGTGCCGCGGGCGACGACGGCGTTTGCGGCGAAGCGCTTCGGCGCGCTCGGCGAGGGTGAACTCGAACTGGAGCTGCCGGCCGCGGTCGCGAAGAAAGTCCGAGCGAAAGGCCTTGCACTCGACGAAGACGACGTGGAAGCGATCGATCTTCGGCGTGCGGTCGAACTCGGCGCTTCGCGGGTTGAAGCGTTTCCACTTGCCGGCCGCGGCGACATCGACGATGCCGACGCCTGGCACGCTGACTTCATCCGCGATGGCGGCGTAGCCCGCGCGCCACAGCCAGCGCGTGGCGGCCGCTTTCAGTCCACGATGAAGATCGCTCTCGGCCACGCCCCACCTCCGTGATACGCCAAGCACCGCGCTGCTGCCGCCACGCCACTGGGACTCAGAAATCCCGCTTGGCGAAGAGACGCATGGCCCACGCCAGCACGACAAACTCGAACAGCAGGGAAGTTCCAATGGACACCCAGGGGTTTTTGCGCAGCTCGCGTGCTTCGATCTCGCGCGCCCGTCTGATGTCCGCGGGCGAGGCACCCGCAAGCCCCGAGGATGATCCGTCGGTGAAGACATCGACGCTGGTGCCCGCGCCGGCCCATCGCGCCGCGATGGTCGTGAAATCTCCGGTCTTGGGAAACACCCAACTGATCACGCGCACGGCGGTGTAGACCTTGGTGTTCTCCTTGAGGTCCGGATGGGCGTCGAAGATGGCCGGCAGCCCCTGCGTGAACATCGTGAACATGAACCACGCGCCGATCGTGAGCAGGACGCAGGCGACGGCGCTTCGCGTGCGCAGTGCCACGAGCACCGAGACGCAGTAGAGGTAACTGAAGAGCAGCACGAGCAGCGGCGCGCCCAGCAGGTAGCCCGGAGCGAACACGCCCCACCTCAGCCACATCACGAGAAAGGTCAGGATCACGAACACCGTGGCCTGGACAAAGACAAAAACTAGGCCCGAGAGATACTTGTAGAGGAACAGGCGAGATCGCGCGATCGGCTTGGCGAGCAGGACATCGACCGCGC
>Ga0055449_10000364_pt1 | contig 12784 bp, 10 predicted proteins | sample China_Galinas_PW_2_FD_57739 | JGI IMG/M metagenome (GOLD analysis project Ga0055449, IMG submission 57739) | Wetland microbial communities from San Francisco Bay, California, USA, that impact long-term carbon sequestration - China_Galinas_PWB_D1 | ecosystem: Environmental > Aquatic > Marine >... | reverse complement strand
TATTCAACAAACACCTGTCGATACCATTCCACTGTCCAATATTATTCCTGAAAACGTTGGATTTGATTTTGACCTGGTGCGTTTGCTCCGGGGGGTAATGGGGATGGCTGTTCTGATCGCAATTGCATATGCGTTTAGTAGTAACAGGAAAGCCGTGTCCTGGAAAATGGTGGGTACCGGCCTTATTTTTCAGCTGATCCTGGCCATAGGGATTCTCTATATACCTTTTATACAGGTATTCTTTGAATACATCGGCAAAGGATTTGTAAAAATACTGGCCTTTACCAGCGAGGGAGTCAATTACCTCCTGAAAAGGAACGATACGGGTGAAATTAGTCCTGCATTGCAGAATTTTGCGTTCTCCATACTTCCAACAATTATCTTTTTCTCGGCTTTTTCAAGTCTTCTCTTTTACCTGGGGATCATTCAGATATTTGTAAAAGGGTTTGGGTATGTTCTTTCCAGGGGACTTGGTTTGTCAGGGCCGGAGAGCCTTTCTGTGGCAGGGAATATCTTTCTCGGACAGACCGAATCACCTCTCCTGATCAAACCCTACCTGGAGAAGATGAGCAATTCTGAGATCCTGCTGGTAATGTCAGGGGGCATGGCAACACTGGCCGGGGGAGTGCTGGCGGCCTATATCGGATTCCTGGGAGGAGGTGATCCTGTTCAGCAGGTTATTTTTGCCAAGCATCTGCTGACTGCTTCAATCATGGCTGCCCCGGGTGTAGTTGTGGTTTCCAAAATCATTGTTCCTCAAACCGAACGGGTCGATAAAACAATTGAGGTGAGCAAAGAGGAGGTGGGTAAAAACGTATTGGATGCCATCTCGAACGGTACTGGTGATGGTTTGAGACTTGCAGTTAATGTAGGGGCCATGTTACTTGTTTTTATTGCATTTATAGCATTCGCCAATTATATTTTTGTTAAAGTTGGAAACTGGACCAACCTCAATGATAAGATTCTTACAGTTACCGGCGGTAAATACAACGAACTGAGTCTCGAATTTATCCTGGGTTATGCGCTCTCCCCATTGATGTGGTTGCTTGGAGTAGCCAAGGAAGATATTACCCTGGTGGGATCTCTTCTTGGAAAAAAACTTATACTCACTGAATTTGTTTCCTATATTGATCTTGCTAGTATGAAGGCTTCCGGGGCTTTTACCGATACAAAATCGATCATCATGTCGGTCTACATGCTTTGCGGATTTGCCAATTTTGCATCCATCGGGATCCAGATCGGCGGCATTGGGGCTCTTGCTCCTGGACGCAGGGTATTGCTTGCCCGATATGGCATACGTGCATTACTGGCTGGAACCCTGGCCTCACTTCTTTCGGCAACCATCATAGGAGTTTTATTGGGATAGGGATGGCAGGTGGAGGTAAATACGATTACGATTTTTCTGATAAAGTGGTTCTGGTGGTGGAAGACAACCAGATATCCTTTAAGTTGATGAATGCAGTATTGAAACAGGTGAAGGCAAATGTGGTTCATGCAATCAATGGGAAGAAAGCCATTGAAGAGTGCGAGTCAGATGCACATTTTGATCTGGTGCTGATGGATATGCAAATGCCTGAAGTGGATGGTTTTGAAGCCACCAGGAGAATCAAACAGATCCGTCCGGACCTTCCGGTTGTTGCAACGACGGCTAACAGCTACCAGGAAACTGCCATTGCCTGCATGGAAGCCGGATGCGATGAATTCCTGGCAAAACCATTGAAATTCAGGGAATTATTCGAATTATTGCAGTCCTTATTTGACCGGAAATAGTAGTGCGATCATGGCACTTTCAGTTATTATCTTCATTTTGATTCTCTATGGTTATGCCCTCGTTATGTTCCTTTTTACTTTCGAGATCGAAAAAGATGACAGCACCAGTGAAGAAGATCTCCCGGAGCATTTGCAACGAGTAAGCGTGATCGTCCCCTTCAGGAATGAGAAGGATCACCTGGAAGGAATTGTAACGGATCTGGCTTCCCAATCATATCCCAATGAATTGTGGGAGGTTATTTTTATAGATGATCACTCCGATGATGCTTCATTTTCAAATGTTGAATCTTTAATAGAAATCAATCATTTAGCGGGCAGGGATTTTTATCTTCATTCCCTGACAACCGACAAATCGGGAAAAAAGGCAGCACTATCTCATGGAATCGGTCATGCGAAATATGACTGGATTATCCAGGTGGATGCCGATTGCAGGCTGGGACCCGGATTTATTGCATCACATATGTCATTTCTTGAAAACCATCCTTCAGACCTGGTCGCCGGACTGGTTACAACAAGGAGGGGAAGAGGGAATCTTCTTTCAAGCTTTGAACGGCTGGATATGCTGTCACTAATGGGAAGTGCAGCGGGCTCATTCGGCCTGGGACGACCCATGTTGTGCAGCGGTGCAAATCTGGCCTACTCCCGGGAACTTTACTATGAAACCCGCACTTTCGATCCTGAAAATGTCATCTCCTCTGGCGATGACATGTTTTTAATGATCGGCGCACGTAAACTTGGTAAAACACTAAACTTTACATTGAGCAGGAGGTCAATGGTGGAGACATCACCGGTAAACGACTTCGGGAAACTGATAACACAAAGAATGCGATGGGGATCGAAAACAACATCTTACAGGATGACGGATATTCAATCTTTTGCATTACTGGTCACACTGGCCAATATAATCATCCTGTTTTTACCTTTATGGATCGTTCTGATGCCAGGATCATGGCCCTGGCTGGCAGGGGGGTGGATATTAAAGACCTTTGCAGATTTCATGATACTGTGGAGAACTACAGGCGCTACCGAAAATAGAGCTGACCTGCGCCAGTTTCTTCCTGTCTCGCTGGCTTATTATCCAGTGTTTATGATTACCCTTGCCGGGATCCTGGTGAGAAAACCTGTCTGGAAGAGATAAGTCAGTTAAATCTTCTTCGCTGTAAGACCCTGTAACTTAACCATATGGCCAATGAAATGTAGAGCAGAACCATTAGCATATTGAGCCAGGCCGGCAAACCTTCGGGCAGGATGTTGAAAGTCGAATTATCGACAGGCTCCGGGTTATTCATCTTTCTTTCAAAGATCTCTATCAGATCAGGTACCGGGGTCAGCTGTGTGGTGGCCCGCATGGGAAGATACCATTTAAACTCATATTTACGCAGGATCAGAAATAGTACAGGATCTACGAATACCCTGAGTGCCAGAAAAGTAAGAAGTGACAGGGCTGTATTCTTGATCAGGAGAGCTACAAGCAGTCCGATGGACATATAGGCAATGGAGGAGACCATGTATCTTCCCAGGATCCATGTATTCTGCATTGCAATTCCAAAGGTAAGCTTATAACTGTAGATAAGTCCCAGTATGAGTGAAGTAACTCCAAGCAGCAGTGTGGCAAAAAATGCAAGCAGCACCAGAAGCAACAATTTTTGCAGAAGGAGTTCTGTCCGGCTCAATCCGAAGATAACCTGGGTTTTAAAAGTATGGTCGCTATATTCCTTTGTGGTGATCATTATGACAATCAGCGCCAGCAGGATATTATAAGGTTCGGTTATCCAGGTCAGGAACAACCAGACATCGGGAAAACGGAACAGGTCACTGAGCGAAATGACAGGAATCTCTTTATCAATAGCCGGATAGATAATCAATCCCAGTGAAAAGGCAAGGAAATATATACCCAGGGCTATCCGGAAGGGATTATAATTCAGTAGTTTGATCTGTTCAATATGTAATAAACGCCGCATTTTAATTACTCCTTTACCAATTCCAGAAATTGTGATTCAAGGCTCCGTTTCCGGCTCAACATATGATGTATGACAAGGTTGCTCTTAAAAGCAAAAGTGTTGATCTCCGCAGCTGTAACATTTTCATTCAGGGTAACTACAAGCACCCCGTTTTCAGTTGCCACCTCCTTAACAAGGTTGGATCCCTTCAATTTCATCATAAGATCCTGGTTATTGTTACAGGAGAGCTCAATGATTTCATCTTCAGCCAATAACTCTATTACAGGACCGTTAGCCAATAGCTCCCCTTTTTTCAAAATAGCCACGTGATTACAGATCTTTTCAACTTCACTCAGAATGTGAGATGCCAGAATCAGGGTCTTCCCTAGTTGTACCTGCTGTAGCACAATCTCCCGTACCTCAGCGATGCCTTCCGGATCGAGGCCATTGGTGGGTTCATCAAGGACAAGGACCCTTGGATCGCCCAGCAAGGCTGCTGCAATTCCCAGCCTCTGTTTCATTCCCAGTGAGAGCGTTGAGAACCTGGATCTTTTCCTGTCCGCCAGCTGTGCCGTCTCCAACACCCGTTCAATGTCCCCGTAAGACATACCTTTGATATCACATACAATTTTCAGGTTCCTTTCCAGGTTCAGATACGGATAGAAATGGGGGGCTTCAATCAGGGAACCGATATTTTTTCTCTGGCTGGCTTCCGGCTCATTGCCAAACCATTTGAATTGACCGCTATCCTGCCGAATGATACCGGTAACAATGGAGAGTGTGGTAGTTTTTCCACTACCGTTAGGCCCCAGGATTCCATAAGCTTCGCCTTCTGATATCTGAAGATCCAGATTGCGGATAGCCTTTATTTGTTTATAGGATTTAGATAATCCCTGAATCGAGAGGATTTCCTTCATATTAATTTGCAAGCTCTGAAAAGAATTTAATACGAACTAACCTTATCTCCTCTTCTGAAAAATATTCTTCGCCCAATTCTTGTAATGCCTTGTCTATGGATTCAGTCTCAGCCTCGCGAAAATAATCGAAAATCTCCTCCAGTTTTTCATCATCCATAATTTCATTCAGATAATAATCGATGTTCAGTTTAGTTCCTGATCCAACAATGGCCTCAATTTCTTCAATCAGGTCAATAAGCTCAAGATTCTTGGCATTGGCGATGTCATCCAGGCTTAATTTACGGTCGATGCTCTGTATGATATAGACTTTAACACCTGATTTATTGACGACCGATTTGACCACCATATCCTGCGGGCGGATAATATCTTTTTCGTCAACATATTCACTGATCACATCAACAAACCCCTGCCCGTATTTTGTTGCCTTGCCGGTCCCTACGCCAACAATATTCTGGAGTTCCTCAAGCCTGACCGGGTACTGGATAGCCATGTCTTCCAGAGACGGATCCTGGAATAACACAAATGGCGGCAGGTTCAATTCCCTGGCCATCTTCTTTCTGAGATCCTTCAGAATATGAAGCAACTCTTCATCTACCGCACTGGTACCTGTTCCCCCTGCAGATACACCCTCTTCGGGCGCTAAATCAAAATCATGATCCTGTGTCAACATTATTGAATAAGGCTTCTTAATAAATTCATGACCGCTATCAGTCAACCTCAATAAACCATAATTTTCAATATCTTTCGTAATTAATCCTGCAATGAGTGCCTGCCTGAGCACAGCATTCCAGAATTTCACATCCTTCTCTTTCCCGGCGCCAAAATATTCTGAATGGTGATGATTATAAGTCTTCACTGCACTGTTGGCATTACCTGAAAGAACATTTGCAATATGCTCGGATTTAAACTTCTCCTGCACCGCTAAAATAGCTTTTAAACTTAAAAGTATATATTCTTTTCCTTCAAATTTTTCTTTGGGATGTAAACAGTTGTCACAATTGTCACAACCTTCATCCATATACTCACCGAAGTAATTGAGTAACAGCTTAGGACGACAGACTGCCGATTCAGCATAGGCTACAGTTTCGAGCAGTAATTGTTTGCCGATTTCCTGTTCAGCCACCGGTTTACCCTGCATAAATTTCTCAAGTTTCTGAATATCCTTATACCTGTAGAATGCGATACAACGACCTTCACCTCCATCCCGGCCGGCCCTTCCTGTTTCCTGGTAATATCCTTCCAGGCTTTTGGGCATATCATAATGAATTACGAATCGCACATCAGGTTTATCAATGCCCATCCCAAATGCAATGGTGGCTACTATCACATCCACCTCCTCCATCAGAAACTGATCCTGGTTGGAAGAGCGGGTCAGGGCATCCATCCCGGCGTGGTAGGGTAATGCTTTAATGCCGTTCACTTTCAAGGTTTCTGCAAGCTCTTCTACTTTTTTTCTTGAGAGACAGTATATGATCCCGGATTTACCCCGGTTGGCCAGGATAAATTTAATGATCTCTTTTGTAGCATGGACCTTGGGCCTGATCTCGTAAAAGAGGTTATGCCGCCGGAATGATGATTTGAAAACACTGGCACCCAGCATATCCAGGTTCTTTTGAATATCATTCTGAACCTTTGGTGTCGCGGTGGCGGTTAATGCGATGAGCGGTGCCCTGCCGATTTTTTCGATAATGGGCCTGATCCTTCTGTATTCAGGCCTGAAATCGTGACCCCACTCAGAGATGCAATGAGCTTCATCAATCGCATAAAATGAAATGTTCACCTTTTTCAGGAACTCGATATTCTCCTCCTTAGTCAGGCTTTCGGGAGCCACATAAAGCAAACGGGTACGTTGATCAAGCACATCCTTCCTAACCCGTGCTATCGCATTTTTTGTAAGAGAAGAGTTAAGGAAATGTGCCACCCCATCGTCCAGGCTGAAGCTGCGCATGGCATCCACCTGGTTTTTCATCAGAGCTATCAAGGGAGAGATGACGATTGCAGTACCGTCTTTAATAAGAGCAGAAAGCTGGTAACACAGGGATTTTCCACCACCGGTAGGCATCAGAACAAAGGTGTCATTTCCTTTAAGAACGTTAGTAATGATCTCCTCCTGGTTTCCTTTAAAACTATCAAAACCAAAATACTTCTTAAGGTTCTTGTGGAGTATCTCTCCGGTATTATCCATTATCCCTCCAAACACAGATGAAATTAAAGATAGTATAATTTGAAATCTGATTCAAGGGGCTCAGTTTTTTTTGTTACTTTGCACCTCCTTTATCCGGACTGATTATGAGTAAGAACAGTGAAGGGGAAATGTCTTTCCTTGAGCATCTTGAGGTGATGCGCTGGCACCTTTTACGTTCCATCGCGGCGATCGTTATACTGGCCCTGGTGGCTTTTGTATTTAAGGAAATTGTCTTTGACAAGATCATCCTGGCTCCAAAGGAGCCTACATTTCCCACCAACCGGTGGTTATGTCGACTTGGAGAGATACTCAATCTTAAACGTATCTGTATCAACCAGCATCCTTTTACGCTTCAGACCGTTAAAATGGCTGAGCAGTTCTCCATGCACATCATTGTCTCGCTGGTAGGAGGGATCGTTATAGCCTTCCCTTATATATTCTGGGAATTCTGGAGATTTATTGTACCGGCGCTGTATGATAAGGAGAAGAACACTGCCAGGGGTGCAGTTTTTTTCACATCCCTTCTTTTTGTTCTTGGAGTTTTGTTCGGCTATTATATTATCTGCCCTCTCTCGGTCAATTTCCTGGGTAACTATAAGGTGAGTGAAAGTGTGGTCAGTGCACCGACACTACGTTCATATGTTTCAACCATTACTTCCGTGGTGCTGGCAGCCGGACTGGTGTTCCAGTTACCGATATTGGTGTACTTCCTGAGTAAGATTGGACTTGTTACCCCGGGTTTTTTGAAAAAGTACAGGCGTCATTCGCTGGTCATTATTGTGACTCTTTCAGCCATCATTACACCACCTGATGTCTTCAGCCAAGTGCTGGTGGCCCTCCCCCTCATGTTGCTTTATGAAATCGGTATCATGATCAGCAAGCGTATTATTAAGGAGCAGGAAGCTGAGATGGGAGGCAGTAAGAGTCGGGTTAAGAAAAAAAAGAAGAAACCGGCAGAAGAGTCCGCGAGCGATAATACGGAGCAAGCCCGGGAGCCTGAAAAAGGAACAAACGAGACTGATAAGAGTGCAGACCCGAAAGAGGAGGTGAGCACCAGGAAATCTGGGAACGGACCTTCAGCCAAACCAGAACCAGGGGAAGGCGAGGAGACTGATCCCGAAACTCCGGAAGATGAGGGGGATGAAACAGAACCTCTGGGATAGGTCTCACATGGATTTTGGTTAACTTTGTTTGATATGAAGCTGCATACACATCAACTGGTTAAGAAGTATAAGAGCCGCCGGGTAGTGGATGAGGTATCCGTAAGCGTGGAGCAGGGTGAAATAGTGGGACTGCTTGGACCCAACGGTGCAGGGAAGACAACCACTTTTTATATGATAGTGGGCCTGATATCACCCAATGAGGGGACCATTCTGCTCAATGATCAGGATATTACCAAGGAGCCTGTTTACAAACGTGCCCGGATGGGTATCGGATACCTTGCCCAGGAAGCTTCAGTGTTCAGGAAACTAACGGTGGAAGATAATATACGTGCTGTTCTGGAAATGTCTGATATGTCGCATGGTGAACAGCATGACAGAGTTGAATCCCTGCTGGACGAATTTGGCCTTATGAAGATCAGAAAAAGCATGGGTATTCAACTTTCGGGTGGAGAACGCCGGCGCACAGAGATAGCCAGGGCGCTGGCACTGAGCCCTCATTTTATTCTGCTGGACGAGCCATTTGCCGGGGTTGATCCCATCGCAGTGGAGGATATACAGGAGATTGTCTCAAAACTCAAAGAGAAGAACATAGGTATCCTGATCACTGACCACAATGTTCACGAAACACTGGCCATCACAGATCGGGCTTACCTGATGTTCGAAGGAAGCATTCTAAAGGCGGGAACAGCCAAGGACCTGGCAGATGATGAACAGGTGAGAAAAGTTTATCTGGGCCAGAACTTCGAGCTTCGGTAATTCAGGGGACCTTTGTAATCCGGAAATTTGGGTTAAATTTGCGGAAATTTTGCGGATGTGGCGGAATTGGTAGACGCGCTAGACTTAGGATCTAGTTCCTTCGGGAGTGGGGGTTCGAGTCCCTTCATCCGCACCGGACTAATGCTTAAACCGCTATGCTCTCGAACGTTATACCGACAGTATTGCGGTTTTTGCTAATTTTGTATAAATATTTTTTAGACAATGAATATTACACAGGAGAATACCAGTAAGTTAAATGCAATCCTTCATGTGAAAGTCGAGCAGGAAGATTATAATGAACGGGTGGATCATGTTCTTAAAGATTACCGGAGGCAAGCCAGGGTGGATGGTTTCAGGCCCGGCAAGGTTCCGATGGGTATTATAAAAAAAATGTATTATACACCGGTGCTGGTTGATGAGGTGAATAAGCTGGTTTCTGAATCTCTGTTTAACTACCTGAAGGATAACGATGTCAGTATACTTGGAGAACCTCTTCCCCACAGGGATGAGGAACAGAAGGTTGATTTTGGGAAGGATACTGAGTTTGAATTCAAATTTGACCTGGGATTGGCTCCTGAGTTGAACCTGGAGGTAACAGTAAAAGATAAAGTTCCGTATTATACCATTAAGGTTGAGAAACAACAGCAGCAGGAGTATAAGGATTCATTGCTGCAGCGTTTTGGTGAGTACAAGACAATGGGGAAAGCGGGAGATAATGAACTGATTAAGGGAACGCTGGTTAAGGTGGATAAAGAAGGTAAGGAGGTGGAGAACGGGATCCGTGTAGAGGATGTCTCAATGTCTCTGGAGATGATGAAGGATGATGAACAGAAGATATTGTTCAGCGGAACAACAGCTGGAAACGAGGTCATCTTTGATGTGAAAAAAGCCTATCCCAATAACGCAGAACTGGCCTCACTGTTAAAGATAGATCAGAAAGAAGTAGCCATGCTTGAAGGTACCTTTAAATGTACGATCAAAGAGGTTCTGAAGTTCGAAAAAGCCGTTGCCGGGCAGGAGCTTTACGACAAAGTCTATGGAGAGGGCGAGGTAAAGTCAGAACAGGAGTTTATGAAAAGGATCACCGACGAGATCTCACTTAATTATGAACGTGAAAGTGAGTACAGGTTTATGGTGGATGCCAGGGAGACATTAATCAAAAAGGCAAAAATCGAGCTACCGGTGGAGTTCCTGAAGCGCTGGATGGCGGAGACCAATGAACAGATGACCGAGGAACAGGTGAATAACGATTTTGGCAAGTATGAAGACGATTTCCGCTGGCAGCTTATCAAAGAACACCTGCTTAAGCAGCAGGATATAAAAGTTACTGAAGAGGAGGCCCTGGAAGCGGCCAAGGGTATGGCGCTGAACCAGTATATGCAATATGGTATCAGTAATGTGCCGGAAGATTACCTTGAGAATTATGCCAGGGAGATGATGACTAAGCCGGAAGAGGCAAGGAGATTTTATGAGCAGAAAGGTGAAGAGAAGCTGATTTCATATATCAAATCCACAGTCAAATTGGATGAAAAGGAGGTCAGTTCAGAGAAGTTCCGTAAATTGTACGAGAAATAAAAAGTACTACTATGAACCAGAAGGATGATTTTAAGAAGTATGCTACCAAGCACATGGGCATCAATAGTATGACACTTCATCAGTTTACCTCACAATATAATAACAGTTACATTTCACCTACCATTATTGAGGAGAGACAGTTGAACGTAGCTTCAATGGATGTTTTCTCCAGGCTGATGATGGACCGGATTATTTTCCTGGGTGCCCCCATTGACGACTACGTTGCCAACATTATTCAGGCACAATTACTCTACCTCGATTCGGCCGATCCAAGTAAGGACATACAGGTTTACTTTAATACTCCCGGCGGGGGTGTACATGCCGGGCTCGGGATTTATGATACCATGCAGTATACCTCCTGTGATGTGGCCACCATCTGCACAGGTATGGCCGCCTCCATGGGTGCTGTTCTACTCGCGGCGGGAACTGCGGGGAAACGCTCTGCTCTCAGGCACAGCAGGGTCATGATCCATCAGCCAATGGGCGGAACTCAGGGTCAGGCTTCTGATATTGAGATCACCACGCGTGAGATCGTGAAGATGAAAAAAGAACTGTATGCTATTATCGCGGAACATAGCGGCAAGTCCATCAACCAGGTTGAAAAAGACGGCGACAGGGATTTCTGGATGACCTCTACGGAAGCCAAGGATTATGGCATGATTGATGAAGTTCTGTTAAGAACCAAAGACACCAAAGGCAAGAAATAATGGACCGTTGCTCTTTTTGCGGAAGGGAAAAGAAAGATACCAACCTTCTCATTGCAGGTATTTCGGGTCACATCTGCGACCGTTGTATTGAACAAGCCTACAGCATTGTCCAGGAGGAACTTGGGGTGCATGGTGAGTTTGATATGGGACAGATTCAGCTTCTGAAGCCAACTGAAATCAAGAGCTTCCTCGACCTTTATGTAATCGGTCAGGAAGAGGCAAAAAAGTATATCTCGGTGGCGGTTTATAACCACTACAAAAGATTGATGCAGCAAGAGAGCAAAGAGGATGTTGAAATTGAAAAATCCAACATTATCCTGGTTGGAGAGACAGGGACGGGGAAAACGCTGCTGGCGAGAACAATTGCCAGATTACTTCACGTGCCATTTACCATTGTGGATGCTACCGTGCTGACCGAGGCAGGTTATGTGGGTGAGGATATTGAAAGTATACTGACCAGGTTGCTCCAGGTAGCCGACTACAATGTTGAAGCCGCCGAAAAGGGTATCGTCTTTATCGATGAGATCGATAAAATTGCTCGTAAAAGTGATAATCCTTCTATTACAAGGGATGTATCGGGTGAAGGTGTCCAGCAGGGACTTCTGAAATTACTCGAAGGCTCCATAATCAATGTGCCTCCGCAGGGAGGGAGGAAGCATCCCGACCAGAAGATGATCCCGGTTAATACCAAAAATATTCTTTTTATCTGCGGTGGGGCATTTGATGGCATTGAATCCAAGATCGCTAACCGGCTCAATACCCAGGTAGTCGGATATAACGCTGCTAAGAAAGTCGATAAAGTGGATAAGGACAACCTGCTGCAGTACGTGGCGCCTCAGGATTTGAAGTCCTTTGGATTGATCCCGGAGATCATTGGGCGACTTCCGGTATTGACCTTCCTGCATCCCCTCGGTGAAAAGGCACTTCGAAGGATCCTTACTGAACCCAAGAATGCCATTATCAAGCAGTATGAAAAACTGTTCGAGATGGATAATATCAAATTGTCATGGGACGACAAAGTGCTTGACTATATTGTACAGAAAGCGGTTGAGTTCAAGCTGGGAGCCAGGGGATTACGTTCCATCTGTGAAGCCATTATGATGGATGCGATGTTTGAGCTGCCATCAAAAGAGAATCCTGATGATATTCATATCGGGATCAAATATGCCAGGGCGAAACTGGAAAAGGCCAATCTGAAGCGCCTGAAGGCAGCCTGATGGGCAAAACAAAATCAGGAGTATTTTTTCTGGTCATCCTGGCTGAGGTTTTCTGGGGTATAACTTTCGTTGCGTTTAAGTATGCCAACATATCATTCACACCTATCTCAATTATATTTTTCAGGCTTGCAGTCTCCATCATTTTCCTCTTCGGATTTGCCCTGCTTTTTAAAAGACTGAACAGGATCAAAAGAAAGGACCAGAAGTGGTTCCTCCTGATGGCAATTGCCGAGCCTTTTTTCTATTTCCTGGGTGAAGCTTACGGACTCACCATGGTTACCGCTACTGTAGGGGCTATCATTGTATCTACCATCCCGCTTATTGTACCATTTGCATCCTACTATATCTTCAAAGAGAAACTCACTCCCATGAACTACATGGGGCTGGCACTTTCATTTGGAGGTGTCCTGCTGGTAGTGCTGGCTAAAAGTGGAGGGGTGTCGGCCGATTGGAAAGGGATATTGCTGATGTTTGTGGCGGTATTGTCGGCAGTGGGTTATACGATGGTGGTGAAGCTACTGGCCGATGATTACACTCCCATTACCATTACGGCC
>Ga0055449_10000362_pt1 | contig 12824 bp, 11 predicted proteins | sample China_Galinas_PW_2_FD_57739 | JGI IMG/M metagenome (GOLD analysis project Ga0055449, IMG submission 57739) | Wetland microbial communities from San Francisco Bay, California, USA, that impact long-term carbon sequestration - China_Galinas_PWB_D1 | ecosystem: Environmental > Aquatic > Marine >... | reverse complement strand
GCTGAAGCCGCCTGCCCGCCACGCTGAACACCCACCACCGAAACTTCACCATGCAGGGACTGGGCGCGTACCAATGAATCGGGGGGTCCCAATGAAACGGGCCGAACCGGCCATTTCTCGCCGACTCGGCCCGCCCCATAAATCCTGGGAGGTAAGGGAAGGAACAAACGAATCGTTTCATCCCCAAATAGCACCAGCCGTAGAATCTTTGACGCCGTGCGCGATTTTTTCAGTAAAACTGCCCTCCGGACACGGAGAATCTCCATACGAGGTGTCCGGAGTCGTCAAATCCGCCACCCAGCGTTGCCGATAACGTAGAACCGAAGAAGATTTGGCACGAAAGATGATACCCGAATCCTACGCCGGGGTGAGGATCTCGCAGATTTCCGGCAGGTTGTAAAGGAAGGCAAACTTGGACACGCGAACACGCCTACAACGCACGCTCGAACACCTTGAGGCGCAGGATTTCTCGGATATGGGCTACGAGGCTCGAATCCGCCACCAGCAGCGGATCGCCGCTGTCAGGGCTGAAATCGCGACCTTGCCGCCCCAGGCCGATACGGCCAGGGTCGCCGAGGAAACCGCTGTAACCGGTAGTGCAACGTAGCCGCCGAAGCCCCTCCTTGCCGTGTCAATCCGCCGCGGCCTCTGCGCGGCCTTTTGCAACGTCCGCACGCGAACACGATCCGTTGCGTCTTGCAAAGACGATCCTTCGCCACCTATCATGCGCGGTGAAGGCAGTAGCCGTTTGGGGCCGGGCTCGTCGCCGTTCGTAACGCGATCGAGACACCTCTACCTGGGACAGGACGTGGTCCGTCCGGCCTCATGCCGGCCGAGGCCGCACAGGTGGCGTCATGAACTACGTTGACAACGTGCTCGAGCTCATCGGCAAGACGCCGATGGTCAAACTCAACCGCATGGTGGACGACACGATGGCCACCGTGCTGGTCAAGATGGAGCAACTCAACCCCGGCGGCTCGGTGAAAGACCGCATGGCCGTCAACATGGTCCGCCGCGCCGAGGAGCAGGGGCTGATCCGACCCGGCTGCACGCTGGTCGAAAGCACCTCCGGAAACACAGGACTCGGCCTGGCGATGACGGCGGCCGCGCGCGGTTATCGCTGCGTCTTCACCATCCCCGACAAGATGAGCAAAGAGAAGATCGACATGCTCAAGGCGTACGGAGCCGAGGTGATCATCACCCGCACCGACCTCGACCATGACCACCCCGAGAGCTACGTCTCCATCGCCAAGCGAATCGCCAAAGAAACGCCCCACGCCTTCTACACCGACCAGTATTACAACATGGCCAACCCGGAGGCGCATTACCTGACCACCGGGCCCGAGATTTGGGACGACACGGACGGCCGGATCGACGCGCTCGTCGGCGGAATCGGCACGGGCGGAACGATCTCCGGAGCCGCGAAGTACATCAAGGAGAAGGCGGGCGCGGCGGGCCGCAGCGTCCAGGTGGTTTGCCCGGACCCGCACGGCAGCATCTACTACGACCTCTATTACGGCCGCGAGCCGCAAGACCCGCGGGTCTACGTCGTCGAGGGGATCGGGCACGACTTCATGGTCGGCACGCTCGACTTCTCGGTGATCGACGAGGTGATCCAGGTGTCAGACCATGACACCTTTCGGCGTGCCCGCCAGCTCGTTCGGGAGGAGGGAATTTTCGCCGGGGGCTCCGCGGGCACCGCGCTGCACGGGGCACTGGACGTGGCCAAGCGGCTCGGGCCGGGCAAGCTCGTCGTGGTCATCATTCCCGACTCCGGCGATCGCTACATCAGCAAGTGCTTCGACGACGACTGGATGAAGGACATGGGGTTCTTGGGCCTGGAGGAGCGGATCGGCGCGGTGCGCGACCTGCTCCAGTTCAAGGGCAACCACGTCGATTTCGCCGAACCCGACGAGTCGCTGGCCGATGCAGCGAAGCGCATGAGCCAGCTGGGCATCTCCCAGATGCCGATTCGGGCGTGCAACGGCACGCCTCCGATGATGCTGCACGAGTCCGACATTCTGCAAAGACTTCTTGACGGCACCTGCACCTCGGACGACCCCGTGTCCAAGGCGGCATCCGCGTTGCACGGACAGGTGAAGCTCACGGACCCGCTCTCGAAGGTGCAGCGCATCTTCGAGCAGGGCAACATGGCCGTCGTCATCGACAAGAACGAGATCGTCGGCATCATCGGCGAGATCGACATGGTCGAGTACCTCGCGGCCAGGAGTTGATCAATCGCCCGTGACCCTCGCCGTCGACATCATCGGCTGGATTGGAGCCACGCTCCTTCTCACCGCCTACGGCGCCGTTTCCATGGGCCGCTGGCAGGGCCGATCGGTCCTGTTCCAGCTCTTCAACGCCTTTGGCAGCGCCGGGCTCATCGTCAATTCGATGTACTACGGCGCCTACCCTTCGGTTGCGCTCAACATCGTGTGGATTCTCATCGCGCTTTGGGCGCTTTTTGGCGCGCCGAGACGACCGCAGCAGCGCTTCCTCGAGCCGGAGTAGCGGCGTCGCGGGGTGACACGGGACACGTAACGCGCGCCGCCGGGATATGGTGCGCTATCACGAGCGACCAGATGCCATTGTCGCCGACCGCTCCGTTGGAATCTTCACGGCCGAATACACTTGTCGAAGTGCGGGTGAACTCGAACATCGAAGATGGCCTACACGATCGGGAGGGGCCGCTCAGCGAACGTCCCCTCCCGATGTCATGAAGCGTTCTATCGATTCAGCCTATTGCGCGGCACCACTGCAGCCACACAACGTTCCATTCCAGGTGCAATTCGTGGTTCCAGTGGAGTCCGTACACTTGGCCCAGTTGATGCCCGTCGATGGGTTCGTGCCGGACGTGCAGCTGTATGACCCCGGACCACTCGCGGTACAACTGCAGCTACCGCCTAGCGGCGTCGCGGTACACCCGGCCTCCTCCACGGCGAATACCTCAAAGACCGCTTTCCCATCCGCGAAGCGAACTGTCACCAGGTGCGTCGCCTTATCGCCCGCGAAGATGGCCGCCGCGTCCACCGGCCCGCCGGATGGCATGGTCGACGCGTCCATCCGCCGCATTTTGACCTGCTCGCCGGCCAGCATGTCCGCCAGTGCCTGCGCCAGGGCAGCCATCCCGTCGCGCGTGCCCCACATCTTGACGAATTCGTCGGGCTTGACCTTGGCGTCAGAATCTTTCAAGACCTTAAAATCGAAGCTGGTGTACTTGCCAGTCAGGCTGAGCCCCGTCTTGTTGTGTCCCACATAATATGCAAAGGCGAGCGGCTGGTCCGAATCTGCAATCACCTCCCGGGACGCTGGAGCGCGACTCGTGGCTGCCTTCCCTTGTATCTCGGTCGCGCGGCCGGAGGCCTCGACGCGACAGCAGATCATGCAGAGCAGGAACAAGGCTCCACCAACGCTCAACACGTGGCTCGATCGGTGGCACGCACGTAGCAGTTTCCCGAACATCACTCTCTCCTCTTGTTTTGAGTCTGCTTCAGCCCAGCACCATGAGATGAATGCGCGCCCCATGCGCGCCCCGTGCGCGCCCCATGCGCGGATCTGCAGAATCCTACAATTGCATCTATCGCCCTCCTTTCTCATCATGTCAAGCGGAAATCAACCACAACGTGGAAATGTTACATAGATTTCAAGTATAAAACGAAAAAGCGTGCTTGCGGATCATCATTCGGGCGGGAACGCATGTCCAAGCTATACTGACAAGCCAGGCCGTTGGTGGCCACCCGGCGCGGGCGGTACGACTCGTTCTCGAATTACGGACCCGGCGTTGGGGGTTCCCCACAGGAACAGGACCAACATGCGTCGCGCGCCGTGACCGGCACGCGCCGTACCCCGCGTCGGCTCCGACGGCGAATGAACACGATTGGTGGCTGTCATCGCTGACGAACGGAGATGGTCCGCCCAAATCGTAGATTTCGAGCCGACCGATGATAACGTTACATCAAGACTGGTCGCACAGGAGCGCCGGATCAATCCTTCGTGCCGATCTCCGAGGTCAGAGTGGTGATCAGGAGCATGTTCTCGTCGTTTTCGTGGTGCTCGACGTAGTGCATGAGGCTGTCGATCCGCCGGCAGCAGTCGCGCACCAGAAGTCGGTCCTCCTTGCACAAGGCCTCGACGGCCGCGTGGACGCCCCCCATGATCTTCGCGATCTCCTGGTGCTCGTGCTGAAGTCGCTCGACCTCACCCGACAGCGTCGGGCGCATCTCGACCACGGTCGTCATGTAGCCCTCCTGCTCCTCGAGGGCCATGTGCCTCGTCAGATGAGCGCGAAAATGCTCGAAACGCTGGCGAAGCTCGGCGATCCACTCGGCGACGTTGGCACGGGGAATGACCGCCACCCACTCCCGCAGACGGTCCGACAGCGCATCCACGGCATCGTGCTCGGCCCGAAGCTTGGCCGCCAGTATCTGCGTGTTCATCGGTCAACCTCCTTTGGGGCACGTCGTCGGGCGTACCGCGACCCGCAGCGCGGATCGCACCCCCTGCGCACCATGGAGGTTTTTGCAGCAAGCCGCATGCCAGGATCAGCCCGGTCAGGCCCGCTCTGAGCACCTGACGCGGCCGAACACGCGCGCCAGGTCGATCCACCGAAATCGAAGTATATTTTCCCGGCCCGATCGATTCGTTTCGCCTCTGGCACCTTGATTGCTACACACTCCGGCGCATCTTACGGCCTCGTCATGGGAGCCAAACATGGACCTGCACACGATGACATTGCAAGAAACGACCCAGCGGCAGAAGGTGGAGAAGACCGGTGCCACCCTGCTGCGCGACCCCCTGCTGAACAAGGATCTCGCCTTCGACACGCGGGAGCGACGCGAGCTGAAACTCGATGGGCTGCTGGCCCCGACGGAAGCCACGATCAAGCAACAGGTTGCGATCGAGTTGGATCGGCTGCGGGCCAAGAAGGACGATCTCGAAAAGTTCGTCGGGCTGGCCGCCTTGCAGGATCGCAACGAGACGCTGTTCTACCGCGTACTGGTGGAGAACCTGGTCGAGATGTTGCCGATCGTCTACACGCCGACCGTGGGACACGCCTGCCAGGGCTACAGCCGCGTCTCGCGCCGTCCCCGGGGGATCTGGATCACCCCGGACGACATCGACCGCATCCCGTCGCTTCTTCGCAACGCCTGCCACGAGGAGATCAAGCTGATCGTGGTCACCGACAACGAGCGGATTCTCGGGCTGGGCGACCAGGGCGCCGGCGGCATGGGCATTCCCGTCGGCAAGCTCGCCTTGTACAGCGCCGGCGCGGGCATTCACCCGAAGTACACGCTGCCGATCAGCCTCGACGTCGGCACGGACAACGCCGACCTGCTCAGCGATCCGCACTACATCGGCTACCGCCACCGCCGGCTGCGCGGAGCACCCTACGAACGCTTCATCGAGAAGTTCGTGGAGGCCGTCACCGTGACCTTCCCCGGTGCCCTCCTCCAGTGGGAGGACTTCCACAAGGAAACGGCGTTTTTGCTGCTTGACCGGTACCGCAAGCGCCTGCCCTCCTTCAACGACGACATCCAGGGCACGGCCGCCGTGGCCCTGGCCGGCATGCTCAGTGCGCAGCGCATCACCGGCACGCCGCTTCGCGAACAGCGGATCGTCTACCTGGGCGCCGGAGCGGCCGGGGTCGGTATCGCCCGGCTCATCCGGGCCGCGCTCCGCGAGGAGGGCGTCCCAGAGGACGAAATCCGCCGCGTACAGTACCACCTGGACAGCCGCGGCCTGCTCTACGAAGGCCGCATGATCAAGGACGAACACAAGCGGGAGTTCGCCGCGTCCACCGAGACCTTCCGTGAATTGGGTTTCACCGACAACGGCCCCATCGACCTGCTGGAGGTGGTCAAGCGCGTCAAGCCGACGGTCCTGGTCGGGACGACGGCCCGCCCCGGCGTCTTCACCGAGGACGTCGTTCGCGAGATGGGCGAACACTGCGAGCGACCCGTGATCATGCCCTTCAGCAACCCGACGTCCAAGGCGGAGTGCACGCCATACGAGGCGATCCGCTGGACCGACGGGCGGGCGCTGCTGGCGACCGGAAGCCCCTTCGAGCCGGTCGAGTACGAAGGCAAGACGCACGTCATCGGCCAGGGCAACAACGTGTTTATCTTCCCGGGGGTCGGGCTTGGCGCGATCCTCTCCGAAGCGCACGAGGTGGCGCCGTCGATGTTCCTCGGGGCGGCCAAGACGCTGGCGTCGTTTGTGTCCGACGAGCGCATCGCCCAGAACGCCCTCTACCCGGACCAGAGCGAGCTTCGCGAGGTCAGCCGGGCGATTGCCTGTGGCGTGATCCGCGAGGCCCGGGAAAAGAACATCGGCCGCCTCATTCCCGACTCGGAAGTCGAGCAACTCGTCGACGAGTCGATGTGGTTCCCGGATTACGTGGAGTACGAACGCGCGTAGTCGGCTTGCCGTGCGTCGTCAGACTTCCGTGACGGACATCTTGTCGATGGTGACGGGCTCGACGGGCTGAGACGGCTCGCCGGTTCCCGGGTCGCGCGTCGGCACGCCGCCGATCTTCTTGAGCACGTCGAGGGACGCGTCGTCGGCGATCTTGCCGAAGGCGGAGTACTGCCCGTCCAGGAAGTTCGCGTCACCCAGGCAAATGAAGAACTGGCAGGAGGCCGAGTTCGGATCGTTGGTCCGCGCCATCGAGAGCGTGCCCAGCACGTGCGGCGTGTCGTTGAACTCGGCGTCGAGGCGCCGCGGACCGTCACCCGTGCCGTCGCCACGCGGGCAGCCGCCCTGGATCATGAACCCGTCGATGATGCGGTGAAACGTCTTGCCGTCGTAGAAGCCGGACTCGGCCAACTCGACGAAGTTTTCCACGTGCTTCGGCGCCTTGTCGGGGAGGAAGCTGAGGTTCATGTCGCCGTGGTTGGTGTGGATCGTTACCTGTTTCAAAACACGCTCCTTGTCTGAGGGTCTGCTCCGTAACTCCCATCCCACCCGCTAGCATCCACGCATTCGCATGAGCATGCAAGCGCCTGGCAGCAAGCAGTCCACGCGGAAAGGTCCCCCACCACTTGTATGACCTGCCCACTGGACGGCAACACGTGCAACCTCGTGCTCAATCTCCTGGATTCATTCAGCGTGCTCGGGGAGAGATGTGGTTTGTCCGGGCGCCACGCCGTGCTACAATGCGTGTTTGGGCAGGCATGGGAATCAGCCGTAGGAGCTGAGTCCGAGAAAACGCCGTCAGATCGCCCAAGAAGCCGCACCAGCGCACCGGAGCGTGGGCAAGTCGGCCGATTGACGATATTTACATTATAGTGTAAGATGCTAGAGGTCGTTCCGTATCACGTCGGGGAGGAGTTCGAGACCGACGTCTGGGCTGCGACCAAGAACGTCATCGGCCGCATGGCGAAGCTTGCGAAAAAGAAGCCGAGACAGGTTGCGCGATTTCGCGCATTGCTCAAGAGAGCTGCCAGGGTCGGATTCGGCAACACCGCCCCTGGAGTGGTACGCCACGAAGGGAATCATGTATATATGATCGGTGACCGACATGGCCCGTTGCTACGTGCGGCGGGATTCTACTCCGAGAATGGAAAGCAGACGTTCTTGCTATTCGAGTTCTTTGAAAAGACCGGGCAAGGCTTGACGGCACCACAGGAGGAGATACTGCAGAGGATTGCGAGGATTCGAGAGGACAATGCATGGAGGTTCCAAGGTGGCGACGCGTGACGCACTTGAATTTCTTGAGCAGCTTGATGCAGACTTCTCCGATTCGCCCCAGGGATATGGCCACCAACTCAGGCTGGACTTCGCGCAAATACTTTGGCGAAGAATGAATGAGCTCGGTTGGACCCAAAGTAGGCTCTCGGATGAGTCTGGTTTCACCCCTGCATTCGTCAGCAACATCGTCCACGGCAACCAGAACTGCACATTGGATACAGTCGGCAAGGCACTGTATGCGCTTGGCATTCGCGCGCAGCTTCTGCCAGTGAAATCCCAAGCAAGGCCTGAGGTTGTTAGTTTCCGTGGCACTGAGTCATTCTGTGTGTATTCATCGATCGCGACGAGGAAACGCCATGGCAAAAAAGCGAACAACGAGAAAATCGACTTCGAAGAAGTCCAAACCGTCGGGCCGACGACTGGCCAATTCGACACAGGAACTGTCGATCGACGACGCAAAGGAGTACACCTCTCCGGACATCAAGTCGTTGTGGGTCGACAGTATGTCAGTGCTTAAGCGCACCGACGCGCCAGTTGCTACACTCAGATTCTATGCCTTTGTCCCGCCGAGTATGAAGGTTGAAGTGGCCCGACTACAGATGGTACATGAACATGCGAGAGCCATGGCAGATGTTCTGAGCTCTCACTTCGCCGAAGAAGCCGAGCCTGGAAAATCGTAGGCGGTTTGCCGGACCGCGGGCCACGAGTCCCCCGGCACCAAAGGCTGGGACTATACGGGTCACGTTTGGGGCCGGGAAGAGCCGGTCGGCGTTTCAGGCTGCATCCTAGCCACTACGTAGAGACCAGCGCAATGCGGTCGACACGCCTCGTTCGCGCTAATTCTTCTGCTTGGCTTCCCACTGCTCCTTGCTCATACGTTCGAGGGGCTGCAGCTTCCTGCGTTGCAGTCGAGCATTCAGGTCGTCGAGTCGAGGCAGGGATATGGCATCGAGCCGCGCCTCGGCCTCTTTGAGTTTGGTATCAAGCACGCCGGCGTAGTCCACCTGGGACTGCGTCGGCCGACCTTCGTATCCGTTGACGCCGCCGTAGAGCCAGCCGATCTTCTCGCGCAGCTGCTCCTCGCCGGCCAGAAACCCGCCCTTGCGCGTGGCCACGATCGACTTGCGAAACGCCTCCAGCTCCGTGGCGAGTTCGCGAAGGGCCTTGGCGACTCGATCCGCGGGCTTGAGCTGGTCGGCACGGGCGAGCGCCTGCTCCCGGAGGTCCGTGGTCGCGTCCACGACGTACGTCAAACGGGCAAGCATGTGATACAACTGCATCACGAGTTGGTCCTGCGCCGCGCGGTCCTTGTCGGAGTACGTGGCACGGGGATCGTGTGCGAGCACGACTTCGTGATCGTACGTCTTGTCACCCTTGACGATGCGAACCTTGTAAGCTCCCTCGGCGACCTGAGGTCCGAGGAACGAGAACATCTGGGGCACGAGGCTGGCGGCCGGGGGCACCTTCGGGCCGGGCATCCGGGCGGCCCACGTCACGATGTTCACCCCCTTGCGCTTGCCGCCCGGCAGGCTGGTGATGACCTTGCCGTCTTGATCCAGCACCTCCACCCGCAGATCGCCGAACAGGTGGCGGCGTTTCAGGAAGTAGGCTATGCGCGCCCCGGAGGCCGGATTGGCTCCGACGAACTCGTCGTCACCGGGAAACTCCTGGGTACTCGCCGGGATGCGCATGACGGAGACCCGGCTCGGCAAGACCGTCAGGTCATCCTCGAGCGTCTGCGCGGTGATCGCGCGGAGCGGTGTGATGTCATCGACGATGTACACGCCGCGTCCGTGCGTCGCGATGATGAGATCGTGCTCGCGCGGGTGGATCGCCAGCGCGCGAACGCCGACTTTTGGAAGACCTTCCTTGAAACGCGCCCAATGCTTGCCGCCGTCCAGCGAGATGTACAGTCCGAACTCCGTGCCGAGAAACAGCATGTCCTCGCGCACCAGGTCCTGCAGGATGCACAGCGCGTAGCCGGCGATGTCGTCGCTCTGCAGCGGCGTCCAGGTCGCGCCGAAGTCCTCGGTCTTGTAGACGTAGGTGTGCATGTCCCCGGTGCGGTGCCCGTCGAAGGTGGCGAACGCCGCGCCGGCCGAGTGCCACGCCGCGACCACGTCCGTCACCCACGTATTCGGCGGAAGCCCCGGGATGTTACCCACGACGTTGGTCCAGTGGGCGCCGCCGTTTCGCGTGACCTGCACGTTGCCATCGTCGGTCCCTACCCAGATCACGTTCGCGTCCAGCGGCGATTCGCTGATCGTGTAGATCGTGCAGTAGTTCTCGGCCGTCGAGTTGTCGGGTGTCAGACCGCCGGAGTCGATCTGCTTCTGCTTGTCAGGTTCATTGGTGGTCAGGTCGTTCGACAGGCGCTCCCAGGAATCGCCCCGATCGCGCGATCGGAGCAGGAACTGGGCGCCGATGTACATCGTGTCCGGCCGATTGGGACTCAGGGCGACGGGCGTGTTCCAGTTGTAGCGGAGCTTGGGCTCTCCAGGCTGCGGCAGCGGCTGGATGTTCTTGGCTTCGCCGGTGGACTTGCGCAGACGCTGGATGCGCCCGCCCTGCCACTCCGAATAGACGATGTCGTCATCCCCACGATCCACGTACGCGTGGAACCCGTCGCCGGAGCCGACGTTGTCCCAATGCTTGTTTTCGATTCCGCCGGGCGCTTGTGACGGGCCCATCCACGATCCGTTGTCCTGCAAACCGCCGTAGACGTTGTAGGGATCGCGCATGTCGTAGCTGATCTGATAGAACTGCGAAATCGGCAGCGCCTTGAGGAAATTCCAGTGGACGCCGCGATCGGACGACGAATACAGCCCGCCGTCGGTGCCGAGGAACAGCTCGTTGGGGTTCTTCGGGTTGATCCACATCGCATGGTGGTCGGCGTGGGTGCCGGAGCCGATGGTGGAGAAGGTTTCGCCGCCGTCGTTGCTGACGGCCGTCATGCTCGCGGGCTTGTACACGCGGTTGAAATCCGAAGGATCGACGTACACGCGCGCGAAGTAGAACGGCCTCGCTTCCACGTTGCTGTCGGAGCCGGTGCGGCGCCACGTCTCGCCGACGTCGTCGCTACGGTACATGCCGGTGTGCTCGGACTCGATGACGGCGTAGACGGTGCTTGGGCGCGAGGGGGCGACCGCCACCGCGATACGCCCAAGCGTGCCCTCGGGGATGCCTTGGGTGAGCTTGTGCCACGTCTCGCCGCCGTCCGTGGATTTGTACAGTCCGCTGCCGGGTCCGCCGGATGTGAAACTGTACGGATAGCGGCGGAATTGCCACATGCCGGCGTAGAGAATGTTGGGCTGCTGCGGGTCGATGGCGACGTCGCTGCACCCGGTTTTTTCGTCGACGTAGAGCACCTTCTTCCAGGTCTTGCCGCCGTCCGTGGTCTTGAACAGACCGCGCTCTTCGTTGTCGTTCCACAGATGCCCGGGGGCGCAGACAAACACCGTGTCGCTTTTCTTGGGGTCAATCACGATTTTGCTGATGCGCTCGGTGTCCTCGAGGCCCAGGTGCGTCCAGTTGTCCCCGCCATCGGTCGACTTGTACACCCCGTCCCCAACGGACACGCTGTTGCGCACCCAGGACTCGCCGGTGCCGACCCACACGACGTCCGGGTTGGCACGATCGATCGTAATCGCGCCGATGCTTTGGGTGTCGTCGTCGAACACCGGCTTGAAGGTGGTCCCCGCGTCGATGGACTTCCACACGCCCCCCCCGGCCGCGCCGACGTAGATGATCCGGTGATCCGCGTCGATGACGTCCAGCGCGGCGATGCGGCCGCCCATGGCGGCAGGCCCGATCGATCGGGCCCGCATCGCGCCGAACGTCGATGAAGAAACCGGAATATCTTCCGCCGCGGCACACGGCAGACCAATCACGAGCGCCACCAGGCAGGTGGACGCGGCGCGCGCACGAAGCATGGACTTTCTCCCTCGAAGTTGATACGAACTCATGATTGCAGGCGGCGCTCCGCTACGACATTGGAACGCTCGGCGATCACCCGCTACGAGCCGGGTTTGCTCTCCGGCGCTTTGTCGGGCTTCGGCTTGGGCATTTCAAACTGCGTATCGGGAATGTCGACGTTGAGTTCGATCTTGTCGAACGTCATGGTGGCCGTCATCGGCATGCCAATCGCCTGCTGCTTGAACGAGTGTGCAAGCAGGAGGTCGCCGACTTTCTTGTAGTCTCCGGGCGTCGCTTCATATTCGACGGTCGTGCCTTGCACCTCACGCTTGCCCTTGATCTTGATCGGCAGGAAATACTCCGCGTCGAGGAAGTAGTACTCCACGGTCCCGTCCTTCTTCGTCAACTTGAGCTTGTAGGCATCGGTACCATCGACCTGATCCTTGCCCTCGAGCTCGAGCTTGTATCCCTTCCTCGCGTAGTCGACGAGGGGGCCGTTCATATCGGCCTGGTCCTTCATTTCCTCGGCCTGCTCGGGCGGCATCTTCTGCGGCTCATCGCTTCCCTGAAACGGAATGACCATCCATCCCGTCGTGCCGTCGAACGCCTGAATTGCGGTCATGCCCTGCATCGTGAATTCCGCCCGAAACTTGTTGGGCTTCTTGAACTCCATCACGAACGGCATTTCCATGCCGCCGGCCATCGAGTTCTTGCCGGTTCGGCGCTGGGTCTTCACGGCGTCCAACGCCTTGCGCCCACCGATGGCCTTGATGTACCTGGCCACGACCTCGTCGGCGGTTTTGGGGTCGGCGGCGCGCACGGCCGTCGCTCCCCACACCAAACCGACGACCATGAAACTTGAAATCACTCGCATCTTCATGACGCCGTCCTTCCTGTGAATGAACCGTGTAAACGAAACAGGACGGATTGTGGCGGAGCGTCCAAAGACGGTCAAGGCAGGCGTCGCCTGTGCGGGAGATTCGCTGAAACCGGAGGGTAAGAAACTGTCAATGACGCAAGCGCGGCGTCCGAAGGCGAGCGGTCACGTGGCCCGCGGCAACGCCCCCAAGCGGGGGCGTCGCTGATCGGGGCCCGAACCGCCGCCACGATGCCCGGCGGGACACCGGAATGTGGACCGGTGCCAGCCTACTTGTCTTCGTTCTCTCGACGTCCGACGCCGCGTATCATGCCCCATAGCCCGGCCAGCCATTGGCCGGCCT
>Ga0055449_10000360_pt1 | contig 12834 bp, 13 predicted proteins | sample China_Galinas_PW_2_FD_57739 | JGI IMG/M metagenome (GOLD analysis project Ga0055449, IMG submission 57739) | Wetland microbial communities from San Francisco Bay, California, USA, that impact long-term carbon sequestration - China_Galinas_PWB_D1 | ecosystem: Environmental > Aquatic > Marine >... | reverse complement strand
TTGTTGAGATCAACCGATTGAGATGAGCCCATGTGAACGGAATCATACATTCCTCGGATCTGATTAAGAATCAACAGAGCCATTCGTTCGCTCGTATTACAGGCAAGACTTGAGGACAACTCGTGGCTCCAGCTTGTATACAATTATCGAACTGTTGCCTTCAGGTGATCCGCCAGCCGGATCGACAATGCTACCATGGTCAATACCGGGTTTGCGTGACCAGAGGTTGGAAATACCGAGCTGCCGGCAATAAATAGATTCGGTATGTCGAACACCCGGCAGTTCGGATCTACGACGCCGTTCTTTCGGTCCGCGCCTATGCGGGTTGTGCCCGCACAGTGCAGGATATCCCGCACGTTAGCCCGCCAATGAGGATCCGCGGCCTCCAGCCAAGGCTCAAGAGTCAACTTCCCGATTCCGACCCGCGCGAACTCGCGCTCGCACAACTCCGCCAGTACCCGCAGCGTTCGCCCCTCCGCTTCAGTGACCCGCCAATCGATCTTTGCGCGCGGAATGCCGAGACGATCCATTTCGTGAGATAAACCAATCCGGCTATCCGGGCTCGGCGCCTGTTCCGTTATGCAGCTGAGACGGATCGAGCGCGGCCTGATCACTGACGGCATGGCGTAGCCCATGTGGCGCGCACCAAAACCCATCACCTTCATTGGATTCTTCGCTAGGTACCACAGGTCCGCTGTCCTTAACTCCGCGAGTGCGCGCCGCGCTAGTGCGCGGTACAGGCGGACCATGCGTTCAACCGCTTCGCTGTCCTCATAGTCGAAGACGATACTTGCGGTCGCATTCAGTGAGCCTGTCGCAGCCTGCACGGCTTCTGCCAATCTAAACTTGGCAGCCCAGCGCACCCCCCCGACTCGAGCGATGTCGACTTGCCGCCAGAGCGAAGCGACCCGCTCGCTGTGGACAACGGCACAACTACCGATCACGTGATCTTGTAGGAACCGACCCACGAGGTCGTTGCGGTTGCCGACCCCACAAGACTCCCGATCGTTCGAAGCCAATAGGAGACGTGCATTTTCGATCGCGCCACAGGCCAGCACGAATGCCCGCGCCCGAGCCCACGCCCGCTGCCCGGTCAGCGAGCGAATCTCGATCCGGTCTATCGATGTGCTATCGGGGTTCGGAACGAGACGCGTCGCAGTGGCATGAAGGACCACGGAGATATTCGACGAGTCTTGCATCAGGTCGCGCAGCTCCCGCCCCAAGAATCGACGTGGACTAAACGCCGAGACGTGGGGCACCAGCTTGGCCGGGTCAAAATTGAACCCCGCCACTGAAGCGCCACTGACCCCGTCGGCGGCAAAGGCTTTCTCCGGGAGGGCGAACACTTCGCTGGCTCGACGATAGAAGGGATCCAGTTTCGCTCGCGTGAATGGCCAACCGCTGTTTTGGACCCATGGCCGCACCTCGAAGTCGCACGAGTCCATAGGAGTGCACTGGCCTGCCCACAACTCCGAGGTACCACCGAACCCGCGAGTCCGACCATAGACCGTGCTGAAGTAGGGAAGACCGACCGTCTCTCCTTCGTTGAGGATATTGGTTCCTTCGTCGCCGGAGGCGCCACCACTCTCGACCATCAGAACGCGAAACGGCGAATTCAGGAACTCGCGGGCCAGCGCAAGCCCGGCAATGCCAGAGCCAACTACGCAGATATCGGCATCCAACATCGTGTTCGGTGGCAGCGTTCGCAGATCGAGCATCATGAAGTGGTCCCACCTTCAATCGAGGTTCAGATTCGTCAACGCGCGCTCAGCGCACCCAATATCTCCCGCTAGCAGAGAGGTGCGTTCCAGTCCCATGAAAGCGCTCTCATCAGTTCCGCACCCCTGGCGCCCATCGCACGACCGTTCGCTGGATCTGTCATGAACTGTTCCACCCTGTGCACCGGCTCTTGGCCGTCCCAGACGAAGAAACCAGAAGCCGGTTTCCCTGCTCAACACCGTCGGCGCACGGTAGAAGCCGAAAACCATCACCGGAAGGCTAGCGGCGGCCGCCTCCATCGTCACCTTTGGCACTTCTTCCGATGGGGGTGGCAAGATAAACAAGTCGGATCGCGACATTTGCACAAGCAGATCAGCGTGCGCTATTGCGCCCAGAAATTCGACATTTTTCAACCTTCGTTGTGCTTTCTCGGCAAGCAAAATGAATCTTCCTGCGCCGTCGCCATACCAGACGAAACTGGCTTCATGAAATCGCGCGGCAAGATCCAGGAAAACCTCCAGCCGCTAATTACCGTATATCCTCCAAGCCCGAGGACATGAAACGTCTGCCTGTTGAAACCTGTATCTCGCCGGTTCGACATAGCATCGACGCCAATCGGAACAACCGGGACCTTGTCGCCGTGCAGCCGCGTGGCCATCTGGCCGAGAAACTAGGTAATCGCAACAATCCGATCCGCGCTCCGCATAAGTCTGTCGACACGTTCTCGCTGCGCATTGCGCACTCGCTGTTAATAGACCGCAGGTTCGGCCCACTTGCTTAGTTGCCGCTCGTGCTTTTCGTCGCCGACTAGACCTTCGAGTGTCGCCACCGCAGGAACCCTGCGTAACGTGTCGGGGCGGACGGCACGGCTGACTTGATCGAACCCATAGGGTCCAGGTTAGAAGATGCAGTCCGCCGCATGCTGATAGCAAAGGGCCTTGTGGGCGTACCAAAGGTGCCTGCGCCGAAGGAGCACCAGGCGAACGTGTCGCGACTCCTTTACCGCACAGTCTGGCTCGCCACCGTGCCTGGCGAAAAAAAACTGCTCAGCATGGCGCTTCGGTTAAGCACCTGGGCGTTGTTGTTATCACCGTCTACGAACTGACCGACGAGTATCCGATTCATAACCTACGCGGCCGCTTCTGACCAGACCGCCGCGCCGATGCGTCACGCACAGACGACGGATCCACAATCTCGCGCCGTCTCGCTAGTTCGTAAGAATAGGCGTCGGGCGACTGCACAACGCTCATGAGCAGATCCCGCTCTCCTGGGAAGCCGATCCCGACCTGGCCGAACGGGAAAACGACGTTCGCCGGGCGGCACTCCGCCGACTTGAGGACGACGGGCAGCACCCCCAGATTCAGCGCATCGAGAACTGCGGTGGACCACCACGAGCACACGAGAATGGGATGCAGCCGGGCGAGACAACTTCGGAAGTCTTCGCGAGCCCTGTCTACCATGACTGAAGGGAAATGCGTCTGCCAAAACTTTTCGTCCTCTCGCGGGTGTAGCCGAACGATAAACTCTAGTCCTTCAACCCCTGCCCAATCCAGCAGGGCTTGGAGGGCGCCTAATTCATGCTCCTTTTGGAAGTCCACGGCGTCATACTGCGACGCAAAAAGCAACCGCCGACACATCCGTCCGACCACTCTCTCCCCCGCCCCCCCCACCAAGGGAACTATTTCGAGCCGGGAACCAGGACATCGGGAAGCAAGGAAACGCCCCTCGGGAGCGTTCAAGGCGCGGACGAGCGAAAGTCCCTGCGGACCCACCAAATTGCGGCTGAGGAACCCGTGCTGCCAATACTCCACACTCACCGCGTTCCGTGACCGCAAGCCCTGGGTTACACCGAAGCTCCGGGCATCGAGCGAGATGACCACGATACGCTCGACGGTCTTCGGGAGCTGCTCGGCCCACGCGGCAAAATACACGAGCTGCGGAAGCCGCCTTGCCGCCGATGCGGCCCAACGTCCCTCGTGCTTGGTGACCAACTCGCTGCTTGCCGAGCGTAGCCGCCGTTGCAGCGCCCGGGATTCCGACCACAGCAGTCGGAGCAGGCGCGCCAGCCTTGGGCGACAGAGGAGACCCAGAGAGGCATGGGCAAGGGAGTCAAGGCGCAGCCGCGCCGGGGCTGCGCACTCACTCTCAAAACGCCGATAGAGCGCCTCCTCGGACCCGGCGCCGAACCCAAGGAAGACTGCCTGAACGTAACGTGCCTGCCAACTTGGGCGCGCGCTGGTGAGCCACCACATCAGGGCCGCAGCGAGGCTCAAAACCCGTAACGCTACAAGACCGCCCTCCGATAGGCCTGCTTTGTCGAAAAAGGCGTCGACTGCGCGGCCGACATGCGTTCTTGCCTGTGGCCGCCCGGTCGCAAGTTCGCCGATGAATCCAGGATCGGCGATCGACCAGCGTGGGATGTTCCCCCCGTCAAGCAAGTCGCGAATGACATCTTCCGTCGCCTTCCGCGAACTACCGCTAAATTTCGGCGTCGACAGCGCCAGGCCCATCGCTTTCCACCTACCGTACGTAGCTCATCGCCGTTTGTTTCAAGCGCGGGCGGCCCGGCGGACTCTTGTGAAAGCTAGTATCACCCGCAGGCGGCCCTTTGACGCAGCAGGAACTCCGCGAATAGAAAGTCCATCTCAGTATCGATATCGATCGCTCGTTCCTCGGGCACCAAAACCCCTCTGACACGTCCCAGAAAATAATTAGGACTGTCTAGCGCCATGATAAACGCGGGCCGGGCCGCATAAACGAGCGGCACGACCTCATAGGCTGCGGGCGCATCCTGACGCCGATAGAGAGGCTGCGTCGCTCCAAGCAGACGGTGCACCTCGCAGTTATTGTCCATCGCAACGGTCGAAAAATACGGGCTGCGCTCCCGCCGTCGTACGGTAATCACGATGTCCGCGTCAGGATCCGAGCACAGCTTCTCAATGCACGCTTCAACGTCGTCGACCGCGCGGAGAGGTGCGATTGCCGGGAGGCTCACAAATACTTCCGGAAACACCGCATCCCGTTCAGCCTTCAGGAAGTGCAAGGCGTGCTTCCATGCCAACAACTCTGGGCTATCGTCCCGCGCCAGTTCATGCGGGCGAATGAACGGCACCTCGGCGCCGTATGTTCTTGCGGCTTCCGCGATGCTTGGATCATCCGTCGAGACTAGCACCCTTCCTACCGACGGTGACGCGCGGCCAGTCTCGATAGCATAGGCGATAAGGGGTTTTCCCGCCAATGGCCTGATGTTCTTTCCCGGCAACCCCTTCGATCCTCCGCGTGCAAACACGAAGGCGACTGCATTTGGAGTGTTCGTTACTGTCATCGGTCACCTTCACTTGCCGACGTCGCGCCGCGCCCGCTCGAAATCCCCCATCCGCCCGACATCGAGCCAGTACTCGTGGATCGGAAAAACGGCGATATCGCCGACCTCGCGCCTAACCCGTTTCAGAAGCTCCGGCATGTCCGTGCGGGTACCGGGCGAGACCAGCCTGACCACCTCGGGCGACAGAACGTAAATGCCGGCGTTAACGAAGAACGTGTGGGTAGGCTTCTCAACGATCCTGAGCAGCCGATGCTCCGCAAAATCGACTGTGCCGTACGGGACCTGGAACTCGTACTCTCGGATGCACATCGTGCACGCCGCGCGATGCTGCCCATGAAACTCCAGCAGTTCTTCGAAACTGACCTTCGTGAGGAGGTCGCCATTCATCATCAGCACCGGCTTGCTCGGCTTTTCCGGAAGTAGGCCCAGCGCTCCGGCAGTCCCGAGTGGCTCTGCTTCTTCGACGTAGCGAATCTCGACTCCCCACCTCGCGCCATCGCCAAAATGCGCCTTTATCGCCTCACCCCTGTAGTGCACGGACACGAAGAAACGCCGGAAGCCAGATTCGATTAGGCCATCTAAGATCCGCTCGAGAATTGGCTTCCCGCCGACACTCAGCAAGGGCTTAGGACAACTGTCGGTCAGCGGATGAAGGCGGGTGCCAAAGCCGCCCGCCATGAGAAGCACCAGGTTGTCCCGGGTGTCGACCGCCACCACGCTCTCGAGCGTTTCGATGCCCAGCACTTCGCCGCTCTCGCCGAGGACCGGGATGTGGCGCAGCACCTTCGTCTCCATAAGCTGGCGAATCACTGCCTTACGTTCGCGGGCAGTCGCGACCACAGGGCTGGAATTCATGATCTTGCTGACAGGCGCGTCAAGATCGAGGCCACGAAGGATTCCCCGCCGGACGTCGCCGTCCGTCACGGTCCCAACAAGCCGAGCAAGCTCGTCGATGACCAGAACTACGTGAGCCCTGCTGTCGTTGATGCTGCGGATCGCTTCGCGCATGGTCGCGCTTGGGGGCAGGAGGGTGTCAGTGAGATCAGTGATCATTGGTGCATCCGAACGGCGGCTGGTATTACGGTTGCGCCGGCCTCAACATTCCTGGCGACGCTTGCGCCGGCACCCAATACCGCCCCGTCGCCGATCCGAAGGTACTGGGCCACCACAGCACCAGCTCCAATATGGACGTCGTTTTCGACCATGATGCCGCCGCATAGGGTCGCGTGCGGCGCGATGTGCACATTACTGCCAACGTGGCAATCATGGTCCACGACCGCGCCGGTATTGACTAGTGAGTTTTCGCCAATCGTAACGCCGGCCTGGAGCACGGTCCCGGCCATTACCTGTACGCCTTCTCCGAGATCGATCTCACGCCCCCTCAAAGCCGTTGGATGGACGATGGTGGCGAAACGATAGCCGCTGTGCCGGAAACGCTCGAACAAAACCTTGCGGCTAGTGGCCCCCGGCAGCGAGCCGACGCCGTTGGCGAGAAGCACATTGTCCGGGGGAAAGCGCGAGACGACCTCGTCCCCGCCGAGTACCGGCAGACCAAAAAACCCAACTCGCTCGCCGACTTCGAGGGCCGGGTCGGCGATCCCGAGGATCTCGATACCAAGCAGCAGCAGAGCATCGGCGAGCACCTTCCCGTGCCCGCCTCCACCCAGGATGATTACCGGCTTCGAAAGCGCGCTATCCCGCATCACTGTCAGTAACCACCTCGTGTCTGTGGTAAGCCCGTTCGCTGCGCGCGCCGAGGAAATCCCAATAACGCATGGGAGAGCAGCCGGTACCTGGGCGCATTACCACAAGGTTCGTCTCCGTCCACGCCTCGCCTGCCGCCACGTCCTCGCCCGCGACGAGACTCTTGCGGGCAACGGCCATGTTGCTCAGCTCGGACGGCCTCGGACCTTTCACACCATCCCCGAGAGCCCGCTCGACCGTGCGTATCCCTTCGATCATCTCCCCGAGCTCGCCGGGTTCAAGCGACGCCTTGTGGTCAGGCCCCGGTAGCTGTCGGTCGAGAGTGAAATGCTTCTCCACTATTGCCGCACCACGCGCTGCGGCAGCAATTGCCACGGCGACTCCCTGCGTGTGGTCCGACAGGCCGACTGAAAGCCCGAACGCCGTCCTCAGCGTGTCCATCGCACGCAGGTTCACATCCACGGCCGGCGCGGGATACTCGGTCGTGCAATGCAGCAAGGTCACCTTCTCGCGAAGTGCAATCTGGCCCGGCGACGAAATGTACGCCCGCCGGAATGCCAGCGCCGCCGGGCGCTCGCCGCCGGGCATCGTATAGCCGAATGCGAGCACTCCGAGCGCCTCCTCCACTTCGCCCAGCGTGCTCATGCCCGTCGACAAAATGACTCGGCAGCCTGTCCGGGCGGCCGCGAGGAGCAGAGGGCCGTTGGTGATTTCGCCCGACGGCAGCTTGATGGTGTCCAGCCCAATGACACCTGCTAGGAAACGCAGGCTCTCGCGATCGAAGGGCGTCGACAGGAACCCGATCCCCCGCTGGCTGCAATGATCGACGAGCTCGCCGTGCCATTCATAGGGTAGCTCCAGCTGCTTGAGCATGGCCAGCTGGGAGCCGCCATCGTCGCTCGCCGAGCGCTGGTACGCTGCCCGCGCCGCAGCCTGCGTTGCCAGACTCTCGGCCCGGAACGTCTGGAATTTGACCGCGTCCGCGCCCGCCACCTTTGCCGCATCGATCAGGCGGTAGGCGAGATCCCGGTCGCCGTTGTGGTTAACGCCGGCTTCGGCAATGACGTAGGTGTGGTCAACAGCAGCCATCGCTGTTCACTGCATGGCTTGGTTATCAGGCGCCGAATAGGCCACGTCGTTGAATCGCTTGTTCGCCAATCCGGCCAGTGCCACGCGCCGCAGTTCGTCCGCGATCCGCGTGGCGGCTTTGCCATCCCCATAAGGATTTACTACCCCGTGCAGCTCGCTTTGGAATTCGGTGGATGTCGCCTTGGTGATGGCGCGGACGATTGCAGACGCCGCTTCGTCGCAGTCGATCACGGAAACGGCCCGCGGCCGCCCGCGCTGTCGCTCGCCGATATTCACTGTCGGCTTCCGGAATGTGGGCGCCTCTATGAGACCACTCGACGAATTCCCGACGACCACGTCGGCCTGCCGCATCACGCTCAGATAGCGAAGCTGCCCAAGTGAGGCAACGGCAAGAACCCGCCCCGGGTTGGTTGCTGCATAGCGTTCCACCTGGCGGATCAGGATCCTGCCCCCGGTATCCGCATTCGGGTAGGTCATAACGACGCGCGCATCGGGAAATGCATCCAGTGCATGGAGCAATGCCCCCATCGATTCTTCGGGCGGTCTGCTGCCCAGCGTTGCAGGATGATAGGTGACGAGGAAGAATCGCGCCCCCAGACTGAAACCCAGTACTCGCTCAAGCTCGTCGCGCTCGAGCAACTTCAGGCGCCTGATGTTGTCGAGGCCGGGCGCCCCAAAATTGAATACACGGTCCGGTTGTTCGCCGAGCTGGATCACACGGCGCCGGAAGCTGGACCCAGCGACGAAGTGGAGGCTCGCCATCTTGGTGATCGAGTGGCGAACCGCCTCGTCGATGGCACCTTCCGTCACCTCACCACCGTGAATGTGGGCGATCGGAATGCGAGCCACCAGCGCCGCCTGTGCCGCCGCAAGTGCCTCGAAGCGGTCGCCAAGCAGCACCAACAGGTCCGGTCGGAGCTGCTGCAACACGTCCGCGAAGCCGATGGTTCCGAGCCCAATCGATTTCGCAATGGCCGACGGCGTGTCGCCCGAAAGCAGCATCTCGACCCTCGCGCCGATCTGCATCCCGTCCTTTTCGATGTCGCGGTAGGTCAGACCGAACTCCGGCGACAGGTGCATGCCCGTGACGATCAGCTGCAGCTCAAACGCGGGATCGTTCCGGATCTCGCAGAGCAGCGGGTAGAGCAGACCGTAATCGGCTCGCGTGCCCGTTGTCACTGCAATCCTTCGCGCGCCCATGTCAAGCTCCGAGCACAACGCTGCTCGGGAGGTTAATCAGCCGTGACTCGATGTCCTCCGCAACCATTAGGCTCATGGCCGGGGCGCCAGTGAACATGGGCAGCCTGTGCTGCAGTGTCCAGGCGGGCCGCGCGAGCAGCCCCTCCCGATGGAGAACCAGCAGGCATTCATCACGTCGGAACGCGTACTGCTCGTCTAGCAGAATGGCATTCAGCCAGTAGTTGCTTCGTGCGTCGTTCGGCTCTCGGACGAAGCGTATTCCGGGGACGTCTGCGAGCATGCGGCAATAGCGGTCGGCAAGCCGCCGCTTGGCATCTAGGAAGCCCGGCAACTGCTCGAGCTGTGCACAGCCCAGTGCTGCATTGATGTTGGGCAATCGGTAATTGTAGCCCACGCGATCGTGATCGAAACGCCAAGGGTGAGGAAGCTTGGCGGTGGTGGTCAGGTGCTTGGCATCGCGCGCAAGCCGCTCATCATTTGACAGGACGGCTCCGCCGCCACCGGTGGTCACGATCTTGTTGCCATTGAAGCTCAGGATCCCCAGCAGGCCATCTTGACCGACGTGGCGTTCCTTGTAGTAGCTGCCAAGCGCTTCGGCCGCATCTTCGATCAGCCAGAGCCCGTGGCGTTCGCAGACCGCAGCAAGCCGATCGAGGTCTACGGGATGACCAAAGGCGTGCATCACGATCAAGGCGCGAATCGTCCGACCCGTGGAGCGATTAATACACGCCCCCTGGCGTAGCTCCGTTGCTCGTACGAGATACTCCTCCAGGCGCACCGGATCGACACCCAGCGTCTCATAGTCGCTGTCGACGAAGTGGGGAGCCGCGCCGCAATAGGTGATCGCGTTCGTAGTTGCGACGAAGGTAAGAGTAGGGGTTAACACCTCATCACCGGCAGTCACGCCGGCAAGCAGAAGCGCGACGTGAAGGGCCGCGGTGCCGTTGACTGTCGCGACCGCAAAGCGCGCTCCGGTAACATCGCGAAGCATTGCCTCTAACCGATCGACGTACGCCCCTGTCGACGACACCCAACCGGTATCGAGACAGTCCTTTAGGTAGCGCCACTCGTTCCCGCCGAAAAGCGGCTCGCTGAGCGCGACCGCGCCCTTGGCGGCGGGCAGACATTGACGGACCGCCTCTGCGACCGCCTTGGGGCTGAAGGTGCTATCGCCCATCGCAATCAGACGTTGTAGCGATCGATCTTATACCGCTTAAGGTTGGCAGCGTCGGTGAACCAGTCGGCAGTCGCCGTAAGCCCGCGCCGCAAACCCTCCTTGCCCCCGTAACGAGGCTCCCAGCCCAGGAGATTCCTGGCCTTCGCATTGTCGGCCGAGAGCCGCTCCACCTCGCTGTTTGCCGGTCGCACCCGCTGGTCGTCCTGCACGACTGTCACTTCCACACCCATCGCTTCGCCGATCAGCCGGACCAGCTCACCGATGCTGATCTCAAAGTTGCTGCCGAGATTGATCACCTCGCCCGCCGTGCCTTCGGCTCGCAGCGCCGCGAGGAAGCCGTCAACCGTATCCCCAACGAAATTGAAGTCCCGTGTTGGGGTAAGGGACCCCAGCTTGAGCTGGCGCCTGCCGGCGGCAATCTGGGTTATTACCGTAGGAATCACCGCGCGCGCAGACTGGCGAGGCCCGTAGGTGTTGAACGGGCGCAGAATCGTGACGGGCGTCCCGAAGGAAAGGAAATACGACATGGCGATGTGATCCGCGCCGATCTTGCTGGCCGAATACGGCGATTGGCCCTGCAGCGGATGCGCTTCGTCGATGGGCACATAGCGCGCCGTCCCGTACACCTCGCTGGTCGAAGTCTGGATGACCTTGGTGAGGCCCAGGTCCCGCGCCGCCTGAACGACATGCAGCGTTCCGGCAATGTTGGTGTCGATGTAGCTCTGGGGCGCGAGATACGAATACGGGATGCCGATAAGCGCGGCCAGATGCAACACTGCGCCACAGCCGCTCATAGCTGCTTTCACCGCGAAGGGATCGCGGATGTCTCCGCTGAAGATATTTAGCTCGCCTTTGATGTCGTCAGGCGCATGATCGAGCCAGCCCCAGTTGCCGAACGAGTTGTACATGACGAAGGCCCTGACCGGAAATCCCTCACGGACTAGCGCCTCGACCAGGTGGGAGCCGATGAATCCATCCGCGCCTGTTACCAATACTTTTTCTTTATACAACGTGTTGCGCCTCAGGGGAAATGGGAAATTATGCCTTAGAAATGTGAAGATCAAAACCAGGCGGTCCCATTTGTCCCACCCTGCCTATGTGGCGATTCATGCCCAAAACCCTGCAGTCCAGCAAAAACCGGCATGCTTTTCGGTCAGATTGTTCTGAATGCCGCTGCGTGAGCGCGCTCATCTGCCTGACTCGCTGCCGGGAACTAGCGCGCCGGCATGGCACTGCGCAGACGGATCAAACAGTCCCAGGTATCGGCGGACGTTCGCGCCCCAGGTGAACTGTTCAGCTCGCGCCCGAGCGCTGCAGCCCATTTGCTCGCAGACCGGCGGTGTGGCGAGGAGCCGCGCGAGCGCGTGCCGAAGGCTCTCGTCGTCCTTAGGCTCAACCAGCAGCCCGTCAGTGCCGTCCCGCACCATCTCCGCCGCTCCCCATCCCTTGCAGCCAATGACCGGCCGGCCGCGTCCCATCGCCTCCAGATAGACGATGCCGAAATTCTCGCCCCAACTGGGAAGAGAGAACACGTCGCAGTCGGCGATGGCAGCCAGCGTTTCAGGATGGCCGAGACGGCCGAGGAACAACACCCGGTCGGCGATGCCAAGCGCCTTCGCCTGGGCTTCCAGCGCCGCGCGCTCCGGGCCGTCGCCAATGATCCGGTACTGCCAGTCCAGCCCCGGCGCGTCACGGTGGATCCGCGCCAGTGCGCTGATGTTGAGGTCGATGCCTTTCAGCTTCGCCAGGTTGCTAACGCTCAGCACGACACGACGTTCCATGAGCGGTCGCTGGTCGCTGCTCCACGTGCCCGGCAGGTCACTGCCGTTGTGGATCACGGAACGCTTGAGAGCCGGCACACCAAGAGCGTCGGCATAAGAAAAGAGCGGCCGCCCAACGAGGGTGACATGGGCAACGCGCCCCCACATATGCCGGAGCGCATGTGCAAACCAAGGCATCGTGGCACGTTCCGCCACGAATGGGTCCACGCCGTGCAGCGTGACCCCGGCAGGGCCGGTAACTTGCTCCCCCCAGCGGGGATAGGACAGCGCGCCGTAGCGGACGTCGTGGATATGGATGCCATCACAATGCCTGCTGAGATGATGACGCTTGAGGGTCCGTTCGATAGCGCGTGCACAGGACGCCCTATTGAACGACACCGCCCGCTCGCCGCCCGACATCGCCTGCGGAACGTCGATAAAGCTCGGTGAATAGACATCGGCCTTCCCGAGGGTTTCGTGATAAGGCCGACCCCGACCGCTTCCCCTGATGATCTGAGGAGCGATCACGGTGACATCACAGCCGAGGTCGAGATAAGCCTGGACCTGTTGGACGACGAAGATTCCAGATATCGAGTTGGATCGGGTCGGCCAAAAACCGGAGACAACCAGAAGTCTCATCGCCTCTCGCTACCCCCGAGGGTCACGGTGGCATCGACTCGTTCGATGTTGCGCCTCAGGAGAAGATAACGGACGTCGCCGGCACGACGTTGGAGCCGTTCAATACTACGGTCGCCATCCTCCCCATCAGCTCCAGCAACACCGCGACCCGTTCCTGCCCCGAGGAGGCCTTGAACACGCCCCTCAAGCCCTTGAACGGGCCGGAGTCAACGATGACCGCA
>Ga0055449_10000359_pt1 | contig 12834 bp, 12 predicted proteins | sample China_Galinas_PW_2_FD_57739 | JGI IMG/M metagenome (GOLD analysis project Ga0055449, IMG submission 57739) | Wetland microbial communities from San Francisco Bay, California, USA, that impact long-term carbon sequestration - China_Galinas_PWB_D1 | ecosystem: Environmental > Aquatic > Marine >... | reverse complement strand
GGAGGGCCGAACGAATTCATAAATGCCAATGCTTGGCATTGTTTTGGACCATCGCCCCTGGCCGCGGGCGACCTCCATCGAATCGGCCCATTACGCGTGCGTCACATCGCCCGAGCCTGGCGTTTCGGGCGGCCTGCCGACCGTCACGGCCAGTATCCCGAAAAAGAGCCCCAATAACGGAAGAAAGCCCCAGACCGCGATCACGGACGGGAACAAATAGTCCGTCACGCTCTTCGCCGACGTGCTGAAGATCGAAGGCGTTCCCGACATCAGGTACACGAACGCCAACGCGATGGCGGAGGCCGCGCCGGAGATGGCCACGAATCGCCCGCGGCGAGCGGAATGGTAGACGCACGACACGCCAACCAACACGCCGAACGAATACGGAATCCCGGTGGCACCGCCGACGAACAGAAATCGGTTGAACGAATCCACGTCGGTTACCGGGAGAAATACGTCCGTACCGAGCACGGCAAACAGTCCGAAAAGCACGATGCCACAACCAACCGCGATGCCGCGTCCTGTCAAGCGCATGACCCAGATCCTCAGGCAAGGTCGTCGACGGTAGGAACTATCGGAACACACATAAGATAGCCGGACGTTGCCGTCAAGCGGCCTGGCGTCGATTCGTGCGTCACTCGCCGGCGAAGAGAATGGTACACTTGTGCTACCGTGACTGGGCGAACGGGCACGCGCGCGTTCGCTCACCGGCCGCACCCACTCGGCGCGCCCACGGAACGAAGCCGTCGCCGGCCCGCGACCGCCAGCGACGGCCCCTATGAATGTGAAGGGATACGAAAGTGAACCGCACCCACCGCTTTTTCGTTGAGGAAGACGGCCCGACCACCACCGAGTACGCGGTGATGCTCGCGCTAATCATCGCGATCTGCATCGGGGCGATTTCCGGGATCGGCACGACGCTCGAGGGGATCTACACGAACCTCAGCAGCAGCCTGCCCACCGGCACCGCATCCTGACGCCGTCTCGGGAATGGCGATCGGCGCCCGCCCGGGGGATCGTGCCCGCGGCCGGGCATGATCGCGCGCCCGGAGGTCAGATATCCCAGTTCAGCCCCGCGTTCACCGGCGTCATCAACCGAACGGGGCGCCGGACCGCGCGCTCCACCGGCATCGCTCGCCGGGTCGCCTGCAACGCGGCATCCAGATCGGCAATGATCTCGTCCACGTTCTCGATCCCGACGGAGAGACGTACCAGTCCATCCGTGATCTGCGCGTGGGCGCGAGCCTTGGCCCCCATCGACGCGTGCGTCATGCTCGCAGGATGCTGAATCAGTGACTCGACCCCGCCCAGACTGACGGCCAGTACGCACAACCGCACGTGGTTCATCATGGACTTGCCTGCTTCGAGCCCCCCCTTGAGCTCGAAGCAAATCAACCCGCCCGAGCCGGACATCTGCCGCTGGCCGATCGCATACTGCGGATGCGACGGCAATCCGGGGTAGCGCACCCACGCGACGGCCGGGTGCTGCTCGAGGTACCGTGCCACCACAAGCGCGTTCTCACAATGACGCTGCATCCGAATCGGCAGTGTCTTGATGCCGCGGTGAACGAGAAACGACTCGAACGGCGGAAGCACGCCGCCGAGCTGATTCAGCGTTTTCCGGAACGCGACGTACGTCGGCTCGTCCTTGACGACGATTGCCCCGCCGACGACATCGGCGTGGCCGTTGAGGAATTTCGTCAGGCTGTGCACGACCACGTCCGCACCGAGTTGCAGCGGACGCTGCAAGACCGGGCTCATGAACGTGTTGTCCACGACAAGGGTCGCGCCCGCCTCGCGCGCGATCGTCGAAACCGCGGCGATGTCCGCGATCACCAGCGTGGGATTGCCAGGCGTCTCGATGTACACGACCTTCGTGTTGTCGCGGATGGCTCGTCGCACGGCGGACAGATCGGAGGTGTCGACGAACGTTGCCTCGACCCCGAACTTCGCGAACACGGTACGAAGTAGCGTACACGTCGGGCCGTACACGGCGTCGCTGCACACGACGTGATCCCCCGCCTCGACGAGCGAAGACAGGCAGGTGTGGATCGCGGCCATGCCGCTGCCGCATGCCAAGGCCTTGTGCCCGCCCTCCAGCGCGGCGAGCGACTGCTCCAGCGCTTCGACGGTCGGATTGCCCATCCGGCTGTAGATGTAACCGCGTTCCACTCCGGCAAAGAGCGCCGCGCCGTGTTCGGCACTTTCGAACCCGAACGTCGACGTCTGGTAGATCGGCGGAACCACGGGATGCCCGTCGTAGTCCCCGATGCCGGCGTGGACCGCCAACGTCTCCTGTGAGTAGTCACGCGTGCGCTTCATGATCTTTCCTTTCGGCGACCCTCTGTACTGGCGCAATCGGCTCGCCGCGACGCCTCGCGACAGCGCGATGTAGCACCGAATCCGAACCACACCCAGCAAGTTGCATGCCGCATGAGGAATCCCCGCACGCACGACGCGTGTGGAACGTTGTCGACTTCGACATCGCGGGCCTGGCGGCCGCTTCAGGCGTCAATCTGCGTTATGTTCCGCGTGTCCTGAGGGAATCTCCGTGGCGCATTCGGGGCAGATACCGGACGTATTTCCCGTCAGATCGTATCCGCACGCCACGCAACGGCCGTGCCGACGTCGATAGCGCCGACGCAGCCAACCGGGCACCAGCCCGTAGCATGGAGGTACACCCAGGAGCACGGCAACCGCCCACAGGTGGATAGTGACGAAGCTGAGTCGATAGCGGCTCGTCACGGTAATCGGGTTCAGTGCGAAGGTCAGCCGAAAGGTTTTGTCCGGAAAGAGCGGAACGAACAGGCCCTTGGAGGGAAGGACGTTGCTCACCGAACCGAACTCAAAGACACCGGGAAGGCGCCAATCAGTGGTGGTGTTGGAAGCGGACGACGGAGTCTCGTGCAACCACGCGCCGCGAAGCTCGCCCTCTGCGAGAATCACAGCACGGTTTTCGCCGAGAGCCCACGACACGGGACTCAAGGTGCTGACGACCGCCATCACCATCGCCACAGCCGAGCACCACGCAAGTGCCTTGACGAACGCACCTGGCGCCAGGTGCCGCGTTTGACCCGCTCCCATCGGCGGCTGGTCCATCCCAAAGCCTCGTCGTCCTCGGCACGTCAAGGATTGGCCGGCCGGGGCCCCGACGTGCCGGACGCGGCTGCATGTTCCTTCTTTTTCAGCTCCTTGTCGAACGCTTTTCGGGATTTGTCGAAGCGACGTTGCGCTTTGTCGAGGATCTTTTTGTTCTCGCGAGCGATCTTCTTCTGGTCCCAGTCGGGGTTGGTCCGGTTGTTCGCGCAAGCAGGCAACGTCACAACGATGACGGCCCCCAGTGCGTACAGGAATCGAATGAAGGCGCGTTTCAAGCCCAGCCCTCTCCGTCACCGGATCGGCATCGGCGAGCCCGATGAACGCCCGCCGGGCTGCCACACGCGCACGCCGAAGCCCGGCAGGAAGGCGCCCGATGGCTACCGGCTCGCACGCGCGCTAGACGAGGTGCGTGCCGCACCTCGAGCAGTAGAACGCCTCCGCACGATCCACCAGCACGCAACAATACGGGCAGTACGGCCGATCGTCGTCCTCCGGAACGCTCAGCGGAGGATCCGTGCGAGCACCCGACGCGGAAGCTATCCCGGTAGGCTGAGCGCGCCAATGCGCCCGCCGCCGCCGATCGCTGACGCCGAGCACCCAGTACAACACTCTGGGTGCTTGCAGTACGGCCAAGGCTACCAGGCCGATCAAAACGACCATAAGTACCACTTCGCTGTCCGCCGGCATGACCCGAGCAAGGTACCCCAAACGGACGCCAAGAACAACTTTCTGCGGTTCTGGGGAAGATCATGATGCGCTGTTGTCCACCGCGTTCAACGAATAGGACAGGGCGCGTTCTCTTCGACGTGATCAACCAAACAGCCGACGATGGGATTCGAACCCATAACCTCAGCTTTACGAAAGCTGTGCTCTACCGTTGAGCTACGTCGGCGACAATCCGCGGGCCAGCAACAACGCCGCCGCGGCGAGCCGCATAACCTACGAACTCCGCCCGGGCGCGTCAACTGAGCCGGGTCATGCCCGAAACGCCGGACCCTTGCGTGGATCCCGAGGCTCACCCACCGGATTCGCGCCCCGACGGACTGCTCTCGGCCGCCCGCTCCAGGGCATATCGACTCACTTTGTCGTAGGTCGTTGCCAAGAACCCGATCAGCGGAAACCCACCGCGCAGAAACGGCGACGGCCCGAGCTGTTCCAAGAGCGCCAACGGCCGGTCCGGCGGCGCGACCGACGTCGTCACGCCCGAGAACTCCGGCCCCGCCTCCCAGAACCGATCGATCTCGCTCTCGACACTCGGCGACGTCGGATAGATCGTCGGCACGATCTTCAACGACGGCGGCGGCGCATGAACCCGATCTTGCTCTTTCCTGTCACTCACCTCAACACTCCGCCACTGCTTCCTGCGACAACGCGAACAGATCGCGCAGTTGGTCCGTCGAAAGCTCCGTCAGCCAATCCTCGCCGGTCCCCACGATGTTCTGCGCCAGGCTCCGCTTGTCCTCGAGCAGCGCGTCGATGCGCTCTTCGAGCGTCCCCATGCACAGAAACTTGTGAACCTGCACGCGGCGCGTCTGCCCGACGCGGTGCGCCCGGTCCGTCGCTTGATCCTCCACGGCCGGGTTCCACCACCGATCGAAGTGAAAGACGTGGTTGGCCGCCGTCAGGTTCAACCCGAAACCACCCGCTTTGAGCGACAGCAGAAACAGCGGCGCATCCTCTTGGGGATCCTGGAATCGCTCCACCATGCGGTCGCGGTTCTTCCTCGACGTGCCGCCGTGAAGAAACTGCACCTCGCGTCCGAACGCGTGAACCAGGAGCTTCTGCAACAGCTCGCCCATGCGGCGATATTGTGTGAAAATCAAGGCCCGATCGCCCTCGGCCAGCACCTCGTCGATCATCTCCGTCAGCCGGTCGCACTTGCCGCTGCGCTTCGTCAACTCCGACCCGTCGGCCAGGAATTGCACCGGATGGTTGCACACCTGCTTGAGCTTCACCAGAGTGGATAGAATCAACCCGCGTCGCTGCATCCCGTCCGATCGGTCGATCTCGCCGAGCATCTCGCCGACCACCGCCTCGTACAACGCCGCCTGCTCGCGCGTCAGCGTGCAAAAGACCTTCATCTCCATCTTCTCGGGCAAATCCACCTCGATCGTCGGGTCGGACTTGAGCCGCCGCAGAACGAACGGACGAATCAAGTGCCGCAGCCGCTCGGCGCGATCCGAATCGTGGTGTCGCTCGATCGGCACCGCGAACCGGCGGCGAAACTCCCCCGCGCTACCCAGGTAGCCCGGGTTGAGAAAATCAAGAATCGACCAGAGCTCGCTGAGGCGATTCTCGATGGGCGTACCGGTCAAGGCCACCCGGTGCACGGACTTCAACGACCGGACCGCGACCGATTGTTTGGCGGCCGGGTTCTTGATGTTCTGCGCCTCGTCCAACGCGATGCGGTGCCACTCGACGGCACTGAGGTACTCGAAATCCCGGTGTGCCAGCGCGTAAGTGCTGATCACCACGTCGTACCGCCCGACCTCGTCCACGAACGCCTCGCCGGTCAGCCGCTCCAGACCGTGGTGCACCATGACCCGCAGGCTCGGCCCGAAACGCCCGATCTCACGCTGCCAGTTGCCCACCAGCGACGTCGGCACGATCAATAGTGTCGGACCCGGGTCCGACCCGACCTCCTTCTCGTGCAACCACAAGGCCAGCATCTGGATCGTCTTGCCGAGGCCCATGTCGTCCGCGAGGCACCCACCGACCCCGATGCGCGAGAGGAAGCGCAGCCAGCTCAACCCCTTGCACTGATAGGGACGCAGCGAACCGTGAAACGACGCCGGCGGATCCAGCGGCTCGAGCGCCGCCTGACTGTCCGCCGAGAACAGCACCGACTCGAGCCAGCCGTGTGCCCGCAGGCCGGATACGGGAAGCCCCGTGTCGAGGTCGTCCGCCAGATAGTATTGCCGCATCGCCTCGAACAGCGTCATGCGCCCCTGCTGCTGCCGTTCGAGAAACGCCACGGCCGCCGCCACGTCACTTTGCTGAATTTCCGTCCATTCGCCGCGCAGGCGCACCAGCGGCTGCTTAGCCCGCGCAAGCTGCCGAAGTTCATCGAGCGATACCTCGCCCTCCCCCAGCGCCACGCTCCAGTCATACGCCACCAGCGCCTCGAGGCTCAGATCACTCGCCGTCGGCGACGCCGGCTCCCGGGCGGGACGCAGATCCAGTCGCATACGAAGTCGAGGTCGCCCCTGTCCCCACCAGGCCGGCAGCCAGACGCCGTACTTCTCCGACTCGAGAATCGGGGCGACGTCGCGCAAAAACGCATACGCCTCCTCCAGCGTCAGGTCGAAGCCGACCGGACCGTCCGCCGCCGCGCCCGGCTGCATCGGCGGAAAGTAGCGGGCGGCATGTTCGATATCCGCGCGAAGCTGGGCCTCCGCATGGTCAAAAGGCCGAGGGAGGATGCGTGGCTGATCCACTCGACTCGTCGACAACTGCTCCGCATCGACCACCAGCGACGGATCGTTGGTCGCCTGAACGTGCAGCGAAAGCCGCCACGGCGTTTCGTCGCTGCCCACGACCACGCGCACCGGGTCATCCGGCGCGTGCAGGCGGAAACATGTCCGGCACGCGCGATCGGCCACCGGCGGCTGCAGCTTCTCGAGCCACATGCCGACGGCTCCGTGGGTCTTCGCGCATTCCTCGGCGGACCCCGTCATACCGGGATCGGGACGAACAAGCGATTGAAGCCACCGCATCTGAGGTGTGAGCGAGTCGGCCGCGTAATCTTGAATCGCGTGCGCCAACTCGTCACCGTCCAGGCAGCGACGAACCAACGAATCCACCGACCGCCACAGGAAACGCTCGATCAGCTCGGACGCCTGAACGACGCCCGGCTCGTCGGCCAGTGCGCGACACACCGGCGGCATCGACACGATAAGCGCGTGCAGTCGTTCCGACGTCGCCTGGTCGTCGATCGCGACGCGCCACAATCCGTAATGATCCGTTTCGTTGGCGCGGTAGACGGCCGGCACGAACCGCTGTTTCGCCAGCAGCTCCAACACCACCCAGGCCGCGCGAGACCAGAAGCGAAACGAGGGCGCCACCTCGAACGTCTGCCACGACGAGTACGGAGCCGTCGTCAGCAGATCGATCGCGTCGGAGGGTGCAAAACAGAGCGTATGGACCGAGCAAGTTCGCATTCCGCCGTTCGAACAAGCCGCACCGCGTTCGAGTGCCGCCGCCGGAAGCCTCAGCCGCAGCTCGGACGCAGTCGCCCCGGACGCCAGCAGGCTGTCCCAGCCGTCGCCGATCCCGTCCCTTAGCTGATCATGGGAAATCGACACCGCGTCGTGCGCGGACGCGCCGCCGGCCGCGCCGTTCGGAGGCAACCCCCAAACGTGAAGTAGGTCACCTGCCCACATCCCCTGAAGTGCGATCATCCGTTGAAACATCTACCTAGGACGGAGTTTTTCGGCCCCGCTTTTTGCGGAATACGTCGGCGAAAAATCGAACCGACCATTGTACTCGCCTCGCCGCAGCAGTCCAGCCGAAGGTTTTGTGACTTCCCGTGGAACACCTCGGATTCGGCTTGAAACCGCCAAAGCGGTCCACGAAACAGCTTGGGCGGTCCACAATGCGGCGTCGCGGCCGCTATCGAGGTGACACGGCCGGGATGAGTTCGAAGTCGACACGAAACGGCATGTCGCCCACGCCGTTGACCTCGAACCGGAAGATCAACAGCGCCCCGCAGGGGAAGTCGACACCCAGCCGGGCATCAAACGCCGGGATCGTGGCAACCGACACCGGCTCGCCGCCGCCGGACGTATCGTAGAACGTGATACCGGCCACGCCCGCCTCCGGGGTGATGCTGATATTCGGGGCGTTCGCCGCAAGCAGATCGAGCAGCTTCTGGGAACCCAGGCTCACGGTTCGCGCGCACGTCAGGGTGCCGATGCCACTACGACTGTGGGCGGCCAGTGTCGTGCCGTCGGTCGCATTCAGGACGAGCTGCACGGCTGACGGAACGGACGTCTCGTCGGCCGGGTCGTAGGTACCGGCTGTGAAAACCACCTGATCGGGCGTGTTGTTCATGAACAGAACGCGGACACTGCCCCGTCCCCCGGCCATACTGCCGCCCAGGGACGTCGTCAGTGCACGAAGGGAGCCGCAGGAGCCGCATAGCGCCGCCAAGGCGGCCGCGCCCCCGATCAGAAGGCAACGACTCGAGAGCCGGCTTCCGGTCGCACCGAATTGGGTCCGCATCCATTTCACTGAGTCCAGCATCGGCCGTCGATTCGATTCCCCTTGAGCCGGAACACTATCGGTCCGGGTCCGAAAAAGGTGGCCGCCCCGTCGCCGCGGATTCGCCGACACGAGAACTTCGCACGCACGCTACACCGAGGGGCTCCTGTCGTGGAAACGCACGCCGGGCGTACCTAGAATCGATCACTTCCGTCGATCCGTTGTCGCCGCGATGCGACCGCCAGCCGGAAGGCTTATCCATGAGTGGAAAGGGGTTCAGTGTGAGCCAGTCAATCGGCGTGATGCGCCATCATCAACTCGTGATCCTGCAGAACCTGCTGCGAAGCCCTTTGACCGAGTTCGAGCTCGCCCGGGCCGTCGCCCAGTCGTCCGGATTCGACGAGGAGGTCGCAGCCGGCTTGATGCCTCAGTGGCTCGATGAACTCCGCTCCGAAGGGCTCGTCTGGTCCGGCAGTCTGACCAACACCGACAACCAGGCAATCGTGGCGGCCGCCTTAACCACCAAAGGCAGGGATCTGGTGATGTAGCGCGGTCGCATCGCCCAGGGCGCACATCGCTCGACATTCCCGCCCTTGCGCGCGACAGAACCACACCAACTGTGACACGGCGTGACAACAAACCGCGCCTCTATGACAATTCCCGCTTGTCACGCCTACCCCCCGCGACTACCTTGATGGATGCGTCTTGGCGTGCCGGTGCCAATCCCCGTCGACACGCAAGTTGTTCGGCCACAAGCGGATTCATGACGATAGCGCCCATGACGGAACCGATCGTAACAATCGAAAACGTGTCAAAGACGTTCGGCACGCACAAGGCGGTCGACGATTTGACGCTCAGCGTGCCGCGCGGCTCAATCTACGGGTTCATCGGCCCGAATGGCTCGGGCAAGACCACCACCCTCCGGATGATCATGAGGATTTACCACCCCGATCCGGGTACCGGCCGCATTCGCGTCCTCGGGATGGACGACCAGAGCGCCGCCACCGACCGGATCGGGTACCTGCCCGAAGAGCGCGGCCTCTACAAAAAGATGAAGGTGGCCGAGCTGCTGCGGTTCTACGCCGAACTCAAGGGCCGCCGCGACTTCAAAGCCGCCGTCGCCGAGTGGCTCGAAAAACTCGACCTCGCCGATTGGGCCAACAAAAAGGTCGAGACGCTCTCCAAGGGCATGGCCCAGAAGGTCCAGTTCATTTCCGCGGTCATCCATCGCCCGGAGCTCGTGATTCTCGACGAGCCGTTCAGCGGGCTCGATCCGGTCAACGCGAACGTGCTGCGCGATGCCGTGCTCGAGCTCCGCGAGAGCGGCACGACGGTGATCTTCTCCACGCACGACATGCGATCGGCCGAGGAAATGTGCGACTTCATCTTCATGATCTTTCGCGGCCAGAAGGTGCTCGACGGTACGCTGTCGGACATCAAGGACACCTACGGTGACGACACGATTCGTGTCCAGGTCGACGACGGTCGGTTCGACCTTGACGGAATCGAAGGGGTGAACAGCGTGACTGACTTCGGCCGGCTGCAGGAGCTGCGCATCGGTGCCGGCGTGGACACGCAAGACATACTGGCGTCACTCATGCAAAAGGGTCGGGTCACGCATTTCGAGCTGACGCAGCCGTCTCTGACGGACATCTTCATACGCATCGCCGGACCGGAAGCGCACAAGGCTCAAAAAGAGAGCCACATGCAGGAGCTGAGCCATGCGTAAGATGATCGTTGTGGCGATGAGGGAATACTCGGCCGCGGTCAAGACCAAGGCCTTTCTGGTCTCGCTTTTTCTGATGCCGGTCCTGTTCGGCGGCAGCATCCTTGTGCAGACGGCGTTCAAGGACAAGGTCGACACCCGTGACAAGAAGTTCGCGGTCGTCGACTACACCGGCAAGATCGCGGACACCATCATCGCTAAGGCCAACAAGCGCAATAAGTCGGACATCTTCGAGAAAGAAGAGCCCGGTGTGCAGCGAAGGCCCCGCTTCTTGATCGAGCGGGTGGCGCCGGACGATCGCGAGCCGGATGAGTTGTCCTTCAGCCTCTCGGAGCGCGTGCGCAAAGGTGACCTTTTCGGCTACCTCGTCATCGCGAAAGACGCCGTGGCTACCGGGGAAAACCCGGCGAGCACCGCCATCAGCTACTACTCCAACAGCCCGACGTACGAGGACTTTCGCCGCTGGGTCTCGCGCGTCGTCAACCAGCGCATTCAAGACATTCGCTTGACATCCGCTCACCTCGACCCGCAGCAGATCGCCCAACTGACGAGGCCGGTCGCGGTCGGGAACCTCAAGCTCGTCACGAAGGACGCGTCCGGCAACATCAAGCCGGCCGAGGCGACCAACCGCGCCGCTACCTTTCTCGTCCCCATCTGCATGATGATGCTCATGTTCATGATCATCATGGTCAGCGCGCAGCCCCTCGTGCAGAGCGTGCTCGAGGAAAAGATGCAGCGAATCGCCGAGGTTCTGCTCGGCTCGATCCCGCCGTTTCCGCTCATGATGGGGAAACTCATCGGGGTCGTCGGCGTGTCGCTGACGATTGCCACGGTCTACCTTGTCGGCGGCTTTTTCGCGCTGAAGAAAGCGGGTTATGCCGAGTTGTTCCCGACTGACGTCGTCTGGTGGTTCATGGTGTACCTTGCCCTGGCGGTGCTCATGTACGGCTCGCTTTTCATCGCGATCGGGGCGGCCGTCACCGACCTGAAGGAGTCGCAGAGCCTGCTGATGCCGGTTACGCTGATCGTCGTGTCGCCGCTGTTCGTCTGGCTCAACGTGTTGCAGGAGCCCAACGCGGTCTTCTCGACCACGCTCTCGCTCATCCCCTTCGCCACGCCGATGCTCATGACCATCCGCCAGACCGTGCCACCGGGCATCCCGATCTGGCAACCGATCCTCGGCATTGTGCTCGTGCTGGCGACGACGGTGTTGCTGGTTTACGCGGCCGGTCGCATCTTCCGCGTCGGGATTCTCATGCAGGGCCGCGGCGCCAAGCCCCTCGAGATGCTCCGCTGGATCTTCCGCGGCTGAGGTCGTCGACGCAAGTCCCAATGCCGAGCGTGGCCGCACGTTCCGATAAGTCCGCGCCGCTCGTTTCCCTTGGCCCGTTCGGCAACTTTTGCGCCGCCAGCATGCCGGATTGGCTGGGCCGTTGTGACTTCCGGGCCCGATACCCCAAGATGTTGAGGGTAGCCGTGGCGGCACACCCCCATCTGGATCGTGTGGCGGGACGATCACGACCCTGAAAATTTACCGAACTTTCGTCTTGACGTTCGGTCTTCGTTCGGATACTATTGATCCGAACAGAAGGCTAACGGAGTGGCCTATGTGGACGAAGCTGAAACAATCGAAACTGATACACTCGATGCGTGAATTCGGCACCTGGCTGGTGGCGGTTGCTACCGGCCGGTGGGATGCGACCGTCCCTGAAACGGTGACTGCACAGGCAGGTCGCGATTCGAACGTTCCTTTGTGTCTCTTCGGTCCCGGGGGCGATTTTCGGACCGCTTGGCTCCCGGGACCGACCTTTTTGGCGGGACCGACCTTTTTGGCGGGACCGACCTTTTTGGCGGGACCGACTCCTTTGCACGGCTCGGCCAGCCCGGCGCTCGTTTCGGCGCTCACCGCCCCGGCGCGGCTCGTCGCCGTCGCGTTGACGGACCACGTCCGCGCGGCAGACGAGTTGTCGCGAACGGCGGCCACCGCCTGGACGACGGCCCGCGCCGCCGCCCTGCACGTCGAGCACACGGAGCGCTCCCTTGCGGCCGATCGGCGTCGGCGTTATGAGGCCGGGCAGGTGCCGCCCGTAGTGTTCGGTCCGCTGGAGGCGGATCGAGTCGGCGTTTCGTCGCGACAGGAGGCTGAACATGACGAAAACACGTGGAGGCGAGACGAACGAGACCCACTGTCTCACTCCCAGGCAACTCGAAATCCTCACCATGATTCGCGACTCGCGTCGCAACCATGGCTATTCCCCGACGCTCCAGGAGCTCGCCGACGAACTCGGCATCAGCAAGATCACCGTGTTCGAGCACGTCGAGGCGCTGCTCAAAAAGCGGCTGCTCACGCGCCGGTCGAACAGGGCACGCTCTTTGGAGCTGACGTCCTCGGCACAGCTGCCTGACGAGCGTCCGACGCTGTTGCCGCTGGTGGGGCGGATCGCGGCCGGGGCCCCCATCGAGGCGATCGAGTCGGCCGACACCGTCGACCTGGAAGAAATGTTCGGCAGTCGCTACCCCGTCGGCGTGCTGGAAGTCACCGGCGACAGCATGATCGATGAGCACATTCGCGACGGCGACCTGGTCGTCTACGAGCGTCGCTCCAACGCACGGAACGGTGACACGGTCGTCGCCCTGGTCGACGGCGAGGAGGCCACGCTCAAAAAGTTCTACAAGGAGAAAAACCGCGTGCGGCTCCAGCCGGCGAACCCCAAGTACAAGCCGATCTACACCAAGAACGTCGACATTCAGGGCGTGTTGATCGGCGTGATTCGCCGCTACTGAACTTGTGGCGGGCTTTGCGATAG
>Ga0055449_10000357_pt1 | contig 12958 bp, 3 predicted proteins | sample China_Galinas_PW_2_FD_57739 | JGI IMG/M metagenome (GOLD analysis project Ga0055449, IMG submission 57739) | Wetland microbial communities from San Francisco Bay, California, USA, that impact long-term carbon sequestration - China_Galinas_PWB_D1 | ecosystem: Environmental > Aquatic > Marine >... | reverse complement strand
CTCGTCGTTGGCGAGGCAGGCGCCCGCGCCGTCACAGGTGTCCGGGTTGGTGCACTCGGTTGCGGCGTCAGAGCCACAGGCCGAGCCCGAGGGGAGGTCCGACCACCCGAAGCGGTCCAGTGCCGACTGGCACCATTGGCAGTCGTTCTCCGGGTTGATCGTACCGTCCGCGTAGAAGACCTTGTTGATTCTGCAGAACTGGCCGCGCACGCCCGGCGGGACCGGGTGCCGCGGCTCGGCCAGGACCGCCTGGGGCATGACTGTCACCCCTAGGGCACCCAGCACCAACGCCCAGAGGCCCCACCGCTGCACGCCTCCATTTTCGACGGCCGTGCGCGCACGCTGCTTTGACGTCTTGAAGTTCTCGAACCGTCTCATGACTATTTCCTCTCTTCCTTGTCCTTTGGACCGCGGGACGGTCTAGAGCGCCTACTCCGCGATCGATTGCCGGAGTGTATGCGCAAGCGGTGAGGGCGGTTTGTCCCCACGATCCGCAGAATGCCGGCCCAATAGCACAAACACGGTGGGGGCGTCGGAGGGGACAAATAAGTCAGCTTCCTGGTTATCGGGACCATCCATAGGGGATTTCTTGCGGTCCCGACGGTATCATGGCCTGTGGTACAGCCTTTCCAGGGGGGTTGGTCGACGGAGGCAGTTCTTGGATGCAAGATCGGCACATGGCGGCGACGCAGGGGTGGTCAGCGTGACACTGCGTCAACTCGTGGCCGGAGACGCCTCCGCCGCGGATCGGCTTTTTCCCGTCGTCTATGAACAGCTTCGGAATCTCGCCGACCGGATGCTACGCGGTGCCCGGCCGGGCCACACGTTACAGCCCACGGCGCTGGTACACGAGGCGTTTCTCAAGATGGTCCACCAGGACCAGCGTACCTGGCGGGACCGAGCCCATTTTCTCAACGTCTGCGCGTTGGCCATGCGCCAGATCCTCATCAACTACGCGCGCGATCGCGGTGCCGACAAACGTGGCGGCGGCTGGAAACGGATCACCCTATCCGGGTTTTCTGACGAAATCGAGAGTCTCGAGGTGGATGCCGACGCGTTGCACACGGCACTCGAACGGCTCGCACAATTGAACCAGAGACATTACCAGGTGGTCGTCGCGCGATTTCTGGGTGGGCTCTCCGTCGAAGAGACAGCCCACGTACTGGGCGTCACCGACCGCACCGTCAAGCGCGACTGGCGCGCCGCGAGAGTCTGGCTCGCGCTGCAGCTCAAGAAGGCGAACTGAGGAGCGCATCCATTCTGATCGTGGGGTGAACCGAACGCGCATGGACTCGGAGCGATACGAGCAAGTCACCGACCTGTTCCACCGGCTGTGCGAACTGAGCCGGGAGGAACGGTCCGCAGAACTCGAGCGGATCGGCTCAACGGACCCCGAGCTGCGCCGCGAGGTGGAGGCTTTTCTCTCGCAGAGCGAGGCGCTGCCCGCGTTTCTCAGAACGCCGGTGATCGACGATGTCATGCAAGGCGAGAGTGCCCCGTCGTCGTCGGCCGACGATGACGCGCGGATGCCGGAGCGGATCGGCCGCTACACCGTGCGCCGCAAGTTGGGCGAGGGCGGCATGGGTGTCGTGTATCTCGCGGAGCAGGACGAGCCGCGCCGCCTCGTGGCGGTGAAGGTCGTGCGACCCGAAGCCATGTCCGGGCAGTTGCGACGACGCTTCCAGCAGGAAGCACGCGTCCTGGGTCTGCTTCGCCACCCGGGGATCGCGCAGATCTACGAAGCCGGAACGGCGCTTTCCGACGGCCGCGAGCTGGCCTACTTCGCCATGGAGTATGTGGAAGGCACGCCCCTGACGGCGTATGCGGACAATCGCCGATTGTCGCACCGCGCCCGGCTGGAGCTACTCGCGGCGATCTGCGACGCGATCCATCACGCGCACCAAAAGGGCGTCGTCCACCGCGATCTCAAACCGGAAAACATTCTGGTCGATTCAACGGGGCAGTCGAAGGTTTTGGACTTCGGCGTGGCCAACGCGACGAATGCGGACATCGAGACGTTGTCGATGCATACCCAGGCGGCGCAACTCGTCGGCACGCTTCCCTACATGAGCCCCGAGCAGGCACTGGGTGACCCCGACGCCGTCGACACGCGGTGCGATGTGTATGCCCTCGGCGTGATCGCCTATGAGCTACTCGCCAGGAAGTTGCCGCTGGATCTGCGGCGCAGCTCCATCATCGAGGCAACACGCATCATCCGCGAAGAAGAGCCCAAGCGCCTCGGTCAGGTGAATCGAGAATTCCGCGGGGACATCGAGACGATCGTCGCCAAGGCGCTGGAGAAGGCCTGCGACCGCCGGTACGCATCGGCCGCCGAGTTCGGCGCGGACATCCGCCGATACCTCCATGACGACCCGATCGTGGCTCGCCCGCCGTCCGCCATCTATCAACTGCGCAAACTGGCGCGGCGTCACCGTGGTGTTGCCGCCGGTATCTGCATCGCGGCGCTCGCGTTGATTTGCGGCAGCGCGGTGGCCGTCTGGCAAGCGCTCGAGGCCCGGTCGGCCCAGCACGTCGCCGAAGAGCGCTTTCAGGACCTGCAAGGGTTCGCACACAGCGTGATCATCGACTTTCCGAAGATCCAGGACGCGCAGGGCGATACCCGGGCGCGGGAGTTTCTCACCAAGACCACGCTGAAGTACCTCGACGCGATGGCCCGCGACACGCGCGGCTTGGACCTGAAAGTTCTCGAAGACCTTGGCCTCGCGTACGCGGCCACCGGCGACCTCCTCGGTCGGCCCAACGGACCCAATCTCGGCGACCCCAATGCGTCGCGCGCGAACTACGAGAAGGCTGTGGCCATCTTTCGCGATTTGATCGCGCGCGATCCGGAAGAGATCGAATACAAGCGTGATCTCGCCATCAGCTACGAGCGAATCGGCAACCTCGATCTTGTAGACCGACAATATGACCATGCCCTGAAGGTCTTTCAGAAGAGCCTTGCCCTGAAGCAGGCGGCCGCGGAGAAAGGCGAGAGGGGGCCGCGAGACCTGTCGTTCACCTACAGCAAGCTGGGCGACGTCTACATGAAGATGGGCCGCACGCAAGATGCGTATGACATGTACGCCCAGAGCCTGGACATCCGTAAAAGAATCGCTGATCGCAGTCCCCAGGATGGCGAAATCCAGCGCGCCTACACGGTGGGCCTGAACCGCGTCGCGGATGTGCTCTTGGAACTCGGCAGAAACGCCGAAGCCCTCGAGCAGTGCGAGGCTTCCTTGAAGCGACGGGTGGACCTGGCCACTTCCCAGCCGGACAACGCGCACGCCAAGATGGACCTTGCGGTGGGCTACTACAAGCACGCACTGATACTCGCTCGCATGGATCGCTTGGATGATGCCCTCCCCGAGTTCGAGTCCGCGCAGAGTATTCTGCGCGGCATGGCCGTTGCCGATCCGGGCAACAAGACGGCGTGTACCGGTGCGGCCGAGGTCTCTGGAGAGATGGGTCGGGTGCTGTTTGACGCGGGCCGGGTCGAGGCCGCGCTGCCGGAACTGACCGCGTATACCCAGGAGACGGAACGGTGCCTGCCCGAGAGCAAGTGGTCGGCCGACGTGCGTGAGCAGTTGGCGGACGGCCACCATCGTCGCGGAAAAGCACTCCTGGCACTGGCTGGCGCCGAGGGCACAAAGCCCGAGCAGATTCAAAATCTCAAATCTCAAGGATGCACGGCCCTGCGTCGCGCGGCGAAGTTGTATGAGTCACTCGGCGACAACGGCGAGCACGTTCCCGCGGAGCTGCGCACGGAGCTCGAGGTGTGCAAGAAGCCGGACGGAACCCAGTAGGTCGGCCGACGGTTCTTCTTTTGCGGTTCACGTTGCGCAACTCATTCCTTCGCAATCCATGTCGGGCGGCAGAGCGACGTGCCACCCTCGCGAAGTCTGAACGCAAGCCCCCAGAGGATCGCGCCCACCGAAAGGCAGGACCGCGCTGCGACAAAAAGAAAGAGGGCGTTGCGATCGTATTGACCGCAACGCCCTCGGGAAGCGTTACCTAGCGAACGTGCACGCCGAGCTTACGGCGCACAGAGTCCGCACTCGTCACGACAGAAGCCGCCGACGCACAGCCCCGAGCCGCAGTCCGAGTCGAACGAACACGCGGTGGCGCCGCAGGTGACCAACGACGGGCAGCTACACGGCCCGTGGAAGAGATCGCCGTACTGCGTGCCGAGGAACCCGTCGACCGCGGCGGATATGTCGCGGAAGTCGATCGGACGACCCGGGAACACGATGTTCGGCTGCAACTGCGCCTGCGCCTTCGGCGGAGCCGAGGGGTCGGCCAGGAACTTCAAGACGACGCTGTTAATGTCCGTGAAGTCCGGTTCGACCGGGTTCGGACCGGGGCCGTCATCGAACGGCTCGACCACGTCGCCCCACGCACCCGTCTGGAAGACCGCGACGTCGGAGTAACAACCCTCGTCGTTGAGGTCCGGGCAATCGGACGTCGCCACCTGCACGTGGTAGGTCGACTTCGGCACGATGAGGGAGCCGAAGATGTTGATCACACCCTCGGACGGCCAGTCGTGGAAGTACGGCTCGCACTGCAAGGCCGACGCCCGCATCGTCGCGTTCGGAACGTTGCTGTTCTCGTCCGGCGCGTCGAACGGCGGACCCGCCCATTGCACCGCACCGTCGAACGCCGGGTAGCCGTCGAGATCGACCGCCTTCACTCGGATGATCTCCAGCGGAGCTCCGGCCACGCCGCCATTACCACCGGCCGAGCCCTGACTACGGTTGATGCTGAGGTAACGACCCTTGAGGATCGGGTCACTCGGCACCACCACCACCGGCTTCTTGATGCACGTGCATGTGTACGTGGTTTGACCCGTCACAATGTCGGTCGCACCAAGCAGCAGGCAGTTGTAGCCGTCCGGGCAGGTACCCTCGCAATGAGCGGGCGGATCGGTCAGCGGCGGATTGAGCACCACGTGGCACTGATCGGGCGAGCATCCGCACGCGGTCACGCGGCAGTCCCCGTTCGCCGTACACGTCACCTGCTGCGACTCGCACCGCTCGTCCGCATTGTCGCAGGTCACGTCGTTACAACCCAAACCGTCCGCGGTGGGTTCGCACGTCAGCTCGATCGGCACGCAGTCGCAACGGAACCGATCGTTCGTGCCGTCGCCGTCGACGTCCAGACCGAAGAGCTTGCACTCCATACCGGTCGGGCAGTCACCCGCGCAGTAGGGCTGATCGGCCGCATCCCGCTCGAGGTGGCACAGCGTCGGGTCGGCGCAGCCACACTCGTCAACCACGGTGCCGAGGACTGGATCGAGCCGGATCACCTGCGGGATGCACTGCTCCCCAGCGATCGGGCACTGCGTCTGACGACAACCCTTCAGGTCGTCCGTCGGCGCACACTGCCCGCCGATCGGAATGCAATCGCAACTCCAGCGATCGTTGACGCCGTCGCCGTCCGAGTCCTTGCCCGACAGTCGACATTCGGTGCCGTCCGGGCAGTCACCGACACAGTACGGTGCCTGCTGGTTGGGATCGAACTCGACGTGGCACTCGTTGTCCGACTTGATGCAGTCGCACTCTTCCACCTTCGGCGTCGCGCCCGGGATCCAGGAGATCACGTTCGGCCGGCAGATCTCACCCGGGTTCGGGCAGATCGTCGGTGCGCAATCGAGCCCGCTGCTGTCCGGTTGGCACTCGCTCGCAGGCGGCACGCACGTACACTTGAACTTGTCGTTGATGCCGTCGTTGTCGGTGTCCTTGCCGAGCAGCTCGCACGTTTCGCCCGCCGGGCAGATACCGGTGCAGAACGGCTGGCCAACCGCGTCGAACTCGACGTGGCAATCCTCGTCAACGTTCAGGCAATCGCACTTGTCGACGATGACCTGGCCGTTCGACCCGATGCTGATGACAGTCGGACGGCAAAGCTCGTCGGCCGCCGCACAGTCGGTTTGCTTGCAATCCGTCCGTGTGGCGTTGGGCTCGCAGATGCCGCTCGTATCGGGCACGCACTCGCAAGCAAACGTGTCATCGATGCCGTCTCCATCGGAGTCGTCGCGCTGCAACTCGCAGGTCTGACCTGCCGGGCAGTCGCCGACACAGTACGGGCCGTTTGCAGCGTCGTACTCGACGTGGCAATGCGTATCGTCGACGCAGTCGCAGTCGATGATCGTCCCCACGCCCGTCGCCGGATCGATGGATACCAGATTCGGTTTGCACGTCAGGGTCGGGTCCGTACAAACCGTCTGCTGACACGCTGAGCCATCGGCATTCGGCGCACAATCGCCGGTATCCGGCACGCAGTCGCACGAGAACCGGTCGTTGACACCGTCGCCGTTCAGGTCGATACCGAACAGCTCGCACGTCTCACCCGGCGGGCACTGGCCCTCGCAGTACGGCTGCAGCGTAGCCGGATCGTAGGTCACGTGGCACCCATCCGTCTGGAAGTTGAGGCACTCGCACTCCTTCACCCGAGCCTGTCCGTTGAACGGATCGAAGTCGATCACGATCGGGACGCACTTCTCGTTCGGGTCGGGGCACTCAACCGGGTTGCACCACTGTCCCGTCGGATCCGGGCCGCACTCGAGCTGCACCGGGACGCAATCGCATCGCCACAGATCGTCGATGCCGTCGTTATCGGAGTCCGTTCCGAACAATTCGCACGTCTCGCCTGCCGGACACTCGCCCACGCAGTAGGGACCGGTCGGGTCGAACTCGACATGGCACTTTGTGTTCGGATCAACGCAATCACACTCGTTGACGTGTGGCTGCGTACCTGGAAGCCAGATCACCGACGACGGACGGCAGATCTGAGTCGCGTCCGGGCATGTCGTCTGAACACAATCCGTACGATCGTCCGTTGGACGACACTCATCCTGCACCGGCACGCAGTCGCACTGCAACTGGAACTCGCCGGCCGCGTTGATTGACGTGAACTGCTCACACGTCTCACCTGACGGACAGTCGCCCGTGCAAATGATCGGCAGGTTCGGATCGGCCGTGTCGACGTCGACGTGACACAACTTCTCGTTCTGGCAATCGCAGGCCGTAATCCGCCACAGCAGTGTGAGCGGATCGAACACGATCACCTGCGGGACGCACTGCTCCGACGGATCGGGACAGGTCGTCGGCTTGCACGACAGGCCGTCATCCGCGGGTCCGCAGTCGGGATTGTCGACACAGTCGCAGCAGATCGTCTCCACACCCGTGGTCGGATCGGTCGTGACCGTCTGGGTACAGATCTTACCCGGCGGGCAATCACCCGTGCAGAACGGCGTGATTCCGGCACCGAACTCGACGTGACACTCACCCTGACCGTCACAGTTGCAATCCACCACCTTCGAGATACCTGTGTTCGGGTCGTACTCGACGCATTGTGGAGCGCAAATCTGGGTGGAGTCGGGGCACGTGCCTTCGCACGCGTCCTGTGCGGCGTTCGGAGCGCAGCTGGCTGGCTCGTCGCAACCGCACGTCAGGTCCGCGCCCACCGGCACGTCACCGTAGTGCACCGATGTCAGTCCGGTGGAGACACCGTTCACCTTGACCATGCACTGGCCCGTCAGAGGCGGTGGACACTGCTCCTCGCAACTGACGAGATCACCGTTGATCGTCACCGGACCGCACTGACCGTCCTGCAGGAAGCAGTCGCAGGTCTTGGCAACCGGCAGGCCGCTGCTCGTGATCACCGCCACGCGCGGCCGACAGACCTCGTTGGTCGCGCCATTCTTGCAGTCCGTCTGCTGCAGGTTGACGCATGGATCGATGGCCGGGTCCTCGAACAGAGGACACGGGTCCGTCGTGTTCGACGGGCACTCGCAGGTTACCGTGACACCGTACGGCACGTTGTACGAATCAACGAAGGTCAAGCCGGTCGGTGATCCGTTGTAGTGGATCTGACAGACCTCACCCGGATTCGGGCACGTATTGACGCAACGGAAGCTGTAGTACGCGGGCGGCGTACCGATCGGGGTGATATCCACCGGACCGCACTCGTCGCCCATGCAGTCGCACTGGTCGACAACCGGGTAGTCGGTGGTATCAAGGTGCACCTTTCGCGGCCAGCACAGCTCGCCCGCCAGGCCGTTCGTACAGTCGAGCGGGGCGCGGTTCTGGCACCAGTCGCTCGCCAGCGGGCACGGGTTGCCGCCGCCATTCTCGCACAGGTCGTCAATGCCGTTGTTGTCGGCATCACCGGCGCAGACGCTGCCCACGCCATGGAACGTGCTCACCGCCAGGTCCGCACAACAGGTCGCATCCAGTTGGTCACAGCTTTCCGCAACACCGTCGCCGTCGGCGTCATAACAGCAGGCGCCGACCCCACCGCACGTCGAACCGACGCCGTGGAAAGTACCGCCCGGCAAATCGGCGCAACAGATGGCGTCCATCTGGTTGCAGCTTTCGGAGATTCCGTCCCCGTCGGTGTCGTAGCAGCACGCACCGGAGCCGGTGCAGGTCGTACCGACCCCTGCGAAGTGCGAATTGGGGATGTCGCTGCAACACGCCTGTGAGAGCGTGGTACACGTCTCGTTGACGCCGTCGCCGTCTGCGTCGTAGCAGCAGACGCCCGTGTCGGCGCAGGTCTCATTCGCGTGGAAGCTCGACCCGGTAATGTCGTTGCAGCACTCCTCAGCCATGTCCTTGCACTGATCGGGGACCGAGTCGCCGTCGGTATCCCAGCAGCAGGCACCTACGGGATCGCAACTGCTACCAGCGCCCTCCGGCGTTCCACCGGCTTCGAGACAGCAGTTCGGCTCGAGCATCGCACAACTGTCGTCCGGCATGCAGCACGCCTGAACCGGCTGACATTGACCGGTGTGCGGCGTCCCGCCTTCGAGTTGACAGCAATCCGGGTCGAGATCCTGACACGACCCATCCGGCAGACAGCACGCCTGCGGCTGGCACAAGCCGGCGCCGGGTATTCCGCCGGCGCGCGTGCAGCAGTCCGGCTCGGCGTTCATGCACTGGCCGTTGCCCAGACAACACTTCTCGACCGGATCGCAGGCGCTTCCCACGCCGCCCGGGTCGCCGCCGAGCGCCTGGCAACATTCCGGATCCATCATGATACAGCTAGTGCCAAAGCAGCATTCCTCAGGCGGCAGACACGTCCCACCGGGTATGAACGAGCCCTGGCAGCACGCCCCGTCGACACCGTCCACGCAAGTGCCGTCGTCCGAGCAACACTTGCCAAGAACGCCGGTGCACGTATTGGGCGTGGATGTGCCGCCGTATTCGAGTTCGCAGCACGCCTGGGCAACCTGCGGCAGGCAGCTACCGTCGGGGAGACAACAGGACTGGACCGGCCCACAAACAGTACCGGCACCCAACCAGGTGCCGCTACACTGACATTCCGTCGTTTCCGTACAGGTGCCATCCGGCAGACAGCATGCACCCGGCGTTGGATCACACTGACACGCCTGGGTAACCTTCGGACACCACCGGACCTTGAACGGCGGGCGACAGTCGATGTTCGTGAAGTTCAGGCAACACTCCGTACCCGGACACGTCGCGGTAAATCCCGTGCTGCACGTACCGTTCGGGCACGGCGAACCACGACAAATATCGCACTTGTAGGCACATTCGCCACAGGCGAGCGGGTTGGTCGCGGGTGCCGACTTGCAGTCGATCTGGTAGATGCAGTAGTCCTTCAGCTTGGGCAGGCAGATGTGGTGAACGATGATCGGCCCTTGCCAGGTTGGCGCCGTGGTCGCATCGACCGCCTGCTCGGTCTGGGTGCCGGTGCCGTCGTCCGCGACGAACGGCACGAAGACCGCGCCCGGCTGAACGATCGGCGGATCCGTGCCGCCCAGGGTGACGTTCTCGACCCACGGAGCGCCCTGAATCTGCATCGGAATCGGGCCCAGCGAAAGTGTGTGCTCGTCCGTCGGTTCCTCCATGTTCGTGAAGGTAACGTCGGTCCAGATATCGAAGAAGGAATCAAAAGTGCCGCCGTTGGGATTCGTCTTCGTCGCGATCAACTGGCCCTGCGACGTCTGATCCTGCGTCAGCGTGACGAAGACGTCAAAGGCCCGTACCGTGCCGTCGTCGAAGTTCACGCGAATCGGTTCGACGGACGTCAGGTGCAACTCTTCAATCTGGATCGGAATCTCCGGCGCTGTCTCGGGAATAACACCCGTAAACTCCGGATCCGACGCGCGCTGGATGACCGTGTCCGTGTTGCCGGGCAGTGAGCCGTCGAAGTCACCGCGCATGTAGACCCGGCCGACAAACGGATCACTCCCGGGCCCGAAAAAACCGGCCGGGATCGGCGACGTACTGAAGTCGATGTACGTCTCGTCCTGCGGAATGGGCGGCTCGTTCGGACCGGCGGGTTCCCAGTAAACCCAGGTGTTGATCAAATCCGGCGCCGGCACGACTTGCGCCGCCGCGATGCCTGGCATCACCAGGCCGACCGCAACCAACGCGGCCGTCAGAAGTTTCGTTCTCATGTCGTGTCTCTCTTTCCTCTTGCGCCTCGTGTTAGGTGTTTCGATCTGCTCAATGACCGGCTCGGACATGGGCACCAATCTCCCCGCTAGCTTTTTTCTCGCCGTTGGCGCACCCACCGACGCGGAGGATGCGCACCGCGCGCGGCGTCGGTTTCCCGACGCGACGCGTCCGCCGTTCGATCTCAGCGCCCGGCGAAGCGACCGTATTCTGATGTGGCTCGAAAGCGAACTTGATCCCGACCAGCGCGTTCGGTAGGTCCGACGAAGAAAGCCGGCTCGCTATGCCATCTCACCAACGCCCGATAGCCACCCAGCGTAACAGTTCTGACACCCCCGTGACCAAAAAAATCTTGGCATTTTCTTTGCAAAGTGCGCCGCTGTTTCTCACAAACGGGCGCTCTGGGGATACGTCCGATAATAACGCCAACGCGCATGCCGACCAGGGCTTTGTTAGCGTTCCGCTCGTTGCATGACCGATAAAATTCGTGGGCGAGCGTGCCGACGCGGAGCGTCGGCGCATCCGCCGCCCAGACGCCCAGCCGACGCTGTGAGTCGCTCAGCGCCTCGTACACGGGCGGTCCGCGCATGGAGGCTGCGGGGTGAAATCAGCAGACAGGCTGCACCGGGCCCGACGCTCGCGGTGGATACTCCCGCTATTCGTGGTGACCGCGTCGTGGTCCGTCGCCGCGTCCGCCCAGCCGCAGGAGGTTTCGTTTCGCTTTGTAGCCGGCGCCGACGATCAACCTGGCGGGCCGACCTACGACTTTCGCATGTCCCAGTTCGAGATTCGCAATGACCAGTTCGTCACGTTCCTCAACGACGCCCTAGCGCACCTGAATGACGAACGCGGCCAATACCTCTACTTCGACACCGCATCGGGAGACGTCTACGTCAACACGAGCCAGACCGGCGTCACTGGATCGGGCGCAGGCGGGCGGACGTTCCTGGCCTTCACGCCCGCCGCGGCCGGGCAAATCGAGTTCGTCGCCGGGGAATACGTCGTTGGCATTGGCGGCTACGCGGACCACCCGGTCACCGGCGTCACCTGGTACGGCGCCGTCAAATACTGCAACTGGCTCACGATCGAACACGGCCTTGGCACGGACGCACGCGCGTACGCCGAGGGGCCATCGACCGACTTGGCTCAATGGCGACCGGTTACGATTTCGGCATCAGCCTGGGCGACGCGCGACTTGAACGCCGACGAGCGCGCGGAACTCGTGGCGATCACCGGCTATCGACTTCCCATGGACGGCGGCACCGACGCTGCCAATGTCTACAACGAGTGGTACAAGGCCGGGGCCGCACGAATCGACGGCAGCACCGGAGCCGTCGTGTTCGACGCACTCTACGGCTTCGGCCGCAGTTCGATCGGACCGGCCGACGCCAACTTCAACGACAGCGACGACCCGTTCGAGTCGGGGACCACGCCCGTCGGCTTCTATGACGGCGCTTCGATCCTTGCGACCGGCACCGCCACCTCAGACACCGCCAACGCGTACTACCTTTACGATCTCTCCGGCAACGTGTGGGAGTGGATGCAGGACCAGGTGCCGACCGACCCGACGCGCCGGCGCAATCGCGGCGGTTCGTGGCGTAACCCCGGCGGCTCGTTGCACCGCGTGGACCGTTCGGCCAACCGGCTCGCGACCTCGCAGGACGACGCCACGGGAATTCGCGTGGTACAAAGCGTGTTGGCGCCGGTACGGGTCACGCCCACCGACGATCTCCAGGCAAGCGGCATCTGGGGCGGACCGTATGACGATCCGCCCGGTGATGCCCAAACGAATACCCTCACGAACCTGACGGACACGCCCGTGGACTTCACTGTCGAGGTGGACGCCGCGTGGGTGAGCGTTGCCCCGGCCACGGGCACCATCGCGACCGGCGGTTCGGCGCAGGTCGTCGTGTCGATCCTCGGCGACTGCGCCGCTGGGATCAATGTCGGAGGAAACGATGCCCTGGTCACGTTTCGGGCCGACAGCGAAGTCGTCGCGGAACGCGGCGTCTCGTTCGCCGTCACCGAACCGATCACGGTGACGCCCTCGACCGGGCTTGCGTCGGTGATGCCGTTTGAAGGTCAGCCGGTGCCCGCCGGCGGGAGCTTCGTACTGGAAAGCACCTCCGATCGCTCGGTGTCATGGTCGGCCACGTGGATCGACACCTCGAGCCCACCCGCGGGCGTGGCCTGGATCAGTCTCAACGACGCCGCGACGACCTCCGGCACGATTCCGCCCCACAGTTCGCGCGCGGTTGGCGTGGACATCGTGCAATCCGCGGCCGCCACGCTCCCTGCCGGCGACTACTCGGCCGATGTCGTGTTCGTCGACGAGTGTACCGGCAAGACCGAAGTGCGCACCGTAACGCTCACCGTCGCCTCGCCGTTTTCCGTGTCACCTGATAACACGACAACGCTTGACTCGATCGGCGTGTACGGCGGGCCATTCGCGCCGGGCGAATTCGACTTCGCCATGACACGCGGCGTGTCCCAGCCCATCGCCTGGCATGTCAGCCTGTGTGAAGAATCGGCCGGTTCGC
>Ga0055449_10000355_pt1 | contig 12990 bp, 10 predicted proteins | sample China_Galinas_PW_2_FD_57739 | JGI IMG/M metagenome (GOLD analysis project Ga0055449, IMG submission 57739) | Wetland microbial communities from San Francisco Bay, California, USA, that impact long-term carbon sequestration - China_Galinas_PWB_D1 | ecosystem: Environmental > Aquatic > Marine >... | reverse complement strand
CCGCCGATGATGACCGAGCCGAGCCCGCGGTACATCTCCGATCCGGCGCCGGGGAAGAAGACGAGCGGTGACATGCCGCCGACGGTGGTCATCATCGACATGGCGATGGGTCGGACGCGTGTGCGGACGGATTCGGCGATCGCCTCTTGCGGGGGGAGTGGCTCGCTGCCATCCTCGCCGCGCATGAAGTTGAGCGCCTGGTGGACGATGAGGATGGCGTTGTTGACGACGACGCCGATGAGGATGATGAAGCCGAGCATGGTGAGCACGTCGAGCTGCTGGGGCGCCTTGGTGGGGTCGGCGACGGAGATGGCGTGGACGATGGCCAGCCCGACGAACCCGCCGATGATCGCCAGCGGGACGCTGAACATGATGACCAGCGGGTAGACGAAGCTCTCGAACAGGGCGGCCATAAGCAGGTAGGTGACGAGCAGCGCCCAGACGAAGCGTGCGCCGATGAGCTGCGGGTTGGTGCCGATGATGTAGATGAGTGTGGCGAAGATGAGCCCGAGCCCGACGGCGCCGGCGGCGCCGTAGAGGCGGCGGTCGCTGCCGCGGAGGGCGATATACCCGGCGAAGACGAGCGCACCGATCAGAACGGCACCGACCACAGCGGTGACCGCGCCGCTCCCGCTCTCGGCACCGGTGGAGGCGCCGAACAGGGCGGCGCGGACCTCATCGAGCTTGGCGGCGGTGCCCTCGAGTCGGACGCGCATGCTGGAGTCGATGAGCCCCTGGGCGCGGGCTGGGGCGATGATGTTCGTCTGGATCTCGTTCATCACCTGCTGGAGCGGGCGGTCGCCGGGCGGGGTGACCTGGATGGTGACGGCGGGCTGCTCCTCGACGCGCTGGATCTCCTGGGGCGCGGTGGAGGGCTCGAACCGGACGATGGTGTCGAGGGGGACGGTGCGTCCGGCAGGGGTGCGGACGGGGATGGAGGCGAGGTCTTCTTTCTGGTGGAGTCGTCCGCCGGCGGGGAGGACCATGAGGTCGATGTTGCGCGAGCCGAAGCGGTAGTCGCCGGCGTAGGCGCCGTCGAAGAGGGCGCGGACGGCGGTGCCGAGGGCTGAGGTGGTGACGCCCATCTCGCGTCCGGCGTCGTTGAGTCGGACGCGGTACTCGGGCTGCTCGAGGTTGAAGTTGGAGGGTTCGCCGCGGATGCTGGTGTAGCCGAAGCGTTGCCCGGCCTGTCCGAAGACGGCGCCGGCGGCCTGGACGACACGGTCGAGCTTCGGGCCGGAGATCTCGACGTCGATGGTGTTCCCGCCGCCGACGCCGTGTCCGAACAGCGAGCGCTGCTGCGCCCCGCCGTAGGCGTCGGGGATCGTGTTCATGGCATTGGAGAGGAGCTGCGCGACGGGGATGACGGTGTCCGGCCAGGCGCTGGTGGCGCCGATGAACATAGTGCCGCGGAAGGCACCGATGAAGAAGTTGTCGAGCGGGACAGGGTCGAACGGGGGAGGACCGTTCTCCTGCCCGGGGCGTCCCCGGGGGATCGGGGGCAGGGTGGCGACGGCGGCGCGGTCACCTGGATCGACATTCCTGTAGGTCTCGATCCGCGCCTCGATACGCTCGGCGATCTCGCCCATGTGATCGACGGACTGCCCGGGCGGGATGAGCAGCCCGCCGAACACGAGGTTGCGGTTGCCGGCCGGGAGGTAATCGAGCGGGGGCATGAGCAGGACGGCGCCGCCGATGCTCACGATCGTGAGCGCAACGATGACGGCGGGACGGACGACGGCGCCGCGGAACCCGGTGGAGAGCGAGCGGACGAGGATCGCGGGGACCTTCGCGGTCCGCGCGATGATGGGCGCGAGCCCGAAGAGCGAGTGCCACGCGCGTGTGAGCAGGGTGTGGTCCTCGTGCGGGCGGAGCCAGCGCGAGCAGGCGGCCGGGATGACGGTGATCGAGACGATCAGCGAGAAGCTGACCGACGCGACGATTGCCAGGGCGATGTCGCGGAACAGCTGCCCGGCCTCCTCCCTGATGGTGAGGATGGGGACGAAAACGGCGATGGTGGTGAGCGTGGAGGCGAGGATGGCGCCCCAGACCTCCCTGCCGCCACGCCAGGCGGCTTCGCGCGGCTTCTCTCCCGTGCGCAGGCGCCGGTCGATGTTCTCGAGGACGACGATGGCGTTGTCCACCACCATGCCGACGGCGAAGGCGAGCCCGGCGAGGGAGATGACATTGAGGGTGCGCCCGAACGCGAGCAGGGCGAGGAAGGTGCCGATGACGCTGATCGGGATCGCAAGGACGATGACCCCGGTGCTCACGACGCTGCGCAGAAAGAAGAGCAGGACAAGGGCGGCGATGGACCCGCCGATCCAGAGGTTCTGGGTGACCAGCCCGATGGAGGAGTCGATGTAAACGGTCTCGTCGTAGACCTGGCGCATGCGGAGGTGCTTGCCGACGACGGGGTCGAGGTTGGGGAGGATGTCGGCGCGGACGTCGTCGAGGCGCTGGCGCAGCTCGGACATGATCTTCATGACGTTCGAGCCGGTCTCGCGGATGCAGTTGACGGCGATGGCCGGTTGCCCGAGGGCGCGGACGAAGCCGCGTTGCTTGACGTATCCGATCTCGGCGGTGGCGACGTCGCGCATGAAGACGGGGCGCCCGTCGCGGTAGGCGATGATGGTCTCGAGGATCGCGTCCGGGCTCTCGAACTGTCCCATGACGCGGACGCGGTAGTCGCGTTTGCCCTCGGCGATGGTGCCGCCGGAGACGTTGCGGTTCTCGGCCTCGAGGGCGTTGATGACGTCGAGGTGGTTGAGCCCGCGCTGGGCGAGGGCGGTGGGATCGACGAGGACGCGGGCCTCGCGCTCGCGCCCGCCGAAGACGTTGACCTGGGCGATGCCCTTGATGCGTTCGAGATACGGCTTGACCTCGTCCTCGAGGGGTTGCTGGAGGGTGGTGATGTCGAAGTCGGGGAACTGGTCGCGCACGGCGGGGTCGAGGTCGACGATGATCCAGGCGATGGCGCTGCCCGGGTCGCTGTTGGCGTCGATGATGCGCGGCTCGTCCACCTCGTCGGGGTAGTCGGAGACCTGTCGGAGGGCGTCGGAGACGTCCTGGCGGGCGAGCTTGGTGTTGGTGCCGAGGACGAACTCGAGGGTGATCTGTGCCTCGCCTTGCCGCGAGATCGAGGTCATCTTGCGCAGCCCGGTGATGGTCTTGAGCTGCTCTTCCTGCTTCTTGGTGATCTCCTCGACGATCTCCTCGGGGCTGCGTCCGGGCCAGGAGGTCTGGACCTCGATAATCGGGCGGTCGACGGTGGGGACGAGCTGGATGGGGATGGCGCCGAGTCCGATGAGCCCGAACATGACGACGAGGATGACGCCGACGGTCACCGTGACGGGCTTGTTGATGGAGAAGCGGACGATGTCCACCGCTCAGCCCCCCGCCCCGTCGCTGCGGTCGCTCTGGATGGTGAGCGGCTGCGAGGGGTAGAGGCGTTCGTTGCCCTCGACGACGATCTGCATGCCCGGCTTGATGGTCGCCGAGCGGATCGCGAGGCGGTCGCCGACGGCGAAGAGGGTGGTGACACGGGCGGGCAGGGCGATCCCGTCGGCGTTGTAATAGACAAACTCGCCGGCGTCGTCGCGTCGGATCGCGTCCTTGTGGATGGTCAGGGTCGGCTCGAGGTGACCGGTCGAGACATACCCGACGACGCCCATGCCGGGTTTGAGGCGTCCGTCGGTGTTGTCGAGGGTGACGCGGACGGGGAAGAGGCGGCTGAGCGGGTCGATCTGGGGGACAAGCGTGGTGACGCGGGCGGTGATGTCGCGGTCGAGCGCCTCGATGCGGAGGTCGACTGTGACGCCCTCGTCGCTGAGGCGGTCGGCGAGGCGCTCGGGGACGTCGATCCACGCCTCGATCGAGTCGAGGGCGATGAGCTCGACGACGGGGTCGCCGGTGGCGAGCCACTGCCCGAGTTCGGTGTGCTTGGCGATGATGCTGCCGGCGAAGGGGGAGCGGACGGTGAGCTGCTCGAGGCGTCGGCGTGCGCGGTCGAGGGCGGCGCGGCTGGAGGCGAGTTCGGCTTCGGCACGGGCGACGCGCCCCTCGCCGGCGGCGACTTCGGCGCTCGCACTGTCGAGTTCGGCGGCGGTCGCAGACCCCTTGGCCGTCAGCGATTCGACACGCGCCAGATCGAGCTTCTGATCCTCGAGGACGGCCTGCTCGACGGCGAGCGTGCCCTCGGCGGCGCGGGCGTCGGCTTCCGCCCCGTCCACCGCGATCTGCGCCAGCGGGTCGCGGAGCACCACGACGACTTCGCCGGCGTCGAGGTGGTCGCCCTCCTCGACGTCGAACCGATCGACGAGCCCCTCACGCTCGGTGGCCAGCAGACTCCGACGCGTGGTGCGCAGCTCGCCGGTTACACGGCGCTTCTGCTCGACCTGGTCGAGGCGAGCTTCATCAACGACGACGAGTGCCGGCCGGGGTTCCTCCTTTTGTTGCGCGAACGCGTGCGTGTGCGCAAGCATCGGCAGGAAAACAGCCGGGAGTATCCGGATCAATCGGTGTGTGCGCATAAGGGCACGACTCTATGCCGGGTGCGGTCGGGTTGCGTCAGGGGTTTCACCCCGTCCCGTACAGACGGTCGCCGGCGTCGCCGAGCCCGGGACGGATGAACCCCCGCTCGTCGGTTTCGCGGTCGAGTGCGGCGGCGTAGACCATGACGTCGGGGTGTGCCGCGTGCAGGCGTCGGGCGCCATCGGGGGCGGCGACGAGGCAGATCATGCGCAGGTCGGCTGCGCCGGCCCGCTTGAGGATGGTGACGGCGGCCTCGGCCGACCCGCCCGTCGCGAGCATGGGGTCGACGAGGACGACGGGACCGGCGTTGAGGTCGGGCGGGAGCTTCTCGAGGTAGGTCTTGGGTTCGAGCGTTGTCTCGTCACGGACGAGTCCGAGGTGCCCCATGCGCGCCTCGGGCATGACCTCGAGGATGCCCTGCGCCATGCCGAGCCCGGCGCGGAGGACCGGGACCACGGTGATGGTGGCGGTGATGTGGACGCCGGTGGTGCGCTCCATCGGGGTCTGGATGTCGATCCGCTCGGTAGGGAAGGAGCGCGTGACCTCGAAGACCATGAGCCCGGCGATCTGAGCCATCAGGGCGCGGAAGGGGCGGTGCCCGGTCTCGATGCTGCGGATCGAGGTGAGCTTGTGCTGGATGAGGGGGTGGTCGAAGACGACGAGGTTGGGCAGGTCGGGCATCGGTGGGGAGTGTACCGGGGCGGCGCGGTAGGCTGGGCATATGGCGATGAGCGAGCTGGACCGGCGGGCGTTGGAGGCGGCGTACGAGGAGGCGGTCAAGGGGCGCGACGAGGGGGGCATCCCGATCGGGTCGGCGTTGGCCGCGCCTGACGGGACGATCGTGGCGCGGGGTCACAACCTGCGGGTCCAGTCGGGCGACCCGACGGCCCACGCCGAGACGGTGTGCATCCGCAACGCGGGTCGTCGGCGCGACTGGCACACGCTGACGCTGGCCTCGACGCTGAGCCCGTGCGCGATGTGCACGGGGACGGCCGTGCTGCACCGCATCCCGCGCGTGGTCATCGGCGAGCACGAGACGTTTATGGGGCGCGAGGACTGGCTGCGCGGCGAGGATGTCGAGATCGTGCTGGGCGAAGACGAGCGGTGCAAGGAGTTGATGCGCGCGTTCATCGCCGAGCGACCCGAGCTGTGGGACGAGGACATCGGCGTGCCGGGGGAATAGGCGGGGCTCAGAACTCAGAGATCTGACATCTGAGATTTGAGATTTCAGACTGATGATCTCGGGGCAGTGCTGGCGCCACGACTCGTTTGCCCATTGCCTACTTCGCTCTGCTCCGATCCAGACGTTTGCGCACCTTCCTGGCGATCGTTCGGTCGCGGAACTCCGGCAGGGCGACCGAGAGCGCAAGGGCGTAGCGCAGCGGCGAGGTCCAGACCTCGGAGCGCGGGCGTCGGAGGCAGCGAACGACGGCGTCGGCGACGCGTTCGGGGGGCTGGACGCCGCGCGAGTTGCGGGCGTCGTGCACGCGGGTGCCGCCGCTGAGGCGCCGGTTGGTCTCGTCGAACTCGGTGCGGGTGGCGACGGGGTGGACGGTGGAGACCTCGATGCCGTCGCCGGCGAGCTCGAAGCGGAGCGCGCGTCCGTACATGTCCTGGGCCGACTTGGTCGCGCAGTACGCGGCGTAGTACGGCACGCCGATCTTCGACAGACAGCTCGAGCAGATGAGCACGTGCCCGCGTTTAGATTCGCGCATGCGCTCGACGGCGGAGCGTACGGTGTTGAGCGTGCCCCAGAAGTTGGTCTCGAACATCGCGCGGTGCTCGGGCTCGGGCACGTCGAAGACGGCGCCCTCGCGCCCATACCCTGCGTTGGCGAAGACCGCGTGGATCGAGCCGAACTCGCTCACCGTGCGCTCGATGAGCAACTCGCAGTCGGTGGGCTTGGTCACGTCGCACGCGACAGCGATCGCCTTGCCGCCGGCGTCGGTGATGTCGTGTGCGAGCGTTTCGAGGCGGTCAAGGCGTCGTGCGCCGAGGGCGACGGGCATGCCGGCGGCGGCGCAGGCCCGGGCGGTGGCCGCGCCGATGCCGCTGGAGGCGCCGGTGATGGCGATGGGGAGCCCGTCGAGGTCGGCGGGCATCAGTTGACGTCGCCGGTCATCGCCTTGTCGGTGTAGTCGGCGACGGCCTTGACGTCGTCGGCCATGCCCCGGACGGTGTTGCACCCGCCGAGCAGCAGGGCCAAGGCGAGAGCGAGACACAGGCCCGGGACGAGCAGACGACGGTTCATGACGGGCTCCTTGGGGCGCAACCGGGTTTATCGGCTCGGTCGGGTCAGGAGCCATCGACTTTCGGGCGCGGTGGCGGTCAGGGCGGCGTAGACGGCGATGCCGAGCCCGCAGGAGGCGCCCAGACGCCCGGCACGGGCTCCCCAACTCCCCGGTTCGGGCCAGAGGAACAGCAGGAGGGCGACCGCGCCGCCCATCCCGAGCGTCGCCGCGATCGTCCGGACGAGAGCGCGGGCGGCGGTGCGGTCAAGGACGGGCCCGCCCAGGCGTCGCCGGAGCAGGAACGCGAGGGCCAGGCACTGGGTGATCGCGCAGATCGCGGTGGACCAGGCGAGCCCCGCCTCGGCGAGCGGCCAGATCAGCACCACGTTGAGCACGAGGTTGAGCGCGACGGCGGCGACGGCGACCTTGGTCGGCGTGCGTGTGTCGCCGCGGGCGTAGAACGCGCGTGTCAGCACGTGGTTGAGCGAGTAGGCCCAGACGGCGGCCGAGTACCCGAGGAGGACGGCCGCGGCGCGGGCGTCGCCGGAGCTGTCAAATCCGCTCGACCCGCCGCCGAACAGCACGCGCACGAGGTCACCGTGGACGAGGGCGAGCCCGGCGCTGGCGGGCAGCCCGATGAACAGCGAGAGGCGGACGCCGCGCCGCAGCGTGCCGAGGAACGCGTCCGCCTGCCGCGCGGTCTTCGCGAGCAGGGGGAAGACGGCGGTCGCGACGGCGATGCCGAACACGCCGAGCGGGAACTGGTAGAGGCGCTGGCTGAAGAAGAGGACGGCGTTGGAGTCGGTGGCGAGGGGGTAGTCGAAGCCGGCGACGGTGGGGCCGACCCAGTTGGGCCACATCGCGATGAGCATGTCGAACAGGGAGTTGAGCTGGAGTGTGCCGAGCCCGATGACGACGGGCCCGAAGCGTCGGAGCATGCGCCGGAGTCGGGCGCCCGAGCCGGCGAACGTGCGCGTGAGGTGCGCGTCGCGCGGGAGGGCGAAAAACGACCAAGCGACCTGGGCGATACCGGCGGCGACGGCGGCGACGGCGAGGACGTACGACGTGGTGACGCTCTGCGCGCCGGCGGCGAAGTGCCACAGCCCGCCGGCGATGAGGAAGGCGTTGAGGATGAGCGGTGCGGAGGCGGTGGGGGCGAAGCTCCCGTGCGTCTGGAGCATCCCGCCGAACAGCGCCGCGACGCACACCAGCGGCATGAACGGCAGGGTGACCATGATCAGGTGCAGCGAGAGCGCCCGCGTCCCGTCGCCGTGCGCGAACACGAGGACGCCGAGTAGACCGAGCTCGATGAGCACGGTCAGGGCCGCGGTGGCGCCGGTGAGCAGGGCGAGGGTTGCCGAGGCGAAGCGGGCTGCCTCTGTTGGGTGGTGACGCGACTCCGTCGCGTCTGCGTCGTCATTGTGCAGCGCGTCGGCGTACTCCGGCAGGAACGCCGCCGAGAGCGCGCCCTCGCCGAACAACCGGCGGAAGAGGTTGGGGATGGTGAAGGCGGCGGCGAAGGCCGAGCCGACCGCGGTGTTGCCGAAGATGCGGACGAGGATCAGGTCGCGCGCCAGCCCGGCGACACGCGAGAGGAGCGTGAGCCCGGAGACGGTGCGGACGGCCGAGCCGAGGGTGTCGGGTGAGTTCGGCAAACCGGCAGATTATGCGATTGTGCGCCGGGGGATCGGCGTTGATGGGTGTCGGGCGTCCGCGTCCGTGCGTGCTCTCTCGACTACCACTCGTGGATGAAGATCGCCCAGACGGTAACGAGGGTGGGCAGGAGGATGAGGATCGAGCGGAGCAGGTAGCCGAAGAAGGAGGGCATGCGGAGCCCGCCGGCCTCGGCGATCGCCTTGACCATGAAATTGGGCCCGTTGCCGATGTAGGTCATCGCGCCGAAGAAGACAGCGCCGAGCGAGATGGCGCGGAGCATGGCGAGCCCCTCGTGGGTGGCGATGAAGGCGTGGACGTTCTCGGGGATGATGGGCGTCTCGCCGAACGCGACCTGGAGGAAGTTGAGGTAGGTAGGGGCGTTGTCGAGCACGCCGGAGAGCGAGCCGGTGCCGAAGTAGAAGGCGGTGGGGGTGTCGAGCCCGATCGAGTGCCCGTGTGCGGCGAGGTAGCCGAGCGCCGGCGTCATGGTGGCGAAGATGCCGATGAACAGCAGCCCGACCTCCTTGACGGGGAAGAAGGTGAACTCGTTGGCCTCGAGGTACTCGGGCTTGGCGAAGTGGTGGGTGGCGAGCGCGACGATGACCTGGAAGGTCGGGCCGATCGGGACGCCCTCGAACGCGGGGGTGAACTTCTTCAGCAGCGGGTCGATGAAGACGCCGGCGATGATGAGGGCGAGCCCGATCATGCCGCTGACGCCTCGGATGTGGACGGAGAGGGGCTCGTCGTCGGGCGGGGTGTCGGTCTCGCCGAGGGCGGCGAGCTTGGCGCGTCGGTCTGCGATGAGGCTGTCGTAGGCGAGGAAGACGAGGAGGAGCAGCCCGACGCAGGCAGCCCACTCGACCCAGAGGTGTTCAAGGGTCCAGAGGAAGGGGACGCCCTTGAGGAAGCCGAGGTAGAGCGGTGGGTCGCCGATGGGGGTGAGGCACCCGCCGCAGTTGGCGATGATGAAGATGAAGAAGACGACGTGCATGGGCCTGAGTCGCCCCTTGTTGACGCGCATGAAGGGGCGGATGAGCAGCACCGAGGCGCCGGTGGTGCCGACGATGTTGGCGATAACGGCGCCGAAGGCGAGCATGGCGGTGTTGACGACCGGGCGGCCGCGTCCGCGCACATCGATGAGGATGCCACCCGAGGCGACGAAGAGCCCGCCGATGAGCGCGATGAAGGCGTAGTACTCGCGTCCGGTGTGGATCATCTGGTGGACGCCGTACGTGCCGCCGTGGTAGGGGATGTCGAAGGCGAGCAGGTAGTACGCCGTGACGATGCCGCCGAGGAGGAACGCGAAGTCGGGGAAGTGGTGGTGCCAGAACTCCTCGTTGATGAAGGGCATTACGGCGATCGAGCCCAGCAGCGCGGCGAAGGGGACGACCAGCCAGAGCGGGATGAGCGGCGGCGCGTCGTTGTGGTGGGCGTCTTCTGCGTGCGATTCGTCGGTGTGCGCCTCGCCGGCGTCGGGGACGATGACGCCGTCCTGCACAGCACCGCCGTCGGCGATCTCGACAGAGGAGTTCTGGTCGTGGGTGTCCTCGGCGTGGTGCGGGGGCGCGAGCTTCGCTGGGGCGATGAACGAGATGATCGCGCCGATGACGAGCCCGATGAGCGCGGTCAGGAGCCAGCTCTTGGGTCCGTGGAAACCGCTGTGATGGTGCTGGTCTTCAGTCATGATTGGGAACCCACCGTAGGCGTGAACTCGGGTGCATCATCGGCCGGCGGGGGCCGCGGGCTGATCAGGATCGTCGGGCGGGAGCGCGTCGGCGGGGTCCGATGGGGGGTTATCCGATCGGGCGAATCGCCGGAGGAGCGCGACCAGGGCGACCGCGAGCCACACCCCGAGCAGGTCGGCGGCCAGGTCGTCCCAACCCGCGGTGCGGTGGAGGATGGGGATGGCCTGGGTGCCCTCGTCGAGTGCGGCGTAGCACGACGCGATCAACCCGACCGCGAGCGGTGAACGCACGAGTCCGGCGAGCAGGAGCGTCCAGAGCCCGAAGGCGCCGAGGTGGATCAGCAGGTCGGGGCGTTCGATCGGGGCTTCCACCCTCAGCGCCGGCCAGTGGGTGAGCGTGGCAAGGGTGATCGCGTAGAGCCAGAAGCCCGCGGCACGGCGTGGTCGGCTCATCGCTGGACGGGCGCGGGCGAGGTGATGTGGACCTCGGGGGCGGGGTGCTCGGTGGGCTCGGCGACTTTGGGCACGTCAGTGTCGGCCGCGATGTGCTCGGCGAGCTTCTGGTAGTCGAGCGCGCCGGGCGCCCAAGGCGCATAGTCGAAGATCGTCTGCCCGAAGCTCGGGCACTCGGCGAGCTTGATGTTGCGGCGGACGGGCGGGTGGAGCACCCGGGCGTCTCGCCACGGCACGTCGTGGTCGCGGTGCTGCTCGAAGAACGCGTCGAGGTCGGCGACGACCTCCTGCGCATGCGTGGTGTTGGCGTCGTGAGCGCAGAGGACCACGCCGGTGACGGTCAGCTGTGGGTTGACCGAGTGGCGCACGAGGCGGACGGTCTCGAGAAGCTTGCCGACGCCCTGGAGGGCGAGGAAGTGCGCCTGCATCGGGATGATGACCTCGCGGGCCGCGGCGAGCCCGTTGACGGTGAGCAGCCCGAGCGCCGGCGGGCAGTCGATGAAGACGAACTCGTGCCGGGTGGGCAGGGCGCGCAGGGCGAAGTCGAGCCGGCGCTGCCGGTCGGGCTGGGCGGCCAACTCGCTCTCGACGCCGGCGAGGTTGGTTTCGGCGGGGAGAAGGTCGAGGTTGTCGGCGATCGTTCGCAGCGCGTCGCGGGACGAGGTCGGGTCGAGCAGGGCGTCGTGGACCGTGTGGTCGAGCGCGCCGGGGTCGAGCCCGAGGTGCAGCGTGGCATGGGCCTGCGGGTCGAGATCGACCACGAGGGTGGGGTGCCCGAGGCGGGCAAGGGCGGCGGCGAGGTTGACCGCGGTGGTGGTCTTGCCGACGCCGCCCTTCTGGTTCATCAGCGCGATCCGGCGCGCCCGGTCGATTCCGTCCATGGCGAGGGCAGTATACAGGGTCAGGGGGAGCCTTCGCGTTTGGCGGCGGCGGTGGCGGCGGCCCCCTCGATGTGACGGATGCGTGCGACCTTGATCGCCGTCACACCCACGTACGAGGCGAAGAGCAACGCCAGGGCGTAGGAGACGCGGGCCCGCCCCAGGCTCATGGCGACGCCGAGCGCGGCGAAACCGACCCCGAGGGCGTACAGCGTGAGCACCGCGCCCTTGACCCCCAGGGCGCGCTTGAGCATGTGGTGCAGGTGCTGGTCGTCGGCCGAGGAGATGCTCTGCCCCGAGAGCTTGCGCCGGACGATGGCGAGGACGGTGTCGATGATGGGGATGGCGTAGATGAACAGCCCGGCGAAGACGAGGTGGGTCTTCCCGGTGTCGCCGAGGGTGAGGATGATCACGATGGTGGTGAAGCCGAGCAGCATCGACCCGCAGTCGCCGAGGAAGATCGAGGCGGGGTTGAAGTTGTGTGGGAGGAAGCCGAGGCAGGCGCCGAGCAGCGCCATGCAGAGGATGATGCGTTGCGCATCGCGGGGCCCGTCGTCGGCCAGGGCGAGCGAGAGGGCGAGGAAGAGCAGCCCGACGGCAGCGATGGAGGTCACGCCGGTGAGCAGTCCGTCGAGCCCGTCCACGAGGTTCGAGGCGTTGCACCCGCCAAGGACGAACAGGGCGATGACGATGGCGCCGGCCCAGTAGACGACGTCGATGAAGAAGCTGCCGACGAGCGGGATGGGGAGAGTGAACCCGAGGGTGTCGAGCCCGGTGCCGGGGTGGGCGATGGTGTCGATGCCGAGGAAGGCGGCGACGGGAATGAGCACGCCGGCGGCGACCTTGGTGCCGACGTCCTCGTAGGCGAGGAGCCCGGCGGCGAAGAGCTGCCCGCCGATCTTGGTCCACGGCGGGATGCCGACGACATCGTCCCAGAGCCCGACGACGGTGATGATGATGATGCCGACGACGATGGAGAGGGGGACGCCGTAGGGCTCGAAGGCGTCGTTGAGGTGTTCGGGGGAGATGGTGTGGAACTTCATGAGCCCCTGGCGGCCGATGGCGAGGTAGCTGAAGAGGATGCCGGCGAGCAGCCCGAGGAACACCGCCGCGCCGCCGAGGTAGGCGATGGGCATGCGGTGGACTTTCCGCTGGTCGATGGGGTGGTCGATGATGCCGCTGGCGATGGCGATGCGGCGCATGATCGGCGTGGCGCAGAGGGTGACGACGAAGGCGACGAGCATCACCCAGATGTAGCTGTGGAAGATGGTGAGGCGGGTGGCGGTCTGATCGGTGAGCCCGGCGGCCTGGGCGAGTTCGGCCTGGCGCTGCGCCAGCGTGTCGATCTCGTGGCCGAGCGACTCGATCGCGTCGATCACCCGAGACGGGATTTCGGGGTTCGGGCTCACGTTCCATTCTCGCGGATGAAGGCCGCGACGTCACGGATTGTCGCGTCGAGCGTGATCCGGGGATCGAAGCCGACGGCCCGTCGCAGGCGGGTCAGATCGGGGCGGCGCCGGTGGAGGTCCTCAAAGCCCGCGTCGTAGGCCTCAGC
>Ga0055449_10000354_pt1 | contig 13002 bp, 9 predicted proteins | sample China_Galinas_PW_2_FD_57739 | JGI IMG/M metagenome (GOLD analysis project Ga0055449, IMG submission 57739) | Wetland microbial communities from San Francisco Bay, California, USA, that impact long-term carbon sequestration - China_Galinas_PWB_D1 | ecosystem: Environmental > Aquatic > Marine >... | reverse complement strand
GGTTCCGTCCGACATCAAGCAGGTTTTTGTCTGTGCCCACGACATCGCACCGAGCTGGCACATGCGGATGCAGGCCGCCTTCCAGGAGCATTGCGATTCGTCGATTTCCAAGACGATCAATTTCCCGGAGACGGCCACCGTCGAAGACGTCGCCGAAATCTACAGCCTGGCGTATCAGCTCCGCTGCAAGGGCGTGACCGTCTATCGCAACGGGTGCCGCGAGCACCAGCCGATGGCGCTCAAGAGCAGCACGAGCAAGGCGGAAGATAAGCCGGCGGCGGAGCCGAAGCCCGAATCGACCGAACCGCGTCCGCTGAAGCCGGCCGTCCTGCCGGAGATCACCAGCGGCATTCGAGTCCGGCAGTTGACGCCGTTCGGCAACATGCACATCAACATCACCGTGGATCCGCGGACCGAGCGGGAGGTCGAGGTGTTCGCGCAGCTCGGAAAGGGCGGCGACCTGGCCAACAGCGACCTCGAGGCGATCTGCCGGATGGTGAGCCTGTGGCTCCGGGCCGGCGGCAGCGTCGAGCACGTCATCCGCCAACTCTCCGGCATTGGATCGAGCCTCCAGGTACACACCAAGGAGGGCAAGATCATGAGCCTGGCCGACGGGTTGGCTCGCGCCCTAAAACGATACATGCAGGCGAAATCGGAGAATGGTCTCCGCGATCTGCTCATGGGTGGTGCCGATCCCGGCGACAATTCGGACCGAAAAAGGGACACCAGCGCCTCCAATGGGCATGGAAACGGCCACGGGAACGGGCATCCAAGCGGAAACGGGCAAGGGAACGGTAACGGCCGTGGCCACGGCGCGTCTCAGTCTGGGGCGGCCGGCGCTGCGATTGTCCGGCGCATGGACCCCCGCGGCATGCAGTGGCAGCAGAGTCAGTACAAGGTGAAATGCCCCGAATGTCAGGGCGGCTTGCGGTTTAATGAGGGCTGCGTGACCTGCGACGGATGTGGTTTTTCGAAGTGCTAGGGCGGGAAAAGCGGTAAATTTGTGTGTTGTTATGAGACTTTCGGCCGATTGAGGCGTAGAATATTCCAGTTGACAGGCGAAAGTTGAGCGGTAGGGTTTGCCGATAGGACCAACTGCGGTCACGAACCGCACCGCGACGCCTAGCGCGTCGCCGTCTGAAAGAGATTATCACCGGAGGTTGGGGCTTCGACCCCGTGTTCGCTGAAGTACCTGGCTTCTTTCCCCTCCGGAAAGCACCGTTTCGCCTTCGGGCGAGCGGTGCTTTCTTTTTGCCATCGCCCCCGTACCGGCCGCCGCCCCTTGCCGTATGCCCGTCCGCCGTTATACTTGCCCGACTCTGGCCAGGACGCCAAGCCCGGCCGGAACGTACACGGAATCGAGGCCCGACAGGGCGTTTGCAGGAGGAAACGGTGGCAGTCCGAATCAGGCTAAAGCGAGTCGGTCGCCGACATCGTCCGTCGTATCGCGTGGCCGCGATCGACGGCCGTAAGTCGCGCGATAGCAAGGTGCTTGAGGAACTCGGCAGTTTCGACCCGATCACGACCGACCAGAACCGGACGCTCGTGCTCAACCGCGAGCGGATCGAATACTGGCTGAGCGTCGGCGCGCAACCGAGTGATACGGTCCGCACCCTCCTCAAAAAGCAGGGCATTGGCGCCGGCTCATCCGAGTAAACGCTGTGCGCGGGCGATGCGAATCGACGTTCTCACACTTTTTCCGGAAGTGTTCGAACCGTTGGTCGCGTCAAGCATCGTCGGCAGGGCCCGACAGGCCGGGATCGTTTCGATCCATCTGACCGACTTTCGCGATTTCACAACCGATCGGCATCGAACGGTGGATGATCGACCGTTCGGCGGCGGGCCGGGCATGGTGCTGATGTGTCAGCCCGTATTCGACGCGGTGGAACAGGTGGATGCGCAGGCGGAGGTCACGGCGACGCGCCTGATTCTGACGCCGCAGGGTGAGCGATTGTCGCAGGGTCTCGTCGAAGAGTTGGCGATGTGTCCGCGACTGATGATGTTGTGCGGGCACTACGAAGGCTTCGACGAGCGGATTCGCGTCGGCCTGGGGGCCCGAGAGATTTCGATCGGCGACTACGTGCTGTCCGGCGGCGAGCCGGCGGCGATGGTGCTGATCGACTCCGTCGTCCGCCTGTTGCCTGGGGCCTTGGGCCACGACGAGTCGGCGGCGGACGAGAGCTTTTCCAGCGGTTTGCTGGAGTATCCGCAGTACACCCGGCCGCGGGAGTTTCGCGGCATGGAAGTACCGGATGTGTTGATTTCCGGCGACCACGGTAAGGTCGCCGCTTGGAGACAGGAACAGGCCCGGCAGCGCACGCGGCAGCGTCGCCCCGATTTGCTCGCGGATTCGAGCGAGGGCGACCGGCCGGGCACGAGTCCATGACGGCTTTGCGTTGGACGGCGACACGGATTGATGCACCCACGCCGACGACGATTCGGGAGCAAGCGATGAGAAAACCATTGATCGAGCTGGTGGAACAGTCGTACCTGAAGCCGAAGCCGCCGCAATTCAACATCGGGGACACCGTCGACGTCCACACGCGGATCGTCGAGGGTGACAAGGAACGCATTCAGGTCTTCAACGGCGTGGTGATCGCCCGGCGCGGTGCGGGCATCAATGCCAAGTTCACCGTCCGGCGCATCGTGGCCAACGAGGGCGTCGAGCGGACGTTCCTCATCCACTCGCCCAACGTCGTCAAGGTCGAGACGAAGCGCCGCGGCAAGGTCCGCCGTGCCAAGCTCTACTTCCTCCGCGACCGCGTCGGCAAGAAGCGAAAGCTGCGTGAACTTCGCGTTCATCAGAAGGCTGCACCGTCGGGGGAGTCGAAGTCGCTCGAGCCCGTCGGGGTCTGACGCCGATCGCCCATCGGGCAAGCCGCGGCATCTGATCTTCGGTTCGCGGGGTGAGCGCTCGGCCGAGCGATACCTGCGCCGACGCGGCCACCACATTCTCGGCAGAAACTTCACCTGCGCGGTCGGCGAGATCGACCTGATCACGCTCGACGGGGATACCATCGTCTTCGTCGAGGTGAAGACGCGCGCGTCGGACGAAGTGGCCGACGTGGCGGACGCGGCCGGCCCCGTCAAATGGCGCCGCGTCGAACGAGCCGCCCGCACCTACCTTCAGCAACACGGCGCCCAAAATGCCGCCGCACGATTCGACCTGGTGACCGTCCTATGGCGGCCGCACGGCAAGCCACAGATCGAGCACATCGAGGATGCGTATCAGGCGAAGTAACAGAGAATTGCATGGATTCCTTTCGTATTTTGGGCCAGCGGAAATTGGGTAATGAATTGTTCTGCTTGACTTTAATGAGTCGAATTTGATACATTCGTTGTGCGCGGCATATTGCCGTCGACCCGTCGGCAGCCCCGCACGAGGTCGGAGTGGCTTTATGAAGGACGTGCGTGCCAGTCATCGTGGCGGTACCGATCCCCGTCGTGCGCTCAGCCTAACTGAGGTCGTTGCCTCGGTTCTCGCGTTGGGATTCCTGGCGTGTGCGCTTCTCCCGTCGCTCGGGGCTGCGCGGAGGCGGTCGCAGCAATCGACGTGCGTCGATCGACTTCACGCGCTAGGGGAGGCCACTTCGCTGTTCTCGGCCGATGACGCAACGGAGAACGCCATACCAGTACACCCGTTGTTCTCGAAACAGGATCCGCAAAACCCCGCGTACATCGGCGCGTACGAATGGGGCGGCAAGAGTGGTATCGGGCGCACCGGATGGTATCACGGCGTCGGCTCACCAGAGATGAATAGTCGCTACGGCACTCAGGCCGGCTTCGGTCCCGCCACCAGGCCGCTGAACAAGTATCTTTATCCTCACGGTTTTCGCAACAACAACGAGCCCACGATCAGCCGCACGGGCTGGATACTCGATACGAAGCTCGATCTTCCTGCGTTTCGTTGTCCTGCGGATGACGGCCCACCTTCCGGTGGCCAATGCCCGGACTGGCTGCACCACAAGGACCGAAGCGCGTATGACCAGTTCGGCACGAGTTATTCGGCAAACATCTTCTGGGTAGTGTCGAGTGAGGGAACGCTTCAGAGCAACTCCCCCTATCTTCGCCCACAGTCTCAAGTTCCCAACCCCTCTCGAACGACGCTGTACGAAGAGGCCATAGGAAGCTGGGTCTGGAGCGTCCGGCGGTACCCCGAGGTGTGCCTCTGGAGCGGCCAGGGGCTTGACCCCGGCCCCACGTGGAGCGTCCGAAGCTGGCATGACAAGGCCTGGACTTACAACATGGCGTTTGTGGACGGGCACGCCGGACCGCGCGCGATCTATATTGAAGGTAGCGAAGACAACCACGGCTACGCGCTACATCGTCGTATCGAACGGGTCTTCGACGACGATGACATGCAAACCAGGTATCAATGCATCATTGTGCGTGGGGACGGGTGGCAGAAGGACACGCTGCCTGCTCCCTTTATCGAAACGGGGCTGCACGGCTTCGCTAGCCTTTCGTACGAGAACTGCTTGGATGGTGCTAACTGACCGGTTGATGCCAGCGTGGCCGGCACAGCTTCGGGAATTGCGATGGCGCTTCTACTGACAATGTTGTGCATACTGCTCGTCGGCGGCGTGCCGAACGACGAATGCACCGCGGCGTTGCAGATTACCGGTGCGGGGATTTTTCCGTTTCAAAACGAAGGCGCTGCACTGGACGGCCCGCCGCACGCAGCGTGCTCAAGGAACGAAAGCAACGGTGGTGGAGATGACATCGCCTCTGACGTGTGGTACTGCTGGACCGCGAACTGCGACGGCGTCGTAACGGTGGATACCTGCGGGCAAACCAGCCTGGACACGCGCCTGGCAGTCTATGACGGGTGCCAATGCCCGCACGACGACTCGTCCCTGCTCGCGTGCAACGATGATTTCAACACAGACGATCTGATCAATCTGGGTCAGGAACAATGCGGTACGCAATCGCGCGTTCAGTTCAATGCAGTCGCGGGCCAGGCGTACCTGATTCGTCTCGGGTCGGAGCCAAGTGTCGGCGGGGGCGAGGGAACATTCACGGTCACGTGCGGTGAAGTTCCGACCGAGTTGCCTTGTGCCCAGCCCGATGATCATTGCAGGCGTCCCGGCAGGTGGGGTGCACTTGAGGCTAATGGCGAAACGAAGTTCGTGGCCGACGATTTTTCGCCTGCGGTGGACGGGGCGCTCACTACGATATGCTGGTGGGGCGCCTACGTGGATGAGTCCGGCGCCTGCGCTCCGCCCGCTGACGCTTTCGAGGTGACCTACTATACCCAGGGTTTCGGCTTGCCCGGTCCGGTGCTCGCCGGCCCGTTCCGTCAGTCGGACGGCAGCCTAACGGTCGAAGGACCGATCAGAACGACCGGGCGCCTTTTGGACCAGTATCAAGAGTATGCCTACAGCGCGGTACACGATCCGGTGAATGTCGTGGCCGGCGGGTGTTACTGGGTGCAGATTATCAATCGACTCGACGGGGACTGTCGCTGGTACTGGGAGATGTCCAACGACGATCTGCGTGATGTGGTTTACACGGCCGACCTCGTGCCTGAGCCACACCTCAGTGAATCGGTCAGCGGTAACATGTCCTTCTGCACTGGGCTTCCGCTCGAGCGTGGCCATATCTGCCAGATCACACCGTCTAACGACAAGTGTGCGAATGCAATAGCGATCCGCGAAGGCATGACGCCGCTGAACACGACCAGCGCCGTAACGAGTCCTTACCTTCCGGATCAGTCCTTCCCATGTTCCGCAGGCAGCGAATGCTGCGCGATGAAGGGTGACACGCAAGTTCACAAAGACGTCTGGTATAAGTACACGGCGCAGTGTGGTGGGACCGTGCACGTAGATCTGTGTGACGCCACGTTCGATGCCAAGATCGGCGTCTACAAAACACGCCCCTGCGATTCTCGCGCATCATGGATTGCGTGCAACGATGACTTCTGTGGCGATCCTCTCGGCGATCGTCCGTCCGTCGCCTTCGACGTCGAAGCCGATGTTACCTACTGGCTTCAGGTCGGCGGGTTTCAGTCGTTCGATCAGGATTATCAGGCGCCGAGTGATTGCTTCACGGAGCACGCACCCGAATCGGGCGGCGGCTGTGACGACCCCTACTGCGAAGCTACCGTCTGTGGGGATCCCACGTACGGCGGCTCTTCTTGTTGCAATGACGTGTGGGATAGATACTGCGTCCGGGGGGCGTACCAATATTGCTCCGGACATGCCGGCCTGGGGACCATACACCTTGGTTTGACGCCACAGCAGCCTGCAGGTGAGTCACTCAGATCTTATGCGGAATTCAGTTTGTGTTTCAGCGCGTCATGCGCCGTGGCTCCGTGCGACCCGCCCGAGTTTCACGGGCCGATCTGTCCGTGCAAGGACTATGACGTGGACGGGGACGTCGATCGTGACGACTACAAACTGTTTCAATTGAGCATGACCGGACCATTGGGCCCGGGTATTCGGTAGGCGCAAATCGAGCAACTCGCGTGTGTGCATCCGGAACGGTGGTGATGTCCATGTGCTGAGTTTGCTTGCCTGCTGCGCGGGCCGCGCGGCTGCTGCTCTGTGAACGCGACGTTCGTTGACACTGCTTGCATCGAGAGTGATGACGTGGCAACAAGCTCGACCTCTCGGCCGGACCCGAGCGGTGCGCCTCGCACCATCATGACCGTTGGCGGCCGATGTTACCGGGCGTGTGCCCCTCGTGCTCCAGCGACTACCGGGACTCGTCGATACGTGGATGGCCGATGTTGCCGGCGAGAGGGATCGCAGATGCAGTCGCCAGACCTTACCCCAGACGAACCGATTCGACTGGGGACACTTCAGTCGCTGGACATTCTCGATACGCCCATAGACGAGCGCTTCGAGCGGATCACACGACTGGCGCGGCGCGCGCTCGGCGTGGATGTTGCGGCCATCTCGCTGATCGACGCCGGCCGGCAGTGGTACAAGTCGATCCAGGGATTGGATGTCCGAGAAACCCCGCGGGACGTGTCGTTTTGCGGCCATGCGATTCTCGAGCCGGACGAGATGTTGGTCGTTCCCGACGCCCGGAAGGACCCTCGCTTTCATGACAATCCGCTGGTCGTGGGGCCGATGAACGTCGTGTTCTATGCGGGTTGTCCACTCGTGCTCGAGGGTTGCACGCTTGGCGCGTTGTGCGTGACCAAGTCCGAGCCGTATCACGCAACGGACGATGACCTGCAGGCACTTCGCGACCTGGCCGCCCTCACGGTCACCGAGTTGCACTCGGCCTGTGCCGTTCGGAAGCAGAATTCGCTGACGCGGCAGATCGAGATGGAGCGGCTCCGATCCAGCGTCGATCCCCTGACGTGGGTGTGGAATCGCCGCGGCATTTTGCTTTCGGTGGAGGAGGCCGTGTCCGAAGTGCATACCAGTGGCACCCGTGCGGCGCTGGCGATGATCGATCTTGACAACTTCAAGGCGCCGAATGACCAACACGGTCATGCGGTCGGCGACGAGATTCTGCGATCCGTCGCGCGCCGCATGCTCGCCGCCGTGCGCTCGGTTGACTCGGTGGGGCGTTACGGGGGCGACGAGTTCGTGGTCGTGTTCAATCCGTGCAGCGACGAGGAGGCGGCGCGAAACTCGGCCGCGCGGGTGCACTCGAAACTCGCTTCGACACCGTTCACCACCACGGCCGGGTTGATCGACGTCACTGCCAGCGTCGGCATCGCCATGGTCACGCCGGACGGGCCGATGACCGTCTCCGAGCTGATTGTCGCCGCCGACGCGGCGATGTACGAGTCGAAACGCCGCGGCGGCGGTCAAACCGTCGTGGCCGATAGGTTTCGACCCGTACCGGTGTAGTCGCTCAGGATCACTTCTTCACGGTCGCAGTTTTCGTCTACGGTACTGCAGGCTGCGGATCCGTCGTACGCTATTGCATCCGTATGGCGATCAGCGTGCGGTCGTCTTCCTGCTCGTGCGTGCCGGTGAAGGCGAGCAGCTTGTGGGTGACACAATCGATGATGTGCTGGGCGTTGGGTACGTTCTCTGATACGCAGCTCAGCAGCCGGTCCCGGCCGTAGAACGCACCCGCATCGTTTGTCGCCTCGGTGATGCCGTCGGTGTAGAGCAGCATGGTGTCGCTCGACCCGAGCCTGGTGTTCGCCACGGGATAGCTGACGTCGCGGTCCACACCGAGAGGCAACGACCCGGCCTGGTCGAGCTCACGCACGTTTGCGCCTGGGTCGACGACCAACGGCGGATTGTGCCCGGCGTTCGAGTAGGTCAGCGAGCCGTCGTTCAGGTCGAGCACGAGGTAGCAGGCGGTTACAAACGTGCCGTCGTAGCGATCGCTCTGGTTCATCAGTTGCCGGTTGGCACTCTCGAAAAGCTGTGCTGGTGTGCTACTGGTGTGGCACAGGCCGTGGAGAATCGTGCGGAGCATGGCCATGACGACCGCGGCGGGCGTGCCGTGTCCGCTGACGTCGGCGATCAGGATTCCCCACCGCCGATCGCCGAGGTCGAAGAAGTCGTAGTAATCGCCACCGGCGCGGGCGGCCGTCTGGTACGACAAGGCCACGTCGATCCGAGGGTCCTTCGGCGCGTGAGTCGGCAGCAGCGAGCGCTGGATGTCGGCGACACGCCGCATTTCGAAGTCCAACTCGGCGTAGGCTTCCTCGAGCTTCCGCGCGACCAGAAGATTGCCCGTCGCTCGCCCAAATAGGTTGGCGGTCAGCAGAGCGTCGGCCAGCTTGACGTTGTCGAAGTGGCGCGGATCGCTCGAGAGGCGAATCACCATGTTGAGCGATTCGCCGTTATCGTAAAGCGGCAGGGCGACGAGCGAACGCGCGAAGCCGATGAACGCGTGCGACGGATCGTCCGGATCGGTCGAGACGCCGCTCAACACGCGCGGTTCGCCTGCGTAGATCAACTCCGCGAGTCGACCGCCCTCGAGTACCGGCAACAGGTTCGGCTGCTTCCACGGATCGACTTCGTGCGCCGATCGCGAGTTTCTCGTCACGCGAACGCGAGGGTAGGTGAGCCCGCGGCGACTGAGCGAGACGGACGCCTCGCCGCCGAACAAGCGTCGTGCCCGGTCCCGGAAATACGAGACCATCTCCTGCGGGTCCGTCAGGGTGCTCATCCAACGAACCGACTCTTCGACAAATGACAGAAGGTCCTTGGGGCAAACATGCGGCGCATGGTGCGCACCACGGTGGTCCGCAAGCTCTGGGGGGCGGTGGGACTCGGCCATGGGATGATTATAGCCCGAAGTGCCGGAACGCGTCGAACGCAGCGGGCCTCGATCGACGGTACGACCAGGCGGGGCCGGTTCGGTTGACCCCGGATCGGCAGGGTGGGTATGATAGGTGCGAGAGGAACATGCAGCACTCCATACGCTCAGATACACCCGCCCACAACCGTACGCCGGATCGTCTACCGCGACCGCTGCGCGAGCCGGAGGGCGACAAAGACCGGCCGGAGCGGGCCGTCGTCGTTGGGGTTTTGTTGCCGGATACGCGGGCCGACCTTCGCGATCCGCTTGGCGAGTTGACGCTCTTGGCGGAGTCGGCCGGGGTCGAGGTCGTCGATCAGTTGATTCAGAAGCGAACCACGCTGACGCCGGCGTACGCCTTGGGCAAGGGCAAGCTGGAGGAACTCGTCGAGCGCGCCCACGCCCACGAGGCGGACGTGGTCATCTTCGACAACGACCTGTCGCCGCGGCAGATTCGCGGGCTGGAGCAGGCCATCTCCCGCAAGGTCATCGATCGGAGCGAGTTGATTCTCGACATTTTCGCCGCCCGGGCCAAGACGCACGAGGCGCAGCTCGAGGTCGAGCTCGCGCAGTTGCAATACACCGCCCCGCGGCTTCGCGGTATGTGGACGCACCTCGAGCGCATCGCGGGCGCCGGAGGCGCGACGGCCGCCGGTGCGGTCGGCGGCGTCGGGACGCGCGGTCCGGGTGAGCGGCAGATCGAGATCGACCGGCGTATCGTGAAGGATCGCATTGCCTACCTGAAGCGTCAGATCGAGGAGATCACGCGGCGCAAGGAGCGCGAAGTCCGCGCGCGAAGCGATCGGTTCACCGTATCGCTCGTGGGCTACACCAACTCCGGGAAAAGCACGCTGATGAACCGAGTCACCGGCGCGGGGGTGTACGCGGCCGATCAGCTCTTCGCGACGCTGGATACGAAGACCGTGCGATGGGATCTGGGGGAGGGGCGCATTGCGCTGTTGAGTGACACCGTCGGTTTTGTACGCGACCTTCCGCATCACCTGGTGGCATCGTTCACCGCGACCTTGGAAGAGACCATCCATGCGGACCTGCTGTTGCACGTCGTCGATATTTCGTCGCCGACCGCCTCGCAGCAGTTGCAATCGGTAGAGTTCGTGCTCGAGGAGCTCGGCTGTCACGAGGTGCCGTGTCTGACGCTGCTGAACAAGATCGACGCGGCGCACGACGGCGCATTGGCGGAAATGTTGGCCCGACGTCACGGCGACCAATTGCAGATTTCGGCGCTCACGGGTTCCGGTATCGATGAGTTGGTCGCCGAAGTCGCGCGACGGATGCGCGGCCAGACGATCGACGTGACCGTGCGCCTGCCGCACTCGGCCGGCAAGCTGCTGGCCGAGCTGGATCGTTGCGCGGAGGTGCACGATCGTCGCTATCTCGACGATGGCGTCGAGCTCGACGTGCGCATCGGCAGGCCCCAGTTGGCACAGCTCGCGGGGCGCCATCGCGAGTTGGTGGTGCCGGATGGTGTCATCGATTCGCAAGGCGACCTTCCGTTTGAGTGATTCATGAATCGCGCGACGAGCATGAAGTACGTGTTGAGCATGGACGGCGGGGGGTATGGGCAAGAATCGCGCCGCTCCGCTGTGGACTCTTCAAGAGCCATGTCCGCAGCGATTCTCGCCCGTAATCTTGGCGGGTCGGCTATCGCCACGGGCAAGCTACTGGGGATGCGCGCGCGGCGCCCTCGGCTATCCCGACGTCGCATGCGTCTCGCAAATACCCTGCGATGGGTCCGCTTGCCCATGCCACCCACGCACAGCGCGTGCGGCATGCGTGTGTTCAAGCGCCGGTGGCCGGCGACAACCGCGTGGGCCGCCTGTGCCGTGATGATCCTCCTGGTGGTGTCAGAGGCCGGGGAAGCCGTCGAAACGACGCGCGTCGATTTGGAACTTCGGACCGGGGGGCGCATTTCGGGGCTCGTGGTCGAGGAGAGTGCGGACGGGCTGGTCGTTGTGCACGATCGCACGCCTTATGTGTTTGCGTGGCGGGCGATGAAGCCCGAGTCGGCCATGAAGGCCAAGAAGCAGCTCCTGACGATGAAGCATGGCGATTCGCGCGACCTGTCGCCGGACGACTACCTCGCGCTGGGGGCGTTGGCGCTGAAGCTGGATATCAAGGTGGCCGCGGTGAATCTGTTGCGTCGGGCCAGGCAGGGCGATCCCGGTCTGGCGAGGCGCGCGGATGAGTTGCTGGCGGCGTATCGAAAGCACGAGAGCGCGCTCGAACAGAATGATACGCCGTTTGCGTCCCACGAGCTTCCGCCGCCGGACGCGACTGCGCCCGAAGCCAAGGCCGACGGGCTTGCTGACGAGCTTCCGCCCACCCAGACCTCGCCCGAAATCCGCGCGCAGGTCGATGCCATCTATCGCAAGTTCGGGGACAAGGTGCGCGAGGTGCTTGGGAATGACATCAAGCTTGTCGAAACGAAGCACTTTCTGATCTGGACGGACTGGCGGTCGCAGTATCACGCGCGCCTCGCCGCGTGGTCGGAGGCGATGTACCGCGCGATGTGCGCTCAGTTCGACCTCGACCCGAAGGGCAACGTCTTTTTGGCCAAGTGTCCGATCTTCTGTTGGCGATCGAAGGGGCGATTCGAGAAGTTCGCGCGTGATTTCGATGGCTACGACGGTACCAATGCCTCGGGCTACACGCGGTCGATCGAGCGCGAGGGTCACGTGCACGTCGTGTTGCTGCGCTGGGGGCATACGGACATCGACTTCGACCGTTTCGCCGCGACGCTTGTTCATGAGGGGACGCACGCGTTTGTCCATCGCTTGTACTCGCCGCGTCTGATTCCGCACTGGATCAACGAGGGATTGGCCGAGTTGATGTCGGAGCGGGTGCTCGGCGACCGGAGCGATGCCGGCGAAGAGGCGGCCATGCTCGCGCGAGCCTATGTGCGCTACGATTGGCCGCTGGGTGACCTGCTGACGAGCACCGGGCCGATTCGCGTCGAGCAATACGGGCTCGCGTGCAGCGTCGTGACCTACCTCGAGCACCTGGGAACGAAGCGGTTCGCGGGACTGATTCGCTCGCTGAAGGACGGAAAGCCGCTGGCTGAGGCGCTCGCCGCCAACTACGACGGCCTGACCGCCGAGCGTCTGGAGGCCGACTGGCGTGCCTGGATACGGAAAACCGATCCCGTGCTGAACCCGCCGGACACGGAGGACAGCCGGATTCCGTGGCGCCGACACGGGGCGGGGAACTGATGCCTGGTTCGTTCAGGGCCGATAAGTATCCTGTAGCGGCCGTGCGCGCCGGTGGAGACGCGGGTCGGGCGCGTGGTAGAGCTACCTATGGCGTCATCGAGTAAGAAGAAGCGTTGGTTCAACGTGCTGCGAGCCGTGATCTGCGCCGGTGCGCTGTGGTTCGTGATTCAAGGCGTGACGTGGCGGGATCGCGTCACGCTGGCGGATGGCACCGAGTTGGTCGGCACCGCGACGATCCACGGCGACGCGGTCGCGTTTTCCTCCGGTGATGCTCCGGCGCGACAGATTCCGTTGGACGAGATCGCGAAGGATGACCGAGGCGCGCCGATGGTCGCGCTCGGGCTGGCGTCGGCGTGGTGCGAGGCCAACAAGTGGCTGCTGGTTCTCGCGGTGCTGCTTCACTTCCCGGTGATCTTCCCGCAGGCGCTGAGGTTCAAGTGGCTTCTGTCGGCGCAGGACATCCGAATCGGCTATCCGGAATGTCTGCGGCTGTCGTTCGCCGGCAACTTTCTCAACTTCGCGGCTCCGTTCGGGTCGTACGGCGGGG
>Ga0055449_10000350_pt1 | contig 13076 bp, 3 predicted proteins | sample China_Galinas_PW_2_FD_57739 | JGI IMG/M metagenome (GOLD analysis project Ga0055449, IMG submission 57739) | Wetland microbial communities from San Francisco Bay, California, USA, that impact long-term carbon sequestration - China_Galinas_PWB_D1 | ecosystem: Environmental > Aquatic > Marine >... | reverse complement strand
GCAGCAGCGGGCGACATAGTCTGCATCCGCCTGCCGGGAGACGAGAACGCGAATGTCCCGGCCCTTGATGATCGCGTCGATCACATGGGGAAGCCCGAGGATCTCGTTCAGAACGGCGCGCCGCGCGTCCGCCTCCACACGCACCGCGAAGGTCCTCCCTTCGAGACGCTCGGAAAAGGTCTTCGGTGGCCCCGAATCCAGCAACCGTCCTTCGCTCAACAGAAGAACGTCGTCGCAGCGCTCCGCCTCATCGAGATAGGCGGTCGCCCACAGCACACTGATGCCATCGGCGACCAGAGCGCGCACGATGTCCCACAGCTCACGCCGCGATACCGGATCGACGCCGACGCTTGGTTCGTCGAGCAGCATCAGCGGCGGCGGGCGAACCAGTGTGCAGGCCAGTCCGAGTTTCTGTTTCATGCCGCCCGAAAGCTGGCCGGCGAGACGCGACCGGAACGGCCCCAGCCCAGTAAAGTCCATCAGATAGTCGAAGCGGGATTGCCGTTCGTCGGTGGCGAGGCCCTGAAGGTCGGCATAGAGCGTCAGATTTTCGAGAACGCTCAGATCCTCATACAGGCCGAAGCGCTGCGGCATATAGCCGACGCGCGCCTGGATCTCCTGCGGGTCGGCGCCGACATCCAGGCCGAGAGCGCGGATCGAGCCCGAATCAGGTTTGAGCAGGCCGGTAACCAGCCTCATGAGCGTGGTCTTGCCCGCGCCGTCTGGGCCGACGAGCCCGGTCAGCCGCGCCGATTCGATCGAGACCGAGAGGCGGGACAGCGCCGTGATCACGCGCCCGGCCGCCTGGAAGGTCTTGGTCACGTCTTTGAGTTCTATGACCGGCGTGCTCACGGATATCTCCCGCACGGCGCCGTCACTGCGACGCGGGCCGGCTGGTCTCGTTTCCTCCAGATCCCGGCATCAGCCGCACTGTCGCGGGCATGCCTTGGCGCAGGCTGCTGTCGGGATCGTCCACATAGACCCTGACCCGGTAGACGAGGCTCGTTCGAACCTCCGCTGTCTCGACCGCTTTGGGCGTAAACTCCGCGACCGGGGATATGAAGCCGACCCATCCTTCATGGACCTTGCCGGGCTCCGAATCCGTATAGACCTGCGCTTTCATGCCGGGATTGATCTTTCCCATATCGGGCTCCGGTATATAGGTACGCACCCATATTGGGTTGGAAAGAGCGAGCGTATAGACCGGCGCCTGCGGTTGCACGACGGCGCCGGGCTCGACGATCCTGGTCTTGATGACGCCATCATCCGGCGCGAAGAGCTTGGTATAGGTCAATTGGCTGCCCGCGAGAGCCAGTTGCGCCTCCTGGGCGGCCAAGACGGCCCGGGCCTGAGCGATATCCTCCTTGCGGGGCCCCTGAATCGCCAGAGCCAAGCGTTGCTGGGCACCCGCCAACTGGGCCTGAAGGCTTTTGACGCTGGCGCGGTTCTGGTCGAGCTTCTGCTGGGCGGCGACCTGGGTTCTCGCCAGTTCCTCGGTTCGCTTCAGGTTGATCCTGGCGTCTTCGAGATTCGCCTGGATCGCCTGAACATTGGCGCGGGCTTCTTTGATCTCCTCGGGCCGGCTGCCCGCTAGGAGGCGATCCAGTGTCGCCTGTTGAGCGTCGACGCCGGCCTTGGCGGCATCGACCTGGGCCTGATAGGTCTCGGGCTCCAGCGTCGCCAGAAGCTGCCCTTTCTTGACCCTGTAGCCCTCTTCAACATCCATGGTCTTGATACGCCCGGCAACATTGAAGGCGAGATCGGCTTCGCGAATATCGACATTGCCGTAGAGAGTGATTTCGCCATTGGCCGCGCGCTTATCGCGCCAGTGATCGAAATAGGCATAGGCTCCAATAGCCGCCACTGCGATGACGACTAATCCGATCATCTGTTTCTTTCGACTGAGCATCCAAGGTGATCCGTGAAACATACAGATTTGCGTTTCGTGCTACCGAAACGGCATTCTGCGAGTTGAACTCGAAATCAGGAGATCGAAGCGACATAACGCGGCCTGCCACGCATCGAAGATCAAAGCCGCATTGAAGTAAATTTGATACCAGGAAACGTTGCGAGCATTGACCTTGATCATCAAGTCTTCGCGAGCCCACCGGCGGAGGAACACCAAGCAGGGTGTGATTGCCAGTTAATCGCTATGGAATACGAGCTCCGTGCCTGCTTTATCGCGATCTGCGGCTGTCGGACCGGCTGTGACCAGCCCTCGAGAACGACACAGCCATCCTCTCAAACCCACCTAATGTATTGAAATTAAACTGGTGCCCCGGGTCCGACTCGAACGGACACTCCCTTGCGAGAACCAGATTTTGAGTCCGGCTTCGGGGTGTCCGGCGTGTATTGGCTGGTGCTGAAGAGCCCGGATTCGTTGGGGTCCTTGTCCGGCCAGTCTCGCCCTGTGATGGCATGTGATAACGCTGTGGCTGTCAAATGGCTTTCAAAAAATTTCCCTCGCCAATTCGTGCCGCGACACGACGAACCAGACGAGAGTCTGGTACGTGTGCGTTATCAGCTGCGTGCCTAGAATCGCTGCGTGAATTCCAAGAACGACGTGCCCGAGGATCCGGTTCCGCGCAGATCCCCATCCGCCCTGAACGATAGTGACGAACCATTGTCCTTGTCGCCGGAGAGGACAAGAGCGCCGCTCAGTCGCAGTCCATTCCGGGCGCGAAGGCCCATCGGCACCGTAAATGACATGCCGTCAGGTGCGCCCGCGAAACGAGCCGTAATGCTGTTGGAACTCACGCCGATATCTCGCGTCCAAGCAATACTCAGCCGCGAGGCAAGGTGGCCGATGACCGTGTCGGCGTCCCAACTGGCGCGGGTGCCCAGATTCGATTCGAGGTAGTAGGCCCGATGGCCGTCGACCTGAAGGTCGAAGCCCAGGTTGTCGTTCTGATCGAAGCCCGACTCGCGGACAGAACCGAACTGCATCGAGACATACAAGTCCGGATGCATGCCGCCAATCTTCACGTTGCGGCCGAGCTCTGTGTAGGCTGACATAACGTGGCTCGAATAGCTCGCGGGCAGGCCAAAGCGCATGTCGCCGAGCGTGACCGTGCCCTCGCTCTGGATCCGGGTGTTGCCGAGCGAGACAACCGTGTCCAGATAGCCGTTCTTTCCGAGTCGCTGTGAGCCGTATAGCGAGAACAGTGTCCCATGCGTCGCGCTCGGTGTCAGATCTGTGCTCGAGGCCAAGGCCGCCGAACTGGCGCCGACACTCCAGCCCATGATCGTGCTGTTGCCAAGCGCGAAATCGAAACCGGTCGTCACGCCATCGGTACGGCCGCTGAGCCCACTGCCGCCAACCGGCAGATCAGTGAAGCTTGCGCTCCAGACCCCAAGCGTGGGCCCTGACGGTGTGTGGCTCCGACTGCTTTCCGCATAGGCCATCGCCGGATGATCGAATGCGGTACTATCCGCGTTCGAGGTCAGGTTGCGATGTTCTCTCAGGCTGTAGAGCCGATGTTCCGCCGCATGCATGTGTCTGCGCGCTGTGTCGTATGTCTCGCGGGCATGACGCGCGTAGCGGTGCGGGCTAAGGCTGCGGTAGAGCGAGCCGAAGTCTGTATCGGTGGGCAACCGCTGGAGCCCGGCCAGGAAGTCGGCCAGATGGCCGGTCGCGACAGGCGCGAGTCGGTCGAGATAATTGCCGACCGCAAGCTCGATCCGGCTCGTAGACGAGGCGACGCTTGTAAACGGCGCCACGGCCGCGACGACGTTCAGATCGGCGGCTTGCTGATCGAGGCTGAAACTCAGGAACGCCGTTGCCATGGGCAACGTCTCGGTCGAGAAGCTGCCGGTCAGTGACGTGGCGGTGATCACGTCATAGGTCGTGCCGTCGAAGAACAGCTTGTCGCCCGCGGCGACCTGGATTTCGCCGGCGAGCGCCGCCGTTCCCGTCACGGACAGCTGACCGAAGGTTCCATCGCCGTCGACAAAGGTTCCGAAAACGCCCGATGAGCTATAACTGTAGTTGCTGCCGATCTGAAGCGTGCCGCCCGTGACCGAGAGATATTGCATGGTCGGCAGCGAGGCGACGGAGAAGATCCCGGCACCTTGCTTCATCGCCCGCTCGAAGCTCGAATAGCCGTAATTGAAGCTGCCTTCGCCGTTGAACAGAAGGCGGTCGGTGCCGGAGCCGCCGTTGACCGAGCCGACGATCGTCGGCGTGCCGGAAATTTCCAGTGTGTCGTTATCGGCCCCGAGATCGATCGTGCCCTGAGTGTAGGAGCCATCGAGGAGCCAAAGCGTATCGTTGCCGGCGCCTGTCGTGACGGCGATTGCCTGAGCGCCCGACGTTGAGGAGTGCTCGGGGTGTGAGTTGGTCAGGCCGCAGTCGATGCCGATGGCTTTGAGGATTTCCTCCAACGGGCAGAAACCGGGGCTGGAACTCGACACGGCGCTGACACTCGGCGAGGCAATAGCGCGAATGGTGCCGGCGTTCTGCACGAAATCGTCGCCCGAGCCGGTCTGAACGGCGATGGCGTGGGCATTCCTCGCATAGGCCGACGAGGTGGCCGTTGCATCGCCGTCGAGGCCCACCGCGTCGGCCCGCGAATTGGCCGAGGCATAGGGCGTCGAACGAACGTCGATCGTGCCCGTGTTGATGATCGAGTTTCCGCCGTCTCCGGCAAGGATTCCATAGGCGGCAGCGTTATCCGCCGCGGCATATGTCGTCGCGAAGGCGTCGAGGCCCGTCAGGATGTCGACGCCGAGAACGGACTCGGTGTGCGAATGCGTTACCGCATCCGCTTCGGCCTGATTGGCCTTCGGCGCCGAGAGAACGGTCAGGTTGCCGTCATTGACGATGGTGTTCGCGCCATTGCCGACCTGAATGCCGGTTGCCCGCGTGTCGTTGACATAGACATATGACGTCGATCTCGAGTCCGGCTGGCGGAAGAAGTCGATGCCGTCGGCATCGCTGTCCGTATCCGCGTCCCCAACGGGTGCAGCGGTTACGGTGATATCGCCGCTGTTCGAAATCATGTTGTCGCCGCTGCCGGCCCCAATGCCATAGGCGCGCGTGCTATCGATCGTCGTCGTAGCGACCGCCGTGCCGTCGCCGGAGGCCAGCGCGTCGGCATCGGCATTCGCGCCCGAATGACCGGTCGTTGCCACCAGAACCGTCAGTGCCCCGGTGTTGCCGATAGCGTTCGCGTCGTCGCCGACGGCAAAGCCGGTCACCGAGAGATTATTCGCGGAGGCGGATGAACTGGCGTTCGCATCCGCATCGATGCCGAAAATCGAGGAGAGCGTATTGCCCTTTGAAGCCGAGCTCGCCCGGCTGTCACCGCCGAGCGTTAGGCTAACGGTTCCGTCGTTGATCAACGTGTTTAGGCCTGCGCCGCCATCCATGCCGACGGCGGAGGAACCGAGATACGTGATTGAGCGCGACACGGTGTCCGTGAAGAAGCCGCCGGTATTCGCCTGGTTGCTGGAAAACGGATTGGCATAGGTGGCGATGGTGATACTTCCGGAATTCGTCAGCGTGTCGTCGCCGGCATTGCCCGTGAGACCGACCGCCGTCGCGGAGCTCGTACCGGTCGAGGTAACCTTTGCGCCGCCCGCGGTCACGGTCGTGTTGCCCGTTCCCGTCGCATTGGCAATCGCGGTGACGCCCAGAGTGCCCGTGTTCGAGATCATGTCGTCGCCGGTACCACCGGCCATCGCGCGGCCGAGTGCGCTGGCGGAGAGTGTCGCGCTGGAACTCGAGCCGCCGATGAATGAATAGGCCGCGCGGTTGATCGTAATGCCGGAATCCGCGACGACGCCGAGGACGCCCGTATTGATCATGGTGTCGGCGTCATCGCCGCCATCCATGCCGGTGGCTGTTGTCGTGCTGGTCGTCGCCGAGCCGGACGAGGCGCTGCCGAAGACGACCGTGACGCCGCTGCTCGCCGTCAGGCGCGACGTCGCGCCGACTGCGGCCGTGCCGTCATTCTCGATACCGTCGAGACCGCTGCCGCCGGCAAAGCCGGTTGCGGTCGTGTCCGCGGAAACGGTGCCGCTCGATGAGGCGACACCCGCGAAGCTGAAGGAGCTCGAATTGAGCGTCATCGTCGCATGTGAGCCGACGGTGACGGCGCCGGTCGAGATCACCGTGTCGTCGTCCACGCCGCCGTCCATACCGGTTGCCGTAGCGGTCGTGCCGAGCCCCGTGCCCGACGTGGCGACGCCGGCAATCACGACGTTATGGCCGCTGATGGTTCCGGTCGCGTTGGCGTCGGAATTGACTGTACCGTCGTTCTGCAACAGGTCGATGCCGTCGCCGCCCGCGATACCGGTCGCCAGCGCGTCGGATCCTGCCTGCGGCTTCGACGCTGCATAGCCGGCAAGCGAGAAAGTCGTCGCGCTTGCGGTCATGGAAGCCGTCGAGGTGACGTCCACGAGCCCGGTCGAGATCACCGTGTCGTCACCGCTACCGGCATCGATGCCGAGCGCGTTGACGAGAGAACCGGAGGCAAGATTGTCGAGCGCCGCGCCGAGGATGCTGACGTTGACGCTGTTCGCCGTGAGGGTCGCCGACGCATCGATATCCATCGAGCCGTCATGGGCGATCACATCGTCATCGGCGCCGCCATCTATTCCCTTCGAGAGGGAATTCAGCGTGAAGGCGCCCTTGGTCGCCGCCGCCCCCGCCAGCGTGACGCTGGTCGAGGAACTCGATGACGTGATGTGAGACGAGACCGTCATCGTCGAGCCCGTCTGGGTGCCGATCTGATCCGCGCCCGCGCCGCCGCCAATGCCGGTTGCATTTGCGTTGGCCGAGACACTACCGGCACCGATGGCCGCGCCGAGGATGTTCACGTTCACGTTGGACGCGTGCGTGCTGGCGCCTGACGAGACGTTGAGCGTTTCGGTGTTCAGAATGATGTCATTGCCGCGCCCGCCTTCGATGCCCGTGCCGTTCGCGGTTGCATTGGTCTCCGTGCCGCCGACGGACGCGCCCGCAAGCGTGACGTTGACGGTTCCGGCCGTGACCGACGCCGTCGACGTGACGGTCACCACACCGTCGTTCTGGATCTGGTCGTCATCATCGCCGCCGTCGACGCCGGAAGCATTGGCGGTCGCTGTGGTTCCGGCGCCACCAAGCGCCGCGCCGATGAGGTTCACATTCACAGAGGAGCTCTTGGCGGTCGCTGAGGCCATAGAGTCGATGGCCGCGTGGTCGGTGATGACGTCCATTCCCGCGCCGCCTTCGATCCCGGCGGCGGTCGCTTCCGCCGTGGTGCCGACATCCGCGTCGCTGTCGCCGATCAGGCCGACGGACACACCGGTGCCGCCCGTCGTCGAGGTTGCCGATGCCGTGATCTTCGCCGTGCTGTCGATGGAATCATCGCCATTGCCGCCATCGACGCCATAGGCGGCAGAGATGGCATTGGTCGTCGCGTCGCCGAGCCCTGCGCCCGCGAGATTGACACTTACACTCGTCGCCGGGGCATCCGCCGTGGCGGTGCTGTTGACGATCCCGGCATTTGCGACGAGATCGTTGCCGTCATCGCCGCCGATGCCGGTCGCGGTAGACGTCGCCGTCGTATCGACATTGCCGATCGAAGCGCCGACAAGATTGACGGTCACCGCCGTCCCCGAGGCCGTCGCATGGGACGTGGCGTTCACCGTGCCCGTATTGCCGAGGCCGTCGTCGCCCGTACCGCCGCGCATGCCGGCCGCGGTCGCCGTGGCATCGGCATTCGTATCACCGAGCGAGGCGCCGACAAGGTTGACGGAAACGGTCGGCCCACCGGCCGTTGCGGTCGCAGTGGAATTTATCAGGTTCTGGTTGACGACAGTGTCGTTCCCGCTGCCGCCATCCATACCGGCCGCGTCGATCGTCGAGGTGGTCCGGACGCGGGCGAGCGACGCGCCGCCGGGCACGAAAGCAACAGGTGCGGTGACCGAGACGCTTGCGGCATGGGCCGTCGAGGTTCCCGTGACCCAGATCTCGCCGGCGTTGATCAATTGGTCGTCGAGCGCGAGCGGATCGATCCCGGACGTATCGCCGCCGAAGATGCCAACGGCGTGACCATCCGCCGTGATGTCCGCATCCGTCAGGCTCGCGCCGAGTGCGACACCTTCGAGCGTACCTTCCAGTGTTACGGAGACGCTGGTGCCGCTGGCCGTTGCGGTCGAATTCGAGTCGATACGGGCCGTGTTGGTCACGAGGTCGGCACCGTCGCCGGTATCGACGCCGAAAGCGTTGGATGTGGATGTCGCGCCGGTCCGGGCGAGCGCCGCGCCGCCGGAGAGACCCGCCCCCGCGATACCGACATCGACGGACACACTGTTCGATGCCGCGTCGGACGTCGATGTTGCGGTGACCTGATTGAGCACGGAGACCTGATCCGCACCGCTGCCAGAATCAATGCCCGTGGCATTCGCCGTCGCATCGGTATGCGCGTCGGTGAGTGCCGCTCCGAGCGCCGCGCCCGCCATGGATCCCTGGACGGCCACGGAGGTGGAGCCGCTATGGCCTGTCGCCGACGCGATCGACGTGGTCGAGCCCCCGAGCGCGATCGTATCGTCGCCCGTGCCGCCATTAACGGCGGTGGAGTCGGATTGGGCCGTGACGCCCGTCCGCGCAAGCGAGGCGCCGCCGGCGAGGCCGGCTTCGAAGGTCCCCGAAATATCGACCGAGACGCTGGTCGATGTCGCATTCGTGGTTGCCGAGGCCGACGCGTCGCCAATGCCGGCGACGGTGTCGTTGCCCGGACCTGCGTCGATGGCCGTGCCGTCCGCGGTCGCATCGGTATGCGCGTCGGTAAGCGCCGCGCTCAGAGCCACACCGGCTATGGTTCCCTGAAGGGCGACCGATACCGAGGTGCTGACCGAGTCCGACGTGGCGTCGGCCGTTGCCGTACCGTCATTTGTGATCGTGTCGCCACCGCTGCCACCGTCGATCGCGACGCTGGTCGAGGTTCCGTTGGTGGATGTGTCGGTCAGGCCGAAACCGGCGGCAAGGCCCGCTTCGAGCGCCGCGCCGATATCCACCGACACGCCGACGGAATGCGAGTTTGCGTTGCTGGTCGCCGTGATGGAACCGGTATTGGTCACGCTGTCCGCCCCACTGCCGGCGTCGATCCCGTAGGACTGGGCATCGGCGGTCGTATCCGCCTGGGCGAGAGCTGCGCCGAAGGCGACGCCGGTCGTTGCGAGCTGTCCGGCGACGGAGATCGAGTTGCCGTTGGCATGGGTGGTCGAATCAGCGGTTATTGTGCTGCCGTTCTGGATTGTGTCGTTGCCCCCGTCGCTGTCGATGCCGCTGCTGAGCGCATGGGCATGAGCGCCGGAAAGCGTAAGTGCTTCGCCGCCGCCGAACCCGGATTCCATCGTGAGCGAGGCATCGACGCCGATCGAATTCGCGTTTGCCGTCGCATCGGATGTCGCGGTGAGATCGTGAGAGTTGACGAGGAAGTCGTTTGCATCGAAGGCGGTAATGCCGGAGGCATTGGCTGTCGCATCGCTGGTCGTGTCGGCGATGGCGAAGCTAGCCGACCCGCCCTCCAATACGCCCGATACGGCGAGCGAGACGGAATCCGTTTGAGACTTCGCGGTGGCATCCGCCGTGATGGCGCCCTTGTTGTCGACGCTCTGGTCGTTCGATTGCCAGTCCACGCCGGTAGATGTCGCCGTAGATGTCGCGCCGGCGCGTGTGATCGCCGCATTGCCCGCGAAGCCCAGCTCGGCGGTGCCCGAGAGATCCAGCGCAGCGCTTGTGGATACCGCGTTGGCATTGGAGACGGCGTCGATGGAGCCCGTGTCAGTGTTTTCCAGTTGATCCGCTCCGTCGCCGCCCGCAATGCCGGTCGATGTCGCCGTGGCCGTGGCGCTCGTGTCCGCGATCGCGCCGCTGACCACGACGCCTTCGGTGGCGCCCTCGAGACCGACGCCGACACCGGTGCTGATGGCGTCGGCATCCGAATTCGCCGTGACGCTGCCCCGGTTCCTGATGACATCGTCCCCGCCACCGCCGTCGATCCCCGTGGCCGTGGCATTGGACGTCGTCGCATTGCGTGTCATGGCAAGCTCGCCGATGACGTTGAGGCCCTCGCCTTCGAAGGACATCGTTACCGACACGCCGGTCGATGTGGCCTTCGACTTGCCCAGGACGTCGATCACGCCTCCCGTGTCGTTGATCAGCGTGTCGCTGCCGCCATCACCCGCCATGCCTGTCACGAAGGATTCGGCGAGGGTTTCGGTATCCGCGATTGTGAAGCTCAGATCATACGGGGCGCCGCCTTCCGTGGGCGCAAACTCCGGCATCTCGAACGAGACGCTCACGGCATTCGCTTCCGACGACGCGCTGAAATCGATCGTGCCGGAATTCGTCAGGGAGTCGTTGCCGGACCCTCCTGAAATCCCGGTGCCCGTGGCTGTGGCCTTGGCGCCTGCGCCGCCGAGCGTCGAGCCTGGCAGATAGGAGAATTCGCTCGGGATCAGCGATCCGGGCAGGCTGATCGCAACGCCGGTTTGGCTGGCGGTCGCGACGGCGCCCACCGGATCTCCAGTAGCGCCGTCGAATTTGCCGAAGATCGTGCCGGTGTTGACGATCGTATCGTTTTGGTCGCCGCCCGAAATGCCGACGATCTCAGCAGCCGAGCTGGTGTCCAGATTGGCGAGCTTCTGGCCCGAGAAGACGGGGATGAAGGCCGACGGCGCGCCCGCAACCGCGAGCGCGATGTTTACAGATGACGCATCGGCTTTGGCCTGGAGTCCGATGAAGCCGTTATTCGTAATCGTGTCATAGCCCGAGCCGCCTTGAAGGCCGATCGAAAGCGCATTCGGATCATCCGACCCTGAACTTGCCGAATTGCCGAAGAGCTTTTGAATCCCTGACCCGATCACAGTCACGTCGACCGGCGTCACGTTGAGGCCGAAGGAATTGCTCTCCGTCGAGGAGCGGATGTCCATCGTCGCGCTGTTCAAAATAGTATCGCTGCCCCATCCGCCGTCGATGCCGATCGAGGTTGCGCGAGGATCCATGGCGATGTTGCCGCCGGCGACGTCGATCAGGTTGAACTCGATGGTATTGGAGGAGACCGAAGCCGAGGCGTTTGTGGAGAGCTGTCCTGAATTCGTCAAGGAATCCACGCCCCCGCCGCCGGCAATTCCGGTCGCATTGGCGATCGCGGACAAAGTCGAATTGCCGATCCCGCCGTCTGAGGCGCTGAGCGTGATGGTTGTCCGCGTCGCCGAGGCGTTCGCGTGGACGCCGAGCGTGCCCTGATTCGTCAGCGTGTCGTTCCAGTGATTGCCGCGAATACCGATGGCGTCCGCCTGAGCCGTGATCGACGTGTCGCCAGTACCGTTGACGATGTTGATGCTGAATTCGGGCGACGAGGCGGTGGCTGTCGCCGAGACATTGAGAATGCCGGCATTGAGCGCGGTCGTCGGCTGCGTGCTGCCGTCGATGCCATAGACTTCTGCGTGAGACGTGGCCGAGGTATCGGCGAAGAAGGCGTTGAAGAGATCGAGGCCGGCTCCGGTCCGCTGGACATTGGCGGTCGAGGTGACGTCGATCGTTCCGAAATTGTTCAGCACGTCGGCGCCGCTGCCCCCGTCCATGCCGGTGGCGATCGCATTGATGTTGGAGGTGACATCGAAGAACCGGCGGCCGAAGAGCGGGAAGTCGAGATCGTTGATCGTGCCATCGCCGCTCGAATTGACGGTTATGGACGAGTTGTTCGTCAGCGTATCGTTGCCGTTCCCGCCAAAGAAGCCGATGCCTTCGCTCGTGAAATTGAGACCTTGAGCGCGGAATCCGAATCCGGAAAGGGTAAGCGTATCGGCAACGGATGAATCGGCCGACGCGGGTCCGTCATTCGTTATCGTGTCCGGCCCGTTCCCCGTCGAGACCGCGATGACACGCGTGTCCGTATTGCTTGACGACGTTGCCGTCCCGCCGGAGACCGAACCCGTGTCCGCGCCGTTGCCGAGATCGGTCCCGATGACCGTTTCCGTGGAGACCGCCTGTTCGTTGTGATGCCAGGTCCGCTCGTGGCTCCGATGATGACGGCGATCCTGAGCGACGGCCGCCGTGCCGCTGAGGATCAACGGCACCAAGGGAAGCGAGGCAATCACGCGCCATAGATTCGAATAGGGGTAAACCGACTTTTTCATCGCAGCCTCCTCCACCGGTATTCAGCGCGCTTGTCGGTCGAAGGAACGAGGGCGGGAACCGACTTTTGGTGCGGAGTTCAGATGGCGCGATGAATACTGGCTGTTGAAATAGGGGCGTTAGGACAACCAGTTTTGAGGGAGGGAGTTAAGAATTCATTCACGAGCAATGTTAATCGCTCGGTTAATCCGCACTAATTTGCGAGCAAAGGTGCCTTATGACACCGATTTAGCCGGAAATTGGCAGTTTTCTGCCGTCTAGAGTTGGCCAATTTGCGGGCGCAAGTCGAGTATCGCGGCGACGCCAGTTATGATCTCGGCGACTTGCTTCCGCCAACACTCAGCCGGTGGAAGGATCGGCTGAAAAAAGGCATCAAGTCGGCAGAACATTGGGGGCATGACGATGCCAAAACGGCGTTGAAGGCAAAACTCGCCGAGGCTGGAACGCTGATTGCAAAGAGCAGCGCCGAGCAATGGGCGATCAACAAGTCGGTGCATTTCAACGAGTGGGAAAACTTCGCGAAGGCCGAATTCAAGGAAGTCGCCGACGCCTTCAAGGCTCTGCTCGACCACATCCGCTGCACAAACCCGAAATGTGGCGGATATCCCTATCTCACTCCCCGCCAAGGCGCGTCAGAGCAACTCCGATGCAGTTGCGGGACTATCAATGTCAATCTCAAGACCCAATAGACCTGCGCGTCGCCAACAATTGGAAGTATGGTTGAAGCTAAGGATCTTGAACCTTGCGGCTTCCACATTAGACGATCCTCAGAGCATCTCTCGAACTAGTGTAAGGCCGCCGAGTTACCCTCTATCGATGGCTTCGGAACTTCATGTGAACGTCGGGCTGTCAAATCCCAACGGGTGGCTGTCAAACACCATCAAAAACGGACGACCTGCTCCGTCCGAATTCATCTAATGTCTTGCAATTCAAGTGGTGCCCCCGG
>Ga0055449_10000348_pt1 | contig 13092 bp, 10 predicted proteins | sample China_Galinas_PW_2_FD_57739 | JGI IMG/M metagenome (GOLD analysis project Ga0055449, IMG submission 57739) | Wetland microbial communities from San Francisco Bay, California, USA, that impact long-term carbon sequestration - China_Galinas_PWB_D1 | ecosystem: Environmental > Aquatic > Marine >... | reverse complement strand
CCCGCCAATGTCGATGATCTGTCTGACCTCGGGATACCACTGACGAGCCCCTCGCGCGTGACAGGTGATCTCGGTCACGTATCGATCGGCCGCCTCCACGCTGCGTCGCCCGTACCCCGTCGCCACGCAAGCGGCGATCTGCGATGCGTCGGCCTGCGCCGCCGAGAGCGCCTCGCCCAGGGCATGCCGCGTGGCGATGCCGTAGTCGAAACCGGACGGCTCCACATGATGCCCCACGACCTCACGCCTGTCGTTCATCACCAGGCACTTGGTGGCCGACGAGCCGACATCCACACCGATGAAAAGAGGCGCACTCATGCTCTGCGCTCCTCCAACTGCTCGATGAACGCCTCGAGGTTCGTCATCGTCTGGGCCGTCGAGAAGAAGCGCACGTCACTCAGGTCGCCGTCGATCACGACGATCGGTATCCCCAACGAATCGCGCAGGCGCTGGGCCATGCCGAAGCGGGAATTCGTGTTGTTCGGGCACGTTCGCGCGTTGTGGAAGATCGCGCCGTCGATCGCGAAGCGATCGAACATGTCGGTCAGAAAGGCTTCTTTGATCTGCTCATCGCGATTGATGAAGATTTCGATGCTCGTTTTCGCCATCCAGGTGAGGGGATCGCCGCCGTCGAACGGCTCGAACGCCCAGGAGTTGCAGTAGGTGCTGGCCGCGACGACCGCGTGCAGGTCAAACAGCTTCTCGGAGAGCTCGCGGATCTTCGGCCACACCGGCATGCCCTCCCAGTACAGCCGGTGTCGCTCGCCGGGAATCGCCCCGACGCCGCTTGCAACGCGCTCCTTCATCTCCGCGAGCAGTTCCTCGTAGTAGTCAATCGCCACCTGCGAGCCCCGCATCAAGATCACCGGTGCCATCTGGATCAGCCCGTCGAAAAACGTGAGGGGAGAGGGTTTGGCTTTCGCCGTCTCGAGGACATCGTGCCACAGCGCGCTGGCGCGGCTCGATCGCGTGACCGCTTCGCCCAGCCGCGCCTCGTCCAAGGTCAGGTCGAATCGTGCTTCGATGTCCTTGATGAGCGCTTCGAGTTCACCGCGCACGTACGCCACCTGATCGTCCGTCACGAGCCCGAGGTGACCCGGCGGACGCACGCCGAAGACCGGTGCGTCGTGCCGGCGACCGAAATAGCCCAACCAGTCCTGTACCTCGCGGCATTGGTTCGTGCTGTATACGAGCAGGTCGGGCTTGGGCGGCCCCGCAATCCCGAACGCCTCCTGAAGCGGGCTGTAGCCGCGAAGCGACGCGCCAATGTCGCTGTTCATGTAGGAGCACGACTCGGCACAGTATCCTTCGGCCACCGCGCGGGGGATGTACTCGTGACTGACCTTCCGTGCTCCGAGCATCGCACCGTGGTTTTCCGGGAAATAGACGTCAAAGCCAAAGGCCGTGAGGATTTCGCAGGGTCCGACGGAGGTACACCAGGCCACCTTGCGTTTCGGGTCCGCCGCGGCCGCGTCCAGCGCGACAAAGTGATCACGCAGCAGCGTCCGAAGCTTGCGCTGCGCGTGAATCTCGACCCGCTTGATGGCTGTCGGCATCCAGTGGCTCCCTACGGAATGACAATCGAACGCAACGAGGTACCTTCCTTCATCACGTCGAACGCCTCCTGAAGCTGATCCAACGCGAACCGATGCGTGATCAGCCGTTTCAAGTCGATCTTGCCCTGCTCGACCATGCGAATCAGCGGCGGATAGTCGACGGGGCGACAGCCGAGCGATCCGACGATCTCCAACTCCTTGAACATGATCTTGCCCGCCACGATCGAAATCGCCTCGCTCGTATAGCCCACCACGCACAGCCGCCCGCCGACGCGGACGCACTCGAACGCCTGCTCGATCGTCTGGGGGTGGCCGATCACCTCCATGGCGATGTCGGCGCCGCCGCCGGTGCGCTTCTTCACCTCTTTGTCGATCCGCTCGACCTTGGCGGCGTTGATCGTGTCCGCGGCGCCGAAGGACTTGGCCCACTCGAGCTTGCGATCATTGATGTCCACCGCGATGACGTACCCGCCGGCCGCCGACGCCAACTGCACGGCGTTAATGCCCACGCCGCCGCACCCGAAGATCACCACGGAATCGCCCGGCCGCACGCGCGCCCGATTCTTCACGGCGTGGTAGGGCGTGGAGATCGCGTCCGCAATGATCGAGGCATCCTCCAACACAACGGTGTCGGGCAGTGGCACCACGTCTTTCGCCGGCACCGCGACAAACTCCGCGTAGGCGCCGTCGAAGTGGTTCCCCAGCATGGTCATGGCGCTGCAGATGTTCTCACGACCCCGGCGGCACGCCTCGCACTGACCACACGTCAACACCGCCGGAATGAGCACCCGCTGGCCCTCGGACAGCGAGCCTACCTCGGAGCCGATCCGCTCGATCGTGCCGGAGGCCTCGTGGCCCAACACAATCGGCGGCTTCTTGAACGTGGGCACGCCGTGCTCGATGTAGTGCAGATCGGTGTGGCACACGCCACACGCCGCGACCTTGACGAGGACCTGGTTCGGCCCGACCTCGGGGACGGGAATGTCCTCGAACTTCAACCCAACGCCGTCGCCGTGTAACACTGCTGCTTTCATCGTCGTGCGATCCTGTCGTTTCTGTCGGTTGCGTCCGATTGAATCGAGCTGCACGAGGCGGCGCCGCCGCCCCAAGCGCTCCCTATCGATGTTTCCACTCCGGCTCACGTCGTGCCATGAACGCGGAGATTCCCTCTTCCGCGTCGGCCAGCTTCATCAACTCGTCGAGGTAGAACGATTCCGTGCGGTCCAGATGAGCCATGATCTGATCACGCGCCATCAAAACCGTGGCACGCTTCGCCATACGCACCACCGGGCGAGAAAGCTTGCGGATCTGGCCCAGGTACGCGGCGACCTCCTCCTCGAATCGCTCGGCCGGATACACCTGATTGACCATGCCGATGCGATGGGCCTCGGCCGCGTCGATCGTCGCCCCGAGCGCGTTCAGCTCCACGGCCTTCTTGAGGCCAACCTGCAGGGGCAGCACGCACGCCGCGACCGGCGGCAGCACACCGACCTGTACCTCCGGCTGGCCGAACTTCGCTCGATCGGATGCCAGGACGATGTCACAAAAGCACGCCAACTCGCATGCGCCGCCGAGGGCCATGCCGTCCACGGCCGCGATCGTCAGCGCGTCGGTCGAGGCAAGCTTGCGAAAGATGCCGTGGAACAGCCGGATCATGTCGCCGACCTTCTCCACCGTGTGGTCCGCCACGTCGACGCCCGCACTGAAGGCCTTGCCCTCGGCCGAGATGACGATCGCCGCAAGATCGCCTCCCTCGATCACATCCGCGAGGATCGTGTTGAACGTCTCCATCATCGGATTGTGCATCACGTTCAGCGGCGGTCGGTTCATCACGATCCGCACGATGCCTTCGTCACGTTCAACCTTGAAGAATTCGTAATCGCCCATGCTCTTGTGCTACCTTGGCGCCGACGCGCCGTGTCCTGCGTTAGACGTACTGCCCTCCATCCACGCGAATGACTTCGCCCGTGATGAAGCGCGCCCGATCGCTGCACAGAAACGCCACCAGCTCCGCCACGTCCTCCACGCAGCCCGTGCGCCCGAGCAGGATTTCGCTCACCGACGCGCCCTTGGCTTCCTCAGTCATGCCGTCGAGAATGGACGTTTCGATCATGCCAGGTGCCACCGCATTGACCGTCACCTGAAAACGGGCGAGTTCCCGGGCCAGCGATTTCGTCAACCCGATCACGCCGGCCTTCGCGGCCGAGTAGTTCGTTTGCCCGAACTTGCCGCGCAACCCGTTGATGCTGGAGATGTTGACGATCGCGCCCCAGCCGCTCTTGCGGAGCACCGGCGCCGCCGCCCGGCAGACGTGGAACATGCCCGTCAGATCGACGTCGAGAACGTCGTTCCATTCGGCGTCCGACATCTTCCAGACGACCTGGTCGCGAACGATGCCCGCGTTGTTGATGATGATCTCCAACCCGCCCCAGGACGAGACGAGTGATTCGACGAGGCTGTTGACCTGGCCGGCGTCTCGCACGTCGCCGACCTGCGACCGTGCCCGGCGACCAAGAGACTCGATGCGCTCGACGACAGGATCGCCGTCGCGCGCGCCGCCCTGGTAGAAGATGGCGACGTCGCAGCCGTCGCGGGCGAGCGTTTCCGCCACGCACCGACCGATGCCGGTGCTCCCGCCGGTCACTAATGCTCGTCGAGGCGTGTTGTTCATCACGCAGTCAACTCGCTTTCCGATGAATGCGAAGCGCTAGCCCGTCAGCGATGCTCCGCACTTGCCACAATGCTCGAAATGCGCCGGCAACCCCGTGGCGCCGCACGCACCGCACTTCTTCGCATAAGGACCCCAGAGGAATTCACTGGAGCCGTTCGGGTCGGCCGCGCGACGGCGCAGCCCCACGTAATCGGCCTTGCGCTTCTCGACGAAGGCCGTCATGCCCTCATACGGCTCCAGGCTCGTGTAGTGGATCGCCAGCCAATCCCGCGCATGACCGGTCGTCGCGTGCCACGACGCGTCCTTCCAGTAGTTCACCTGGGCCTTGGTATACCGCGTACACTCGGGGAACTTGTGGACGATCTGTTCGCACAGCCCGCCCAGAACCTCGTCCAGCAGGGTGAAGTCGATCGTGTAGCCGTCCGCACCCTTCATCGCCTGCTTGATCTCGGCCGCCGACGCCCGGGCCTCGAACGGCTGCTCCCACGGATCGGTGTTCCAGTCGGCCAGGTAGGTTCGATCGCCCGTGAATCGCGTCACGTACTGTTCGTCGGGTCCTTTCACCGTCGGCACGACGACATTGACCAGCCCCATCGCGAGCGACGTGAACGCCGGATAACGATGGTTCAGGAACAGAATCCCGCGCGCCTTGCGATCGCCCACGGTGACGGGCAGCCATTGGGTGGAGCCGCCGCACGCCACCGAGCCCACGTTGGTACCGACCTGGGCGATGAAGGCATGCTCGCCCATCACGCTCAGGTCGCACGCCAGTTGGCTCTCGTTTCCGCCGCCGACGGCCATGCCGTTCAGCCGGGCGATGACCGGCTTGGAGCAGTTCGTGATCGACTCGATGTACGCCTTGAAGCAGGACATGTACTTCCAGTAGTCCCGTGGCTTCTGCGTGTAGGTGCTCTGGTATTCCTTCACGTCGCCGCCGGTGCAGAAGGCGTGGTGCCCCGTAGATGTAAAGACGACGACGGCAATGTTGTCGTCCCACGACGCGTCCTCGAAGGCCGCGGCCAGTTCCTGGAGGGCGGGGGTGCTGTACGCGTTGAAATTGTGCGGGCGGTTGATCGTCACCCGCGCGACCCAGTCCGCTTTCTCGTAGTGAATGTCCTTGAACTCAAACGACGCGGTATCACGTACCGGAAACATGGTCATCGCAACAACCTCCTGGCAGATCCTTAGACCTACATGCCTCCGTTTCCCGCCGGCCCGCCAGAAAACCCGAACGAACGTTCGATCGAAATAAAAACCAAAACGAAGCAGGCACACCTCCGCAGGGGCCAGCCCGCGAACGTCCCATACGTCTAGTATGGCCCAATTTCAGGCGATGTCAAACACTTTTTCTCGAGATTCTGTTTGACATGAGGCGTCCGATGGTGCATAGTGAATACGATCGGACGTCCGGTATCGCTGTCAAAACCGAATCATGAGAACCAAAGAAACAGAACAATCGTTCGGTAACGTGCGAGGCCGGGACGCGATCACCAGAAGCTCCGAACCACGCGAAACTTACGACGAGCGGCTGACCCACATCCTGGCCAGCGCCACCCGCCTGATCGCCCGCGACGGATACGAAAAGGCCTCGATGCGCGCGGTGGCCAAGGAGTCCGGCGTGAGCCTCGCAGGGCTCTACCACTACTTCGAAAGTAAGGAGCGCATGCTCTTTTTGATTCAATTTCGAACGTTCAGCTCCCTGCTCAACAACCTGCGAGAGAAGCTCACCGGCGTGGACGACGTCATGGAGCAGTTGCGCATCTTCATCAGGGCGCATGTGCTCTATTTCGCGACAAACATGGATGCGCTCAAGGTTTGCTCCCATGAGCTCGACGTGCTCACCGGATCGCCCTACGACGAAACGCATCGCATCCGACGGGACTACTACGAACATGCGCGAAACATCGTCAACGGCGTGTTCGAGCGGTTGAATCCTGCATCCTCGATGGACAGGCACGTCGCGACGATGCTGCTCTTCGGGATGCTCAACTGGCTGTACCGGTGGTACAGCCCGGCCGACGGGCGCTCGCCTGCAGGCTTGGCCAGATTGATCACCGAGATGTTCCTGGGCGGAGTGAACGGCGGAGATCTGGAAGCCGTTGCGGTCAACCGCCCGGCCGACTCGACGTAGATGACTATGAGCTGCCGGCCTCCCTGGCGGGCGACCGGCCGAAATGAGGGAATCCAGACGTGTACCTTCCCGAGATCACGCTTCACGAAGCCGAGACGCTCGACCAGGCCTCGGAACTTCTGAAACAGTACGGAAACGAGGCGCGGCTACTAGCCGGTGGCACCGATCTCTTCGTGGACCTCAAGACGGGGCGGGTCGGAGCCGGACATCTTGTTTCGCTGCAACGGATCGGGTCGCTTCGAGGGATCGAGGAAGCAGCAGGCGGACTACGCGTCGGCGCTCTGACGACCGTGTCCCAACTGAATCGCTCGAAGGTCGTGCGGCAGCGCTATCGCCCGATTGTCGACGCCTCGAGCCGGATGGCCGCTCCGCAGGTGCGCAACGCCGCCACCGTGGGGGGCAACATCGCCAGCGCCGTGCCGTGCGCCGATCTTCCGCCGATTCTGACCGCCATGAATGCCTCGGTGGCCGTGTGGTCTGCGGGGCAGGAGCGATCGGAGCCGCTCGAATCCTTCATCACGAACGTCCGCGAGACCCGGCTCGGGCCGGGTGACGTCCTGACGTCAGTGTTTGTCCCGTCCCAACCAGTTCACTTTGGGGCGGCTTATGCGCGATTCGCCCTGCGTGATGGCAACGCCATCTCGGTGGCCGGCGTGGCCGCAAGCCTGCAACTGGACGAGGGCGGTGTGATTCGCGCCGCGCGCATCGTTCTCGGAGCGGTGGCGCCGATGCCGGTTTTGGTGACCTTGGCGGCCTCGGCTCTTGAGGGGTCGGCTCCGAGCGATGAGCTGTGGAACGTCGCGGCGCGGGAGGCTTCGGCCGCCGCCAAGCCGATCTGCGACGTCCGGGGGTCGGGCGATTTCCGTCGGGAGATCGTTGCCGTCATGACCCGGCGAGCGTTGACGACGGCGCTACACCGAGCCCGGAGGGACGAGACATGATTGTCGCGAAGCAACTCCGCATCAACGGCACGTCGCATCACGTAGCCGTCAACTCGGGCGACACGCTGCTCGATGTTCTTCGTGAGAAGCTGCATCTCACCGGCACGAAGAAGGGCTGCAACGTCGGCGACTGCGGTGCCTGCACCGTGCTGGTCGACGGAATGCCGATGAACGCGTGCCTTCTGCTCGCCGCGCAGATGGAAGGCCGAGAGATCACCACGATCGAGGGCCTGGCCGAGGGCGGCGTGCTGACGCCGCAGCAACAGGCGTTCGTTCAGGAAGGGGGCATTCAGTGCGGCTTCTGCACGCCCGGCATGGTCCTGGCGACCACGGCCTTGCTCGCCGAGAACCCGCACCCGAATGACGACGAGATCAAAGAGGCGCTGGCCGGCAACCTGTGCCGCTGCACGGGCTACACCGGGATCATGCGCGCCGTCAGGAAGTGCGACAACTATCGCGCTGACGGCACTTGCGCAAAGGCCGCCGCGAACACGGACTCGGGCAACGGCGCGAAGCCGCGAAGTCAATCACCGGATGATCGGGAACGCCTCTCGGTCGGCAAGTCCATGCCGCGCGTGGATGCCGTGGACAAAGTCACCGGGCGCGCCATCTACACGGCGGATATTCACCTGCCGAACATGGTGTACGGCAAGATTCTCGGTTCGCCGATTGCGCACGGCCGGGTCAAACGCATTGACACCTCGAAGGCGGAAGCGCTGGAAGGCGTTCTGGCGGTCATGACGGGCAAGGACGTGCCGGACACGCAGTACGGCGTGTCTCCCGCGCGTTATGACGAGTACATCCTGGCCCGGGACAAGGTTCGGCACGTCGGGGATGAGGTAGCCGCGGTCGCCGCGATCGACGAAAAGACCGCCGAACGCGCGATTCAGTTGATCGACGTCGAGTACGAAGAGCTCGAGCCGGTGCTCGATGCCGTCGAGGCGTTTGCCGAAGGAGCTCCGCAGCTTCACGAGCGATACGAGCGCAACGTCAACACGCACGTGGACCAGGCATTCGGTGACGTCGAGAAGGGCTTTGCCGAGGCCCACTACGTGCGCGAAGAGTCCTTCACCGGCAACCACATATACCAGTGCCCGCTCGAACCCCACGCGTCGATCGCGACGTGGGATTCCGACGGCACGCTGGTGCTCTACAGCTCCACGCAGGTGCCGCATTACGTGCAGTACATGATGGCGCACGTGCTGCACATGCCGCTTGGCAAAATCCGAGTCATTCGCCCGGCCGTCGGGGGCGGATTCGGCGGAAAGGCCGAGACCACGCCGCTCGATCTATGTGCCGCACTCTTCAGCAGGAAGCTTGGCCGCCCGGTCAAGATGATTTACTCGCGCGAGGAGATGTTCCATCACGGCCGCGGTCGTCACAAGCAGCACATGAACTTCAAGCTCGGCGTGGACAAGGACGGCCGCATCACCGCGTTCAAGAGCGAAATCTACCTTGACGGCGGTGCGTACTCGTCGTTCGGCGTAGCCACGGCATACTACGCGGGCAGCGTCATTCCGACGCTGTATAAGATTCCGGCCTACAAGTACGACGGCTACCGCATGATGACGAACAAGCCGGCCTCCGGTGCCATGCGGGGGCACGGCGTGCCGCAGCCGCGGTTCGCGTTCGAATGCCTGCTGAACATGATCGCCGACGACCTCGGCATCGATCCGGTGGAGATACGCCGCCGCAACGCCATCGGTCCCAACAGCCTGACCGTCAACGAGATGGACATCGGCAGTTGCGAATACCTGGCCACGCTCGAGGCGGCCGCCGAAAAGAGCGAATGGGATCAAAAATACGGAAAACTCGCGAGCGGCAAGGGCATCGGCATCGCCAGCGGCGGCTTCGTGTCCGGCGCGGGCTATTGCATTTACCGGGGGCAAGTACAGCTTTCCCACGAGAAACCTCGTGAGAAGTTCGTCAAGAAATCCATCTTCCCGCACGCCAATGCGGTGGTGAAGATCAGCGAGGACGGCATGGCCGCCGTGCTGATGATCGGGGCCGCGGAAATCGGGCAGGGCAGTGACACCGTGTTGACGCAGATGTGCGCGGAGTCGCTGGGTATTCCGGTCTCGCGCATGCGCATTCGCAGCGAGGACAGTGACATCTCGCCGCTCGATCTCGGTGCGTATTCGTCGCGGGTCACGCTGATGGCCGGCCACGCCGTCTCGAGGGCCGGGGAGGCCGTCGTCGAGAAGATGAAACCCTACGCCGCGAGGCTGCTCGCGTGCGCCGAGTCCGACGTAGCCGTCGGCAACGCGGTGATGCACGTGCAGGGCGACGCGTCGCGATCCGTGGCGTGGGAAGAGGTCGCCCGCAAGTACTTCAACGACAACGGCCCGCTCGTGGGCACCGGCTGCTACAAACCGCCGGACGGGCTGGGTGGTGACTACAAAGGCTCGACCGTCGGGACCAGCCCGGCGTATTCATTCGGCACGGCCGTCTGCGAAGTGTCGGTCGATCTGGAAACCGGGAAGGTCAGTGTCGATCGCTTCACCGACTACCACGATTGCGGCACGCCGATCAATCCGATGGCCGTCCACGGGCAGGTCGAGGGCGCGGTGGTCATGGGCGCCAGCGAGACCGTGCTCGAAGACGTGCAGTACGACGAGAAGGGCCGGTTGCTCAATCCCAACCTGCACGGTTACCTCATGATGTCCATCAAGGATGCGCCGGAGATCTTCAGCGGGCTTGTCGACTCCTACGAGCCGCGCGGCCCGTTCGGCGCCAAGGAGATCGGGGAGGGCAGTACGCTTCCGGTGTTGGGTGCCGTCGCGCACGCGATCGCCAACGCCACCGGCGTCTGGATCAAGGACCTGCCCATCACGCCGGAGAAAATCCTGCGAGCGCTGCACGAGAAGCAGGAGGCGACGGCGCCTGTCACCGTGTGAGGGAGCGCTACGCTCTCGACCTGCCATTCTCAGCCTGTCCGGCTATACTGCGTTCATGAACGCCCGCGAACTCATTCGCCACATCGTCAAAGCGCACGACGAGGACCGATCCGTGGCCGTTTGCGCGGTCGTCGCGACGCGCGGCTCCACGCCGCAGCCGCCCGGCGCCATGATCGTGGTCGATGAGGCGGCCAACACGTTCGGCACGCTCGGCGGGGGCTGCGTCGAGGCAGAGGTGCGCCGGCAGGCGCACCAGCAACTTCACGGACCCGGCCGAGTCGCCACCTTCGAGCTCGACGCCGACTTCGGTCATGACGATGGCATGATCTGCGGCGGGCAAATGGACATCGCCCTCAGCCCCGTCACGCCGTCCACGAACATCGACGCCTATCGAGCGGCCGCCGAGACGCCGCCGGGCGCCGAGGCGTGGGTTCCACTTCGGGTGCTGGATGGCGACCACCTGGTCGAGTACCGCGTGTGCATCGAGAGTCAACCAAGGTTGTACATCGCCGGGGCCGGTCACATCAGCCGCGTGATCGCCGACCTGGCCGTGTCGTTGCAGTTTGAAGTCGACGTCATCGACGATCGCAGTGAGTACGCGAACGAGCAGCGTTTCCCGGAGCCGATCCGCACGCACGTGGGCGACATCGCCAAGACGCTCGAGTCGCTCCCGATAGACGCCGAGACGTACATCATCATCGTCACACGCGGTCACCGGCACGATGAGGCGGCGCTGCGAGCCGTGATCGACGCCCCGGCCAGGTACATCGGTATGATCGGCAGCCGTCGCAAGGTCAAGGTCATCTTCGACGATCTGAAGCACGCAGGCGTGTCCGACGACCAACTGGCCAGAGTTCACGCGCCGATCGGTCTCGACATCGGGTCCGTCACCGTCGACGAGATCGGCATCAGCATTGCAGCGCAACTGGTCCAGGTTCGAAGAGCAGGAAAAACCAAGCCGGTCCAGGGACCTTTCCCTGTTCAGGAGGCCACGGCATGACCGCGGGCGAGGAAACGGTTCGCCTGTGGGGCGTGGTCCCCGCGGCCGGGTTGAGTCGACGAATGGGCACGGCCAAGCAGCTGCTTTCGTTCAAGGATACGACGATGGTCGGCGCGGTGGTACGAACCGTACTTGCGGCCGGCGTCGATGCGGTCGTGGTCGTCACACGATCCGAACTACAGGATCATCTAGGCTTGTCGAACGACCCGCGCATCGCCATCGCGATCAACGACGACGCCCAGAGCCAGATGATCGACTCGATTCGCATCGCACTGGCTCGAATCACGAGCCCCGGCGCCGGCGAACATGGAGCCCGTGACGGCGTGCTCGTGGTCCCGGCCGACATGCCCGCGATCAGCGCGGCCGCCCTGCGCTCCTGCGCGGACGCGTACCGACACACGCCGGACAGGATTGTCATCGCCACATACCGGGGGCGACGCGGTCACCCGATCATCTTCCCCGTGGCCATGCAATCCGAGTTGGACGAACTCGACGGTGGTCTCAACGAATTGCCGCGTCGCCATAGCGATCGCTCATGTGAGCATGCCGTGGACGACGCGACGATCCTGCGCGACGTTGACACCATGGACGATTACGACGGGATCACGCGCCCTGACGGTTGCTGAAGGCGACCCCGTAGCCTGTCTCAATACCAGAGTTCGTGCCAGTCCCAATAAGATCGTGCGACTTTTGCTCCCCTCCTTTGTTAAGTAGGGGCTGGGGGAGGTTCTTCGTCGAACAGCAACTCCCCTCAATCCCCCCTTGAGTAAGGGGGGAAGGAAGGGCCGCAACTTCTTTGGAAACGGCACAATGATCTGTTGTCGTTGGAGTCCGGCCGCGGGGCCGAAGGCCCAGGCGCTACGCCGGCGCCGGCTCCGATCCGCCGTCGCGACTGCGCGTGACGAGGTAGAAGACGATCATCCCGATCGTACCGACCAGTCCGATCGCACCAAGGTAGTACCACACCATGTACGGATGGTGCAGGTCCCACAGGATCTTGGTCGCCTCCTGCACGGTCCCGCCGGCTCCGTGGTGCAGCGCGGCCGCCATGGTGTCCATCACCTTGTCTTTGGGCAGCTTGGCTTCATCGAGAACCATCGACGGATCCATGTGGAGGTGATTGACCATGTACTCGCGTGCGAGCCGGGTCTTGTTGCCGACCGCCTCGTAAATCATATTGCCCACGAAGCTGCCCCCCGCCCAGCCGATCGCGAACGGGATGTTCGCATAGCCCATGTACAGCGCCTTCTTGTGTTTCGGAGCAATCAGCGCGATGTACGCGTTGAACGTGGGGCTGCACGCCATCTCACCGATCGAGAAGACGAATACCATCACGCAGCAGAACCAACCGATGCCGGTCGCCCCGGCGCCGATGAACCCGACCAGCGAGATCACCATGCCCACGATCATCGCCGCGACCTTGCTGATCCGCCCGAGCAGCCACGAGATGGGAATGACCAGCAGGATGATCGCGATCGCGTCGATGTTGATGATCATCTCCGGTTTGGTTTGCCCGCTTGCCAGAACCCAACCATGACTGATCCAGCCGAATAGGGGCGCGACGTCCGCCGTGTTCACCCACTCGTCGATGAAGTTGGGCAGCAGGTCCCAGAGCTGCATGAACATCAGCCAGAAGCACGAGAAGATACCCAGAAAGACAACCAGGCGAAGATCCGTGAAGATCGTGAAAATGGAGTCGAAGAAAACACCGAACGGGCCCTTGGAATCGGTCGAGCCATCTTCCGCCAGCTCTTTCTCTGGCTCCTTGTAGAACAGGAAGGCCGGAAGGAAATTGACGGCCGTCACAATGGCCGCGAAATAGAAGACCCGCGTCCAATCAATCTCTCGTCGCAGGACCGCGGCCGCCATGGGGGCGACCGCGCCGCCGATGTTGAC
>Ga0055449_10000347_pt1 | contig 13136 bp, 7 predicted proteins | sample China_Galinas_PW_2_FD_57739 | JGI IMG/M metagenome (GOLD analysis project Ga0055449, IMG submission 57739) | Wetland microbial communities from San Francisco Bay, California, USA, that impact long-term carbon sequestration - China_Galinas_PWB_D1 | ecosystem: Environmental > Aquatic > Marine >... | reverse complement strand
GCGGGGGGAAGGGGAAGTGGCGAAGGTGGGGGGGAATCCTGGACCCGGGATGAGCGCGGGGCCCTTAGGGGCCGATGGAGTGGCACGGGCCTCAGTGCGGCGTTGCCTGAGGCCAGGGTAATCCCTTGATAGGGCCGGAAATCCGGTCTGGGGGCTTGAACGGTGGCGCCCTTTCCAGTACAAGGTGGGTTGTCTGTCCCATCTGTGGGGAGGGTAGTAGGTTTGGTTCGACCGGCGGCGGGGTTGCCGGCGGCGTCCAGAGCGAAAGAGATCCGCACTAAGGAGGTGTTCAGTGGGCTGTAGGAGTCGCTGTACATATGGCCTCGCCTTGTCGGCGGGGTTTGCCGTCGCTTCGGCGACGGTGTCGGCCCAGGTCGCGTCGGTAGCGTCGCCGAAGGCACGCGCCCACAAGACCGAGGCCGCGGCGAGCAGCGTGCTCGCCAACGGAGTTGTGAAGCAAGCGCCGATCACGAACGTCACCCGGGAGATGACGCTGGATGTCACCAGCGGCACGCCTCAGCTTGACGCGACGGCGACGCTGGACTTCGCGGCGCCGACGACGCCGAAGACCGAGTCGGGTGTGCCGCGCATGCTGTACAACACGACGGACGGGAAGGCGCCGAACGGTCAGAACGACAACGGGCTGCGCAGCGACTGCCAGCCGGCGGGGAACTGCCAGGCCGGTGCGTTCACGACCGCGTACAACACGACGCAGTACGCCGTGGCCGAGGACTTCGTTGTGACGGCCTCGGGCACGATCAACTCGTCGTGCATCCAGGGTATCTTCTGGGACTTCGCCAGTTCGAACTGCTCGGACGGCGGCACCGAGGACTGGACGATCAACATCTACGACGACGCGGGCGGGTTCCCGGGCACCGTCATCGCCACGTACACGGGGTGCACCGACGCGGGCTGCGTGCCCGGCGCGGGCGACATCACCATGGTGAAGGACACGCCGACCGGTGCGCCCACTTTCGCGGGGTACCCGGTCTTCCGGATCAACGCCGACTTCACGACCGGCGGGAACGCCGGTTTCGCGGTGACCGCGGGTCAGTGCTACTACTCCGAGTGGCTGGTGGCTCTGGGTGCGAACCCCTGCGGTTTCTTCTGGCAGGCCGGTGCGGCCGGCAACCTGCGTGCGATGCAGGACGCGGCGTTCGACGGGTATGACTGCTGCGAGTCGCTGAGCGAGGACATGTCGATCTGCGTCGACCTCCCGCTCGACAACACAGCGATCCTGGGGTGCGACCAGTGCGCCCTGTTCCCGCCGGCGAACGACTCGTGCATCGACGCGAGCAGCTTCCCCCTGACCCCCGGCGTCCCCGAGGCGGTCGACACGTCCGGCGGCGGCGCCGGCGATGACGACATCCCGGATCCGCCCGGGCTCGAGGGCTACGACATGTCCTCGAACGAGGGTGTGTGGTACAGCTACACCCCGGCGGCCGACGAGCAGATCCAACTCGACTTCACCTCGACCAACATGGACACGGTTCTGGCCGTGTACTGCGGCAGCACCAACTGCGACAAGTTCTACGCGGTGGCCGGCAACGACGATCCTGCGGTCGGCACCGACGCCCAGATCATCATGGATGTGACGGGCGGGACCGAGTACCAGATCTACTGCACGTCGGTCTTCAAGTGCGGCACCGGCACGCTGCTGCTCACGCAGCTCGGGCCGGACACCGGCAACCTTCCGAACTGCGGCCCGTGCGCCCTGCAGGGGTTCATCAGCGGGACGGTGACCGCCGATGAGGCGACGTTCGAGCCGTGCGACGACACGGGCGCGACGCGTCTCGACGACGGGTGCAACGCGACCGGCGTGACCAGCGACTTCTTCCAGCTCGTTGACGGCGACATCGTCAGCGGCACCAGCTGGGCGCTGGCCGGCACGCGCGACACCGACTGGTACTACATCACCAACACCAACGCCACCGACATGATCCTCGTGTGGCAGACCGAGTGCCGGTTCCCGAACAACAACTTCCAGATCGACGTCGGTGGCGACATCCTCACCCCCGACTGCGTCAACCTGACCATCCCGCGTTCGACCCAGGCCGATCGCTGCGGGTTGAACACGACCATCCAGACGATCCCGGGGAGCTACGACGAGGTCCTGTGGGTCGGTCCAACGGAGTTCGACTTCCTCCGCTGCAACGGTCTGGACGGGGTGCCCAACTCCGGTGACGAGGACAACCAGTACATGGCGGCGGTCTCGATGATCACGCCGTGCGTGCTGGCCAACGGCGCCGGCGACGATGAGTGCGGCGCTACCGACACCAACTCCGGGTGCAACGGCGCGAGCGACGCCGACTTCGAGGCGATCTCGCTCGGCACCGACGTGTTCGGCGACCTGAACGCGGCGGGCAACTCGCGTGACACCGACTGGTACGTTCTGAGCGCCCTCGGCTCGGGCGACTACGAGATCTCGCTGCAGTCCGAGGTTCCCACGGTGGTCTTCGCCCAGGATCACGGCACGGCGCTGTTCGCGAACTGCGCGACAGCGACCACACTCGGTGCTTGGGGCGTCCTGCCCTGCGCGCAGGTGACCCTGCCCTTCACCGCCCCGACCGCGGGCAACAACATCGTGCTCTTCTTCGCTACCGGCAACCTGGACGGCTCCGGGATCTTCAGCGGGTATCCGTGCCCGCCGGCGTTCCCGCCCGGACAGGACGACGAGAACGAGTACATCTTCCGCGTTGACTCGGTCGGTGGTGGTGACTGCCTCGGTGGGTTCGGCGGGTGCTACGACACGTGCCAGAACACCGACCAGAACACCTGCGAGAGCAACTGCGGTATCTACATGGGTGACGGCGTGAGCTGCCCGGCGGTCGTCTGCATCGCCGACCAGACCACGACCGGTGCTCCGGCCGGCGACCCGCTCTACGGGATCCCGGACGGCAGCTGCACGGCCGCGGACATCCAGTTCTACGTCAACCTCTACACCATCCAGGACTGCCGCGCCGACGTCACCACCGCTGGTGCCGCGGTCGGCAACCCCGGCTACGGCGTGCAGGACGGTTCGGTGACGGCTGCGGACATCCAGTTCGTGGTCAACGCCTACACCGACTGCCAGGCCACCGGCGGCACTTCCTGCAACCCGGGTGGCCCCTGCACCCCGTAACGATCAGGTCGGCCTGATCAGACTCCACTGAGTCACCCAACCCCCGGCCGCAAGGCCGGGGGTTTTTCGTGCGCCGGGTGTCCGCGGAGAGGGTTGTAATACGGATACAAACGGGTAGAATGTGGCCGGAGTGGTTGGAAGGGGGTGGGCGGTGCGCATCGGGAGACTGGTGGGGGTGGTCGTCGCGGGCGGGCTCGCCGCGACGGCGCAGGGCGAACGTGTCGTGTTCGCGGGCTCGATCGCCGACGGGCACGCGGCGTCGGCGACGTTCGGCACGCTCGACGACGCGCGGAACGGCGTGCCGATGGGCGTGTCTATCCGGTATGAGAACACGATCGGGGAGCAGTTCGACGACATCGAGTCGCGCGTGCTCACGGGTGTGTTCTTCAACATCGAGGGCAACCCGCGGCTGTTCGGGGAGGGCGGGTACGTCACGGGGTACTCGGTCAGCGGCGGCGAGCGGGTCGGCGGCTCAGACGGCGACACGCTTCCCTCGTACTGGGCGCTGCGCGAAGACATCGGGCAGCGTGACGGCGACGGGATCGTGCCCGAGGGATTCGGGAGTCCGCGGTACGGGATCGCGGCCGAGAGTCTCGGCATCTTCACCGACGTCGATCTGCTGGCGGAGGGACCTCCGATCGAGGGGCTGGACGGCGGGTTGATCTCGGCGACCGGAGTGCCGCCCGGACCGGATCGGCAGGGGGCTGATCTTCCCGTGTGGCGTGGGTTCGTGGAGATCAGCATCTTCCTGCGTCCGGAGTTCTTCGAGTCGTTCGGGCTGGAGGACGTCAACTCGGTGACGTGGCAGTTCGGGCGGAGCTTCGACGAGCCGGCGGTCCACGCGATCATCCCGCTGCCGACGGCGCCATCGCTTGGTTTGCCGGCGCTCGGTGTCGTTGTGCTGCGTCGTCGGCGCGCGAGCTGAGCGCTCGGTCGTAGACGGGACCGCCGGGTCCGGAGCAATCGGTGCGCCGATTTTTTCCGTGGGGTTCGGGCGCTCGGGACGTAGACTGCGCATGACCTGATGAACCCAAACGGTTCTGGAGGCACGCGCATGTTCCGTAGATTGACCGCTTTTATCCTGTTTGTTCCGTGCGCACTCACCGGCGTTGCGCCGGCGATGCCCGCGCCTGCGCCGCGGCACGATGTCGTCGATGACGCCTCGTACAGCGAGCTCGTCGAGGCGGGCACGGCGGGCGAGGTGTTCCGGTACGAGCTGAGCATGGGGGCGCCGCCACGTCTGGCGGGTTCGGCGGCGTTGCTGGCGGCGTTCGCCGAGCGAAACCCGCGGGCGACGGCGACGCAGCTCGGCGTGTACGCGGCGGCGATCGATGGTTTGCTGTCGGGCGAGTACCCGTCGGACCCTGACCTGGCGCGGGTGCCGCACTTTCTGCCCGCGGTGCGGTTCGCGTCCGAGCGCGTGATGGCGCCCGAGCTGGTGGGCACCGACGTGCGGGTCGGCGGCGACGCGCTGGACCTGCTGGGGCTCGCGCCGGAGGCGGGGGCGCGTTCGGTGCGTGCGGTCGATTTCGAGCGGGCCAAGTCGGTGGATTTCTCGAACTACTCCCCGCTGGCAAACCTGGTGACGGGGATGATGCTGGGACAGACCCCGTCGGGCGGGGCGCGCGAGGGGCTGGCGGCGGCGATGGAGTCGCTGGCGTCGTTGAACGGGATCGACCTGACCCCGGGCGACCTAGCGGGCGACTACCCGGACATCGCGTCCGGTCTGAGCGGTCTGCCGGCGGACTACGCGGGGTACGAGGCGGAGCGCAGCGCGGCGTTTGCCGGCACGCAGGCCGCGATCGACGCGGAGTTCGGTGTGCTGCGCACGCGGATCGACACCTCGCTGACGGGGATCAGCGCCGCGCTGGCGAGCGAGCCCGATCAGTTCGATGCGGCGACCAACGCGGAGGACCCGGTGCTGGTGGCGCAGCTCGAGCAGGATCGTCTGGACGCGTTGCGCGAGCGGGCGTCGTCGCGGACGATGCTGGCGCTGAACACGCTTCTGATCGCGCAGAGCGACGCGGCGGGCGAGCAGGAGTTCGCGCGGCAGGCGCAGGACTTCTCCGACGTCCAGCTCCAGACCGATCAGACGATGAGCGACGTCGAGGGCGGGCTCGCGATCGGCGGGCACGTGCTGGCGGCGGCCGGGAACTTCGCGACCGAGAACCCGATCGGGGGTGTCGGGGAGCTGCTGTTCGCGATCGGGGGGATCTTCGGGCTGGTGGACGACCAGGGCCCGTCGGCCGACCAGCAGATCTTCGACCAGATCGTCGATCTGCGTCAGCAGGTTGAGGACATGCGTGTGGAGATGCACGCGCGGTTCGACTCGATCGACCGTCAGCTCGACATCATCTACCAGGCGGTGTCGAGCGGGCTGAACCAGCTCAACGAGACGACACGGCGCATCGACGCCAACGTCCAGCAGATTTCGATCGACCTGTACGAGCTGCGCTCGGCGCTGACCAGCCTCGAGGCGAACCTGTACGGCGTGCTCAGCGCCGGGTTCGAGCAGGACTTCATCGACGACATGGAGACGGGGCTGAACTACCGCGTGCGCACCGGCGTGGACCTCGAGTACACCGGCTCGGGCGACAACACGTTCTTCGCGTTCCACAGCCGGTTCCTGTCGCGGGCGACGACGATCGCGGCGAACGAGGTGTACGCGGGGCCGGCGACCCAGACGCTGATGAACGACAGCACGGCGGGCGCCCAGCTCACGTCGTTCCCGCTCGGGTACAACATCAACAACCTGCGTCAGTTCCCGTCGCAGCTCGGTCTGCCGCTGTGGAGCTTCGGGCGGGTGGCGAACCCGACAACGTGGTCGCTGGCGGCCGACGCGTACTCGCAGCTCGCCCGCGAGAACCCGTGGTACTTCGCCAAGGTGAACGAGAACGACCCGAGCCGTCTCCAACAGGTGATCGCGACGGGCGAGTCGGTGCGGACGATGATGCGCGGGGCGCGCAACCGCCCGCTCATCGAGGCGCTGCTCGCGCAGTACGAGGCGAGGCTCGACGCGCTCGGGCAGGCGATCGGTCTGTCGAACTGGCTCGTGAACACCGGGTACACGGCGGCGCTCGACCCGTGGGGCGGGCTGGGGCAGGACATGACCGGCGTCGGGCCGGAGTTCTCAACCATCCACGTGTCCGATGAGATCACGTTCGGGAATGTCACGCCGTGGTTCGATACCTCGATCGTCTGGGAACTCTTCGATTCGCGGTTCGGTCTCGCGGTCGCGGGCGGGCTGAGCGGCTATCCGCAGAGCCGGTACTCGGTCGAGTACGGCAACACGATCACCGAGCAGTCGCCCCCGCTCCCGACGCACCGGATGAGCCTCACGCTCCGCGACCTGACCGGCGGCTCGAACCGGCGGTTCTACGAGGTGGAGTACGGGTGGGTCGGGCCGGAGCCGGCCGAGGGGGTTGACCAGTTCATCCACACCCATCCCGAGGCGGTGGACTTCGTGATGCGTGCCGCGGGCGGCGACAGCGCGACGATCGACGGGTACACGATCCTGATCGACAACGTCCAGGTCGGCGAGTCGTTCGACGCCTCGGCACCGCCGAGCGCCGCGTCGGTTGAGACCCGGCTCGCCGAGATCCAGGACGAGTACTGGTTCGACACCAACAACGAGCTGAGCCTGTCGCCGGTGCTCGAGCTGTTCGACGCGCTGAAGTCGAGCCAGGAGCTGCTGGCGGCATATATCTCGCTGGGCATGCCCGAGTCGCTTGAGCAGAACGATCTGGTGCGGGCGACGCTGCGCGGGGCGGGCAGCGCCGAGTCGGGACTGGGCGGCGACTGGCTCGAGCAGGCGTTTACCGATGCGCTTGGGGCGAACGCGCACCCGCCGTCGATCACTCCGCTGCACGACCGTGCGGGGCTGCTGCTCGCGCAGCTCTCCCCGGCGCTCGACAGCGCGGGCGACGAGGCGCACGGGTACGTCGAGTGGTCGCTCGAGAGCCTGTACGATCTGGAGCAGAACGCGCTGAAGCTCTGCGCCGACGACACCTACGCGGTGGCGCCGGACACGACGCTGATGGTCTCGGCGGCGAACGGCGTGATGGCGAACGACGCGCAGCAGCCGGGCGCGACAGCGATCTCGTCGGCGCTGATCTTCCCCGCGACGAACGGCTCGGTGACGCTCAACCCCGACGGGTCGTTCGAATACACGCCGAACCCGGGCTTCGAGGGCGACGACGCGTTCCGGTACATCTCGACGGCGAACCTGGCCGACCCGGGCGACACGCCGAACCTGATCACGGCCGACCCGGCGACGGTGGTGATCGTGGTCAGTGCCTCGGCCGCGCCGTGCATCGCCGACCTGACGACGCAGAATGCGCCGGTCGGCGACCCGAACTACGGCGTGCCGGACGGCGTGGTGTCGGCGGTGGACCTGCAGTACTACGTCAACGCGTGGGTCGCCGGCGACCTCGCGATCGCCGACCTGACCACGCAGAACGCGCCGGTGGGCGACCCAAACTACGGGGTGCCGGACGGCGTGGTGTCGGGCGTGGACCTGCAGTACTTCGTCAACGCGTGGGTGGCGGGGTGCCCGTGAGGCGGCGTTCGGGGCTCTGGATTCGGCATCCGTGAAGACCGGGCGGGAGCGGGTGAACGCGGGGCTCGCACGCGAATCTCCACGGGCGGACGACGCGGGCGCGGCAGAGTTTCGAGCACGGCCGACGGTAGACTTGGCGATGCCGCCCTGCTGCCCGGCGGGGGACAAGCCGCGGCGGGGATTCCCATACCATGGTCACCGGGACGGAGGCCCCGACGATGGACCACGCCGTTGCTCTTGTTCAGGCCTACCTTCGCGTCAACGGCTATCTGACGGTGACCGAGTACCCGGTGGTGGAGGCGACACGGACGGGCGGGTACCAGGCGGTGACGGACCTCGACATTCTCGCCTTCCGTTTCGGGCGGGCGGGGACGCTCGGGCACGCGGTGGACGACAGCGGACGGTCGGTGTTCCCGGGTGTCATGGATGTTGATCCCGCGTTGGACCTGCGCCCCGATCTGCCGGACATGATCATCGGCGAGGTGAAGGAGGGTCAGGCGGTCCTGAACCGCGCCGCGACGGACCGGGCGGTGCTGACGGCCGCCATCTCCCGCTTCGGGTGCTACACCGACAGCGAGAGCGGGCGGATCGTCGAGGAGATCCTTCGTCGCGGGAAGGCGAAGATCCCGCACGGGCACCGGGTCCGCCTGATGGCGTTCGGTTCAACGCCCCCGGACTCGCCGCCGCGCCACTATCAGGTCATGCTGCTGGGTCACCTGCTTGACTATCTGATGAATCACATCAGGCGGCACTGGCCGGTGATCCAGGCGTCGGAGTGCAAGGACCCGGCGATCTCGTTCCTCAAGCTGCTGGAAAAGGCCGATGGTGCCGGCACACATCGCGACCGCCAGACTCACGGGCACGAATAGGGCGCACCCGGCGTCGTCTTCGGTAGCACGAGAAGGTGAACTCGTGGCAGTGCCCGCGGATGTCGAAGTGCGTGAACCGTTTGCGGTGGGGCTTGGGCACAACGAGAGGTTGCCCTCTGCGGAGCACGGGCAGACAAAGCTGCCCGTAGCACCCGGCGCACGAGCTCAGAGCAACGGTCTGATTATCGACGACCGCCCGCCGGCCGCGCCGGCACGGGGTGCCGTGACGGCTCCCACTCAGGCTAGCGCCGAGGTGCTGAGAGCCTTGGCCTCGATCTCCATCGTCGGGCCGGCGATCGTCTCGAACTCGCTCAGCGCCAGCCGGGTCCCGGAACAGATGCGCTCCCGATGACGATGCAGGTCCGGTATGCGACTGTCCAGCCAGTGCCTCGCCAGGACCTTCCGCGAGGCGTCGGCCGTCGCATGGTCGCAGAACAGTGCGCCGACGATGAGGATGATGGCCATGTCGGTCAAGGTGCGGGCGCACAGGCGGCGATAGTCCGGATCCGGATCGTCCTTCACGAACGCGCACGCCGCCGCCAGGCTCGCCATGCCCGTGCGCAACTCCTCGACCATGGGCTCGACGTCCGCAGGCCATTCACGGTCCAGCAACTCCAGCAAAAGCGACTCGGCGATCCCCGTTGTCACCGCGCCCACCGCGGCCACGATCTGCATCTGCGTCGTGCCCTCGTAGATCGTAGTGATGCGGCTGTCGCGCAACAGCCGCTCCAGCGGGTAGTCGTGCATGTAGCCGTTGCCGCCCATGACGGAGATGGCGTTCATCGCGACGCGCATGCACATCTCGGAGGCGTAGTACTTGCTCAGCGGCGTCAGCATCCCGTTCTGCTTCTTGTACTTCCTGAAGTCCGCCTTCGCCTGTTTGCGGGCGTCATCATCAGCGGCCAGCTCCTCCGCCCGCGCGGCGCCGTACTGGAGATCCACGCGGCTGCTGGAGAAGTAGGTCAGGGCCCGCGCCGCGTGCAGGTCTAGGCTGGATTCCACGAGCAGGTCGCGCACCGCCGGGAATTTCTCGATCTCCGTGCCGAACTGCCTGCGCTCGTGGGCGTACTCGCGGGCGACGCGGAAGGCGGCTTCGCCGATGCCGCACGACTGGGCCGCGATGCCCATGCGCGCCCCGTACATGAGCGCCATGACGTACTTGATGAGACCTTGCTGCCGCTCGCCGATCAACCGCCCGGGAGCGTTGTCGAACAGCAGCTCGCATGTCGGGCTGCCGCGGATACCCAGCTTGTGCTCCATCCGACGCACCTGGACCCGCGGCCCCTTCTCGACGAGGAACAGGCTCAGCCCGCGCCCGTCGGCGATATCCAACTCGCTCCGCGCCATCACCAGCAGGACATCGCCGCCGCCGTTGGTGATGAAACGCTTGACACCGTTGATGCGCCATTGCCCATGCTCGTCCTGCTGTGCACTGACCTTCACCGACTGCAGATCGCTACCGGCCTCGGGCTCGGTCAGCACCATCGCCGCCGTCTTGCGACCGGCGGCCATGTCCGGCAGGTACTCCTCGCGGGTCTGCTCATCCGCGAAGGCGTTGATCGTCTCGCCGATGCCTTGCAGCCCGTAGAGGTTCATGAGCGAGGCATCGGCTCGGCTGATGATGTCGTTGGTCGTCGTCAGGATGAGGTTCGGGCAGTTGAGCCCGCCGTAGCGGTACGGGAGCGTGCAGCCCATCAGCCCCATCTCGCTGATCCGCCGCAGCGCCGCGTCGAGCCCCGGCGCGTAGGTCACCGTACCATCGGCGTTGAGCTTGCTGCCTTTCTCGTCGGTTTCGCGCGCGGTCGGGGCGATCTCATCGGCGGCGATGCGCCCCAGGTCCGTCAGTATCCGGCGGTACTTCTCGCTCGCCTCGGCGCCGTCGTGCGGCGCCTCTGCGAACTCGTCGGCGTAGACGAAGCCGTCCTCCATGATCTCCGCCAGTCGCGGCAGGTCATAGTGATCGAGCAGGAACTGGATGTCGTGATTATCGGTGAAGAAGTTAGCCATGGCGTCTGCTTTCTTCAAGGGCGGCCATCGGGGCGCGCGGCTGCCGCATTCTAGTCGGGACATGCCCGCGCCGCGGGGGCTTCTCGTTCGCTGATCCCGGCCCGCCACGGCTGCTGTGGCGCTGCTCGCTGCAGCGCCCGATGCGCCCTGGTTTCGGCTCCGCGCTATTGTTCCCGATCGGCTCCCGGCCGGCGGAGCGTGCCGCGGTGCCCGCGGGTGGCGGGATACCCTGACCCGGGCGGCGCGATGCTCACCCCGCGCTCGACCGACAGAGAGGTGGTCATCATGGTCTCGCTTTCCGGAACGCTCCTGCAACCGCGGTCGTGGGACCAGTGCGACATCACGCCCGCGACGACGGTAGCCATCGGTGATGATGGCAAGGTCGCGGAGGTGGGGCACCGCTCGCCCGCCGGAAGTGACATCGTCGGCGATGATGGATGCTGGATCCTGCCCGGGTTCATCGACGCCCATGTCCACCTCCCTCAGTGGGACTGCCGCGGTCTCGACGGGTTCACGCTCTTCGAGTGGCAGAAGAAGGTCGCCTACCCGGCCGAAGAGCGATTGCAGGACGCCGATTGCGCCGAGCGCGTCGCCAATAACTTCGTCACCGGCATGATCGCCAACGGCACTACCACGGTCGCCGCCTTCGGCAGCCCGTTCCCCGACGCCACCGACCGCGCCTTCGAGGTCTTCGAACGGCGCGGCCTGCGCGCCGTGCACGGGCTGATGCTCAATGACAAGAACGTCCCCGACCGTCTCAGCACCCCGGCGGAACAGGCCCTGGAGTCTGCCCGCACGCTCGCCGCCCGCTGGCACAACCAGGGCGATGGGAGACTCCAGTACGCCCTCTGCCCCCGCGCGGCGATATGCTGCAGCGAGGAGCTCCTGCGCGGCGTTGCCGCCCTCGCCCAGACGACCGGCTCACATGTGCTCACCCACATCGCCGAATCGGAGGCGGCCGTATCGGCCGTCCGAGACATGTACCCCGATCTGCTCGACGATGTCGATCTGTTTGCAGAAACCGGTCTCCTGACGCGGCGCACCCTGCTCGGGCACGGCGTATGCCTGAGCGAATCACTGCGACGCCAGGTGGCCGAGACGAACGCCGCCGTCGTCCACTGCCCGACGGCCAATCTGTTCCTCGAGTGCGGTCTGATGGACTACCTGGCCGAGCGCCGGGCACAGATCCCGCTGGCGCTGGGCAGTTCCATCGCCGCCGGGTCCGAGCCGTTCATGCCGCAGGTCGCGGTGGCGTGCCTCCAGACGGCCAAGGCGCTCAAGGTACACGCGATCCCGCGCGGGTCATACACACCGCCGCGCCCCGCCGAGGGTTGGTGGCTGCTGACAGGTGGCGCCGCGCAGGCCCTTGACATGGGCGATCGCGTCGGCGCACTGCAGCCGGGCTATGAGGCCGATTGTCTCGTGGTACGCCCGGAAGACTGGATCGCCGAACTGCCGCCCGAGCAGCAGGTCTCGGCGCTGCTTTATACGCTCCGCCCACACCACATCGAGCACGTCTACATCGCAGGCCGCCGCGTCGGCCCGTAAGCGGCGACCGAGCCTTCGGCTTCTCGCCGGTGCGCTGGACCGGCTCCCGCCCACGACCCGGAGCAGGCCGGAGAGTGAAGCGATACGTGCCACGGGCACCGAGGGCGCGCAGCAGTACGCGCAGCAGTGGCAGGGCAAACCGGGGCGTGACATGGCAGACGGTGGCACGGGGGACTCGACGGGACCGATCGTGTTCGATGCGCGCAAGTCTCATGTTGAGGCGGACAAGGGCGCAGCCGGGCGCGGCTCGGCGCGTCGTGGCAAGAAAGCCACCTCGGAGACTCGAACTCCGGACCTGAGCTTTACGAAAGCTCCGCTCTACCAACTGAGCTAAGGTGGCCACGCCTGACGGCGGGAAGGCAAGTATCGCCCTTCGGGACGCCGGAGTCCAGCCTGAGGGCGTGGCCGCCCCCGGGCACGGGCTGAGGGGCTGGAATGCCCTTGGAGCGGTTTGGTCGATAGGGGAGGCGGGGTAGGAGCAAAGAGCACTGATCCAAAGACGGGATCAGTGGCACTGGTTACTCAACGACGGTGGCCGAGCCGGTCAGGAGGCGGTCGAGCAGGCGTTGTCCGACGCGAACGCGGAGGCGGGCCTTGGTGCCGTCGTAGGCCCGGTCGATGACCTCGGCGCGGGTCTCGAGCATGTGGACGGTGCGGGAGTCGCGCAGTGGGACGCTCAGCGTCACCTCGCGGATCGGCCCGAGCACGGCGTCGCGGACGTGCTCGGTCAGGGCGGCGGCCCCGATCCGCGGCAGACCGTCGGGGGCGGGTAGGGCGCACAGCGGGACCGCGTCGGGCAGGCGGGCGGTCCACTCGAGCAGGCGGGCGTTGTCGGGCAGCCGGTCGGACTTGTTGAGCAGGACCAGACGCGGGGGCGGGGTCCACGGCTCGGGCTCGGCGCCGTCGCGATCGGCTTTGGTCGCGGCCTTGTGCTCGGCCTGCGCGACCTCCTCGAATAGATCATCCACCGTGCGCTGCACCGTCTCGTAGTGCAGCTCGCAGGCCGGGTCGGCCACGTCGAGGATGATGAGCA
>Ga0055449_10000340_pt1 | contig 13243 bp, 20 predicted proteins | sample China_Galinas_PW_2_FD_57739 | JGI IMG/M metagenome (GOLD analysis project Ga0055449, IMG submission 57739) | Wetland microbial communities from San Francisco Bay, California, USA, that impact long-term carbon sequestration - China_Galinas_PWB_D1 | ecosystem: Environmental > Aquatic > Marine >... | reverse complement strand
AAGTAGGCTGACGCTGAACTGGGCTTTCCTGGCCGAGCAAGTAGCGCGTGAAGTCTGCCAGCGGCTCTACCCACAGGAGTTTAGCAATGAAAAAGTTAGTTCTTCTCTGTATGCTCGCCCTAGTAGGGTGCGCCGATATACCCCGCCTCTCTCCCGAGCAGAGGCTGCTGCTTTCGTGCCAGGGTATCGCGACGACGATTGCGACCTTGGCGATCCTGAAGACACAGAACAAGCTGACCGATGCCACTGTGGATACGGTCAATGCCCTGAGGCCTACGATTGAAGTGGCCTGCGCTGGCAATTGGACCAACCAAGAGCAGGCCGCAACGCTGGCCGAAGCCCTCCTGGAGAAACTGAAGGCTGCACAGGAGCCCGTCCAATGACAGTAAAATACGTACTAGCAGGTGGTAATAACATCGCAAAGGGACTGCGTGCCCTCCCCAATGCCAAAATCCCAGACGATACCGCTATTGGCGCGCATGCTCTCCCCAATACCGATGTGGCCACGATAAATGCCCTGAGGCCTACGACTGAAGGCTGCGCAGGAGATCACACAATGACAGTAAAACAAGTACTGGAAGACCCCAAAGTTAAAGAAGCCGCCATCGCCCTGGCTGAAGCTTTGGGCCAGGATATCGTGTTGGCTACGGCAGGCGCTGCTGGGCTTCCCCCGGCGACGGCGGTACTGGTGGCGGACTTCGCCAGGGTGGCACTGACCGCTGCAACAGCGATGCGGCAGATCGCCACGGGGGACCTCACCGAAACCCAGGCGAAAGCTGCCTGGACCAGGCTGCACCAAGACATGACCGCCGCGTGGACAGCTTGGTACACGGTAAAGGACAAAGAGCCGAAAAACGCTTGACGTTTTTGTTAGCGTAGGCCATCCTTTGTGCACGGGGTATCCCGCCCCGTGTTTCATCACGAGGAAAAAGATATGACACTTGAAGATCGGCTTGCTGCTTTGACGGCGGCCATCCTCGATCTGACTGCTGCACTCAGAGCAGAGAAAGCAGAGTCCGCCCAGCAGAAGCCACCTGTGGCGCCCATAGAGACGGCGCCTACTCCTGAGCCTACCCCAGCGCCTAAGCCGCCCACAGCGGCAAATACGGGCACCCACAAGGCAGATGCACAGGCGGCACTGGTTGCGTATGGAAACGCAGCTGGTGTGGACCAGGTAATGGCCATACTGCGCGAAGTAGGGGGCGCGTCAGCAAATAAGCTGAGTGCGCTTGACCCCTCGCTGTACCCCGCAGTAGTACAAAAAGCCCGCGCGGCTTTGGTAGCCTGGAAGAAGAGGAGCTAAGACAATGAATGAAAACGCTCACCATCCCCTGGGCGCGTCTCAAGCCCACCGGTACTTTCGCTGCCCAGGTTCCGTTCGTCTCTGTGCGGCATTGGAAGCCAAGGGCTTCTCGAAGAAAGAGAGTGCATATGCAGCGGAAGGCACGGCAGCACACGCAGCCGCCGCAAAGCTCTTGAGGAAGGATCCCTCGCGCCGCGCTCGAATCTTCGAGAAGGACATGAACCGGGATCTGCGCAAGGCGATAACCAACTACACAGAATGCGTGCGTGACTCAAAGCTGGTCCGGAAGATGCTGAGCCTTTCGCCAGAGGCCGTGATTGAGCTGATTCACGAGGAAATAGAGGCTAGGGTGACCTTGCCGATCCCCTCGGATAGCCCTCCTGTGACATCCACGGCCGATCATATTGGCCTCTGGCATGTTGGGCACCGAGGGGGAGACTCAGCATATATTCTGGTAGTCACCGATGCCAAGTTCGGTGCCGGCGTCCCTGTGGACGCTGAAAGAAACGAGCAGATCCGGCTGTACTTGCTGGGCGCTGCCGAGAAGCTGAAAATCTTCTATGATATAGATTACTATATCGGCGTCATCCATCAGCCCCGGCTGAATTCTCGGAGCTGGGAATTACTTACCGCAGCAGAGCTGGGCGAGTTTGCCGCCGAAGCCAAGGGACGCGCAGAAGCAACGATGGCAAAAGACGCGCCACTTGTGCCAGGGGATCACTGTCGCTGGTGCCTCGCAAATGAAGCGAGCCGTTGCCCAGCTTTGCAAGAGAAAGACCAGCAAGCGATCACTAAAGCATGGGACACCCTGGAGTCTGAAGAGCAATCCGGCTCAGCTCCCTCGGTCCGCTTCTACGATGTGGAGGCCCTAGAGAGGCTTTCAGACAGCGAGCTGGGCACGTACCTATCGGCTCTGGAAGCATTGGTGGACTGTCGCGAGCTGGTCTTCGAAGAAGCCAAGAAGAGAATGCTCGCTGGGGCTACCATTCCAGCTTGGGGCCTTTTCGAGACGGTGACGCACTGGAAGTGGTCGGATGAGAAAGCCGTAGTCGAACTACTGGAGGGGGTGATCCCGGAGCATAAATTATGGACCCGGCAGATCGTCACGCCAGCGAAGGCCATGCAGTTGGCTCCAGCTCATGCTGCCGCGTTGTCTGCACTGCGCACTCGGGAACCAGGAAAGCCGGTAGTTGCCGCAGCAACGGATCGCAGGAAGAAGTGGCAACTGGGCACGCAGAAAGAGGAGGACCTCATAACAGCTATATACGAATAACCAACACCAGCTCTGTAACATCAAACCCCAAAAGGTAATTATATGTCCAGACGTTTAGTTATACCTACAGTTCGCTTGGCTTTCACCGACACCTTGTGGAAGAAAGGGCAGTACCAAGGGAAGGAAACAAGCTACGGGTGTGTTCTGCTCTTTCCGCCGGACCACCCCAGCTTGGGCGAGATCCGCCACACTCTACAGAAGGTCAAGGAGGATGAATGGGGTGACAAGCCGGTGCGCCTGGTACGGGATAACCCTATTAGGAATGCGGAAGAGTCTGCGGCTGACGGCTTCGAGCCAGGATGGTTTTTCATCAGAGCCAACAACCACAAGCGTCCGTCCGTGCATTATGGGCATGAACTCCTGGAGACAGAAGAGAGTGCGGAAGGGCTCATCTACTCAGGCGTATGGGCGCACGCTATCATCGAAATCTACGCCCAAAACCCCAAAGGGGAGAAGGTAAGTTTTGGCAAGGCCATCAATGTGGCTTTAGCCGGAGTTAAATTCGCCAAACATGATGAGCCGCTCAGTGGCACCAAACGGGCAGCCGCTGACGAGTACGAAGGCTTGTCGTCGGAAGATGACGACGAATTTGACAGAGCTCCGCAAGAGCAGGCCGAGAACCCCTGGGACTGACACAACTATGCCGCAGGGATGCGGCTTTTTACGGCGAGGGTGTAGGAATGAAAAACATAGCTATTGATGTAGAGACCTACCAAGCAGACCCCAATAAGAAACTAAAGGCTGTGGGTAGCTACCGGTACCTAGAAGGTGCAGAGATAATGCTGCTGGGCTGGGCGGGCGAAACTGGCCCAGTGGTCCAGCGCGACCTCACAGCAGGCGATTCGCTAGACCAATTCCTGGCCCTAATAGAAGATACAGATGTCGTATTTTGGGCACACAACGCCATGTTCGATCGGGTGGCCATCAATCATCTCCTGGACCGGCGCGGTTATCCCCCTCTCCCTATCGAGCGCTGGCGCTGCAGCATGGTGCAGGCCTACACGTGTGGCCTGGCAGGGTCACTGGAGGAGATAGGCCGGATCCTCGATATCCCCCTGGATTTGAGGAAGAAAGACGGAAATAAGCTCAAGAATCTGTTTTGCTCTCCGACACCCAAAGGTGTGCGGCGATCCCCACTCACGCACCCCACGGAATGGGAAGAGTTCAAGGACTATCACAAGAACGATATCTTGGCTCTGCGAGAAATCATGCGGCGCCTGCCGGGCTGGGTGTACCCAGGGATGGAGTCCGAGCTGAAACTGTGGCAACTCGACCAAGCATCGAATGACCGTGGGTTGCCGATCGACGCCGAGCTGGCGCAGAAGGCGCACTCCTTGACTGTGAAATTCTCAGCGGAGCTGAGTAGTGAAGCCCTCGCGACAGTGAACCCGGAGGCCTGGGCAAAACTGGCGCAGGAAGATACCGCGACCAAGGGCCCTCAAATACTGCGACAGCGGGATGCGCTGCTTTCGTGGATCCGCGAGCAAGGCGTGGCTGCGGCCGATTTAACCAAGGCCAGCGTGACAAAGCTGCTGCAACGGCAGGACCTCCCGCCGGATGTGCGTACCATTCTGGGACTGCGGCAGAAGGCCGCGAAGACCTCTACCGCTAAGTTCAAGCGCGTGTTGGCCTCCCTATGTGACGATGGGCGCCTGCACGGGGCCATCCAGTTCTATGGAGCGATGCGTACAGGTCGGATGGCAGGCCGTATTTTCCAGCCGCAGAACCTACCCTCGCGAGGGTTGCTCCCAGCTCAGCTGTGCGTGGACTCCATCCTGAATGGAACGGCTGAAATAGTATTTGATGACCTGCTCTTGGTGGCTTCGTCAGCGATCCGAGGGCTGCTGAAGGCCCCAGAAGGCTACGCAGTCCTGGCAGGGGATTACTCCAGCATTGAGGCCCGCGTGCTGGCTTGGTTGGCTGATGACGAAGATTTCCTCGACCTCGTGAGATCCGGAAAGGACCCCTACATTGATCAGGCTGCCAGCACGCTGAAGAAGCAAGAAGCGGATGTCACGGATCGAGACCGGTTGATCTACGGAAAGATTCCTGTCTTGGCCCTGGGATTCTACGGTGGCGTCGGAGCGTACAAGCGCATCGCCTCGATCTATGGAGTCGAGGGACTGCCGGAAGACATGGTGAAGGAAATAGTTTCCGGCTTCCGCGAAAAGCGTAAGAACGTAGTGGAGTTCTGGCACATGCTGCATGCTGCGGCTTGGGATGCGGTTCTGTACCCAGGGCGGCGACAAGAGGCAGGACGTGTATCCTTCTTGGTGAGCGAGTACAAGGGCGCTCGATGGCTTGAGATGCTGTTACCCTCGGGTAGGAGGCTTATGTATTTCAACCCGAGAATCGAAGACGTAGTATTCCCCGGCTGGAAGCCCCGCAACGCCATCTGTTATGACGGCATCGACCAGTACACAGGGAAGTGGTGCCGCATCGACACCCACGGGGGGAAACTATCAGGAAACGCAACGCAGGCCACGGCGCGGGATGTGATGACAGACGCCATTCCGAGACTCGAACAGGCGGGGTACCAAATGCTCATGACGGTGCACGATGAGCTGGTGACTCTGTGCCGAGCGGAGCAAGCAGGCCAAGCACGAAAGGAGGTTGAGAACCTACTCACTAGGTCCTCTGCTTGGTCTCAAGGCATTCCACTGGGCGTGAAGATATCAATCTCGGAGCGGTACCAAAAATGACCCGAGAGTGCAACGTCGAGAACGCCCTGCGCCAGCGAGTAAAGGCTCTGGGCGGAGTAGCGCTCAAGCTGATCATGAGGGGCCGGACGGGCTTCCCAGATCGGATCTGTCTGTTGCCAGGGGGACGGATCATCTTGGTCGAACTCAAGGCCCCAGGAAAAAAGCCGAGCGCTGTACAGCTGAGAGTTCACGCCATGCTGCGCGAGCTGGGGTTCCAAGTCGATGTACTGGACAGCGTGCAACAAGTGAAAAACTGGCCGAAAATCGATTGACAAGTGTCCTAGGTTAGACTATTGTTTAAACACACCAAACGAGAGGAGCGCAGACGATGACCACACACAATGACGCCACCAGAATAGACCAGCTCAATAAGTTTGCCGATTGGGAAGTTAAGAGGGCACCAGAAAACGAATCAAGGACGCATATCGCGCATTGGGCGGTTAGACGATTGGTAGAGTTGTTGGAAGAGAACCGCGCCCTAAAACAACAGCTACAACAGCTAAAGAAAGAGGGGGATTAGACCATGACTTACTTATTAATAGGCTTCGGTAGTCTGCTGGTGGCCGCCCTTATAGTTCTTGCTGGGCTATTACTTGGATACCTTATCCAAGGGCTGAGGGAAGATTGACTATGCACGTAATAGACTTCCCAGGGCCAAATCTACGAGACGTGCCTAAATGTCTGCGTATGCTAGCCGATAGGATCGAGCACGGAGAAGAAGCCGAGCTAGAGCACGCCATCATCGTAGGACAGGCAGTATCTAAGAGTATTAAATTCTACTCTTACGGCGACTCTTATACCTATGCACAGGAGCTGGGGCTGCTGCATTTAGCGCAAGCGATACTGACAGATATGTGCTTGAAAGGAGATGACGATGAAGAATAGCGCAGCTATCCCAGTATGTGAGACTTTGCGGATATTTACCGCACGTAAAGAACATACCTGCTTCTTGTGCAACCAACCCATACCGCCAGGGAGTAAGTACTGGCGGTATGGTACAAGCGAGTGCGAGCACACCAATTGTGAGGAATACAAAAACGAGAGGAGTACATGAAATGATCGTGATCGGAGGTCCTTATCTACGAGACGTGCCTAACTGTCTGCGCCTGCTAGCCGATAGGATCGAGCACGGAGAGGAACCTGAAATGGAGCACATTCTTGTTGTGGGTCAAACACTGACCACAGGTATGCGCATCTACAGCTACGGCGGTGATCACGCTTACCCGTACGACATAGGATTGTTGCACCTAGCACAGACTATGCTAACAGATATGTGCATGCAGGGAGCGAATACCGATGAAGAATAGCGCTGAGTAGGCGTAGCATTGCACAATCCACTACAACAAGGATTGAAACAGCACAGCCCCTGGGAGCACTGGCAGGTTCCGCCAAGTAGCATTGCACAATCCACTACAACAAGGATTGAAACTTCTCCTTCACGTCTGCCAGCCATACGCCTTTCTGGGTAGCAATGCATAATCCACTACAACAAGGATTAAAACCGCACTCGGCAATAACAGAAAGAGGTCACACAATGTTCTACCTACTAGTAAGTATTTTCATCTTAGCCGTTACTGCAGCAATACTGATATCGGGCATATGTGCCTTCTGCGCAGCGGAACACAAACGACTCCGGGAGAGTCTGCGATCAATCATTAATGAGGAGAAGCGATCATGGCTAAAATAGCGACACCCTCAAAGTTCGAGCATTTGTGGTTCGACAAGGTAACCAAAGTAAAATTAGACGACAACCAAGCTTGCACGATTATGTCTGGCTCGGCATTTAGCGCCCACAGAATTACCAAAGTGGGATCGCGTAAAAAGTCCGATGTTGCTGACATACAGGAAAGCGATTAAGAGGTGAAAATCATGATCAAAATACTTATTGTCTTATTGTTGGCTAGCTTTCAAGCGCTTGCCGAACCTTTCAAGATGCCGGTCAAAGTCATAGCAAACGCGAATGATTCTGTCGGAAAACGCCTTGTCTACTTCGTGAAGGAGGACCTTCAAATCTCCTCTACGTTAAGACTGGCCCATAACCTAGAACTTGGCTTGGGTCTGCAGATTCTCACCCACGAGCCGTATAATAGTAATCCAGGGCATTCAGTAGCCTATTCATACGCTGTTACTTGGATAAACAAACAACAACCGTATTCTTACTTTTTGTATCTAGGAATTGGTGGTTGTGGTTCCTCACAGATTCAGGAATGCGCGCAAACCATAGTCGCAAACGTAGCAGAGGATTCCGATTCTGTTCTTCGGAGCCTGACAGCGGCACAAATTAGCCAACTAAATACTTTTGATATCGATGACTTCATCGCCAATCTGAAACCGATCGAGCGGCCAATGAGCGTTGACGATCTGATCGCGGAGGCAAACCGTATAGAGGCTCGCAGCGAAAAACGAAACCGGTTAGCCGACGATGACTTCCTCGCCAAGCTCGCCAATGCGAAGCCGATCACAAAGAAGAAACCGGTTAGCCAACTAGACGCTTCTGCTACCGATGACTTTCTCACAGCTATAGAGAACATGCAGCCGATCGAACCCAAAAGCGGCACAAAGTAGCCAGCCCTCGACCGGGCTTCGGCCCGGTCCCATCGGAGTACCCCCAGTGAAACAAGAGCAATTCGTACCACACCCGTACCAACTGAGGGGAATTGAGTTCCTTATCAATGGCGGGTTCGGCAAGGGAAAGGGTCTGTGGTGGAGCATGGGATTAGGAAAAACAGTAGCTGTCCTGTCCGCGCTGGACTACTGGCTCGACAATTTCTTGATACGAAAAGTGCTGATCGTGGGGCCTAAGCGCGTCGTACAGCACGCCTGGCCCAGGGAGATAGAGCACTGGGAGCACACAGCCTGGATGCGCTACAACGTCCTCTGCGGCACCCAGAAGGAGCGCGAGACGGCAGCCACCGATACATCCGCCCAGATCCATCTTGTGAACTACGAAAGCTTTCGCTGGCTGCTCAGATTCTGGTCGAAGCGTAGAAAGTGGCCCTACGATGTGGTGGTGTTCGACGAAAGTACAAAAATGAAGGCCCCAGGGACGCAGAGGTTCGCCGCTGCCCGTGCCCTCATCAAGAGCGGGCGCGTAAAGTGCACTATCTGCCTTACTGGAGAACCTGCCGAGAACCAGCTTTTGGATCTTTGGGCGCAGACATACCTACTCGACAGCGGAGAAGCCCTGGGCCGAACATACGAGATATTCAAGAATCGCTGGTTCCAACCGGGTGAGAATGGGTATAGCCTGGAACCCCGCGAGGGCGCCGCTACAGAAATAGGACAAAGGGTACAGCACTTGTACCTCACGATGCGAGGACGCGATTATCTGCAGCTACCAGAGCTGATCGACAACGTAATACCACTGGACATACCAGCCTATGCCAGGAAGCTCTACCTGAAGATCGAGAAGGAACTCTACGCTGTCCTAGCCTCTGGGGCGGCGATCAGTGCCGCAAACCGTGCCGTGGCCCAGGGGAAAGCCCGCCAGGCGGTGAATGGTGCGCTGTACCTCGACGAGTCAGGACGGTTCGAGGAGATCCATACAGCGAAATTGGATGCCCTGGACGAGCTGGTGGAAGAAGTCTCGACACCCCTCTTGGTAGGAATCGCGCTACGGTCCGATCGGGCGCGGATCCTAGAGCGGTTTCCATTCGCCAGGGTGCTGGACCAGAACCCGAGCACAATCGACGAATGGAACGCAGGGAATATACGAATGCTGTTACTGAACCCGGCAAGCGATGGCTACGGGCTGAATCTCCAGGGCGGGCCGTGCCGAGATGTCGTACACTTCGCGCTCCCCTGGAACTGGGGCAAGTACAACCAGTTCGTCGCCCGCGTCTGGCGCCAAGGGGTACGGAATAGTATCCGTAATCACATACTCATGGTGCAGAATTCAGTAGACGAGTACGTCTGGCTGAGGCTACACCAGAAACGGGAGCATCAAGAGCAGGTTCTGAATTCAGCCGACCGAGGCTTGTTCCTACCAGAGTCAGTGGGAACCGACCCCAGCATCGACCAGGGCATCTGGGAGGCCCTGCGCACGAAATACGGCTCTCGGGCGCAAGGATGAATGTCAATGCCGCCCACACATCGGGCAAGGAAGCCCAGACTTGCCATCCCATATCGGCTTGTTTCCTTCGGCGGCATCAGGGGGCACCTCCTCCCCGCAAGCGAGCCAGGCGTAGGGTACCCTGGTTGCTTCTGAGATTCGCACTAAGTTTGCCGTTGTAGGTACTGCCATATCCTTCGCGTCCTTCTTAAACCAGTTACTAATCGTGGCCTTCGTAACGCCGCAGAAGGCGGCAAGCTGCTGCTTCTGGAGGCCAGCTTTGGCCAGAGCACTGCGGATTCGGTCCTGCAGCGCTTTCCGCTGAGCAAGCGTGTAGTCGTATTTGGTAGTCATGTTTTCCTCGGATTGCAAAAAGGGTTGACCACCAAAGTGTACCCCGCTCTAATGGGATTCGCAAGCAATTATAGAATTCACATAGGAGCGGGAGCGATGAGAACCAGACGAGCAAAGAAAAACCCCGGTGAGGGGCCGGGGTTCAATTCACCTGAAGGAGATGAATATGTCTACCAGTGCCAATGATAGCGCGGGTTCACAGGTAACACAACCACACGAGAGTCATAAAGTTGAAAATCTCTCGGCGGACGCACAGATCCAGGAATACCTGGACCATGGCTGGGCGCTGTGTCTGATCAAACCCGGATCGAAGGGGCCGCATACCAAAGGGTGGAACACCAAAGAGAAAGCTATCCAGTCGGTGGAGGAGGTGCCTGACAGCTGGGGAGTAGGCCTCCAGCACACCTGGAGCAAAACCTGCGCCATAGATCTGGATAACCTGGCCAAGGCCACCGAATGGCTGTCCAGCCGGGGGATAAACCTGACCGTGCTGCTCACCGACACAAAGGCAGTGCGCATTCATAGCGGTGTTCCGAACCGTGCCAAGCTGCTGTACCGCGTCCCTGAAGGCACGGACCCTGCCAGTCTGATTACCCGGCAACTACCCGAAGTAGGAATTGAATTTAGATGCACAGCCCAGAGCGGGCTTTCGGTGCAGGATGTCCTGCCGCCATCGATCCACCCCGATATGGGATGGCCTTATACCTGGATCGGCGATTGGAAAAATCTGCCAGTTCTGCCTGATGCCATCCTGGCCCTCTGGAGGCGCCTACAAGACGCCGAGCCGTCAGGCAAGGCCAAGACCCAGGGGGTGGCCGACGACGCCGTGCTAGAGGCCCTGGAGGCCAGAGGGATGGTATGGGGGCGAGAGGGCGCGACTGGGAAGGTGTTCATCGAATGCCCGTGGCGGGATGAGCATACGGATGGCAAGAACGGAGAGAAGGACGCGGTGTACTGGCCTCCTCATACAGGTGGGCATGCCAGTGGGAACTTTCACTGCTTCCACGCTCATTGCTCAGATAGGAACATATCACATCTTCGCGAGTTCTTGGCTGTGGAAGAGGATTTGCTGCCGGAGTTTGAGGCGGGACTGAAGGCGAGAGGGATACCGATGGATGCGGAGCCGGAGGCCAGAAAGGAGGGTGAGCCAGAGAAGAAGCCGAAGAAGCCTCTCGTACCGTCTTGGAGCGCACTGGCGTCGACGAAGGAGGAGCGGGCGAACGCGAAGCTTGCGCCAAGATGCCTCGTGCAGGAGTACCTGTATGCGGACGTAGCGCAGATCGTGGCGCCTGGGGGCACTGGCAAGACGACACTCCTCCTCTACGAGGCGGTTCACATAGCGCTGGGCAGACCGCTCTGGGGCCTGGACGTGGAGACATCGGGAAAAGTGTTGTTTGTCACGGCCGAGGACAATAGGGAGCGGCTTCTTGCGAGACAACGGGAAATCATGGTCTCGCTCGCGCTGACCGAGGAAGAGCAAGAGGAAGCGTGGGACAAGGTGCGCTTTTGGGACGTGAGCGGGGAAAAGAAGAATCTCATAACTGTCATCGAAAGGAACATCGAGCTGACCACTCTGGCTGATGGGATCATCAAGGAATTCAGATCCGACCCCCCAGTGCTGGTCATCTTTGACCCCATGGTGTCCTTCGGGGCCAGTGAGAACTTGGTCAACGACAATGAACAGGGCCTGGTATTGGCCGCTAGGCGCATTGTGAAGGGCCTAGGATGCTGTGTGAGGTATGTGCACCACACAGGCAAGGCAAATGCCAGGGAGAAGACCAGGGATGGCTACACAGGCCGTGGAGGCTCAGCCCTGCCGGATGGCTCGCGCATGACGGCGGTACTCACAGTCTGGGACGAGGGAGACAGCGACAAGCCGCCCCCGGAACTACGGATCGAGGCTGATACCAGTGTCTTGCGCCTGGACCGCCCCAAGGTGAGCTATGCCCGTCCCAAGTTGCCATCGATCTGGATCGCGAGAGACGGCTATGCCTTCCGGCACATGGCGGCGGAGAAGTCCACAGCGGAAGATGCGCAGAGGGCGAAGGCCCAGCTCGACCGCGCGAAAGAGGAAACGGCGGAGAAGCTTATTCTAGAAGCCGTGACGAAAGAGCCGGGCATTGTGCGTAGAACGCTTCGGACGTGCGCAGGGGTAGCGCCCACGGCAGCAGATAAACTCATCGATGCCTTGGTAGAGGAGGGGGCTTTGTCGGAAGAATTGACCGCAAAACGTGGGAAGGAAACAAAGACCTATAAGCTGATATAGGAATTTCGATGTGCGTTTGGCTCTGAAATAGGACCAAACGCATATAGGACTTTCATCCAGTTATGGATAGGAATTTCGATGTGCGTTTGGTTTGGCGCGTTTCTATAGAGAGAAAGGACCAAACGCATGTCGGGGACTTTGACGTCCCCCGAATGCGTTCGTGCGTTTGTGGAGGCCAAACGCACTCAAACGCGCCAAACGCACTCAATAATTCCTAGTAGCTTTTGATCCTCACATCGTTGAGATAGTCTTTCACCTGGCGCTTGATATCAAAAGGCATGGACTGCTCCTCTTTTTCAAATTTTAGTACCTCATGGTCAAGGAATCGGAAGAAGTGCAACGTGTACGCTACCGCGCGACCCTGGCTTATTCGCCTAGTTGCTGCGTCTGCCCTGGCCAGGATCTGTTTTGCTTTGTTCGTCGCCCACGGGTCCTCCGGTTGTTTCTCTGGGAGGAGCAGGGCAGGATAGGTATCTAGCTCTCGGCTCTCATCCAGGGCGCTGCTGGAGACAGAAGCGTCCTCGGCTTTATCCCCTCCCGCCCGTTCCGCCCGCCAAGCTTCCAGGGGCCAGTGCCCCGAGAGAGAGGATACCGCCTTCTGCACGATATCTGCACAGTAGCGTAGGTAACTTCGTTCTGATTGGTGTAGGTCACCCTCCTCGGTGGAGCCGGCCCGATACCTCAAGGATTCCTCTTCCAAGAGAAGAGCACGGAATATGCTGTACATGTTCTGGTTCATGATTGACTCCTCAAATAGGAATTGTGATCAGAGATGTAAAGGCCTTCCTTGGCAGGGCGCTCCCAGATCGCGCTCAATCCGGCTCCTGGACTGCGTGCAGTTCTTGCCAGGCTGCGCCCTGGTCGGCCTGCTCCCGCAGCCAGAGGGCCATGCGCAGCGCCCCCGCTACATCCCCAGAGCCCTCCATCAGATGCTGCCCACCATGGGCCTTGATGTACGTCTTCCGCGCCAGATTCGGGTGCAGCCATACCACCTTTTGCCCTTCGGCGCGGCCCAGTCGCACCTCATGCCCCCAGGCTTTCCTTCGAGGATGACGTGCTTCTGATTCGATCACTAGGGTGCCAGGGTCCAGCTCTACCTCTTCTTTGAACTGGAAATACGTTAGGGGTAGCTTCGCTTGGTTAAGATGCTGTGGTGTTAGGGACTCTGGCAGAATCGCTTGCCACCAGTTACAGCGGCGATCGCGGGGCGCGGCTACGTGGGTGATGGTTGTTTGGTTAGTCATTTTATTATGCTCCTAAATAGGAATTGTGATCAGAGATATTCGTTAGCATT
>Ga0055449_10000335_pt1 | contig 13324 bp, 11 predicted proteins | sample China_Galinas_PW_2_FD_57739 | JGI IMG/M metagenome (GOLD analysis project Ga0055449, IMG submission 57739) | Wetland microbial communities from San Francisco Bay, California, USA, that impact long-term carbon sequestration - China_Galinas_PWB_D1 | ecosystem: Environmental > Aquatic > Marine >... | reverse complement strand
GTAGGGCGCCATGTTGGGCAGGGCGGCGGCGGGGTCGCCCGGGGCGTTGACCGCCAGCAATCCCGCGATGAACAGCGCGAACGCCGAGACGCCGGCGCACGTCCGACGCACGTGCGCGCTCGGGCTCAGACCCAGCACCATGACCACGCACGTACCGATGAACAGGGTGATCTCGGGCCAGAGGTGGGCGACCTTGTCGATCACGGCTCGTCCCCCTCGTGACCTGCGGATGTGCCGTGCGCGTCGTGGAGTTCATCGACCGGCGCGACGTCCGCCTCGGCCACCGCCGGCAGCACACCGTCCTCGTAGATCGCCACCGTCTGGCGTACCGGGTCGTTGACCGCGTCGATCAGCGGGCGCGGGTAGAGCCCGAAGAACAGGCACCCGACCGCGATCGGCAGCAGCACGGCGATCTCGCGCCGGGTGAGGTCAACCGGCAGCGGCCCGTGCCCGTCCTCGTGCCCGTGCGGCTCGACCAGCGGGCCGAAGCACACCTTGCCGACCATGAACAGGATGTAGATGGCGGTGACGATGACGCCGGCGCCGGCGACCGCTGCGAACCACGGGCCGAGCACGCCCGGCGTGGCGCCCGGCATCGAGGTGCCGGCCGCCGCCGCCCACGACGAATCGGCCTGGAACGCCCCGAACGTGCACAGGAACTCGCTGACGAACCCGTTGAGCCCCGGCAGACCCACCGACGCCAGCGCGAAGAACATCATGAAGGTGCCCCATATGGGCATCTTGGCCGCCAGCCCGCCCAGCTCGTTCATGCTGCGCGTGTGGTAGCGCTCGTAGATCATGCCGATCATGAGGAACAGGGCGCCGGTCGAGAGCCCGTGGTTGAGCATGTAAAGAACGCCGCCGGTCAGCCCGGTCGTGTTGAGGGCGACCAGTCCGAGCACGCAGAAGCCGAGGTGCGAGACCGACGAGTACGCCACCAGCTTCTTGACATCGGTCTGCACCCAGCAGACGAGCCCAGCGTAGAGGATGCCGATGATGCAGAGCACGGCGATCGCCGGTGCGTAGGCCGCCACCGCGTCGGGCACGAACGGCAGCACGAAGCGGTAGATGCCGTACGTGCCGAGCTTGAGCAGGACGCCGGCCAGGATCACGCTCCCCGCCGTCGGCGCCTCGGTGTGCGCCAGGGGCAGCCACGTGTGCAGCGGGAACAGGGGCACCTTGACCGCGAACCCGCAGAGCAGCGCGCCGAGCACCCACGCCTGGGTCGAGGCGGGCATGAGCCGGGCCGAACGCTCCAGCGTCGCGATGTCGAACGTCCACGAGCCGACGTAGTGGGCGTGGTACCACGCGACGTAGACCAACCCGGCCAGCGTGATGATCGAACCGGTGAAGGTGTAGAGGAAGAACTTGGTCGCGGCCGCCCGCCGGTTGGTCGAGCCGTAGAGGTTGATCAGGATGTACATCGGCACGAGGGTGAACTCGAAGCAGATGTAGAAGAAGACGACGTCACGTGCACAGAACACGCCGGTCATCGCCGCCTGGAGCACAAGCAGCCACGTGTAGTACGTCTTGAGGCGGTGGGTGATCGCGGTCCACGACGCGCCGACGCAGATCGGACCGAGCAGCACGGTCAGCGCCACCAGCAGCAGCGCCACCGAGTCCACGCCGACGTTGAGCGACACGCCGAGCTGATCGATCCAGGATGTCGAGTGGGCGAACTGGAAGCCTGCGGCGTTGTCCCAGTCAAACCGCGTCAGCGCCACGACGCACGCGACCAGCGCCGCCAGCGTCCCGACCAGCGCGATCCCCCTGGCGTGCTCGGCGGGGCGGACCACAACCAGCGCGGCGAACACCAGCGGGATGACGATCAGCAGGTGCAGCAACCACTGGTCGGTCATGACGCCGCCCCCAGCAGAACCACCACCACGATCATGACGAACGCGATGCCAAGCGCCATCTGGGCGGCGTACCCGTGCAGCTCGCCGCTCTGGCTCGGGCGCAGCGTGCGTCCCGTCCACCGCGGCACGAAGCCGGCGAGGTTCACCAGCCCGTCAACCAGCAGCCGGTCGAGCAGATAGAACACGTGCCCGATCACCCACAGCGGCTTGACGAGCACGAAGTCGTACAGCTCGTCCACGTACCACTTGTGCTGGGCCCACCGCGCAACCGGCCCCATCGCGGGCAGCAGGGCGTCGGCCTTGGCCGTCGCCGCCGTCCTCCGACCCACGTAGTGCAGCCAGAACGCGGCGCCGATGCCGACGAGCCCGAAGACGGCCGAGACGTAGAACATGACGGCGTGCGGGTTCATGCCGAGGAACGACCCGTGGTGGGCCGCCTCGCCCGCCGCCTCGGCGTGCTCGGCGGCGTGAGCGCCATGTTCGGCAACGAACGCGGCCGCACCGATCGGCGCCGCCGTCGAATCGTCGAGCATGTGCCCGACCCACCCGCCCCGGCTCCTGTCCACGAAGTTCAACCCGACCGCGAGCAGGCTGGCGACCATCAGCGTCGCGAGCACCGTGTTGATCGCCCACCCCGGGGCGTGCGGGTGGAAACCGTGATCGGCGTGCTCGTCATCGTGCCCGTCTGCGTGGTGCTCGTCATCGTGGTATTCCTCGCCCGGCTCGTACTCGACCGGCCCGACGAACACCCGGAACCACACGCGGAACGTGTAGTACGCGGTCAGCCCCGCCGTGAACAGGAGGATCCACCCGATCGGCGCCATGCCCGGGGTGACGAAGCTCTCGGCAAGGATCATGTCCTTGCTGAAGTACCCGGACGTGAACGGGAAACCCGAGAGGTTCAGGCACCCGACGAGCATCGCCAGCGAGACGATCATCCACCCCTTCATCCTCATAAGCCCGCTGACCCTGCGCAGGTCGAGCTGCCCGGCGAACCCGTGCATCACCGCCCCGCAGCAGAGGAACAGGGATGCCTTGAAGAACGCGTGGGTAACGACGTGGAACACGCCGCCCGCGGGCGTCAGGACCGCGAGCCCGCAGAACATGTACCCGAGCTGGCTGACCGTCGAGTAGGCCATGATCCGCTTGATGTCGAACTGCGCCATGCCGATGGTGGCGCTGAGCAGGGCGGTGAGCGCCCCGACCCACGCGACGGCCGGCAGCGCCCACGCGCTGCAGCTGAACAGCGGGAAGAAACGCGCGACCAGGTAGACCCCGGCCGTCACCATCGTTGCGGCGTGGATCAGCGCGCTGACCGGCGTCGGGCCCTCCATCGCGTCGGGCAGCCACACGTACAGCGGCAGCTGCGCGCTCTTGCCGAACGCCCCGACCATCAGCAGCACCGGGATGAGCTGCACGACCAGCGGCACCTCGCCGGCGTGACCCGCCTTGACCAGCGCCACGTAGTGCGCCAGCTTCCCGCCCTCGGCGAACAGCTCGCGGTACTCGAGCGTCCCGAAGTGCGTGAACGTCAGGAAGATACCGATCAGCAGCCCCAGGTCGCCGATGCGGTTGACGATGAACGCCTTCTTGGCGGCCGCCACCGCGCTCGGCTTCTTGTAGAAGTACCCGATGAGCAGGTACGAGCAGAGCCCGACGCCCTCCCACCCCATGAAGAGCATGATCAGGTTGTCGCCCATCACCAGGCACGCCATGCTGAACACGAACAGGCAGAACGCCGCGAAGAACCGGCAGTACCCCAGCCCGAGGTCGTGCTCCATGTACTCGCTGGCGTAGAGCCCGATCAGCGCGCCCAGCCCGGTGACAAAGAGCATCCAGACCAGCGTGAGGTTGTCGATCAGCACCGAGAAGTTGCCGGTGATGTGCTGCCCCGGCGAGTCGCCCCACCCGAAGTCGATCCAGGTCCAGCCTTTCGTGATCTCGCCGGCCCCATCGGCGAACATCGCGTACGCGAGCACCGTCAGCACGAACGACGCGCCGATGCACCCGACGCTGAGCCACGCGGGGAGCTTGGTCTTCACGCCGGCGATCGCGCAGAACATGCAGAGGACCACGCCCGCCAGCGGCAGCAGCGGGATCAGGATCGTCCACCACGGGCCGGTGACGGTCTCGATGGTGCCGGCATCGCTCGCGAGCGCCGCCGCGCTCAGTGCAGTCTCCGCGATGCCGTGCAGCTCGATCCCCCCCTGAGCTCCCGCCATTCCTCGGCACTGAGCGACTCACGACGACGGAACAGCAGCACGACGAGCGCCAGCGCCAGCGCTGCCTCGGCCGCCGCCACCGTGATCACGAACACCACGAACGTCTGCCCGGTGTAGTTCGCGTGGAAGCGGCTGAAGGCGATCAGCGCCAGCCCCGCGCCCTGGAACATCAGCTCGGTGCACAGGAACATGATGATCAGGTTGCGCCGGGTGAGGAACCCGACCAGCCCGATCGTGAACAGCGCCGACGCAACGAACAGGTAGTGCGCCAGTGTCACCGAACCGAAAGCCGCCGTCGCCAGGGTCATCCGGCACCCCCCAGCGCCCGCATCTGGGCCTGCTTGGCCTCCTCCTCGAGGATCACCTGGCGCCGGCTGAGGACCGTCGCCCCCAGCATCGCCATCAGCAGGATCACGCCCGCGATCTCGATCGTCGCCGGGTGGTTGTGCAGGAAGTCGTACGCCAGAGACTGGGTGTTGCTCACCGCCGCATCCGCGGGAAGCTCGACCTCCTCGACCGTCCCGTCCGCCCGCTCGACCTGCACCGCCCCGTACTCGATCGCCGCCCGGTCGTCCTCGATGACCACCTTGTCGCCGGCGCCGATCAGGTCGTCCTCGCGCAGCGCCGTCTCGATGGTGCCCGGCAGCGCGGCGAGGTCGAGCGACGCGGGGTTGCCGGTCGGCGCGAGCGTCCTCGCCCCGCTGAACAGCAGCGTCGTCAGCCCGGCCAGCAGCACGAACCCCGCCGCCGCCGCCCACACCGGCTCGCGCGCCGCGCGGTCGTACTCGGCCAGCACCGACGTGTCGCCACCCACCGGCGCCTGCGTCGCCAGCATGATCACGAACAGGTAGGTGATCAGGATCGCCCCGGCGTAGACGATCACCAGCGCGAATGCCATGAACTCGGCCGACAGGATCAGGTACAGCCCGGCCGACGAGAGGATCGTCAGGATGAAGTACAGCGCCGCGTACACCGGGCGCTTGTGCGTGATCACCCGCAGCGCCGCCGCCAGCGCGATCGCGCCGAACAGGTAGAAGTAGACACTGGGCAGTGCCTCACCCGCATCCGACGCGGCACCCCCGAGCAGCGCCAGCACCCCCACGCCGCCGAGCGCGGCCAACAGCGCACCGAGCACCTGCGGGCTGCCTCCACGTCGCGGCAGCGCGAGCGCCACCCCGACCCCCCCTAAGGCGATCGCGCCGTACAGCACGAATGGGTTGACCAACTGGTCCAACGCGGGAGTTCCTGACCCGACGGGCCGCCCCACCGGGCCGAATGAGAGACGCTTCGTGCCGGCCCGAAGCCCACCGTAGTGCGCACAAACCCGGGCCGGGTGTGAGGATAGATTCGCCCCGCGGAGCCTTCAACCGGACCGCGAAGTCCCCCGGTACCATCCCCGCGTGCCCGCCGAGCCCACCGCCCTCCGGCGATCGCTGCCCAACGCGCTGACGATCGCGCGGATCGTGCTCGCCGGCGTCTTCTTTGCTCTGCTCGCGCTGCACCGACCGGGAGAACCCACCGACACAACCCTGCTCATCGCCGCCGGGCTCTTTCTTGTCGCCGCACTTACCGACGCCCTCGACGGGCACCTCGCGCGTAAGTGGCGTGTGGTCAGCCGTTTCGGGCGCGTCATGGACCCCTTCGCCGACAAGGTCCTCGTCCTCGGGGCCTTTATCATGCTCGCCGGGCCGGGCTTCGCGGGAGCTCCACGAGCCGACGCGCCCCCGCTCCAGCTCACCGGCGTGGAGCCGTGGATGGTGGTGGTCATCCTCGCCCGCGAGCTGCTGGTGACCTCGCTGCGGGGGCTGGTCGAGGCCGAGGGAGGCGACTTCTCCGCCTCCTGGAGCGGCAAGTGGAAGATGATCCTCCAGTCGGTCGCGGTTCCCCTGATCCTCGTCCTCGTGGCGATCACGCCGGTCGGGCCCGGGTCGGTCTCACGCTGGGTCATCGATACCACTGTCTGGCTGACCGTCGCGGTCACCGCGCTGAGCGCGATCCCCTACCTCCGACGCGCATTCGCCCGGAAAGGGCAGTGAGCGGGGAGAGTCCTCACTCGGGGCTGAACTGTGCCTGCCCCTGCCCGACCTTGACCCCCTTGATCAGGAACGGGCGGTCCAGGTACCGCGTGATCGTGGTCGTCATGCGCGCGGCCGACGGGCTCGGCAGCAGCTCGATGTCGATCAGGTCGGCATCGAACTCCTCCGCCGGCGCGAGCTCGAAGGCGGTGTGATCCACGGGCGGGCGCATCTGGCGCCAAGTGCCGTCCGGCTTGGGCCAAGCGGCGCCGGCGAGCTGACAGTGATTGATGGGGCGGTCGGCCGACCAGGTCAGCGTGCCCATGTACCAGCGTCTGCCGTTCGCCAGTGCGAAGCACTCGAACGCCAGATCGCAGGCGGGCGGCTGGTCGAACCTCACGATCGCGTTCGGCCCGCGCCGACTGTCGAGCCGCACGCGCCCTCCCGTGACCCGCAGCGCCTCGGCGGCGTCCCAGTCCGGATCGTCGCCCGGCTCGACCGAGTCCTCGCCGGGTGGGAGCACGCGGAAGCGGGCCTTCAGCCGTTCGGTATAGACCAGCCGCCCGTCGGCGAACCCCTCATCGACAAGTGTCCAGGGCTCGGACGAGTTCCGCCCGTCTGCATCGAGCCGCGGAACGGACGTGGAGGAGACACCTTCGCCGAACTCGAGCAGGTACGCGATGAACACATCGACCGTGTGCTCGCCCGGATCAGGCGGGTTGGGTCCGAACCGACGTCCGTCGGGGCTCCACATATGCCACGTGGCCGACGAGCCGAAGCTCCCGGACATCCCCGCGACGCCGCTTCGCAGCGCGATCCCCGTGCTCATCGACCCGCCGCTCATCATGACGCCCGAGCCGTCGAGCCGAAGCGCGATCGACTCCTGATTGACGCGGATCGCGGCGTCCCGTGCGAGGATCGACGGTCCTGGCTTGGAGACTGCGGTTCGGTGTGTCGTCCGGACTTGGTACGGCAGCGGGTCGCCGTAGCGCACCTCGGGGCGCACCTCCAGCGTGTCGTTCAGCGCGTGGCGGAGGAACCGCTCGAGCTCGGCGTCGGTGAGCAGGTCCTTCTCGATCGCCGTGATCAGTACGTCGCCCCACTCGGGGTTCCACGGCGTGGCGAGGTCACCCTGGTGATCGAGCCCGGCGTCGAGGACCCGGCGCAGGGCGCCCCTGGGCAGCGCGTCGTCGTTGAGCCGGCGCTCGAACTCGTCGAGCGCGGCCGTCCGCACCGCGGCGTTGCCCGACCGCGCCTCGCGCAGCAGCAGCCACACCGGCTTGACCGTGTTCCAGTTGAAGTTGGTGCCCCAGCCCCACGCGAGCGTGCCGCCGAGCCCGGCGCCGGCCACGAACAGGACGAGCCCCGCGGCGAGCGATCCGCGCCGCTTCCGGCGCACGCCCCGACGGACGGCCTTGGTCGGCACAAGGTCTGCGCCGCACTCGGGGCAAGTCTGCGACGCGGGGTAGACCCCGACAAGGTCGAACCGGCAGTTACGGCAGACCGGGTGGTCGTTGACGCGCCTGCCCCGCACGCCGCGTACGAGCAGCACGAGCCCGACCACCACCAGCACCACCGTCGTCCCGACAAGCACCGGTGCAGTCTACGGCGAACCTGTTTGCGTACAAGCCTCGGCGTACGGCGTGACCTGCTCGACTGTCCGCGGACCAATTCCGTTCACCCGCCTGAGATCGTCGAGCGAGTCGAACGGGCCGTTTGCGTCGCGGTCGGCGACGATGCGGGCCGCCAGCGTCGGGCCGATGCGCGGGAGCAGTTCGAGCTCGGCCGCGCTCGCCGAGTTGATGTCGATCTTCACCGGTGCGAGCGAGGGTGAAGTTGCGCCGTCCTGTCCGCCCTCATCATCCGAGCCGGCTTGCGCGGGCGCGGTTGGCGGGCGGACGGAAGCCCCCTCACCGTCTTGCTCGCTGCGCTCGCGGGGCACCTCCCCCTGCCGGGGGCGGGGGGAGGGAGCGTGGTTCGCGATCGACCACCCCAGCCCGAGCAGCGAGCCCGACCCGAGCACGATCAGCGCCGCCCACTTCGCCGGGCCGGTGGTCCAGTCGTCCGGGTTGGGCGCGTTCATGTCGCGGCCGCCGACGCCAGCGGGCTGCGCCCCGCGCGCAACGCCGCTCTGAACTGCGCCAGCTTGCCGAGCGCCGGCTTGGGTCGGTCGTTGGCGTCGAGCAGCCCGCCGTACGGCATCTCGACCGAGTCGGCGTCGGTCAGCTCCTGCCAGCACACGGAGTGGACGTACGGCTTGGACAGGCAGATCGCGAGCACGTTCTGCGCCCAGTCGGCCTGACGCTCGGGCGACCACGCCCCTCGCCACGCGCCTGCCTCCTCGCCGGCCGGCGCGCTCGGCGCACCCAGCCCTGTCACCGACACCGCACGTTCGAACTGCGCGAACCGGTCGAGCAGCGAGCTGATCGCCATCAGGTCGCGCACGCTCTGACCGGCCGACGCCTGCCCCATCTGCAGCCGCAGCGCGATCGCGTCAACTTTCACCCCGGCCTGACTCAGCGTGTCGGCGTAGACCAGCGGAGGCAACGCCTTGCGGTTCGCTGCGTAGTACTCGCCCCACGGCTGCGTGATCTCGATCTGGATCTTCGCCTGCGGGTGCAGCTTGCGCGTCACCAGCACCGCGATCCGCGTCAGGTCCACCATCTGGTCGAACGTCAGCCGGAACCCTTCGTTGACGTGCAGACCCGACGCGACCGTCCACCGGCGGATCGTCCGGCGGTAGCGCGTCACCACCGCCTTGACGTGCTCGTACACCAGCTCGCGCAGCGTCTCGTAGTCGTTCTCCCAGATGTACAGCCACTCCGGCGTGCTCGACGGGCGGAAGTCCACCACCGGACCGGCGAAGACCGGCATCTTCGCCACTCGGTACGCCCACTCGATCCAGCGGTCGGTCCCCGTGAACGTGTAGTGCCCCTCGTTCGGCTCGAGGTCCGACCAGCGCATCGGCAGCGAGATGAAATCGCAGCTCTCGCCGGCCGCACGCTGCGCCGCCTCGGTCATCCGGTTCGGGTTGACCGCGCTGCCGACCATCGGGCGCGTCGGCAGCGTCACGCCGGTGCTCAGCGGCGTGATGATCGGAGTGTCGGGCGGAGGGGTCTCCTCGTGGACGCGCTCGTAGTGCTCGGCCGCCCGACGATACATCTCGCCGCGCACGCGGACCGGCAGGTCGATCTCGGCGTCGCGGACGGTGAGTCGTTCGCCGGCGTCCACCGCGACCGCCAGCGCCCGGCGCGCCAGGCGCGCCGCCTCGGCGTTCAGCCCGTTGCCGCCCGCCCGCTGGGTGACCAGCGCCCGTGTAAACGCCGCCCGCGACGCCTCGAACCGCTCCATCACCGGGTCGCTCGCCGGCAGGTCGAACAGCCCCCAGTCCTCCAGCCGGTTCAGGAACGCCATGATCCGACGACGCGCCAGCTCCAGCATGAGCAGGTACGGCTCGTCGCGGTCGGGCAGCAGGCAGGTCCGCAGCGTGAGCTGCCCCAGCGGTCCCACCCCCTCGGGCAGGTCGCGGTCGAGATCCACCTGCAGCGCCAGCCCCGCCGGCTCCGGGTTCGACTTGACCACCCGCACGTGCCCGTCCTCGAAGACGATGTCGGCCTGGATGGGGATGTCGTCGGGACCGAAGGCGTACGCATGGCGCAGCGGCCACGCGGCGGCGAGTCCCTCCTCATTAAAGACGGCAAATCGGAGCATCGTGGGGTTACACCCGCCTCGCGGGCGTCTGGGTCGGGCTCGGCGCGACGTTCCCGGGCGGGCCCGTCCGCTCGCTGTACGATACCACCATGCCACCGGCTCCATCCCCGATTCGATCGGGATCCGACCACGCTCTTTTCACGTCCGATCTGACCCTCCCCGGGCGTCGGCAGGGCAAGGTGCGGGACATCTACGAGCTGCCCGGCGACGAGCCGCGGCTCGTCATCGTCGCCTCCGACCGCATCAGCGCCTTCGACGTGGTCATGCCCAACCCGATCCCGGGCAAGGGGCGCGTGCTGACGCGGATCGCGGCGTGGTGGCTGCGGTGGATCGAGAAGCAGGGGTTGTGCCGCACGCACCTGGTCTCGACCGACTCGGGTGATCTCCCTAGTGATGCCTTCGGCGGCACGACCACGCGCGAGGACCTCGAAGGGCGGGTCACGATCGGGCGGGCCTGCCGGGCACTGCCGGTCGAGTGCGTTGTCCGCGGGTACCTCGAAGGTTCGGGGTGGCGTGACTACCAGAAGACCGGCGCGGTCTGCGGGATCGCGCTGCCGGCGGGGCTGCGGCAGTGCGAGCGTCTGCCCGAGCCGATCTTCACCCCCGCGACCAAAGCAGAGCAGGGCGAACACGACGAGAACATCAGCATCGAGCAGGCGGCAGAGATCATCGGCGCCGAGCGGATGGCGTGGCTCAAGGACCGCGCGCTGGCGATCTACAACGCGGCCGCCGAGTACGCGCGCGCACGCGGCATCATCATCGCCGACACCAAGTTCGAGTTCGGGCTGCCGCTCGGCGCGGACGGGCACCCGATCGACACCGACCCGATCGTGATCGACGAGGCGCTGTCGCCCGACTCGAGCCGCTTCTGGCCGGCCGACCGCTACCAGCCCGGGCACGCCCAGCCGAGCTTCGACAAGCAGTTCGTCCGCGAGCACCTCCAAAAGTTGGTGGACGCCGGGCGGTGGGACAAGACCGACCCGGGCCCGAAGCTACCGCCCGATGTCGTCTCCGGGACGCTGGCGCGGTACACGGAGGCGTTCGAGCGCCTGACGGCGTAGGCACAAGGCACTCGGCACAAGGCACAAGTCGGGAATCGGGATTCGGCGTTCGTGTTGTATCGGGTGCCCCGGGCACCTTGTCTGCCCGTGCTCCAACACATTCCTTCGCACTCTTCGCGACCTTCGCGTTCGGTTACTCCTGATCGCGATTCTGCTCGCGGAGCTTGCGGATCTCCGCCAGCCGCTGCTTGAGCGCGCGCTCGAGCCCTTCTTCGGTCGGTTTGTAGTAGACGCGAGGCACGCCGAGGTAGTCCTGCCCGGTGACCTTACCCTCGGCGTTGTGCGAGTACTTGTACTTCTCGCCTTCACGGTCGCGCATGCGCACGCCGCGCCCGTCGGCGTTGACGGTAGGCGAACTGTTCTGGTCGCGCAGGTGCATCGGCACCGGCACCGTCCGCCCCTCGCGCACGTCGGTCAACGCCGACTCGATCGCCATGTAGCTGGCGTTGCTCTTCGGCGCCAGCGCGAGGTACACCGCGGCCTGCCCCAGCGTGATCCGGCACTCGGGCATCCCGATCCGCTCGACCAGCGACCAGCACGCCTCGGCCACCATGATCGCCCGCGGGTCGGCGTTGCCGATGTCCTCGCTCGCGAGGACCGCGAGGCGCCGCGCGATGAACCGCGGATCCTCGCCCCCGTCGAGCATCCGCGCGATCCAGTACACCGCCGCGTCCGGGTCCGACCCGCGGATCGACTTGATCATCGCGCTGATGGTGTCGTAGTGGTAGTCGCCGTCGCGGTCGTACACCGCGGCCTTCTGCTGGATGCTCTCCTCCGCGATCGTGCGGTCGATGACGAGCGTCGGGCGTTCGTGCCCTTCACTCGAAGACTCGCTCAGACCACGGCACCCCGCGCTCTCCTTCGCCATCGAGGTGCTCAGCACGGCGACCTCGAGCGCCGTCAACGCCCGTCGCGCGTCGCCGTCGCTCTTGACCGCCCAGACGTGCAGCGCCTCGTCGCTGACGCGCAGATCGATCTTGCCGTATCCCTGCTTCTCGTCCGCGATCGCGCGCCGAAGCAGCTCGGTGGTCTCCTCCACGCTCAGCGGCTCGACGCGGAACAGCGTGCTGCGGCTCACCAGCGCCGAGTTGCACGCGAACAGCGGGTTTTCCGTCGTCGCCCCGATCAGCGTGATCGTCCCGCGCTCGACGTCGCCGAGCAGCACGTCCTGCTGGCTCTTGGTGAAGCGGTGGATCTCGTCGAGGAAAAGGATGGTCCGCGGGCCCCCGTCACCGATGATCCGCACCGCCTCGTCGATGATCTCGCGGATGCGCTTGACGCCCACCGACGCGGCGTTCTCGCGCACGAAACGGCGCTTCGTCGCGTTGGCGATCACCTCGGCCAGCGTCGTCTTGCCCGTGCCCGGAGGCCCGTGGAGAATCAGGCTGGTGACCGCATCGGCGGCGAGCATCCGGCGCAGCAGCTTGCCCTCGCCAAGGATGTGCGACTGCCCGACCACCTCGTCGAGGGTGCGCGGGCGCATGCGGACCGCCAGCGGGGCCACCCCCCGCACCGCCTCGGCTCTCCGTTCCGCGAACAGGTCCACCACCCCATCCTAATCCCGAACGGGCCCGCAGGAACCGCCTCCCGCCGCCGGAATCCACACCGGGCAGGTTGGGGACCGGCAGGTTCATTGGCGATAGCTAACATACGTCGTGCACCCCGCCTGGCCCATCTCGATCGCGATTGCCCTGGTCGCGTTGGGCTGGGCGGTGCGATGGCTGCTCGACAACCCGCGCGAAGACGCCGAGACCGGGCTGCTCTACCGCGTCGGGCGGGGGTACTGCCGCCTCGTGCACCGGCTCCGGGCAGAAGGGGGCGAGCACGTGCCTCCCGGGCGCCGCCCCGGCCCGCTGATCGTCGTCGCCAACCACACCGCCGGAGTGGACCCGCTGCTCGTGCAGGCGAGCTGCCCCTTCGAGATCCGCTGGGTGATGGCCGAGGACATGCGCCTGCCCGCGTTCGACGCCTTCTGGCGCTGGGCCGGCATCATCTTCGTGGACCGCCGCGCCAACAGCGCCCCCGCCCTGCGCGAGGCGATGCGCCACCTCGAAGACGGCGGGGTGATCGGCATCTTCCCCGAGGGTGGCATCGAACGCCCGCCGCGCACCATCCTCCCGTTCATGCGCGGCATCGGGCTGCTGATCGCGCGCACCGGCGCACCGGTTCTGCCGGTGATCATCGACGGCACGCCGCAGGTGGACCCCGCGTGGTCCAGCCTGTGGAAGCCCAGCCGCTCGCGCGTCCGGTTCCTCGCGCCCGAGCGCTTCGGCGGTCGGTCCGCCGCCGAGACCGCCGCCGCCCTGCGTCAACGCTTTATCGACGCCACCGGCTGGCCCGCCAACGACACCCCGAGCGATGTCATGCCCGGCAAGGGCGAGCCGGCACGCGCCAAAACAGCCTGAATCCGTACCACCGATTTCAGCTCCGGGAAGCCGGTGCTCCTCGTGCCACTG
>Ga0055449_10000328_pt1 | contig 13532 bp, 9 predicted proteins | sample China_Galinas_PW_2_FD_57739 | JGI IMG/M metagenome (GOLD analysis project Ga0055449, IMG submission 57739) | Wetland microbial communities from San Francisco Bay, California, USA, that impact long-term carbon sequestration - China_Galinas_PWB_D1 | ecosystem: Environmental > Aquatic > Marine >... | reverse complement strand
AACGTGATGGCGATCGAGGATACGGACCGTATGAGCGAACAGTCCGTGACATTTGGTTGAAAAGCGACCACTCGTGGCGGCGTCGTGTCAACGTGAAACGGCAATACGCGTACACCGCCGGCGCTGCCGTCTGCGAACACGTCGACGGGTGACTCGTCGGCCGCCGCCAGAAAGACGCCGGGCAGCTCCATGATCGGTGCATTCGATACATCGTGCGGCGTGCCGTTAGGATTGCCGTCGTAACCGTGCCCGGTCTCGTCGACCAGGACGCCTGCCTTGTCATCATCAAACGGATGGTAAAGCAGCAAGCCTGGTTCGTGGCCCGACAACGGCGTATACATCGTCCGCTTGATTTCGTCTGGAGTTCGCGCAACATTCCAGACGCGCATTTCGTCAAACATTCCCAGGACGTAGTCGTAACTACCGGCCCAACGGCTGTACCCGGATAACGCCACTTCGATGTCGTCGGATATGCTGTCCGGGCGTATCGTTTCCGGCATCGATGCCGCGAGTTCGCCGTTGACATAAATGGCACTGCCGGCACTCGAGATTACCGCCGCGACGTGACGCCACTCCCCTTTGGCCAGCGCCCCACTGGCGACAGTGTACGCCTGCGAGTTATCGGAAACGTAGTACCCGAAGTGAACGTCGTCACGGACGTGCGCCAGCCAGAAACCCGGCACGTGGCGACCGCTCGTTCCCACATCAAAAATGGCGCCGTAGGTGTGATCGCCGTAGGTGGACCAGTTGTCGAAACGGACCCATGCCTCCAGCGTGTATGTTTCGCCGAGCGTCTTGAATGCATCCACATCGAGCAGCGCCGACGAGTACGAGAACTTCAGTCCGGAGCCTGGCCCTGAACGTGTTGCAGGATTCGCGAACACTACGAGTGCATAATCACCGTCCGCCAATGGACCCGTTGGCGACATCCGGACGAGCGTGTCTCCATTCTCAACCATTGGATCCGTGAGCGGCACGGCCGTGTCGTCAGGACCCGGCGTCATGGGCTCCGTTCCGATACGAAACAGGCGGATGGTTTCCGCTGTGGCGCTGCTCGGATCGATCGCCCCCGAGAATTCGAGCGTGAACTCGGGCACCGGCATTCCCACCGTAGTGTCGCGCTCAGGGGTTACATGGATCAGCTGAACTTGTGCGCGAGCAGGTGTGATAGCTAGACCGGAAAGTAGAACGCCGCACACTAATCTGTAGACGATACCGATACGACGCATGTCCTCATCCTTTCGAATCGGGTCGACCACTTTGTAACACGAAATAATGATATAGAATCGGGACTTGCCATTCAAGCCGGAAGTCCGTCCAGTGCTCCCATCGACCGACCAAATTATGGCATGTGAACGCTATCCGACTTCACCGAAAACGGATCCGTTCAGCGGTCGTTGGCTTCAATTTCGCGACGCAACGCGCCGCTCGGACAGGAAGTGCCTGGACCGAACCCGATTCTGACTGAACCGAAATAACCGGAAAACCCGGCACATTGACAACCTGACGACGTATCGTTGCTCGTGGAAAACGCTCACGCCATCCGGATACGGCCGCTGCACACGAGCCTTGGACGCGTCGGAGATTCGCGGCAACAGACAGTCGGGATCGGCACGTCCAGCAGTCGCAATTGCAGGTATCCGGCGTGACGCATGACCTCTGGTCCGATCTTGATCAGCTTGTCGCGCAGCGTAGGCAGTCGCCCGGGGACACGCGGCATTTCGCCAAGAGCCCGTCGATGGAAATGCTCCGGAGAATCGTTCTCGAGGTCGCTCCGGCGTTCGGGCACGTCCGTCAGACGCGAACCACGTATGGCCCACTTTGGGGGCGTAGAACCGCCGCAAACGCGTTTGTCGCGGTCACCCCAAATTGTCACGATACCATAAAGGCCAGCCATAGGGTTACGCGAGAATCCGCCACACGAAGCTTGACCGCCAAGCGTGAGATTTCATCTTTGAATTTTTCGCCAGAAGCGACGTTTCTGTTCAGGTGCGTCGACTTCGGCACCGTCTCTCGGCGATCATCCGAACGAGCTCCGCATCGTCGCCGAGTTCAACCGGGCACGATGCCAGCTAATCTGAAATTGCGTCGACGCGTGCACAAGTGGAACGATGAGGGGAATGCCCTTGCGAACAAGAGGCGGAATCGCCCGACTCGGCTCCGCCAGCGCCGCTCGCAGTGGTCACGTCTCCTGGTTCAAATCCAGTCGCCACGATTTAGCGGAGCCGGCATAGACGCATGGCATCCGCGGCATCCTGGGAAGTGGACGCGTTTCGGCCACGGCCCAAGCGGGCCTGCTCTATTGTTGGCCGCGCCGACGAATTACAAGGACCGACTTCGTACTACGTACGGATGGCACACAGCGGCTGAGCCCCCGTCTTCTCACAGCCCCGCGCGCGTTCTGCAGGCTATTGCTGGATTCCACGCCCGTTGTGCCATACGATCCGAATCATTCGGGCCGGGGACGCATCGAGAAAGCGCCTGGCATCGTTCACCATCGCTTGGGTGGAGTGGCAACGGATGGCCAAAGTCAAGAAGAAACTCGGCAGTTCCAAGCGGACACGCGTCGGCTGGCGGGAGTTTATCGATTTCCCGGACTGGGACGTCCTCGGCATTGAGGCCAAGATCGACACCGGCGCCCGCACCAGCGCCATCCACGTCGAAGACGTCATCCCCCAACGTGGCAACCGCGTGCTCTTCCACCTGGTCACCAGCAACAAGAAGCCCTTCAAGCACGTCAAGGTCGTCGCCGACCTCGTACGCACGTCGCGCGTGCGCTCGAGCACCGGGCACGTCCAGGAGCGCCACGTCGTCGCCACCACCATCCGGATCGGCGACATTCAACGACGCGTGGAGCTCAGCCTTGTCGGTCGGGACAAAATGCTCTGCCGCATGCTCCTCGGCCGCGCCGCGCTGACAGGGTGGCTTGTGGTCCCCGACAAGAAGTACCTGCACGGTTCCAGAAAGATCAACACCAGCGGAAGGAAGCCTGTCCCATGAAGATCGGCATACTCTCCCGAAGCCCCAAGTGTTACAGCACGCGGCGTTTGCGCCGCGCCGCCATTGACCGCGGGCACAAGGTCAAAATCCTCGACACGATGGAGTTCGCCATTTCGCTCGAGCCGCGTTATCCCGATCTCTTTTACAAAGGCAAGCCCATCACACACTACGACGCCATCATCCCGAGAATCGGGGCATCGATCACCTACTACGGCACCGCCGTAGTGCGCCAACTGGAGCAGATGAACGTCTTCTGCGCCAACTCGGCCTTGGGAATCTCACACTCGCGAGACAAGCTCCGCTGCCTTCAGATTCTCAGCAAGCACGATGTCGGTATCCCCCACACGGCTTTTGTACGCCTCAAGTCGGACGTGCTGCCCGCAATCAAACGCGTCGGCAGCGCCCCGGTCATTATCAAGCTCCTCGAGGGCACCCAGGGTGTCGGGGTCATTCTCGCCGACAATCAGAAGATCGCCGAAGCGATTATCGAGACGCTTCAAAGCACCAAGCAAAACGTGCTCATCCAGAAATTCGTCGCCGAGAGCAAGGGTCGCGATATTCGAGCACTCGTCGTCGGCGATCGCGTGGTTGCGGCCATGCGCCGCGTGGCTCAGGGCCAGGAGTTTCGCAGCAACGTCCATCGCGGCGGCATGTCCGAGCCGGTGACGCTCGACCCCGCTTATGAGGAGACCGCCGTGCGCGCCGCCCAGATTGTCGGCCTGCGCGTGGCCGGCGTCGACATGCTCGAGGGGAACGACGGCCCACAGATCATGGAAGTCAACTCCTCGCCCGGCCTCGAGGGCATCGAATCGGCGACCAAGGTGGACGTGGCCGGCACCATCATCGACTTCATCGCCGACCAGGTGTCCTTTCCCGAAATGGACCTGCGCCAGCGACTTACGGTCAGTCGGGGCTACGGTGCCGCCGAGATTCTGGTCTCTCGAACCTCTGAGCTGTGCGGCAAGGAGCTGGGCGACTGCGGCTTGCGTGACGACGACATCATGGTGCTGACACTTGCACGTGGCGGGAAGGTCATCTCTAATCCCAATCACACCCGAAAGCTCCGGGCGGGTGATCGGCTGCTCTGCTTCGGAAAACTGGAGACGATGCGGGCGTTTCTGCCGCCCCGCAAGAAGCGACGGGTGCGACGGCTGACGAAGCGGGCGATCCAACAGGCCGTGCAGGAATACACCACGGGTTAGGTGGCCCCGATTGAAAAACTGCGAGACGATCCAGATTGGTTCGACGAGCGTCGCACTCGGAGAACGAAACGATACGTTCCTCGAGGTCTCGCAGAGCTACAGCGGCCGGCCCGTCGTCATTCCCGTCACGGTGTGGCGTGCGCCGCGTCCCGGTCCGACGGTCTTCGTTTCCGCGGCCGTCCACGGCGACGAGCTCAACGGAACCGGAATCGTTCGGGCGCTGCTCTTGGATGCACCGTTCGAGCTGCAATCCGGATCGTTGATCCTGCTGCCCGTCATCAATGTGCTCGGGCTCGAGCGGCATCAACGCTATCTGCCCGACCGGCGCGATCTCAACCGCTCGTTTCCCGGATCGGCCGAGGGGAGCCTGGCACGCCGCTTCGCCCACGCGATCTTCGACGGCATCGTCCGCCAGTGTGACTTCGGCATCGACCTGCACACGGCGGCCGTGCGCAAGACCAACTACCCCAATGTCCGAGCCAACCTCCGCGACCCGGCCGTCAAAACCCTGGCCTACTCTCTCGGCAGCGAGTTGATTGTCAACAGCAAGGGCCCGGTCGGCTGTTTGCGCCGCGCCGCTTGCGACATAGGCTGCCCGACCGTCATCGTCGAAGCCGGCGAGGTCTGGAAAATCGAGCCCGCCGTCGTCGACGTCGGCGTGCGCGCGATCGCCAGCGCCCTGTCCGCTCTCGACATGATCTCCCAAAAGCCTGTCAAGCCCGCGTGCCAGGTGCGCGTGGACAAAACGAAATGGGTCCGCGCGGAAAACGGCGGAATTCTGCAATTCCACGTGGCGCCTGGCGACGTCGTCGAAAAAGGCCAGGCCTTGACCACCAACGCCGATCTTCACGGGCACGAGCAAAACGTCACCATCGCGCCCGCGGCAGGCGTCGTCATCGGCATGACCACGCTTCCGTTCGTCACGCCGGGTGACGCGGTGTGTCACCTCGCCATTCCGAAGATGAAGATGGACAAGCTGCGTCAGGCCCGGGCGGCCGCATCCGACACGAGCCTCGGCGTACGCCTGCGGGACGACCTCTCGACCAGCGTCACCGTCACGGATGTGGATGCCGCGCCAGGGTAGCACGCCAACTTCACCGCATGCGCGCAGGTTCCCCGAGCTACTCTTTCGCGACGTCGGTCGACCTCGAGCCAACGCGTCGACCGATAATGCGGGCCGGCACACCTGGGACCGCGCAGATCGCTGGAATACGTCGCATCGGAGGATTAGAATGCCATGCCGACCAGGCGACATGCGCTTGATCCGGCGCGTGCGAGGGGCACGAAGCATTGGGGAAGTTGGTGGAAACGTGGCGATGATTCAGTGGGTCGATCAGGTACTCGTCGGCTTTGTCGGCGGCGGGCTTGTCGCATTCGGGCTATGGGCCGTCATCCGACCGGCTGCGTTCTTTCGCCGTGCGCCTCGCTCAGCCGCGCACGAACCCGGCTGGAACAAGGATGCCCGCCTGGACTTTCGCGTGGAAGAACCCCGGCGCCTGCGGCTTCCGGCAGAGAACCGCCGCGAACGTTGAGGTCACTGCCCCACGCATCGTCCGCACGCATCCGTGCAATACCCCTGCATGCAAAGACCGGTGCCACACTGCGCGTCCGCGGTGCAGGCGTATTGCTCACAGATCGGTCCGGTGCCGCAAGTACAAGGACCATGGAGCGGATACACCTCGCCGAGGAATCCACCCACCGACGCAGCGATGTCGCGAAAGTCAATCGGCCTCCAGGGCATCACGCAATCGGGCTGCAACTGAGCCGCGACCTTGAGGGGCGACCCCGGTTCCGCGAGGAACTTGGCCACGACACCAGCAATGTCCGTGAAGTCGGGCTGCGCTCCACCGTCCGGATTGTCGAAATACGGCTCGACGACGTCACCCCAAGGCGACGTGATGACGTCCAACGCGGGTGAGTAGGATGTCTCGAGCGTCATCTGGTCCAGGCACTGCTCACCGATCAGCTGCACCTGATACGTCGACCCTGGCACGATGGCGCCGCCATACACGTGCAACAGGCCAATCGTGCTCCAATCGGCGAACCGGGGCTCGCAGATCAGGCGCGCGGCCATGAACGATGCTGTCGGGTCATTCGAGAACTCGTCGGGCGCGGCGGATGCCGGGCCCACCCAGCGCACTTCCTGATCGAAATCCGAAAACTCCGGCAGGTGCTGCAACCGAACCCGAATGGCATACGGCTCCCCTAGGTCAGGCGGGTGGAACGAGATGTAGCGGTTCTTGCGCAGCCCACTCTCGTCAGCCAGTGGCGCCAACACGGCCTCGCAGCACTCGTCGGGTATTCCGTTGCCGTTGTCGTCCGCCGAAAACCCCGACGCGATGTCGCATTCGTCCGGCACGGCGTTCTCGTTGCAGTCGACGGCCGCTCCCTCCGCAAGATCACAACTGTCCTCGCGCTGGTTGTTGTTACAGTCCGCGGTGTAGTCGAAAACGCACGTCCCCTCCGCACACGTCCCCACTCCCGTGCAGTACTGGCCGTCATCACATTGACCGTCATTGCTGCACGGTATCGTCTCCATCGGCCCGATACTCGTGACCGCGACGTCGGTCGGCGTCCCCGGCTTGAACAAACCGAGCGTCAGATTCGCCGGTCCCGGCGTCGCCGAACACTCGAACCTGAAATTGTACAACGTAGCCCAACGCAGCGCGTTGGCATTGACGTCCTCGCTGTACGGCACGGTCGACCACGTGACGGCACCGGCGCCGACCACACTGGTCCAGTCGGTGTTGTCGTACACCTCGCCACTGTGATAGAACACGTCATGAAACCCAACGCCGCGAACGACGGCCCCGGCCGGAATCGGCACCTCGAACGAACCGCCCGACCGGTCCGAGTTCATGTTGTACACCGCGTACTCATAGCGATAGAAGCCACCGCCGATGTCCGACGCTTTCGCGGCGACAACAAACAGCCCGTCTTCCGGGATCTGTTCCTCCGTGACGACGACGTCGGGATCGGCCGACGCCCAGGCGTAGACCGCCGGACTCTCCGAAACGCTCGGCTCTTCCGTCATCACAAGGTCGTACTCATCGATCCCGGACGGCAGGACGTCAACAGGCCGGTAGGTCACGTTGTTGTTGCCGTTGCCGGCGGCGGCATCGTCGGGAGTTACATACTGGCCCTCGACGAAGTACAAGGCACCAGGGTTCACGTTGGGGTCGAGATCCACATTCGCCACTTGCAGACGCCGTTCCGAGATGTGCGGAATCGGCGGATTACTATATGGCGGTGGCCCCGGGTTATATCCCGTGTGCGCATTGACCTGCGACCGGGAAGAGAGATACACCCAGTTGCCGTTGAGCGACGCGGTATAAAGATCGCTGCACCCCACCGCGAGGTAGTAGCCGGGAATGGTATTATCCTCGTCACTGCATTGACCGCAGTACGTTGAGTCCGTGGCAAAGAACCCGTGCTTCACCCAGGACAGTCCGATCTGCTCGAACTGATCGTCCAAAAGCCGATACAGGTTCTGAGCGATCACCGGATGCTGGTTGGTGTCTGCGAACCACACCAGGTTCGCATCGCCCGAGTTGCACGCAATCGTGCCCACAGCGAAACCCGATACGTACTGGCCGAGTTCGGTGCTGTACTCGCTTCCGTAATTCATCGTGCCCGAAAGCGCATACACCGTCACGTCGGCTCCTGACCCTGCCGCCACGGTGAGGCCGGGTTCCATAAGCGGATTGCCGTCAGGTCCGTTGGCCTGTGCCAGAAAAAATGGTAGCAGGAGCATCACCGGGTACATCGTGTCGGTTCCTCATAGCTGCAGGGGATCGTTTCTAGGAGCACGTAGCCATCGCCCGACGTCGTAGGCGCGCCCGCTACTCGTGAGATCGCAAGGGAATGATCGCCTCCAGGATAGGGCTGAAGGCGCGAAACCGGATTGGATGCTGACATCATCGGAGTCCTCATCCCCGAACGGCGCGCAGCGCCGCTCTCCGGCACCAAACCCGATTGTACCGTGCCGCACCGGCAACCTCAAGCAATTTCCGCCGAAACGAACGCCATCGGCGTGCTCCCCAGGCTGAGCCGACCAGTTTTCGATTTTTCATGTGCATCCCGCCCCGCCGTCGCGAATGGTGTAGCAGGGAGAAGCCCTGGGGATTCGGCAAGTCGGTGACCGCCGTCGCGTGGCCGTGGCACGTTGACCTTCCGAGCGCGTGCCCGGCCGACGACGCCGCGATCGGCGGCCCGGCTTGTCTTTTCTCGGACTACCCCGTAGCTTCGCATCCCTCGATGCGGCCCGGGCCGCGATGGCTCCTGCTACCCCCGAAACCGAGAACCGTGCGATGGCTGAAAGAATCGTCTCCCTGCTCGCCAGCGGAACCGAGATTCTTTACGGCCTCGGCCTCGGCGAACGCATCGTCGGCGTAAGTCACGAGTGCGACGATCCACCGGAAGTCGCGGCGAAGCCCCGCGTCACGCGAACCCACGTCGACGACCAGCGGTCCAGCCGGGACATCGACCAACAGGTGAGGGAGCGATTTGCCGCCAATGCGCCCCTGTATGACGTCGACATCCCACGCTTGGTCGACCTCGCGCCCGATTTGATCATCACGCAATCTCACTGCGACGTCTGTGCCGTCAGTTACCACGACGTGTGCGGCGCCGTCGCCGGTGAGCCGGCCCTCACCGGCGCCGCCATCGTGGACCTCAATCCGCAACGACTCGACGACGTCTTCGCCGACATCGAACGGATCGGGGACGCGGCCGGCGCGCCCGAGTCGACGAATGCCTACATCCGATCACTGCGATCGCGCGTGGCGGACGTGGCGCAGCGGACCGCGACCCTCGCCGCCGACCAACGCCCGAGGACCATCTGCATTGAATGGATCGAACCGCTCATGGTGGCCGCCAACTGGATGCCCGATCTCGTCGCCCTCGCGGGTGGAACCAACGGCCTCACCCGTGCCGGCGCGCCAAGCGGTCACACAGCATGGTCGGATGTCCGGTCGTTCGATCCACAGGTGATCGTGATCGCGCCGTGCGGCTTCCGATTGGCGCGCACGCTGGACGAGGCCCGGCTGCTCTCCGATCTACCGGAATGGTCCGAACTGACGGCGGTACGCACCGGCCGCGTCTATGCGGTCGACGGCAACGCGTACTTCAACCGAAGCGGCCCGCGCCTGGTCGACAGCCTCGAAATCCTCGCCGGGCTCATCCATCCCGATCGATTCGGAAACGCCGCACAGCCCTTTTCCGCTATCGCGCGCCGAATGTGAAGCGTTAGACGGTCCCGCCCGGCAAAGCCCCTACTGCGTGTTTAGCCACTTGGTAAACGCCTTGAACGAGAACGGCCGCCCGAGGAAATCGGCGATCAGTTCCGCGGCCGGCTTCGACCCGCCCGGATCGAGCACCGCCTTGCGATAGGCCAGCGCCGTCTTCTGGTTGAGGAAGCCTTCCTTCTGAAAACGGCTGAGCAGATCCTTCGCAATGACCAGCGACCAGATGTATGTGTAGTAGTACGCCGAGTAGCCCTCGAGATGCGTAAACCCGCACTGCACGTGCGTGTCGGCGGGATACTCATACGGGCTGTATTTGGCGGCCAACTCGCGCATCAGCGCCGTCGTGTCGAGGTTTTTCGGGTCGCGATTGTAGTAGTTCAGCGAAATCGCCGTAAAGAACATCTGCCGCGCGGTCCACACACCCTTGCCGAAGTTGCGCGCCGCGTCGAGCTTGTGCACCAGCTCCAACGGGATCGGCTCTCCTGTCTTGTAGTTCTTGGCGAACAGCCGCAACGCGTCCACGTTGTAGCACCATTCCTCCAACATCTGCGACGGCGCCTCGACGAAATCCCACTCCGTCGAAATGCCCGACGTGCCGATCCAGTGGTTGTGCCCCGAGAAGATCGCGTGAAGCAAGTGCCCGAACTCGTGGAAGAACGTCACGACCTGATGATGTTCCATCAGCGCCACGCCGTCCGGGCTGTCGGCCGGGTTGGGGAAATTGCAGACCAGCACGCCCTGCGGAAGACGCACGCCTTGGATGCCGGTGCGATAATCGAATTGCGCCGCGTGACCGTACTTGTTCGGCCTGGGGAACAGGTCCAGATAGAACCGGCCGATGATTTTGCCGTGGTCGAGAACGTTCCAGGCCGTAACCGACGGGTCCCACAGATTCAAGCCGTGCACCTGCTGGTACGTAACGCCGAACATCCGACTCGTCACTTCGAGTACCCCGTGGAGCACGTCGGGGAAGTTGAAGTACGCCCGCGCCTCCTGCGGATCAAAGGAGTACTTCTCGTTCCTGACCTTGGTCTCGTAGTAAGTGTGCTCCCAGTCGCCGATGGCCGTCGCGTTCGGATCGTCCTGCCGTTTTCGCGCGAGCAGCCCTTTCAGATCGCGCGCCGTCGGATCCTTGTCGATCCCCACGATCTGATCGATGAATTTGCTGGCATGGTCGGCCGACCCCATCATCTTGTCCGCGATCGCGTAGTCCGCCCACGAGGAATAGCCCAGAATCGAGGCCAGCTCCGCCCGCTTCTCGATAAGCTGGTTGAGCACGTCGATGTTCTTGGGATAGCCGCGATTCAGGAACTCGTAGTCGAGCTTGCGGCGGGCGTCGGCGTTTTGGGCATAGGTCATGAACGGGATGTAATCCGGGTAGTCGGTCGTGACGACCACCTTCCCGTTGGCGTCCGCGCGGTGCTTGGCGATCCAATCCGCGGGCAGCCCAACCAGATCGGTCGAGGCATCGAGCTCGATCTTCCGCTGCCCGTCGCGAATGTTGCGCTGAAAATCCTGCCCGATCTTGACGATCTCGTCATTCAACTCCGCGATGCGCTTGCGCGTGGCCTCGTCCTTGTCCACGCCGGCCCGGCGAAAGTCGCGCAGCAGCTTGAACAACATGTACTGCGTCTCTTCGTCCGCTTGGGACACGTCCACCGCGGCAAACGCATCGTACAAGTCGCGATCCAGCTTCAACTCGGTAACGAATTCCTGCGCCTTCTGCTCCGATTCCTCCGCCACCGTGCGCACGTCCTTGTCCGGATGCACGTTGGCGAGCACGGAGTTCTCCGAAAGCGTCGCGTCGATGTGCATCATCATCTCGTTGTAGGGAATGAGCGTGTTCTCGACGGTACGCGGCCCTTTCACTTCCAGAATCCGCGATCGCCATGCCTTCGCCCACGCCAGATGCTCGGCCGAGTCGTTGCTGAGCTGGGCCGCGCTCCGGTTCAGCGGCGTCCGATCCAGCGCCCAGTCCGCTCGCTCGGCGACGCGCGAGGCCCCGCGCTCCGGCCGAGTGGTCGCGCAGCCGCCCGACAGCACCGCGGCCACCAGGCACCCGATGGTCAGACTCGCGACGCCAAGCTTGTTGATCCGCTTCATATGGTGACTCCTTGTTGGCACGATCGGCAAAACGCCGACGCGCGGGGTTTGTCTCGCTCCACTCGCGGGCCCGCGAACACGCCGACACCAGGATAAGCGCGTGACCCGGCGGGTCAATTCGCCCCAACGTCACCGGGCCGCCTAAAAATCACCGGGCCGCCTAAAAATCACCGGGCCGACAGCGCGATCGCCTCCCACACGAGCGTCTTCAGGTTGAACAGAGCGTGCACCGCGATCGGTGCCGCCAACGAACCCGTCCGTTCATAGGCGTAGCCGAGCAAAAGCGACAGAAAGACCAGCGCCGCTACCGCTTGCGGCTGCGGGTAATGCACCAGTCCGAACACGAGGGAAACCATCACGATCGACGACCACCGGCGCCCCGTCATCCCGACCAGCATCGTCTGCAGGAAACCCCGAAAGAAACACTCCTCCGCGACCGGCGCGACCACGGCCGCCCCAAGCCAAAGCCCCACCGTGAGCACCATCGATTGACCATGCTCCAGCGCGGACAGCGTCGGGTGCTGCGGCGCTACGAACGTCGGATCGATCCAGGTCACCACCGGCAGGGTCAGATACGCGAGCACGGGGCACAAACCGACCCCCACAAAGGCGATACACAACGTCATGCCCCATCGCCCCTTGGGCCGGGATTCCGGCAGCCCCGTCAGGAATGCACGAACCCCGCCCTCGAACCGGCGCGAGGCAATCAAAAGACACACGACCAACCCGACCAGCTGCGCCCCCGAGCCGATGACCAGCATGGACGCGGCCCCGTTGCGATTCAGGTTCGCCGCCTCGACCACGTACGACAGCAGCAGCACGGCGATCAGGTAAAACGCGACGGACAGCGCCAGCGCATCCTCAAAGATGGTGTTCGGGCGAACGGGTGCCTCGGCCAGGCTCAGCCCCGCTCCCTTGCGGCGCTGCCCCACCACCCCCCAGATCAGGACGAGACCGGCCAGGATTGCTAGAATCAGGTCGATGGTGAACAGCACGTTCTCCGTCGGCGTCGTGGTCGCCGGTTCGTCCATCGCGGAGAGCTTGGGGACAGTTTGGACCAGGAGTTGTCCTAGCTGAGAGTACATGGGCCGTGACTATATTGGACCAGATCGTCAACTCCAAGCGAGGCGAGGTCGAGCGCGCCAAACTGGCTCGCCCACTGGATGTCGTGCGTCGGGCGGCCGAGCAGGCCGATCCGCCTCGCGACTTCGCCTCGAAGGTCGTTTGTCCACATGCCGGCGGTGTGAATCTGATCGCCGAAATCAAGAAGCGCTCTCCCTCGGCCGGGGTGATCGTGCCGGACTTCGACCCTGTGAGTATCGCCCGGACGTACCAGCGGGCCGGGGCGTCCGCGATCAGCGTGCTGACCGACGAGCCCTTCTTCGACGGACGTCTCGAGTACCTGGCCCAGGTGAAGCAGGCCGTCGGATTGCCGGTGCTACGGAAGGACTTCATCATCGACGAATACCAGGTCATCGAGTCGCGGGCGGCCGGTGCCGACTGCATCCTGCTGATCGCCGAAGTGCTTGACCTCGAACAGATCGCTCAGTGTCATGCGCTGGCTCGCGACCTGAACATGGCCGTCTTGATCGAAGTCCACACGGAGGCCAACCTTGACGCCCTGCTCGCCCGACTCGGACCGCCGCGACCCGACCTCTACCTCCTCGGCATCAACAACCGCGACCTGAGCGTGCAACGAACAGACCTCGCGGTGTGTGAGCGGCTCGGCGGCAAGCTCCCGCCCGGCACCGGTTTCGTGGCCGAGAGCGGCGTCGCCACACGGCAGGACGTCGAGCGCATCCGTGCGGCCGGCGCCCACGCCATGCTCGTCGGCGAATCGCTCCTTCGCGCCGACGATGTCACCGCGCGCGTTCACCAACTACTCGGTTGACCTGCCGCCGACGTGGCGCCGACACAGCTAGCGTAGCGCCACCGTATGCCAATGTCGCGTCACCCTCTATCTATGTACCACCGTCCTTTA
>Ga0055449_10000326_pt1 | contig 13604 bp, 11 predicted proteins | sample China_Galinas_PW_2_FD_57739 | JGI IMG/M metagenome (GOLD analysis project Ga0055449, IMG submission 57739) | Wetland microbial communities from San Francisco Bay, California, USA, that impact long-term carbon sequestration - China_Galinas_PWB_D1 | ecosystem: Environmental > Aquatic > Marine >... | reverse complement strand
GACGAAGCCCGGCGTTTGCCAAGGTGCGCCAGAATCCGCGTTCGTGGCTGGCCGGCGTCGTGTTCCTGGGTATCGTCATCGTCCTGCTGTCCGGTGTGCTCAACCAGGTCCGAGTCAATGGTGCCAAGGCAGCGCCGCCGGTCGCAGCGGACAAATCGACCGACTGACGCAGAGATCATCCAAGGTGAGCCCTCTGCCCAACCCGCACGTCGCACCACGTCACGACGGGTTGAACCGGTAGACCCGCAGCGATTCCAGAATGATGGGATTGCCCGCGCCGTCGAACTGCCGCTTGATGATGAACTCTTCGTGCTCCGGCACGCCGCCGAGGTGCTTCCTCGCGGCCTCGACGTAGGCGGACCACTGATCCTCGGGGAACTTGATACCCTTTTCGCGATTCGCGTACACGGCGACAATCCAGACGGTCTGACCCGGCTCCCGCGAGATCGAATCCGGCGGCGGGGCGAACTCCGGCTTGTTTTTCAGCCACCGCAACGAGTCGAACACGAACACCGCACCCCGGCCGTGCCAGTCACCGAGATACGGCGCATAGGGCACCCGCTTCGTCGAGTTGAACACGATCCACTTGTCCCCCGGCCCGGTCTCGCCGACCAGCTCGCGGATGGCCTGGTCACGCCGCCGCACCCGCGACGATTTCTCCGGATGGACAATGTCCATGACGATGCCGCCGATGCAGATCGCGATCAGGATGCCGCTCGCGACCGTCAACGCCGAAGGTAGCTTTTCGGCCTTGACGAAGCGTTCCAGCACGACGGCCAGCCCCGCGCCCGCGAGGAGGCAGATGGCCGGCGCAAGGTGCTGCACGACACGCTGCGACCCGCCGTACGGGTACTTGTGCATGGCCGCGGCGACGAAGTTGAGCAGGAAGGGACTCAGCAAGAGCAGCACGAGGGTTCGCTTCGTGCGCCAGAGCCGGACAATGCCGACGCAAAACAGTACGAACGTCGCCGCGCTTCGCGGAGCGGACCCACCCTGCGGATACGAGAACATCGTGCCGAGATGCTCTCTGAAAAACCACACGGGCAGGGTCCAGGGCTTGCTGATGTCCGGAAACGTCCGCGCCCAACTAGCCGGATCCTCAAAGAGCGCCGAATGGGCGACCGCCTCGGCGTGTGGTTTCGCGTAGAGTACGTACATGGCGAGCGCCGTGCCACACAGCAAGACGCCGTAGGTGAACCAGCCGAGCGCCGCCTTTCGACCGAGTTGCCCGGACAGCAGGGCGTACGTCAACACGAGTCCGATCCCGCCACTGACGAACACCGATGGATACGAGCACCACGTGGCGACCATCGCTAGCAGTGTCAGCACCGCCCAGCGCGACCACCGATCGGGCCGGCACAGCACGCCCCACGCCGACACCGTCAGCGCGATCGAAAACATCAGATCGAACGAATACGGCTTGATCTCGACGCTGTGGCGAACGATATAGTACGACCCGGCGAAGATGCCGACCGCCATCAACGCCGCCTCGCGCCACAGCACCTGTCGGGCGAGCCTCACGAACAGAAGCAGCCCCGTGATGCCCGCCAGCGTCGGCACGAGTCGCAGCCCCCACTCCGACAGACCGAACAGCTTGGTCGCCGCGAGGTTGGCCCACATAAAACCCAGCGGGGCGATCTGACCGTACACCAGTGGCTTGATCATCCCGGCAAAGCCGCGCATCACGAAGTTGCAGGCGAGAAAGGCTTCATCGCCCCAGATCGGCATGGCCACGGCATAACGCACGATGCGCCAAAGCACACTGGCCACCACGAGGATGATCAGCAAACGCCGATAGTGCGCCGCCGTTGGAGCGTCGGCTGTCGTCAATTCCGGCTCGTTCGACGGGGCATGGTCGGGCTGGTGGCTGGGCGCAGGCGTATCCATCTTGTCTCCGAAAGGTTGCCTTAACGCATCGCGGCCGGCTCCGCGCCGATCCCGGCCGAACGCCAGCGTGTGAGTATAGCGGACGGCCTGCCGGATGCTACCGTTGAACAATGACGCTCCCGGATTGGCACCGGCATCGGGTCGCCGTCATAATCCAGGAATGCGGATTCGGATCGTCAGCCCCGCGGCACCGGGCGTCACCACCGGCAACCGCGTGACGGCCGCGCGTTGGTCACTTCACCTGCGCGGCTTGGGGCACGGGGTGCGGATCACGCCTGCATACGCGCGCGGACCGTGCGACCTGCTGATCGCGCTGCACGCGCACAAGAGCGCCGCTTCCGTAGAGCGATTCGCGGCGCGTCATCCCGATCGGCCCATCGTGGTGGCGCTGACCGGCACGGACGTCTACGGCGACGTGCGTCAGGACGCGACGGCCATGGCGACGTTGTGCCGGGCGCAGCGCATTGTTGCTTTGCAGCCGCTGGCCACCGCCGAGCTGCCCGACGACCTGCGGGATCGCGTCCACGTCATCTATCAATCCGTGCACTGCCCGGCGTCGAAACCGGCCCCGCGCCAGGACGCCTTCGAGGCGTGCGTGGTGGGGCATCTGCGTGAGGTCAAGGATCCTTTTCTCGCCGCGCGAGCGATGCGTCTCATGCCGCCGAACTCGCGCGTGTGCGTGACCCACGTTGGTGCCGCGCTGGACGGTGACATGGAAGCGGCGGCACGCCGCGAAACGCGGGAGAACCGGCGCTACGAATGGGTGGGACCGCGATCGCGATCACGCACGCTTCAGGTGATCGCGCGCGCGAGAGTGCTGTTGCTGACGTCGTGGATGGAGGGCGGCGCCAATGTCGTGTCCGAAGCGGTGGTGTGTGGCACACCGGTTCTGAGTACGCACATCGGCGGCTCCATCGGCCTCCTCGGCGAAGACTACCCCGGCTACTTTCCGGTCGGCGACGCCGAGTCGCTGGCCCGACTCTTGACGAGCGCGGAGACGGAGCCCGCCTTCCTCGACGGACTCGCGAGCCGGTGTCGAGCCGTGGCGCCGCTGTTCGATCCGCAGCACGAACGTGCGTCGTGGAAATCGCTGCTCGCGAGCCTGCCGGCCTGCGGGCCGCGCGCAACCTGACCACAGTCTCGTTTGGACGAGGCCCGCCTGAGGTCAAAACACTCGGCCGTCTCGCTGCTCGCCGGTGAGCGTCTTGAGAAACGCCACGACCTGTGCCGTTTCCTTCGCGGAGAAGTTTCGATAGCCCTGATACTTGGCCATGTCGGACACGGCCTGTTCGAGCGTCTGGCGCGTTCCATCGTGGAAATATGGGAACGTCAGTTCCACGTTGCGAAGCGTCGGCACCTTGAACGAAAACCGATCGCGTTCGACCTTGGTCTGGTTGAACCGCCCGAAGTCGACCTCGGCCGTTTGACCGCGGTCGGCGAAGTAGTCCGCGCGTCGGCCCATGCGCTCGAACGACTGCCCACCCAGATTGCTCCCGTTATGACAGTTGGCGCAGGCGTTCTCCCGAAACAGGGCCAAACCCGCGAGTTCGTCGGCCGAGAGGGCGGTATCGTCGCCATAGAGGTAGGCATCGAAACGGTTGTGCGTCGTCACGAGCGACTTCTCGAACTCCGCGATGGCATCCGTGATGGTCTCCTGGCTGAGCCCTTCGGGGTAGACCGCGTGAAACCGCGTGAGGAACGCATCGTCCGCCGAGAGCCGCTGCACGACGCCGACCCAGCTGGCACCCATTTCGATGGGGTTGGTCACCGGCCCGCCGGCTTGCTCCTGAAGGTCCGCGGCCCGGCCGTCCCAGAACTGCCGGAAGTTGAACACGGCGTTGTAGACGGTCGGGGAGTTGATCGGCCCTTTCGCGTCGCCGACTCCGGTGGAGACGCGCTCCTGATCCGTGCCGCCCTTGTCCAGGGCGTGACACGAGGCGCACGAAAGAGTGCTGTCCTTCGACAGCCGGACGTCATGAAACAGTGCGTCCCCAAGCGCAACCTTTTCCTGATCCAGATCGATCGTACGCGGAAGTGGTTGCAGGGCATCCGTCTCGAACTCCCACCGAACACCGTCGACCTGATAGTGTGCCTGTCGGGTGTTGCGAATCCAGTCGTGCACCGTCTCACGCTCGCCGAGATCAAATCCGCGGTTCCAGTGCATCGCCACGTAACGCGTCGGTGGCATGGTTTGCTGCTCGAGCACGTACTCGATTTTCGCCAGCGCGGGCATGGCAAACGTGGTTCCGTTGGAAGTGGTAAGCTCCGCGTCCACGTTGAAATAGCGCGAGGCCGTCGCGGCGTCCCGTTCGATCAGACCGCGTGCGACGGGCAGCCAACCGTAGAGCGGCTTCCGCGACGTCTTGCCGTGGCAATCCAGGCAGTGACTCTGGAGTATCGCGGCGGCGTCTCCAAAGTCGGGATGCTGACGGGCGAGGTCCGCCAGCACGGTGTCGGACGCCGGCGCGATGAACAGGTTCGACACCGGCAAGATCAACACAATCACGACGATGACGGCGAGGACGATCCAGTGGCGGCGTTTCGGCGACGGCGGCGCGGACTGGCTCGAGACGGTGGTGTTGTCGCGCATGACTTTCTCCTTGTCCATCGATTACCCGGCGGCCGGCTTGCATCAAAAGTGATACGCCCGACTTCGGTCGGGCCCGAAATCCATGTTCTCGATGCCGCGATCGGCGCACACCCCAGGCGCCTTTTGCCATGCAATCGATGTTCCAAACCCAAAGGGGGGAAATGTCTACACCGAACGGGTGATGCCGCCGTCCACCCGAAGATTCTGTCCGGTGATGTAGCCCGCGTCATCCGACAGCAGGAAGGCGACGGTCTTGGCGATCTCCTCCACCTTGCCGTAGCGGCCCATCGGAATTTGCCCCACCGTGTCGGCGTTTTCGGGAAAACTGTCAATAAACCCGGGCAGCACGCTGTTCATGCGAATCTTGTCCCCGGCGTGTTGGTCGGCGTACAGCTTGGTGAACGAGCAGAGGGCCGCACGCATCGTCGACGAGACCGGAAACCGCTCCACGGGTTCGAACGCCGCGAACGTCGAAATGTTGACGATCGCGCCGCCGCCCTGGTGACGCATGATCGGCGTGACCAGTCGCGCCATGCGGATGACACTCAGGAGGATCAGATCGAGTCCGCCGCGCCAGTCGTCGTCACTCAAATCGAGCAGCGAGCCCTTGGGCGGATGGCCCGTGTTGTTGACCACCGCGTCCACCCGGCCGTAGTGGTCCATCGCCAGACGCACCAGGGCGTCCAGGTCATCCGGCTCGGTGACCGAGCCGTTCATCCCCACGCCGCCGAGCTCTTCCGCCAGCCGTTTCGCGCCGCCGGAAGGGGACATCAGCACGACCTGGTAGCCTCGTGCGGACAGCTCCTTCGCGCACGCCGCGCCCATACCCTTGCCGGATGCCGTGATGATCGCCGTGCTGCTCATGCGTTTCCCTCGGCCGCGAACGTAGACTAACGGATCAACTGCTCCAGCCGGTCGAGTCCCTTGTCGGCCTGCTCGACGCTGATGGCGAACGACAGCCGCACGTGCTCGTCCAGCCCGAACGCGACCCCGGGCACGACCGCGACCTTCGCCTCGGCCAGCAGACGCTGGGCGAACTCGGCCGAGCCGCCCACGCCGATCTTTTCGAACGCTGCCGACACATTCGGGAAGCAGAAGAACGCGCCAGTTGGTTCGGGGCAGCGAATCCCCGGCATCGCCCGCAGTCGCTCGATCATCCGGTCGCGGCGTTTTTCGAACTGGACGCGCATCGATTCCACGCACCGTTGGTCGCCGGTCAATGCCTCGGCCAGAGCATGCTGGTTGAACGTCACCGCGCCGCTGGTCGATTGCGACTGAAGCTTGGCCATCGCCTTGATGAACGGTGCCGGCCCGCCGGCATACCCCAGCCGCCAGCCGGTCATCGCGTAGGTCTTCGACGCCGCGTTGATGGTGATTGTCTGGGCGAACGCCTTGCTGCCGCACGCCGCGTACGACAGCGTCTTCTGGCCGTGGTACAACAGCCGGTCGTAGATTTCGTCGGAGATGACCATCACGTCGCGGTCCTGAAGCACCTCGGCCAGGGCACGCATCTCGTCTGGATCGTACGTGACGCCGCTCGGGTTGGACGGGGAATTGATGAACACCAGCCGCGTCTTGTCGGTCAGCGCCGCGTTGAGCTCGCCGGGTGTCAGTTTGTAGCCGTTTTCCTCTCGACCGTTGGCGAAGACCGGCACGCCGCCGGCGAGCTTCACGATTTCCGGATACGACACCCAGTACGGGCGGGGGATCACCACTTCGTCACCGGGATTGATACAAGCCTGCACGACCAGGTTGCACGCCATCTTGCCGCCGGTCGTCACGATCACTTCGTTCGCGGCATAGTCGAGCCCGTTATCCCGCTTGAACTTGGTGCGTACCGCCTCCTTGGCGACAGGGATGCCGGAGCCCGGTTTCGGATAGCCCGTGTGGCCCGCACGCAGCGCGGCCATGGCCGCCTCGCGGATGTGGTCGGGGGTGACGAAGTCCGGCTCGCCGGCGCCGAATCCGATCACGTCGTGCCCTTCCGCACGGAGTCGTGCGGCTTCTGCGGACACGGCCAGCGTGGCGGACTCGGCCAGGGCGCTGACGCGTCGACTAACTTCCATCGGGGGATCTCCAGGTGTAACGAGTCTTCGTGATCCAACGCCCACGCATGTTCGCGTACCGCAAGCCGCGTGGCAAGCGCATACGCTCCGGGCGCGTTGTCTGGTTTGTCGGCGAAGCAAGCGACCGCCTGGAGCGGCGCCGCGCTACGAGGTCGGCTCGGCGACGGAGGTGGGCACCGGCTCGGCCGGCGCCGATCGTGATCGTCCGGCCAGGCACCATCGCCTGGAATTCGAGAACACGGGGACCAGGGCGACCAGGAAGCACAAGAAGTTGAGTAGTAGCTTCTTCCAGATGATGATCTCGCCCGTGCCACAGCCGCAGTCAAAGGCAATCTGCATGAACGGCGTGTGCTCAGTATTGTGAATTGCCAACGCCCGCAGAAAAATCGCCGGCGTAAAGACCGCGAGCATGAGGGCAATCATGGCCCCCGCGCCGCGCACAAACACGCCGAGGACGAGCGCCGATCCGCAGATGAGCTCGAGCCACGGGAGGATGACGGCCGTGCCGTTGAGGAAATACGCTGGATCGAGCGGCAGCATCTCGTACTGCTTGATCTGCTTGAGAAAAAGTACTGGATCCTCAAGCTTGATGATGCCCGTGTAGATAAAGTAGCCGCCGATCACCAGGCGCGCCAACGCCAGTGGCACACCCGTGGCATCCACGCGGCGAATCAGCGATGGGCTTACGTCGTTAGCGCTCATGGTGTTTCCTCGGCAGCGTCGGGGCGACCTGTCTCGACGGGGCCGTGCTTGGCATCCCATTCGTTCCAGCCGCCCTCGTAGAGGTAGATGGCCTCCATCGGCACGCCCTGATTCACGAGTTCGCGGCACATGTAGGCGCTGTCCTCGCAATCGCCGCCGCCGCAGTACACCACGACCTTCAGCGCCCCCATCACGCGCGGCTCGACGTTGTCCCAATACTGCGGCACGTTGTACGGGTCGCATTGCACGGCACCCGGAATGTGGCCCGCCTCGTAGGCGTGGTCGTTGCGCGCATCCACGAAGACGTTCAGGCCTGTTTGGGTGTCCGGGTCTTTGAGCACCGCGACGACCCCAGCGTAGTCAATGGTCTGATACGGGTACTTGGGTTTTTCAGAAACGGGCTCACCACCGCCTTCGGGCTGCTTCGGATTGCTTGTGCCCGGTTCCACCTTGTCGGTGCCGTTCGTGTGATCCGGCTCCGGCAGCTTTTCAGTCGGAGGAATGTAGAAGTAGTCCTTCCCGAGCTCCAGCGACCCTTGCGCCCGGAGGCTGTTGGCGGACAGCCCCACGACCAGCCCGATCACCGCCAGCGCGAGCAGTTCGCAGCCAGTCTGCTTGATGATCTTCATTGCGTGTGATCCTTCTGACGGGCCCTGGCAATCGCGCAACCTACCCCTGCCGTGGTCCGACACCACTTGTCCTGATTTATCTTGTCGATCACCAATGGGCCGGTCAACGTCCGGGGCGCGGACGTTACGGCGGGGTGACAGCGCGCGCCGGACGCACCGGGGCCGTCCGAGAATGTCGACCCGTGTCGCACGCCGCCGCGCAGCTCGGCGCAGGGCTTATCGGCGGGGTTCCTTGTCGCGGATCACGGCGAGGCGCACGGACATCGGCTCCACCCAAACTCGGATCTGACCGTGGTTGTTCACGAACTGCCGACTGCCACTGAACTCGAGCGCCGTCGGTTTCGGAAAAGCCGGGCCGTCGCCTTCCGGCTTCGGGCGCCGGCGAAGACTCTTGCCCTGGAGGTGCGGCGTGATCACCGCGACCATTTGACCCGGCACGCCTGCGGTGACCATGAATTTGCACTTGGTGTCGCCGTAGTTAGCCAGCACGATTACTTCCTCGCCCTCGATCGCGCGACCGAACGCCAGCGTCCGCGCCTGCTCATCCAGTGAGATCGGCAAAAACGTGCCCCGGCGGATGGACTCGTGCTTGGCGCGGAACTCGTGCAGCCATTTGACCAGCCCGTAGAGGTCACCGTGGTAGTAGGGCGACTTGGACACAGACGTCGGGAGATCCGGCCACCACATCAGCGCCGGCGTGGTCTGCGTCCTCACGTCGAGCATGCCGACCTCGTCGCCGTACATGGTCACCGGGGCACCCGGCAGCGTGTGCTCGAGGATCAATAGCAGGCGGTAGCGTCGATAGGCTTCCTTGGTCGGGTGCACGCTCGCCGCCGGGCTCAGTGAAGACGTGGTCTGGCTGATGCACCGGCGCAACGCTCGCTCCGACCACCCAGGTGAAAGGGGAAGAGCGACCGCCACTTCCGATGCGATTGCCGGGTTTCCTGAGAAAAGCGCTCGCGCGCGCGGTGCCATCCGTCCCGTCGAAACGAGAGAATTGGCGATGCTATCGATCATTGAGTCGTTCCAGGGGATGCCGAGCTCCCGGTTCTCCTTATCGGTGACGTTACGCTCGCGCACGATCAAAGCGTTTGGATTGAGCTCGAGCACCGCCTTGACGAGCCGCGTGCCACCGCCGTCGCGGTCCCCGGACCGGCGGGTGATTACCCAGCCGTCCACACCGTCGCTTGGATTGCCGTTGAGATTCGGGTCGGTCCAGCGCCGTGCCACGGCGCGAACGTAGTCCGTCGTCGTCTGATCCTCGAACAGACGATGATCCTTGTCCAAAGGCCTGTATCCCGTGTTGAATTCCAGCACCACCCGCATGCCGGCTTGATGGGCCTTGGCGATCAGGGACAGAAACAGCTTGTCACTTTCGGTCCAGATCCAACGCTCCGGAGGCGTGCCGGGCTCGCTGGCCTGCAGGTAGCTGTCGATCGTGCCGAACATATCGCTGACGTGCCGCATGTCGTACGGACCGCGTTCCAAGCCCTTCATGTGGTGGAAGACCGATCCAAGGTACAGGGTATTGACACCGAGCGTCTTGAGGTATGGAAGACGCTGAATCACGCCGCGAAAGTCGGCGCCGAACTGCATCGGTTCCAGGGGACTCCGCCGATCGTGGCGACGTGGCGTGCGCGCCGCGACGTCCCAGAGTCGGTTGGTCCGCACGTCGTTGCTCGGGTCGCCGTTCGCGAACCGTGACACGTCGATGTAGTACCAGCGAGCATCCGCCGCCCACGCCGGCGGCTTGGTGGAATCCACCTTGCGGGTCGGCGCGGCCGACCCATCCTGAGCTTCGACGCCGCCCGCCGCGATCGCCCCCACGAGCAGACTCACCGTGACCGTGTTTCGACCCGATCGCCGACACAACCGGCCGACGCTGAAAACCAAATTCGTAATCCTCATGGCTAGGTTCCTCATCCTGCCGTACAGTGGCCCCGCCGCGGCCCGGCAGTATAACGGATCTGCCGGCGACGTCGCCCGATCGGAGAGCCCAATGGCCAAAAAGAAGACGCGCAAGAAAGCAAAACCGAGCCCCACCCGAAAGCCGCGCCGCAGGTCGTCGGGGTCGGCGGTGAAGAAGCCGCCGGTGCTGTTCGATAGCACACAGTCCATCGTCCGCCACATCGACGCCTCGATCGAAGGGACGTTCTTGACCTACTGGATGTCGGAGGCCGGCTCGATCTGCGGCAACGACGTCCAGGCCATGTACGAGGTGCTCCGTGCCGTGCAGCCGTCGGGGCGCGCCACGCTCTTCGTGAAGTCGGACGGCGGGGACGGGCAGTCCGCCTTGCGGCTGATCTGCCTGCTTCGCGAGTACGTCGACCACCTGACGGTCCTGGTGCCGCTCGCCTGCGCCTCGGCGGCGACCATGCTCGCCCTCGGCGCCGACGCGATTCAGATGGGTCCCCTGGCCTACCTGACTCCCGTGGACACATCACTCGAGCACTCGCTCGGGCCGCTCGATCCGCGCAACGAGACCGCTCTGGTCGGCCAGGACGAAGTCGAGCGCGTTCTGTCCCTGTGGGAGAAGCACGCCCGGCGCGAGGACGTCAACCCGTTCCAGGAACTCTACAAGTATCTACACCCGTTGGTCATCGGGGCGGTGGACCGGTCGACTTCGCTCTCCATCCGCCTCTGCCGCGAGATGCTGCGGTACCACATGGAGGATCACGACGCGGCCGATCGCATCGCCCATTCGCTCAATTCCGACTATCCGGCGCACGAGTATCCGATCACGCCGCGTGAGGCGGTACGTCTCGGCCTGAAGGCGGAGTCGCTGTCCCCCGAGTTGAATGACACGCTGCTGGAGCTCAACCACTTCTACTCGGAAATGGGGCAGCGGGCGGTGACCGATTTCGACGAACTGAATTACCACAATAACGAGATCGTGAACATCATCGAGGGGCCGGGGATTCAACTCTTCTTCCAAAATGACAAGGATTGGCACTACCGCAAGGAGGAGCGTCAGTGGGTGTCACTCAACAATGAATCCTGCTGGCACCGGGTCGACAAGCTGACCGGTCGCGTTCGCCGCTCGAAGATCTACATGAGCTGAGATGTCCCGGCGCGTCGGCCCGGGCCGATTCCGTTGGAAGTGAAAAAGGGCCTTCGTGCACGCGTGCCGCAGCATACGCCCGAATCAAAGTCAGACTTTACCTGGTCCCGAAATCGAGAAAATCCCGCTTTTATCGGGTTTTCGCTTTGAAACGATGAAGCGACCTGCTAAGGTAGGCGGCGTTCTGATAGTGTTGGTGGTCGGGTACCTCCACGCTACGCGTCGAAAGGGCGTTGTCCATTCTCTTGGCCCTTGGTCCTGACGCGACAATTCGATCTGTTGGTTCGTTGTATGTACTGCAGCTTCGCCACGAACACGCGTTCGCGAACGCTCGGGCGTAGCACGTCTTCGGTTCAACTCGGTAGGAGGGATAAGGATGATCTCGAACGTAAGATCCTTGGGATTCGGTTGTGCAGCTCTTTTGGCCGTCTCTTCGGTTGCTCTGGCGCAAGTCAAGCCCGGTGTGGTTCGCCCATGGGATGACGGAGCCACGTCACCCGAAATGGGCAGACCCATGGCCGGCGGGCCGACGTCCGCGCCGACCGGGATGCAGGAGGGCGCGGATCACATCGTGGGTCAGCAGTGCGGCAACGGCGGCTTCGGCTGGCCGCACAGCGACTGCTCCACCACGTACAACAACATCACCGCCCCGATCTGCCTCGGCGTACTGCGGGCCTACGGCTACACCGGCGATGCCGCGCACTTGGCCTCGGTCGTCTCCGGGGCTGATTTTGACTTGACCTTTCAGTACTCCAACACTGAATCCCGATTCGGGGGCGGAGCCCCGTACTTCCTCTGGCAGACGTCGATCGCCACCGGAGATTCACAATACGCCGACCACGCCGCGACCGCCTTCTTCGACGAGCTTTCGGCGGGGACGTACGGGCCGGATGACCTGGACACGGCCGGCTGGATCGCTTCCGTCCAGGCGGGGCGAGCCGGAACCTGGATCAACCTGCTTCCCTGGGAGTTTCACACCCTGGTGCCCGCCGCGGCGGCAATCGGCAACGCCGGACAGGCCGATGCATTCAAGCAGGGCATCCTCGACGGGCTCAACACGATGGACAACACCGATCCCGGCGCCGTCTATAGCGACATCATCGGGCTTGCCGGTGGCGTCCGCGGCCTGGCATTAGCCGGCGCGACGTCCTTCCCCGCCATCAACAGTCCGAACCACAGTCTGATTAACGGCATCAGCACGCTCAAGGATCTCGCGGACGTGCTGGCCGGGCTTCAAAACGGCGACGGCTCGTGGTACTGGCATTCCAACCTCGGGGCTCCGGTGAACGACGACAAGGACACGCAGACCACGGCCTACGCCTTGATGGCCTTGCTCGACGCCGACGGCCTGGTGTCCTCGAACTACTCGACGCAAATCGTCGCCGCGCGGAACTGGCTGCTCAGCATGCAGACGGGATCCGGTGGTTTTATGTCCTGGCCCGGCGGAACCGAGAACACCGAGGTCGAGGGCGAAGCGCTACAGGCGATCGTCCTCTCCTCGCGCGTGGCCGGGATTCCGGCGGTTTCCACCTGGGGTCTGGTGGCTACGCTCCTTCTGGGGCTCACGGTCGGGACGGGTCTCTTTTCGAGGAAACGTCGGTCCGTCGCCTGATCGGCGAGCCGGCAAAGGCGAAGCACCTCGCGGAGTCGAGCGATCCGCAATGCGCAGCGGCGTATGCTGTGCGACTCGGCGCAACGCGCGCAAGGCCCACAACCACTTTCGTCCTTACCGTCCCTTCCGTTGCTAGGGGTTGAGGGGGCTTGTTCGGTACAAGCCCCCTCAATCACCCCTGGCTGCCGCGGATTCGCAGGCATTACGAATACGTACGACGCACAGAGCCGTGCCACAAGTCAGCGCCGGCCATGGCACCCGCGCGGTTTGAGTGTCAGCCTCCGACATGCACCAACACGTGCCGCTTCGACCCGCGGCGGCGGTGCTCCCAGAGGTAGATGCCTTGCCAGGTGCCGAGGCCGAGCCGGCCGTCGACGATCGGGATCGACACCGTCGTCGAGGTCAACGCCGCCTTGATGTGCGAGGGCATGTCGTCGGGGCCCTCGGCCGTGTGCGTGTAGAGCGGGTCGTTCTCCGACACCAGCCGATGGAGCCACGCCTCCAGATCGTGCCGGGCAGACGGGTCGGCGTTCTCCTGAATCGTCAGGCTGGCCGACGTATGCTGAACCATCAATGTACACAGCCCGTCGGTCACACCCGACTCGCAAACGACCTGGGCCACGCGATCCGTAAACTCAAACAGCCCCTGTCCGGTCGTGGTGATCGTGATGCGTTCGGTCATGCGCTGACTCCTGTCTCGCCGGTGATACGGCCGTCATCCGCCTGGGGCGCTCTTCCAAGAGCGCCATCGACCGCCAGGTCCGTCAATCGGCAGTAGCTCGCACCTTTGGATTATTATCGACCCCATACCTTCAGCCGCCCAGCGAGCCCGTCGATGTACGCGCGAGCCGTGCGAATCACCGCACGCGCAGGGAGTACGGGCCAATGATTCACTCGATTTCGGACAACGCCATGATTGCGACGCTGCTTGGGTCGCAGGTAGTGCGTCCGGCCAAGTCGGCCGCGCGTCCCTTCGGGGCGAGCGATGCCGATCAGCACAGCAGGCCAAAGCAGATCCGCCTCGCGGAAGCGACACTGTCGAGCTTTCGCCGGCCGC